>Ga0308167_1000419_pt1 | contig 77214 bp, 70 predicted proteins | sample PhyCR1_2_FD_202138 | JGI IMG/M metagenome (GOLD analysis project Ga0308167, IMG submission 202138) | Phyllosphere microbial communities from UC Gill Tract Community Farm, Albany, California, United States - DLSLRC.R1 | ecosystem: Host-associated > Plants > Phyllosphere > Unclassified | place... | reverse complement strand
TCCGCTCGGCCCCTTCAGGGCTAGCGGGTCGCTTACCGAGCGCGCTGCCAGCAGGTTGCGCAAGGCATCCGGCGGTTCGCTGTCGGCATCCGGGCGCTGTAGCACCAGGATGTGGCAATGCTGGAGCAACTCTTCCCAGCGGTGCCACATGGGCAGGCCGCAAAACGCGTCCCAGCCCAGCAATAAAAACAACTGGTCATCCGCGGCCAGTTCAGCCCGCATCAGTTCCAGGGTATCGATCGTGTAGGACGGCTTGTCCCGCTGTAGCTCCCGGGCATCTACGCTGAGCGTAGCTACACCAGCAACCGCACACTCAACCATCGCCAAACGGTCTTGAGCCGACACCTGCGGCGTGTCCCGGTGAGGAGGCCGGGCGTTGGGGGTCAGGCGCAGTTCATCGAGCGCCATCATCTCTGCCACTTCAAGGCCTCCGCGCAAATGCCCGATATGCACCGGATCGAAGGTTCCACCCAGCACGCCTATGCGCCGGGGGATCGCTTCGCTGCTCGGAGCCATCACCCCCGGGTTCAGGTCGACCAAGTCAGACCGGCTCCTGACCGCGTAACTGGCCGTCACCGACCACAATGTACTTCTCGCAGGTCAGACCTTCGAGGCCTACCGGGCCGCGGGCGTGCAGCTTATCAGTAGAAATGCCAATCTCCGCACCCAATCCGTATTCAAATCCATCGGCGAAGCATGTCGGCGCATTGAGCATCACGGAACTGGAGTCCACTTCGGCCATAAAACGCCGGGCCTGGCCCTGATGTTCAGTCACAATGGCATCGGTGTGGTGTGACCCGTAATGATTGATGTGTTCAATCGCCTGATCCAGCCCGTCAACGATGCGAATCGACAGAATCGCGTCCAGGTATTCGGTGTGCCAATCGTCTTCCGTGGCCGCCACCACCTCGATCAATGCCTGGGTACGTTCGCAACCGCGCAGTTCCACACCCTTGGCGCGAAACTGTTCGGCCATCGCTGGCAAGAACTGCGCAGCCACGGCCTGGTCAACGAGCAAGGTTTCCATCGCCCCGCAAATACCGTAACGGTAGGTTTTGGCATTGAAGGCAATACGCTGGGCCTTGGGCAGATCCGCATGGGCACTGACGTAGACATGACAAATGCCGTCAAGATGCTTGATCACCGGCACCCGGGCGTCACGGCTGACCCGCTCGATCAGCCCCTTGCCGCCACGCGGCACGATGACATCCACGTACTCGGGCATGGTAATCAGCGCGCCCACGGCCGCACGGTCGGTCACTTCAACCACTTGCACCACCGCCGGCGGCAGCCCGGCCTCGGCCAAGCCTTGCTGGATACAGGCGGCAATCGCACGGTTGGAGTGAATGGCCTCGGACCCGCCCCGCAAAATGGTGGCATTGCCTGACTTCATGCACAGACTGGCCGCATCGATGGTCACGTTCGGCCGTGACTCATAGATGATGCCGACTACACCCAGCGGCACACGCATCTTGCCGACCTGAATCCCGGACGGGCGATAGCTCATGTCGCGAATCGCCCCAATCGGGTCCGGCAAAGCGGCCACCTGACGCAAGCCGACAATCATGCTGTCAATGCGGGCCGGAGTCAGCGCCAGGCGCTCCAGCATCGCGGGCTCAAGGCCATTGGCCCGGCCAGCGGCCAGGTCCCGCTCATTGGCGGCAATCAATTGCGGCCTGGCCGCATCCAGTGCAGCAGCAGCACCGTGCAGGGCACGGTTTTTTTGCGCCGTACTGGCACGGCCGATCACGCGGGAGGCTTCGCGGGCAGCGCGACCCAGGCGGGTCATGTAGTCAAGAACGGACTCAGTCATGGTCTCAATGGTCTTGGCAAAGGGGAAAGCGGCCGATTATAGCGGTCCCGCCGCCTCACGCCCAGCGGTGGCAGGCGGATGGTCAAAAACGGCTGTAAATTCACCGCGTTCAGCCCTGATTAAGCATGACTTGCTATGATTCGCCACTTTTCAGCCATCCACTGGCCGCCCTGACGATGCCCATTGTTCTGCCTGATTCATTTTTCGACCGTGACGCTCAATGCGTCGCCCGTGAACTGCTGGGAAAAGTGATCCGCCACCGTGTCAACGGCCTGTGGCTCAGCGCCCGCATTATCGAAACCGAAGCCTATTATTGCGCCGAAAAAGGCAGCCATGCCTCGCTGGGCTACACCGAAAAGCGCAAAGCGCTGTTTCTCGACGGCGGCCATATCTATATGTATTACGCTCGGGGCGGCGATTCGCTGAACTTCAGCGCACAAGGCCCTGGCAACGCGGTGCTGATCAAGTCTGCCTACCCTTGGGTGGACAAGCTGTCTGGCCCCGCTAGCCTCGCGCAGATGCAAGCCAATAACCCCGACACCCACGGTCACCCGCGCCCCACTCACAGGCTGTGCGCCGGGCAAACCCTACTGTGTAAAGCCCTTGGCCTGAAGGTCCCGGAATGGGATGCAAAATGTTTCGACCCGGAACGTTTGTTCGTTGAAGACGTCGGAGAACAACCCTCGCGCACCCTCCAGACCACCCGATTGGGCATCCCTCACGGCCGGGACGAGCACTTGATGTACCGCTTTGTGGACGCGGACTACGCGGTGTATTGCACCCGTAACCCGCTACGCCGAGGGCAGGTTGAAGGGAAGGATTACAGCGTGCTGACGAATACACCTGCCTGTTAAGGCAGCTTGTCTCACTCACTTTTTAATAAGGAAACGGGAACATGGGCCCTTGGCTCGACAGCATCACTGGCTGGCTCACAGCTAACCCACAATGGCTGGGCCTCGCCGTTTTTATTGTCGCGTGCGTGGAGTGCCTGGCGATCGCCGGGATTATCGTACCGGGTACCGTTTTGCTGTTTGCCATCGCCGTCCTGGCGGGCAGCGGTGCCCTGTCGTTGGGCGAAACCCTGTTGCTGGGTTTCTTCGGCGGCTTGCTGGGTGATGCCGTGTCTTACTTTCTTGGCAGACGCTTCCACCAGAACATTCGCCGCTTACCACTGTTGCGCACACACCCTGAATGGATGAACGGTGCCGAGAGCTATTTTCACAAATACGGCATCGTCAGCCTGTTGGTCGGGCGCTTTATCGGCCCGCTTCGGCCCATGCTGCCGATGGTCGCCGGTATGTGCGACATGCCGCTCCCCCGGTTTATCGGGGTCAGCCTGCTGGCGGGCGCGGGCTGGTCGGTGGCCTACCTGCTGCCCGGCTGGGCGACAGGAGCCGCCATTCGCCTGCCACTGCCCGAAGGCTTTTGGCCACAGGCCGCCATTGTCGCGGTCGGCCTCGCTGCGCTGCTGGGGCTGAGCATCAATGCCAGTGTTCGCCGCCAGCCCCGATCTACATTGCTGATCGGCGCGTTAAGCCTGATTTTGCTGCTGGCCATATTTGTGGGCTACCCCTATATGACGGCCTTCGACCAGGGCATCAACGCCCTCGTCCAGGAGCATCGCAGCAGCGGCGGGGATACCGCTGCCGTGCTGATTACGCTGGTGGGCAACTTCCACACGCAGTTTATGGCCGCAGCGCTGGTGTGCGTGATTCTGCTGCTCACGCGGCAATGGCGGGCGATGATTTTCTTCGGTGGGGTCACCTTGTTGACCGCGCTGACCAACACCGGCACCAAGCTGTTTTTCGCCCGGGGCCGCCCCGACGTGCTGCTCGACCCGCTGACCAGCTACAGCATGCCCAGCGGGCACAGTTCCGGCGCTTTTGCGTTTTTTGTGGCGCTGGCGATCCTGGCCGGGCGTGAACAGCCGCAGCGCATGCGCGTCACCTGGGTGTTGCTGGGCTGCCTGCTGGCGATGACCGTGGCAATGTCGCGGGTCTATCTGGGGGCCCATTGGCCCACCGACATTACCGCCGGTGCCCTGCTCGCCATCACCGTCAACGCGTTTGCGCTTGCGTTGAGCCAGCGCTTCATGCCGCTCAGCCCGATCCCACAGAAGGTCTGGTGGCTGATCCTGCCGGCATGCACCTTACTGTTCGGCTTCGTTATGCTGCACCACCTCTCCACGGAGTTGCTGCGCTACGCCTATTGAGGGGCGCGCAACAGGCTCAGTTGAGCCGATCCGGCAGCGCATCGCCCTGCATTTCATCGAGCAGGGCCTGGATACCGTCCAAGCGCTGCTGCGGATCTTCGACGTACAGGAGGTCAATCTTGTCTTGCTCGGCGAAAGGCAGCAGATACGCCAGTTGATTGGCCAGCGAATGCTGGCTGCTGACGTCAGTGTCCATGTTCAACGCCGCCACCATCGGGTGTTCGGCCAAGACCTGAAGCAAGGCCAGTAGATCCAGATCTTCATCGTGCAGCGGCTGTTCAGGCATTTCCTCCAGCCACTCCACCTGCGCCACCAGCAACTGATCGCGCTGCAACTCGGTACCCAACACCTCAAAGCGCCGCCCGCCTTCGACCCGTATCCCCAGCAAACCGTTGTCCTGGCGCTGAAAGTCACGGATCAACGCTTCACAGCCTATATGGGCTATTCCAGACGGGGCTTGCCCCACTTCGTTGCCTTCCTGGATGCACACCACGCCAAACCCCGCGCCTTGCTTCAGGCAACGGGCAATCATGTCCAGGTAACGCGCTTCAAAAATCTGCAGGTCCAGCACACAGCCTGGGAACAGCACCGTTTTCAACGGAAATAGCGGCAACGTCATAGGGTTATCCTTACGCCAAGAGGCTAACGGCCAGCGGCAAGAAAACGGCCGTGCCCACGCCCATCAGGCTCATCGCCAACGCGGCAAAAGCGCCGCACTCTTCACTTTCCTGCAAGGCCACCGAAGTGCCCACCGCGTGGGCTGTCATGCCCAGCGCCATACCGCGGGCTTCAGGGCTGTGCACCCTTAGAAGCCGCAGCAAGCCAGGCCCGGTAATGGCCCCGATGACCCCGGTAATCAGCACAAACACGGCCGCCAACGCGGCAACCCCGCCCAGTTGCTCAGCCACCAGCATCGCGATGGGCGAAGTGACCGACTTGGGTGCCAGTGTCATGAGCACCCTATGCTCGGCCCCGAACCACCACCCCAGCAACACCACCAGCACGGTCGCAAAGACCCCTCCAATCACCAGCGTAGTAAAAATGGGCCAGAACAACTGCCGAATGCGCCGCAGGTTCACATACAGCGGTACCGCCAGCGCCACCGTGGCGGGCCCGAGCAGAATCGCCATAATGTCGGTGCTCTTGCGGTACTCCGCATAGGACAACCCGCAACTGAGCAGCACACCAATCACCAGCAACATGGAAGCCAGCACGGGCTGCAGGAAGATCCAGCGGGTTTTCTCATAAGCGGCGAGTACCAACTGGTAGGCCCCCAGGGTAATGCCGATACCGAACAGCGGGTGATGAATCACCGACTGCCAGGCGTCTTGCCACGCCAGGGTCATGGTCGATCCTCCGGGTGAATGTGGCCTTTGAGCAGCCGCTGCATCAACACCCCGACAAATGCCATCGAAAGCAGCAGTGAAAGTACCAACGCCCCGGCAATAGCCCAGAAATCGGCCGCAATCACAGACGCATACACCATCACCCCGACAGCCGGCGGTACCAACAGCAGCGGCAAATAACGCAACAGGCTGCTGGCCGCCTGGCTCAGGGGCTCGCCCACTTCGCCGCGCACCATCAGAAACACCAAAAGCAGCACAAGCCCGATAATCGGGCCCGGCAATACGGGAATGAATAAATGATTAAGGGCGGTACCCAACAATTGAAACAGCACCAGCCAGGTCAGGCCGCGTAACAGCATCTCTCATCTCCAGCGAACTTTTTTTGCTGCGCATTATAAACACGTCGCTTGTACGTACCGCTTGGCTAAAGCGCGCAGCACCCGACGGCGGTTCAGACCGCCGACGAATATAATCGGATGTTTCATCTGCCCCTATAGACAGCTTTTATGGCTGCGGCATACTCGTCGGTCTAACTACCCGGATCCCGTTATGCGCCCATTTGCTCCCCTGGCTTTGACTCTGCTGCTGACGGCTTGTGGCGAGGGCGAATCGTTTTTGCCAGCCGATGCCCGCCTACCTGATGGCGGGCGCTATCGAGGCGAAATCGTCAATGGGCTGCTGCAAGGGCAAGGCCGCATCGACTATCCAAATGGCAGTTGGTACGCCGGCGACTTTCAACAAGGCCAATGGCACGGCGAAGGCGAATGGCACGCCAGCAATGGCGATGTCTATCGCGGGCATTTCGAGCAAGGCCTGTTTAACGGCCAAGGCAGCCTGACCACCCACGACAGCCTCTACGTGGGGGGCTTCAAACAAGGCCGGCGCGAAGGCGAAGGCACGCTCAAACAAGGTGACATGAACTACCGCGGCCAGTTCAAGGACGACCAGTTTTCCGGCATCGGCCACCTTGAACTCGAAGACGGCAGCCAATACCAGGGCCAGTTTGCCCACGGCAAACCCCATGGCGAAGGCAAGCGCAGTGACACCAGTGGCAATGAGTTCAGCGGCCAGTTCGTCAATGGTCAATTGGAAGGCACGGGCATTTATAACAGCGCCGAAGGTGATCAGTACGAAGGCGGGTTCAAGGACAACCAGCTTAACGGCAAGGGCCGCTATGAAAATGCGGATGGCGACGTCTGGACCGGCGACTTCAAGGACGGTGCCCTGACCGGCAAGGGCGAGCTGATTGGCATCGATGGCTCCCATTACCGCGGCCAGTTCAACGAATGGCGCTTCAATGGACCCGGCCACATGCGCCTGGCGGACGGCAGCAGCTATGTCGGCGAATTTGCGGCCGACACCTACAACGGCCAAGGCACCCTGACCTTGAGCGATGGCACCGTGCAAAAAGGCTATTGGCTGAACGGCCAGCGCATCCGCGATGCCAAAGGGGCCGTGCTGCCTGACCCGCTTGAACTGGGCCTGCTCAACCAAGGCAAGTTGCTGAACCAGGCGCTGGCCGCCGTCCCCGCGTCAACCCCGGCCATTGACCTGTACAGCCTGGTGCTGGCGGGCGACGGTAAACAAAGCGTGTTCCTGCGCGAGGCCGACTACGTGAACGATATGCTCGCCAGCCGCTTCGGCAGCCGTGGCCACATTAACCTGGTCAACCACCGCGACCACTTGGCGGACAGGCCAATGGCTACCCGCGAGAACCTGCACCGCGCCGCCAAGACGCTGGCCGAACGCACCGGCCCCGAAGACCTGGTGTTTATTTACCTGACCAGCCATGGCACCCAAGAGCATGAACTGGTGTTGGACCAGTCCCGAATGGAACTGGCTGACCTGTCGGCCAACGAGCTCGCCGCCGCGCTTGCACCGCTGAAAAACCGCGATAAGATCATTGTGATCTCATCTTGCTACTCCGGCGGCTTCATCCCAGCGCTCAAGGATGAAAAGACCCTGATCATGACCGCCTCTCGAGCGGATCGCGTATCCTTTGGGTGTTCGGAGGAAGCCGACTTCACTTACTTTGGCAACGCATTGTTCGCACAAGCGTTAAACCAGACGGATGACCTGCAGAAAGCCTTCAAACTGGCCGAAAGCTTTATAGCTGAACGCGAACAGGAAGACGGTTATGAGGCCTCCGAGCCGCAACTGTGGGCACCGGCAGGCGTGCTTAAACATTGGCAACGCCTGCGCCAGCAACAGGCCAAGCAGGCGCTGCAGCTTCCCCCCGCAAAATAGCAAGGCTGCCAGTAATGGCTAAGCTGACTGGATCAAGGGAGAACACCTATGTACTTGACACCTCAGCACATCCTGCTCGCAGGCGCGACAGGCCTGACAGGCGAACTGTTACTTGACCGCCTGCTCAATGAACCCACCATCTCCCGGGTATTGGCCCCTTCGCGACGACCGCTGGCCAAGCACCCTCGCCTGGAAAACCCGGTGGGCGACCCGGCCGTGTTCCTGCCTCAACTGAGCGGGCGTGTCGACCTTGCTTTCTGCTGCCTGGGCACCACGATCAAACAAGCCGGCTCGCAAGAAGCCTTTCGCGCCGTCGACCACGACATGGTCGTCGCCTTTGGCAAGCGGGCAAGGGAAATGGGGGCACGCCACTTGGTGGTGGTCAGTGCCATAGGGGCCGACCCCAAGTCCTCCGTGTTCTATAACCGGGTCAAAGGCGAAATGGAGCAATCACTGCGCGCCCAACACTGGCCGCAACTGACCATCGCCCGCCCTTCGCTGCTGATTGGTGAACGCCTTGAAGAGCGGCTGGCTGAAAAAATTGCCGGGCCTCTCTCAAAGCTGATTCCCGGTAAGTACCACGGCATTGAGGCCTGCCAGTTGGCACGGGCGTTATGGCGCCTGGCACTGGAAGAGCAAGAGGGTGTTCGGGTGATTGAATCTGACGAACTCAGGAAGCTGGGCAAGTAAACCTGTGCCCGGCCGCGGCGGTCACAACCCGCCGTGGGCCTGAAACCCTACACCCAACACCGTCAAGACCGACAACGGCAGCACCACGGTGTCGAGCAAGGCACTGGCGGGTAAATCCAGGCCAGGGTAACGCGGGGCTTCGGCGCCAAAGCGGTCTTGAGCGCAACAACCGCCCTGCAACGCATACAGGTCCAGCCGTGTGCCCGAATACACAATAGGCGCCCCCGGCTTGGCCGCATTCAGCGTTCGAACGCTGGCGCAGCCGCCGAGCTGAAACACAACCAACAGAGCCAGCAGCGCCTTATTCATCGCCGCCCACATGGTGCTCGCCCCAACGCGGGAGCATGTCTTGCGGGATGTTGAGCAGGTTAAGAATGCGCGCCACCACAAAGTCCACCAGGTCGTCGATGGTTTGCGGTTGGTGATAAAACCCTGGCGAGGCAGGCAAAATAATCGCGCCCATGTTCGAGAGTTTGAGCATGTTCTCCAGGTGAATACTGGAGTACGGCGCTTCGCGCGGCACCAAAATCAATTGGCGACGCTCTTTAAGGGTCACGTCGGCGGCCCGCTCTACCAGGTTATTGCAGGCCCCGGTCGCGATGGCCGACAGCGTACCCGTGGAGCACGGCACTACCACCATCGCCGCCGGCGCGCCGGAGCCTGAAGCCACCGGCGACATCCAGTCTTCCTTGCCATACACACGAATTTGCCCGGCCGCAGCGCCAGTGTATTCGGTCAGAAAGGTCTGCATGGCCTGTGGTTTAGGCGGAAGCACGACGTCCGTTTCGGTCGCCAACACCAGTTGCGCCGCCTTGGAAATCAGGAAGTGCACTTCACGGTCTTCGCGTACCAGGCAATCGAGCAGCCGTAGCGCGTAGGGCATGCCTGACGCGCCGGTCACGGCCAGGGTGATGCGTTCAGGGCCGCTCATTGCAGGGCGTCCGCCAATTTACCGTGCAACCCGCCAAACCCGCCGTTGCTCATGATGACAACGTGAGTGCCCGGCCTCACCCGGTTTTTCACATCCGCAATAATGGCCTCCAGCGAATCGCAGACTTGCGTGGACACCGGGCTCGACGCCACGGTCGCGGCCAGGTCCCAGCCCAGATTGCCCGGCGCATACCACACCACGTGATCCGCCTGGACCACGCTGCCCGGCAAACCGTCACGGTGTGCACCCAGCTTCATGGAGTTGGAGCGCGGCTCAATCACGGCAATCAGCGGGGCGTCACCAATGCGCTTGCGCAGGCCGTCGAGTGTGGTGGCAATGGCCGTCGGGTGGTGGGCAAAGTCGTCATAGATCGTGATGCCGCGCACCTGCGCCACTTTCTCCATACGCCGTTTTACGCTTTTGAACGCGCTCAGGCCGTCAATGGCCAGGCTCGGCACCACGCCCACATGACGGGCGGCAGCCAGGGTCGCCAGCGCGTTGGCCACGTTGTGTTGGCCGGTCATGTCCCACTCAACCGTGCCTTGCACGGCACCGTCGAACAACACCTCAAACCGCGAGCCGTCATCGCTCAGCAAGCGAGCTTGCCATTGGCCATCAACGCCCGTGGTCTGCACCGGAGTCCAGCAGCCCATCTCAATCACACGCTGCAGCGCAGGTTCCGTGGTGGGATGAATCACCAGGCCTTCGCTGGGAATGGTGCGCACCAAATGGTGGAATTGACGCTCAATCGCCGGTAAGTCCGGGAAGATGTCAGCGTGATCGAATTCCAGATTATTCAGGATCGCGGTACGCGGGCGGTAATGAACAAACTTTGAACGCTTGTCGAAGAACGCGCTGTCATATTCATCGGCTTCCACCACAAAGAACGGCGTATCGCCCAGGCGGGCCGACACGGCAAAGTTCTGCGGTACGCCACCGATCAGGAAACCCGGGGCCATGCCCGCGTGTTCCAACACCCAGGCCAGCATGCTGCTGGTGGTGGTTTTACCGTGCGTACCGGCCACCGCCAGCACCCAGCGGCCTTGCAGCACATGGTCAGCCAGCCATTGCGGGCCAGAGACATAAGGCAGCCCTTTATTGAGCACGTACTCAACTGCCGGGTTGCCCCGCGACAGAGCATTGCCGATCACCACCACATCGGGGGCAGGATCGAGTTGCACCGGGTCATAGCCCTGGGTCAACTCAATACCTTGAGCTTGCAGTTGGGTGCTCATTGGCGGGTAGACGTTAGCGTCGGAACCGGTCACATGATGGCCCAGTTCCTTGGCCAGAACAGCCAGCGACCCCATGAAAGTGCCGCAAATACCCAGAATATGAATGTGCATAAATGACCTCGAAAATCATCGGCGAAGGGTAGGTTTTTAAGTCGCCAGCTGCAAGCGGCACGCTGAAGCCTTACGAGGTACCTGCTTTTACTTGCAGCTTATTGCCTGGCGCTCGCCGCTGTTTTAATTCCATGCTTGCGCAATTTTCTATACAGGGTGTTGCGGCTCACCCCCAACTGTTGCGCGGTCTGGGTCATGTGCCAGCGGTGCTGCTCCAGCGCGGCCAGCAGGGCTTGTTTTTCGGCCCCTTCCAGCGGGTGTTGCACCTTCAACGCCGCCGCGCCGGGGGCCTGACGAATGGCAATCGGCAAGTCAGCGAATTCAATCACCTCGCCTTCGCACAGCGCCGCCAGCGTGCGCAACACATTGCGCAACTGACGCACGTTGCCGGGCCACTGGAAATCCAACAACGCATGGCGCGCTTGACGGCTCAGCAACAGATGCTGGCCCGCGGCCTCTTCGGCCAGTAAAAAGTCCAACAGTTGCGACTTGTCGGTCCGCTCGCGTAATGCGGGCAACGCCACTTCCAGGCCGTTAAGGCGGTAAAACAAGTCTTCACGAAAGCTGCCATCAGCAACCCGCTCCAGCAGGTTGCGGTGCGTCGCGCTCACAATTCGCACATTGACGGCCTGCGGTTCGCCGCCAATCGGCACCACCATTCGGTCTTCCAGCACCCTTAACAGGCGGGTTTGCAGCACCAGTGGCATATCGCCAATTTCGTCCAGAAATAGCGTGCCGCCATCCGCCTGTTGCAGCTTGCCCTGCATACCGTCCTTGCGCGCGCCGGTGAAACTGCCCCCGCGATAACCGAACAGTTCGCTTTCGATCAGGCTTTCCGGAATGGCTGCACAATTGAGCGCAACAAACGCCTTGCTGCTGCGCTGACTTGCCTGGTGCACGGCCTTGGCAAACGCCTCTTTGCCCGAGCCCGTTTCGCCATTGATCAATAACGGCACATCCCGCTCGAACACACGCAGCGCACGGCGAAAATCCGTTTGCAAGGCGGCATCGCCCAGGCAAATGCCGCTCAAGCGCGGTGCCTGCTGCGCGCCAGTGGCTACGGGCACCAACGCGGTACGAGGCTGGCCGCGCAATGCCGCATAGAGTTGCCGGCCATCCCGGGTGCGCAGCGGCCAACTGGCGCTGGCTTGGGGGCTGGCACGGGCGAACAGTTCATCGCTGGGGCAATCAAAGACATACGTCACCGGCTGGCCCACCAAAGCGCTGCGCATATACCCCAACAAACTCAGCGCACTCTGGTTGACCGCACTGATCACGCCATCGCCATCAAACGCCAGCAGACCTTCCGTGAACAGCCCCACAGCGTCCGCCTGCACATGAAAGCGCAGCAACCACTGGTGCTCGACGTGGCGCATAAAATAGCTGTTTTCAATCAGGCGGGCCGACAGGTTGACCAGTGCCAGGGTGTGAAATGGGCTCTGGCCAGAGGCCACATGGCGCGCCGACGACACATCAAGCACTGCCAACAACTCACCGCGCGGGTCGAATACAGGGCTGGCCGTACAGGTCAGCCCCGTATGACGACCGCGAAAGTGTTCGTTCTGGTGGATGGTCAGCGCCTGGCGCTCGACCACACAGGTACCAATACCGTTGGTGCCTTCCCGCGCTTCGCTCCAGTCTGCACCGAGCCATAGACCGGCCCGCTCGAACACGGTGCGCTCGGCGGGTGCGGTGACGCAATTGAGGATGACGCCGCGGGCATCGGTGAGCAACACCGCATGCCCGGCCCCCGAAAGCTGCTGGTGCAGGCTGTTCATTTCATGCCCGGCAATGTGCAGCACCTGCTGCAAGCGTTCGCGGCCCTCAAGGATGCGGCCGTGTTCAAGTACGGTGGGGGCCATAGTGTGCGCGGGGTCGAGGTGGTAGTCCTCCAGGCAGCGTTGCCAGGAGCGAACAATAGAAGGGTCGCAGCCTTGGGGACGGCCCTGCGTGATATCCAAGACTTGCCGGGCATGCCGACTCAAATCCGTGCTGTGCATTGTTAGTGTGCTCCGCTCTGTCACGCCCGCTTCAACCCTGCCAGGGGCCCACTCACCCCGCATAGCCGCCAGGCCAATCCAAACCGAAAGGCCAGCATCCTCCTGCGCCCACTGCATTGCAATGGGGATCTGACTCACGGGTCACGACCTGTACCGTTTATGGCACAAAGTGTCACTGTCACTGTGTCACCCCAGTGACATTAAAGTCGTTCCCTATCGCGCCACAATATTTCAACCCATTGAATTTAAAGGATTTAATAAATGTGGCCCAGCCCTTGCTCCAGTTCAGGGCAGCGCCACAGCGCGTCCTCCCATAAGCACAAAAAGCCAGGAGACACACCATGCGTTACGCACAACCCGGTACTGAAGGCTCTATCGTCTCGTTCAAGAGCCAGTACGGTAACTACATTGGCGGCGAATTCGTGGCACCCGTCAAAGGCCAGTACTTCACCAACACGTCACCGGTGAACGGCAAGGCCATCGCTGAGTTCCCTCGTTCCACTGCCGAAGACATTGAAAAGGCCCTGGATGCCGCTCATGCCGCTGCCGATGCCTGGGGCGCGACCTCTGTTCAGGCTCGCTCGCTGATCCTGCTGAAAATCGCAGACCGTATTGAACAAAACCTCGAATTGCTGGCCGTCACCGAAACCTGGGACAACGGCAAAGCCGTGCGCGAAACCCTGAACGCCGACGTGCCGCTGGCCGCCGACCACTTCCGTTACTACGCCGGTTGCATCCGTGCCCAGGAAGGCAGCGCCGCCGAGATTGATGGCAACACTGTGGCCTATCACATCCACGAACCCCTGGGCGTGGTCGGGCAGATCATTCCGTGGAACTTCCCGCTGCTGATGGCCGCCTGGAAGCTGGCACCCGCCCTGGCCGCTGGCAACTGCATCGTGCTCAAGCCGGCCGAACAAACGCCGCTGAGCATCACCGTGTTTATGGAACTGATCGGCGACCTGCTGCCGCCGGGCGTGCTGAACGTGGTGCAGGGCTTCGGCAAAGAAGCAGGCGAGGCACTGGCCACCAGCAAGCGCATCGCCAAAATCGCGTTCACCGGCTCAACGCCTGTTGGCGCACACATCATGAAATGTGCAGCGGAAAACATCATCCCGTCGACCGTTGAGCTGGGCGGCAAGTCGCCGAACATCTTCTTCGCTGACATCATGCAAGCCGAGCCAGCCTTTATTGAAAAAGCCGCTGAGGGCCTGGTCCTGGCCTTCTTCAACCAAGGTGAAGTGTGCACCTGCCCATCCCGTGCACTGGTACAGGAATCGATCTACGACGACTTCATGAAAGTGGTGATGCGCAAGGTTGAGGCCATCAAGCGCGGCGACCCGCTGGACACCGACACCATGGTCGGCGCTCAGGCGTCCGAGCAGCAATTCGATAAAATCCTGTCCTACCTTGAGATCGCCAAAAACGAAGGCGCTGAACTGCTGACCGGCGGCGCAGTGGCCAAACTCGAAGGCGACCTGGCAACCGGCTATTACATCCAGCCGACGCTGCTCAAGGGCACCAACAAAATGCGCGTGTTCCAGGAAGAAATCTTTGGCCCGGTGGTCAGCATCACCACCTTCAAGGACGAAGCCGAAGCGCTGGCCATTGCCAACGACACCGAGTTCGGCCTGGGTGCCGGCCTGTGGACCCGTGATATCAACCGTGCCTACCGCATGGGCCGCGCTATCAAGGCCGGTCGTGTATGGACCAACTGCTACCACCTGTACCCGGCACACGCCGCGTTCGGGGGCTACAAGAAGTCCGGTGTCGGCCGTGAAACCCACAAAATGATGCTCGACCATTACCAACAGACCAAAAACCTGCTAGTGAGCTACGACATCAACCCGCTGGGCTTCTTCTAACGTTTTACCCCTTGTTGGGTCGGGCTTGCTCGACGGTCTTTTAACGATAAAAAGACCGCGAGCGAGCTCGCTCCTACCGTTAAAAACGCTCTATATCGGGCCTTCTGGCCCAGCTCTTGCTTTACGCCTCGTCATGATTTCTAAAATTATAAAAGAACAGGTGACTGCACATGCCAAGCGAACCGATTGCCGCGCCAGCGGCTCCGTCTTCTGTCGACTTTGAAAAGGTTGGCTCCGAATATTTCCAACAACGAGAACTGAAAAAAGGTGCTGCGGGCTGGGTCCTGCTGGTGGGCCTGGGCGTGGCCTATGTGATTTCCGGTGACTACGCCGGCTGGAACTTCGGCCTGGCCCAAGGCGGCTGGGGCGGGATGTTCATTGCCACATTGCTGATGGCAACCATGTACTTGTGCATGTGTTTTTCGCTGGCCGAGCTGTCATCCATGATCCCCACTGCCGGAGGTGGCTACGGCTTCGCCCGCAGTGCTTTCGGGCCCTGGGGCGGTTTTCTGACCGGCACGGCGATCCTGATCGAATACGCCATTGCCCCGGCTGCCATTGCGGTCTTTATTGGTGCGTATTGCGAATCGCTGTTCGGGATTGGCGGCTGGATGATCTATCTGGCGTTCTACATCATCTTTATCGGCATCCACATTTTCGGGGTCGGTGAGGCGCTCAAGCTGATGTTCATCATCACCGCCGTGGCCGCCATTGCGCTGGGCGTGTTCCTGGTGGCGATGGTGCCGCACTTCAGCGTCGCCAACCTGCTGGACATTCCGGTCACGCAAGCCAAAGGGGCCAGCCCGTTTCTGCCATTCGGCTATGTCGGCGTGTGGGCCGCCATTCCTTATGCCATCTGGTTTTTCCTCGCCGTAGAAGGTGTGCCGTTGGCTGCCGAAGAAACCAAAAACCCCAAGCGCGACCTGCCACGCGGACTGATCGGCGCGATGCTGGTACTGGCGACCTTCGCTCTGCTGATTCTGGTGATCGGCCCTGGCGGCGCGGGCGCGCATCATCTCATGGCTTCGGGCAACCCGCTGGTGGAAGCGCTGAGCAAAGCCTACGGCGGCTCGACCTGGATGGGCGGCTTCGTGAACCTGGTGGGATTGGCGGGCTTGATCGCAAGTTTCTTCTCGATCATTTATGCCTACTCGCGTCAGATCTTCGCCCTGTCCCGTGCAGGTTATTTGCCACGTAAGCTGTCAGAAACCAATAAGAGCAAAGCGCCGGTGCTGGCCCTGATCATCCCCGGCATTATCGGCTTTGGCCTGTCACTGACCGGCCAGGGCGATCTGCTGATTCTGGTGGCGGTATTTGGCGCAACGATCTCTTATGTGTTGATGATGGCCGCGCACATCACCTTGCGTATCCGCCGCCCCAAAATGGAGCGTCCGTACCGCACACCGGGCGGTATCTTCACATCAGGCATCGCGTTGGTGCTGGCCTGCGTTGCCGTGGTCGCCGGGTTCCTGGTAGACCCTCGCGTGGTGGTTGGCGCGGCGGTGATCTATGGCGTATTAATTGCGTACTTCGCGTTCTACAGTCGCCACCACTTGGTGGCCGGCACACCGGAAGAAGAATTCGCGGCCATTCAACAGGCCGAGAAAACCTTGCACTAACCGCTGAGTGTCCCGCCAGGTGCCCGGCACCTGGCGTTAAGGAGCCCTTGTATGGCCATTTTTTCTCACGCGGCAGGCACACAGACCTACCGTTTTGACAGCCTGAAAGACGTCATGGCCAAGGCCAGCCCAGCTCGTTCCGGGGACTTTCTGGCGGGTGTCGCGGCGCAAAACGACGGTGAACGCGTCGCGGCGCAAATGGCACTGGCTGATATCCCGCTATCACACTTCCTGCAAGAAGCGCTGATTCCTTACGAAACCGATGAGGTGACCCGGCTGATCATCGACAGCCATGACGCCGCCGCTTTCGCGCCTGTCAGCCACCTGACCGTGGGCGGCTTTCGGGACTGGTTACTCAGTGATGGTGCCGATGAACACAGCCTGCGGGCGTTGGCCCCTGGGCTGACCCCGGAAATGGCGGCCGCCGTGTCGAAGATCATGCGCGTTCAAGACTTGGTCCTGGTGGCGCAGAAGATCCGCGTCATCACCCGCTTTCGCGGCACGATGGGGCTGCGCGGGCGGCTCTCAACCCGCCTGCAACCCAACCATCCCACCGACGACCCCGCCGGCATCGCTGCCAGCACCCTGGACGGCCTGTTGTACGGCAACGGCGACGCCATGATCGGCATCAACCCGGCCACAGACAGCATCGCCTCCATTTGCGACCTGCTAAAAATGCTCGACGCCATCATTCAGCGCTACGAGATCCCCACGCAATCCTGCGTGCTGACCCACGTCACCACCTCCATTGAAGCAATTAACCGTGGCGTGCCACTGGACCTGGTGTTTCAGTCCATTGCCGGTACAGAGGCGGCCAACGCCAGTTTCGGCATCAACCTCAATGTGCTGCAGGAAGGCTACGAGGCGGGCTTGAGCCTTAATCGCGGCACGCTGGGCAATAACCTGATGTATTTCGAAACCGGCCAGGGCAGCGCCCTGTCGGCCAACGCGCACTTTGGCATGGACCAGCAAACCTGCGAAACCCGTGCCTACGCCGTGGCGCGGCATTTCAAGCCGTTTTTGGTCAACACCGTGGTCGGCTTTATTGGCCCCGAATACCTGTACAACGGCAAACAGATCATCCGCGCCGGGCTTGAAGATCACTTCTGCGGCAAATTGCTGGGCGTGCCGATGGGTTGCGACATTTGTTACACCAACCACGCCGAGGCGGATCAGGACGATATGGACACCTTGCTCACCTTGCTGGGTGTGGCCGGGATCAACTTCATCATGGGCATTCCGGGGTCGGACGACATTATGCTCAACTACCAGACCACATCGTTTCATGACGCCTTGTATGCCCGTAAAACCCTGGGCCTCAAACCAGCCCCCGAGTTTGAGCAGTGGTTGAGCAAGGTCGGCATTTTCACCCAGACCGATGGCCGGATTGAATTCGGCCATCAACTGCCACCCGCCTTCCGTCAGGCGCTGGCCCACTTGGGAGGGCGATAACCATGAGCGACACCCCCACCGACAGCCTGAACCCATGGCGCGAACTGCGCCGCCTGACGCCTGCGCGTATTGCCTTGGGGCGTACCGGCACCAGCCTGCCAACCCAGGCACAGCTGGATTTTCAGTTTGCCCACGCCCAAGCCCGTGATGCGGTGCATTTACCCTTTGATCACGCGGGCCTGAGCCAACAACTGGCCGAGCGCGGGCACGACACGCTATTGCTGCACAGCGCAGCCCCCGACCGTCACCGTTACCTGCAGCGACCGGACCTTGGGCGCATGCTCAATGACACGTCCGTGCAAATCCTGCGCGACCACGCCCAGGCCAACCCCGGCGGAGTCGATGTGGCTATCGTGGTCGCGGACGGTCTATCGGCACTCGCGGTTCATCGTCACACACTGCCCTTTTTGGCCCGCATGGAAGAACACACCCGCATTGAAGGCTGGAGCCTGTCGCCGGTGGTGCTGGTGGAACAGGGGCGGGTCGCGGTGGCCGATGAAGTGGGCGAACTGTTGGGCGCGCGTATGGTGGTCATGCTCATTGGCGAGCGTCCCGGCCTCAGTTCACCTGACAGCTTGGGCCTGTACTTCACTTACGCACCCAAAATCGGCCTGACCGATGCGTATCGCAACTGCATCTCGAACGTACGGCTCGAAGGTTTGAGCTATGGCATGGCCGCTCACCGGCTGGCTTACTTGATGCGCGAGGCCTGCCGCCGCCAATTGTCCGGGGTCAACCTGAAAGACGAAGCCCAGGTGCAAACCCTCGAATCAAACGTGCCGAATGAAAACTTCCTGCTTAAAGGCGAGTAAACACGTAAGGCCCCTTCAAGGAGCAGGCGGTTGAAACTCCACGGCTTGCAATCTTGAAGCGCCTGCTCCTGCCCCCTTTCACCCTCAATTGCGACGGGCAATACATGCTTCGCTACAAACTCCGCCTGCAGAGTTCGCGGCAATCCGTATAATCCCTCCCATTCAAAATGTACGAAAAAACTACATTGCTTGTAGTTAAATACCCCTCCTCCCCGCACAGGCCTGCTGAGTCGGGTCATCAACACAGGTGCTTTACATGGATTTCAACCCGATCGACATTATCTTGCACCTCGATGTGTACCTCGATTTGCTGGTAACCAATTACGGGCCGTGGATCTACGCCATCCTGTTTCTGGTGATCTTTTGTGAAACCGGTCTGGTGGTTATGCCCTTCTTGCCGGGTGATTCCTTGCTGTTTATCGCAGGTGCCGTAGCGGCGGGCGGTGGCATGGACCCGGTGCTGCTGGGCGGCTTGCTCATGCTGGCCGCAATTCTGGGTGACAGTACCAACTACGTCATTGGGCGAACGGCCGGCGAACGATTGTTCAGCAACCCGGACTCCAAGATCTTCCGCCGCGATTACCTGGAAAAAACCCACGACTTCTACGAACGTCATGGCGGTAAAACAGTGACTATGGCGCGCTTCCTGCCCATTTTCCGCACCTTCGCGCCGTTTGTGGCCGGTGTGGCGCGCATGTTCTACCCACGCTTCTTTATGTTCAGCGTGTTTGGCACCATCTTGTGGGTCGGCGGTCTGGTGACCTTGGGCTACTTCTTCGGTAACGTTCCGTTTATCAAGAGCAACCTGTCATTGCTGGTCGTAGGCATCATCCTGTTGTCGCTGGTACCGATGATTATTGGCGTCATCCGTAGCCGCATGGGGCGTACCCCTTCCAAGGCCTGATCAGGACACATCACCATGTGGTCTTTAAGTGAATGGCGGCGCCAGCGGATTCTGGCGCAACACCCGGTCGCGCCCGACCTTTGGCATGAGGTGCGCCAGCACCTGAGTATCCTCGACGGCCTGACCGACGAACAGGACAAATGGCTGCTTGAACACAGCGTGTTGTTTCTGCAGAACAAACACCTGACGCCCATGCCCGGCGTAGAACTCACCGATGAAGGCCAGCTATTGCTGGCCGCGCAGGCGCAACTGCCGCTGCTCAACCTCGGGGATCTGGACTGGTATCAGGGGTTTCACGAAATTGTGCTGTACCCCGATGACTTCATCAGCCCCCAGCGCCATCGCGACTCCAGTGGTGTTGAACACGAATGGCAAGGCACGCACAGCGGTGAGGCCTGGCAGCACGGCCCAGTCGTGCTGGCCTGGCCCGGCGTACTCAGCAGTGGTGGCTGGGAAGGCTACAACCTGGTGATCCACGAACTGGCGCACAAGCTGGACATGCTCAACGGTGCTGCCAACGGCATGCCGCCGCTGCACCCGCACATGGTCATCAGTGACTGGACGCAGGCCATGCAACAAGCCTTCGACCACCTCAATAACTACCTCGACCATCACGCCGCCGACCACGCTCCGATTGACCCTTACGCGGCCGAAAACCCGGCCGAGTTTTTTGCGGTCACCAGTGAGTACTTTTTCAGTGCGCCCGACCTGCTGAACGCTGTCTATCCGAAGGTTTATCAGCAACTTGGCCTGTTTTATCGCCAGGACCCGCTGGCGCGTCTCACCCAATTGCAAAATGAACACCCGCACTACCGCGCTGCCCAAGCGTGACGCCGTAATACTAATACGCCTATAATCGCCGCCACTTTTTGGCCACATCGGCCAAGTAAACTGGCCTACAACGGGGGCACCGCCCAATGAGCTACAGCAAGATTCCGGCTGGCAAAGACCTGCCGAATGACATCTACGTCGCTATCGAGATCCCGGCTAACCACGCGCCGATCAAATATGAAATCGACAAAGACAGCGACTGCCTGTTCGTTGACCGCTTCATGGCAACCCCGATGTTCTACCCCGCCAACTACGGCTTCATCCCAAACACCTTGGCTGACGACGGCGACCCCCTCGACGTACTGGTCGTGACCCCTTACCCGGTCGCACCCGGTTCCGTTATCCGCGCGCGCCCGGTCGGCATTCTGCACATGACCGACGACGGCGGCGGCGATGCCAAAGTGGTTGCAGTCCCGCACGACAAGCTGTCCCAACTGTACGTGGACGTCAAAGAGTACACCGACCTGCCACCTCTGCTGATCCAGCAGATCCAGCACTTCTTCGAGAACTACAAAGACCTCGAAAAAGGCAAATGGGTGAAGATCGACGGTTGGGGCGACGCAGAAGCCGCTCGCACCGAGATTATGAAGTCGGTTGCGGCCTACAAAGGCTAAGCGCTGCTGAACAGGCAACGACCGCCTGCTCAAACATAAAAACCCCGGTTCACCGGGGTTTTTTTACGCCTGCTTAAACACCTCGAAACAGCCTGTTCATCACTCACAAATACACGTTATAGAAGAGCAGGAAATTTCCTCTGCACACCTCAGAAACGTCCTATCTTCTTTGGGTTTTTTTGAACGTTTGGTTTATTTAAACGAGTCGGACTAGTCCGTAAACTCCTCGTTCATGAATACATCCGGTGATCGCCTCAGAACACTCCTTCGAGAGTGCCGTTTATCCGCCTCGGACTTCGCGGCCAATCGCCGCGTTACGCCGCAGCACGTCAATAACTGGTTCAAGCGCGGCATCCCCATGGCACGTCTGGACGAAATCGCTGAACTGCTGTGCGTCAATAGCCGGTGGCTACGCACAGGTGAAGGCACCAAGCACCCTGGAACACCTACCGTGAACGATACGGCGCGAGCACCGACGCTTTACCCAAAGCCCAGCATCAACGGCCCGACCACAGGTACCGGCACGGTCAACGTTCCGTTTTACAGTGAAGTGCTGAGCACCTGCGGGACTAAAACCCTGGTCGCTGAAATACCGGGCTGCTCCGTTCAACTGAGCAGCTCGATCCTGAGTGCCGTGAACGTCAGCCCTGACCAAGCCATGTGCGCGCCCATGATCGGCAACAGCATGGCGCACAAGATCAAGGAAGGGTCGACCGTGGCGATTGATCGCAGCTTGACCCAAATAGTGGATGGCGAAATTTACGCCCTTGAACTGGACGGCATGCTGTGGATCAAATACGCCTATCGCCTGCCCAACAACGGCCTGCGCTTGCGCAGCCACAACGACCAGGAATACCCGGACGAACTCTTCAGCGCCCGGCAAAAAGAAGAACAAGGCCTACGCATACTGGGCTGGGTATTTTGGTGGTCCACCGTGAACAACCCGCGCCCGCCTGTGCCCAACACACTGGAACACTAGGCAGCCGAGACGGCTTATAGAACACCCGATATCGGTTTTTCGCTGGGAAAAACCGCCAATACCCCGTATGCTTCGCCGCACTTAAACACCCCTGCGCCTCAACGCAGGCCTGGTTAAAGGGCAAACCCCCCAACACCTGGCCGCCACGCACGGGATGTACCGATTGCAGGCGAGCACGGTTTGCCAAAAACAAACCAAACCCGCCCCCGAGAAGCCGGCCACAAGCCGGCTTTTTAATGCTTGAAAACCACGCAGAATGAGGGCTGGATACGAAACGCAGTCTTTGACCCACACTTTGACCCACACCCAATCGCTGGGTTAGCCGCCGCTTCATCACTCGATTTCTTTGACACCGGCCGGCTGAGGTCGACCAGTATCGCTGTTTGGACGTGGGTATCATTGGGGGAAGATGCTGCACAGCGAAGGGTGGCGAAGCATTATTTCTGGTGCTAGCGTGTTTTCGCCCCAGTTAGCGGGGCGAGAGTGGAAAATTTGTGGCGATTTTATCGTAGTAGAAGCGCACCGCTTGCCTGAGCGGTGGTTCAGGCAACATTTACCATTACTGCAGTATTAAAAATGCCGACTGCTTTGCAGGCTTCCAGAAAGCCATGCTTCAAGAAATTCGCGTTTGCGTAAGGGGAGTTAGTGGCATGACAGGCGACCTCCTCTAAAAATTCCTCCAGGGGCCTACCGGCGACCCCTTTTGTCTCATTGTGTAAGCGTTTTGCCGTGAATACTTGCTCGAGCCAATCCTTCGCATCCTCGCTGCACAACTCTGAACGGTACCGCTCCTCAATTCCATAAACGTCTTTCCAAGTATCGATCTGTTCAGCAAGCTCTGGCGGGCCAAAGCTGAGGTCGATATCTTCGGGAGCTAAGTTCTCGATGTCACTATGCCCGAGTAATATACGAATTTCGATTCGGTAGTCCTCCGTTGAAAACGGATAGAACATCTTACGGCGATTTACAACGCCTGCGGCATCCTTTGGAGCATACGCAGGGTCCTTGCTTCCCTTATAACTGCTGTTGCAGTGATGACAAGTTGGAAGCAGATTTTTGAAATTGATCGAGTTGAAAGGGTAAATCGCCTTGGGCAGGTAATGATCATAGGCCTCACGCCTAGTGTTGTATCTACTCAGAAGTCTACTGATTCCGCAATACGGGCATTTACCAGTTTTGTTGATAGCCACGAAAGCCTTGTAATGTTCGTCGATGCTGCCTATCTTCGACTTGAGCGCGGCAAGCCCCAGAAGTGATTGTGAATAAAGATCTTTGAAAAATTCTGCCAAATTCTTGCTGAGTACCGGGTGGCTCGTAGCGATATCGACGTATCTCGCTAATTGTGCCACTGGATCATTTGCACAGACTTTTTCCAAGTCGTTATTGCCTCGATAAAAGTCTTTTAATTGATCTATCTCGCGCACTGACAATAATGCGAAATTCTCGTAAATCGCTTTTACGTCTTTATAAAAAACTTTGCCACGCTCGGCGGCATGTGCCGAGAAGCCAAACTCTGACATCACATCTTGAAGTTCAGGCTTGCCCACAAAAAGATTGGGGTGGAACGTTAAACCAATGGGTGCGTTACACCATACTTCAAAGAAAATGTAGTCGATGAACTCCTGCATTTTTTCCAGCTGGTGCGGTACATAGGTATACGCAAATAACATCAGCTATGCCCCCTCTTAATCCTTCTGGACGCTGCCGAGCATGGCATTGACCAATAGCACCTTTTCCACCGAGTCACCCAGCTCACGATCGAGCTCAACAACCAGCGTCGAAACATCTTCGCCTAGCTCAAAGCGCGTCCGTAACCCTTCAAGCAAAGTCTGGGCATGACCACCTATGGTTTCGCGCTTTCCGAAGGTCGTCATAGTAATTTTGTTGATCGATGCACCCAGTGTGTTGTAGTCGGGGTGGGAAATACTCACGGTCCCGGTTTCCGTGCTTCTGTCGAACACAAGCACTTTGTCCGGCTTACTGTCCGATATCAGGAAAGGCGAGTGCGTAGTGATCAGCATCTCCTGGCTGGTTCCAGACTTTCCTTGCAAGCAGCTGCGTAAACGACTGATGAAACTCGCCCGCCATGCTGGGTTGAAATGTGTCTCTGGCTCATCCAGCAGAAAAAGACTGTTGGTGTTACGGAACAATAGGCAAAGGCCAAGGCTATGGAGCAATTGATGCTCACCGTCCGACAACTCCTTGAGCAACATCGGCTTGGTCACGCCTTGCTTTGTGAAGTAAAAATGTTTGAAGCGCATAACACGTTCGTCAGACGCCAGAGTGGGCACTGTTTCACTAGCGTAGTGACTGGTAGAACGGTAAAGATCAGCCTTGAGTCCATCGCTCACGGCATACAAATTAAGTGTCAACAAAACTTGAAACGCTTGGAACAAGGCCAGTGGAGAGCCATCGAAATTTTTGTGAAATGCCTCTTTGGTAGCCTCAGTCACCCAATAGTCGAGAACCAGCGTATCAGTGGTCTCATCCAAGTAGTGCAATGTGGCGCAGCGCTTCAGCGCACTTACTGCCAGAGATGACTTTTCATCACCTTCAAGGAGTTGCATCAAATTTAAGAGGTAGCGACTTGAACCATGGTCATCCATTTCGATGCGCAGCGCAGCGTTGTTTTTGACAATCTCATGACGAATTAAGTCCTGACGCTCAGAATCCGTCGCGTTTGGTTTCTCCGCACGAATTCTGTTTGCTCGTTCTTGTTGTTGATCATCGCTAGCTTCGTCAAAAGCTTCGAGCTGAGTTGGGTTAATTGGAATGCTGCGCCGAAGGATGACGCGAAACTCCCTCAGCGCGTCGATGCCGACGTCTTGTCGGAAGGGTTGAAGCGTCGCTTCGTCTTGAAAGAGCAGATTACACAGTAGGATCGCCTGACTGAAGCTGTTGTCAAGGTAGGCCATTCGCGTTTCCGGGTGACCGGGGTAACTCATCTGCCGAGTTAGTGCGTTCCAGTATTCATCGAACTGAACGAAGCCGAGCTTGAAGAATGGCAAGCTAAGAATTTCGTTCTCGCCCGACGAATAACCCAGCACGTATTGAGGCAAAAGGATGTCGGCGTGGCCACCTTTGAATGCTTCGTAGGCATCCGTATCGAAGTCGCTCTGGTTTTCCCACTTTAGGCGCACCGACTCGCCGGGATTTTTCCACACCCTCACTTTGGCCCACACTGGACCGTCGAGTTGAATATATTCAGTCGGTATTCGAATCAGATATTCCAATTCAAATGCCACGGGCAAGAGATTTTGATCGGCGTTCTGTAACACTTCCGGTAGAAAACTCCGGCGCACACGCAGTATTTCGAGTTGAAAAAAAATCTCAGCTAGCGCTTCAAGCAGATTGGACTTGCCACTGCCATTCGGCCCCGCGCAAATAAAGGGCGCAAAATCATTGGACTGGACCAGTTCGTCCTGCAAGCTCCATTCACTGCGAAAGTGATGCTCAAACCCATAGGGCAGGCTGCGAAAACCTGCCGGGTCCATGATTTGCAGGCGCAGTAGTTTCATGCTTGCATAGCCTTGAGCTGGACGTGGTTGCCGGTATCATCAAACTCCTGCACCAATGTGCCTGAACCGATCTCTTCGAAAACCCAGGCCTTAATACACTCGTAGTCGTTCGCTCCCAGCTCGAAATCACTGTCAGGGTGCATTTCCACTAGGCAAGTTTGCACAACCTTCATAAAGCGTTGCACCGAAAACGGAATTGCACCCATTTGGTCGCGATAGGCTTCCAGCCATTGGGCAATTAATACCTTTCGTTTCTCGGAGTTCTTTAAAGCACCGAGCAAATTTTCGGTTTCAGGCAAGTTGAAGACAAAGTTCTCAACAGTGCGAGCTTGTACAGGCTCTGTTATCACGTCTATTTCTTCCTTGAGTTCTACACCAGGCAGGGGCACTCGCGACAAATCCAGATCACCCTTGAACGCTTGATGGCTAAGCGCACTATAGAAAGCTTCTAAGTCAGCAAGGCTTTGTTGATAGCCCATCTTGATACTTTCCACCTTCTCAACAATGGAGGCGAATTTATTCTGCAGCTCCAATGGAGGCAAAGGAAGAGGATAGTCCAATAACATTGATTGATTTATAAATGGAAGATCTAACTGCTTCACCCGCTCTCTTATTGGCGCATAATGAAAAGCCTTGGCCAAATAAACTATGTTGAGGACGTCATTATTCGTGATACTAAGAACAATCGCATTATCCGTTACCCAGCACGGCCCCTTTGATGTATGAATAACTCCACACTGCTGTCCAACCCGCCCCGCAATAACGGTGGGAGTATCATATAACGCTTCAGTCGCCCAACCATTTATTCCATTCCCACCAAATATTGGGATGCCCGTTGCATTATCTGAAATTACATCCTTACTTGATTTACCGCTAGCTGCCTTGAGATATGGCCTTAACGCCGTCCATGGATGACTAGATTTTTTCGCTTTTATGTCACCAAACATCTCTATAAATACGCTGCTGAGCAGGTCATTGAGCTGTCGCAAGTCATGTTTGCGCCGGTCAATTAAGTTTTCAACTTTGTCGAGCAGGTAGGCAATACGAATCTGGTCTTGGATGGGGGGAACGTAGACTTCAAGATTGTATAGCTCGTCCTGAGTTATACCTTTAACAGTAGCTCCTGTCCCCTTGCGAACAATGGCTTGCTTTAGTGACAGGATGGCATGCAACAAATAGTTAGCGTTCAGAGGAATCTTAGGGATTAGAGCCCGTAAATCTTGATTGATGGCGAGATCAATTTCATTGATGGCAGCTTTGCCGAGAGCCATTCGAGTGGGAATAATCACGTGTCCACGGGCAATCAGGTTCGCAGAACTATTTTTCAGGCCTGACTCCGTAATAGCGTCTTGTGTGGATTTCAACGCTGTAGAAGTAAAGTCCTTAACAGTTGCCCAAGGTATGTCGCCGTGCCAGTATTCGTCTATTGCTTTCGATGGCGTGCCTCCACCTTTGAAGGTGATGATGTCCCGAAGTATTTTAAAGGAGCTCATTCAATCATCCCCTTCAGTTCCAACAGCTCACGCACAATGCCACTTTGCACCTTGGATAACTCATCCTGATTAACATCGCCTACCTCAGTCAGAATCAGCCGATCTAGAATTGCAATCGGTGCGTCGTAGTGCAACTCCTCGAATACATTCTTTTTATAGCGGGACAGCGAGAGATCATAAGTGTTTTTTTCGTCAGCTATTTCGGCCCGCGGTACCATGAAACACTTCGCAGTGCGGTCGGTGTCAGTAGCAGAATCGCGGGCGCGGTACTTGGCAACAATGTCTTGCAAGTCGCCAAAGCCTTCCTGCTTGCTTCGTTTGTCGTCCAAGCTATAACCATCGGCGGTCATCTCGTAAAACCAGACGTGCTCGGTAGCCGGCTGCGTTATCTTGTCTTTCGCCCCCCACACTTTGGTGAACAACAAAATTGCAGTACTTACTCCGGCGTAGGGTTTGAAAACACCGCTGGGCAGGCTGATCACGGCTTTTAGGTCGCAACGTTCAACCAGCAACTGACGCAGTGTTTTGAAGGCTCCGCCAGAACTAAAAACCACACCCTGCGGTACAATCACGCAGGCGGTACCGCCTTTCTTGAGCAGGCGATAAATGTTTTCGACGAATAACAACTCTGTCTTGGTAGTGGCCAGTTGCAGATTTTCGTTGATATCGCCCTTGTCGATACTACCGGTGAAGGGTGGGTTGGCCAGCACGATGTCGTATTCGGCTTCCTGGTTGTAGCTCTTTGAAAGCGTATCCTTGTAGTCAATGTGCGGCTCGTCAATGCCGTGCATCATCAAGTTCATTAGCCCCAGTCGCACCATTGTGCTGTCGATATCGTAGCCCCAGAGCGACTCTTGCAGGATTGCCTGGGCCTTTTCGGTGAGAGTCGAGGCTACCGAGGTGCGCACGAAGCCGTCTTCATCGGGTGTAAGGTCTGTTGTCCCCGCTTTGATGGCGAGCTGGGTAACAATGTGTTGGTAAGCGCCGAGCAGAAAGCCGCCAGAACCACAGGCAGGGTCGACAACTTTGTGGCCTAGCTGCGGCTGCACCAGCTCTGCCATGAGCTTTATGATGTGGCGCGGAGTACGGAACTGACCGTTCTTACCAGCGGTAGCAATTTCTGAGAGCAGCATTTCATAGACATCGCCCTGAATATCCTGGAAAGCCTGGCCCTTCTCCCGTGAGTCCTTCTCCATGATCTCGAAGATTTCGTCGATAGTTTTCACCGCTTCTACCAGTAGAGCTGGTTTGGGGATGATGAATACAGCATTCTTCATGTGGTGCGTGAAATTGGACTCGGCACCATTCAGATCCTTCAGAAACGGGAATACCTTGCCCTGTACGTGTGGCAGCATCTGCTCGGCTGGCTTGCGCTTGAATTCGCTCCAGCGTAGCGAGTGTTTATCGATGGGGCGTTGTTCAGCGACTGGCCAGTTACGCTCTTCAGGTGGAATCCAACTGCCTTCAAATTTGGAGGCATAGTGCTCACCTGTCCATTCTGCATCGGCCTGCTTTTTCAGGTCTAGTTCATCCAGACGCTTCATAAACAGCAGGTAAGTAATCTGCTCGATGGCGGTGAGCGGGTTGCTGATACCGCCGCTCCAGAATTTATTCCAGAGCTGGTCGATTTTGCCTTTGAGTTCGGGATTGTTTTGCAGCATGGGGGTTGCCTGTGCTTTAGGCGGCCAACCGTTCGGTCAGCCGCAGAATTTCGTTGATTTCGGCGGGGCTAAACACGCCACGGATACCTTGCGGATGAATGACCGTGAAAGGGGCGCTGATCAGATCTCTTTTCTCCACCTTTTCACGCTCGACAATGAAGTTCATCAATAAATTGAGGAAATCCAGTTGGCGACTACTAAGAGTGGTGTGGGCGCGAATGAATTGATCAAAAGCGGCGCTAACTTCATCTGGGAAACTTTTAAGCACTTCAATGCCTAGAATGTGCCGAATGAATTGGATGAGGCGGGCCTTGCGGTTTTTGTAGACCTGACGCAGTAGGTCTTCAGTGATATGCGGATGCTCTTCATGCAGTAACTCGGCGAGTTCGTCGGTCTCATCGGCACGGACCATTTCACCGCTTTTTATTTTTTGCAGCACGGGATTGTGCTCAGTTAGCTCGGTAATCAATGCCTCGACCATCTCACGATAGCGAGTGATACTCGCAGCTTCGTGCTGCGGGCCGAACTCCACCCATTCCTTCTTGTACAACTCGTCGGCCAGATCCAGATGCGTTTGTTCTTGGCCACTGGGTTGCTCACGGAATTTCATCAGTGGACCGAGCCTGTCCACCATTTCATCGAAGGCGTCTTCATCGGCTTTGGCCCAGTAGTGGCTGGTTTGCGAGGAGCGGATCAATACCTCTTCTTTTTTAACAAAGCTAACCGACAGTGGCAGTTCGCTGATCTGTTCAACAATGCCTGTTTTGATTGTTTCGGCTTGGGCCTTTTCTTCGTTGAGCATTGCCAACGAGAATTCCAATATGTCGCGCTCGAAGCGCATGGACTTAAAGTCGGCCTCGGAGACAGTACGGAACAGCGGTTTTATTTCGGTGCGCAAGAACTCTAGCCGGTCGTGGTTGAGGTTAATCCAGAAATTGTCCTCTTGCAGCCGCGCCAGTTTCGCGGCTGCTTCTTTGATAACAATAGAAGCTTGCGGCAGCGCAGCAATCTGTAGGCGGAGCTTGGCTATTTCGCGTTCGGCTGTATCAGCGTGGTCGCTATCATATGCTTTCTCGATTTTGTCGAGCCGTAGGCCAACCAGCCGTACGGGGAGCGATAACTGTGGCTTGAGTTCTTTGCCTTTGGGGTTAATCTTGAAGTATTCAAAGTTGTCCCAGCAATCGAGAATCAGGAACACGTCTTTCTCGGGGCACCAAGGCTTGGGTTTGCTGGTTTCCAGCAAGCGAGTACCTCGTCCCACCATTTGCCAAAACTTGGTATAGGAATACACCGGTTTGGCGAAGACTAGATTGACGATCTCGCGAACATCAATGCCAGTGTCGAGCATGTCCACACTGATGGCGATTCGAGGCATGTCGTTGTTGGTGAATTGGTCGAGCAAACCGCCTTTGCCATAAACGCGCGAGTCTTCCGAAACAAGCACCTTCGCCAGTTCGCCGTGGTAATGCGGATAAAGCCTGTCGAAAATTTCTTCGATCCGCCGGGCGTGAGCCTTGGTGGCGCAGAAAAAGATGGTCTTCCCAGGTAGCACGCCGTTGGCGTCCTTGATGGACTCTTCCATAAACTCACGAACGATCAGGGTGTTAGTGCCCTTGTTAACCACCTGCTTTTCGAGCTGCGAGCCTTCAAAGTTGATTTCTTCAACCTCTTTGCCTTGCAGGATCAGCTTTTTCTGGTCTTCAAGCGAAATGGTGCGCTTGCTGATACCTTCCATTTGAAATTTGGTCTGTATCTTCATGACCTGGAAATTACAAAGGTAAGGCGGGACGTTGTTGACGGCCTCCTCGAAGGTATAGGCAAATGTCGGTAGGCCGTCTTCGCAATGGAAAAGCTGGAAGGTGTTGTGATCGATGATATCGGTCGGTGTGGCTGTTAATCCCAAGGTGATGGTTTTGAAATAATTGAGCACTTCGCCGAAGGTGTTGTAGATAGAGCGGTGGCTTTCATCGACGACGATAAAATCAAAGAAATGTGGTGACAGGTGCTGTGCATTGTCTCGGATGATGTTCAACATCGTCGGGTAGGTAGCAACGTACACGCGTCGGTCTTTGGCAATGAGCGTTTCGTCCATGTTGGGCCAGCGCGGCTCGTTGGGCATGTGCTCTTTGAAAGCCGACAGTGCTTGCTCGCGCAGGGCAATACGGTCGACGAGGAATAACACCTTCTCAGCATGGCCAGCCCGCATAAGCGTATCGATCATGGCAATGCAGGTTCGGGTTTTACCTGTGCCGGTGGCCATCACTAGCAGGAAGTCACGCTTTTTCTGTTCGATACCTTCGAGCACCGAACGAATAGCCCGTATCTGATAACCACGGCCGGCAATCGAAGTGTTAATAAGCTCTTGCGTCAGCGGTTTGCGGTTACGGCGGATATAAGAGAAACGCTCAAGATCGTCCCGGGTAGGGAAGCCGATGACCTTGCGCGGCGGGGCGTTCTCGAGATCCCAGAAGTAGATCGAGTGGCCATTGGTGTAGAAGCAGAACGGCAGCTCACCTCCCAACTGTTTCTGGATGTTGTAGCAATATTGCTTGGCTTGTTCACGGCCTGTGGCAGCGTCCCGGCTGGATTTTTTTGCCTCGATTACCGCCAAGGGCTTACGGTCTTTACCCAGCAGGACGTAATCACTGAACTGATGGCTTTGGTAAGGGGCACGCGGTTCGTTTAGAGCTTCGGGCAAGGCGGTCAAAATGTCGAACTCTTCGACGACCTGCGTGACGTCTTTGACATCCCACCCTGACTGGGCGAGCTGTTGGTCGATCATATCGGCACGTGTTTGTGCTTCGGATTTCGACATGCCTACCATCCTCCTGGGAGATAAAAGGACTTCTGGCCTGTAATACTTTTGGCTGAATACCGTTCAGTCTTTTTGCGCAGGTTACCGAGTGCTTCGAAACTATGAACCAACTCTCCCCACTCGGCCGTTTTGTCCAGTCCTGAGTGCAACGATTTCTCATTGAGCATTTGCCCATCCGGGCTCACCGGTAAGCGCCCATCGTCCGTGGTCATCAATTCAGCACAACCAAAAATTCGGTCGCCAGCACTGTTGGCTGGACATCCCGGACATTGCGTTGCAATGAAACCAAGCCGTAACCAGCCATTAAGCGGAGGGTGCGCGACAGATTCGGCACCTTTCTACCGCTGAGTTCAGCTAACTCCGTAAGGGATTTGGGTTGCTTTTCATGGATCAATCGCAGCAAGCGCCGGTTGTCGTCCGACAGAACAGCGGCCAAGGAGGCTAGAGAAGGGAACCAGATGCTCGGTCTCTCTTTTAGCTTTGGTAACGAACCCTCGGGGTGTCTGATACCGACGATACAGCTCTCCATGGCCGATAGTTCCTAATAACGAGTTAATCGCCAATTGTATCAGTGCCTGATAATGATCGTCGAACAATGGCTTTCCTTTGCCGTATTCGTCCGAATTGAAGTGAATCACCTCGAATATCGTTGGTATGTGGCTGGCTGATTTTGGCCGTTCTCTGCCGGTCACCTCTTCGACGTACATTGGTCAAGCCGGTGTAAACGGTGGTCAGCACCAACGCTATTGGGTGGTTTAGGCCGTCTGGTGATGATCCACGCGCGTACTGTTTAAGAAACTATCAAATCTTCTCACCCTTTCGGGTCTTGAAAAATCATCAATCTCTTTTTGGCGACTGTTGAAATCGCTTCGACGGTTCTGGAATCGAACCATGCCATGCTCCAGTTTCTCAATAGCCTGACCCACGAATTCAGCACTGTCGGCACCATGGGAACGGATCATCAGCCGTGCCGGGCTGACACACCAACCAATGACCATCAGACAGGAAGAGCATGAATGAACAGGCAACGAGAACTCTCAGAACACAGAATCGCTCGTGACCTGGGGCATGCTTTGACTCAGCGCTTGGTTGTGGGCTGTATCCGTGATCTCCAAAGCATAAAGGACTGCCTGTTGTCGGGAGATGACTCGCCGCTGCGTAGCATCTGGGAAGAGATCTGCGTCCAGCAGCAAGGGGAGTTATCGTTTTCTGGCGGGCTTACCAAGAAACGATTGCCGCCTTCGCCGGAGGTCGCATTCAGGACTTAAAGCCTTACGAACTAGATGCTCTGTGGCTGCTGACTCGCGAGGGCGAATTTTGGGATTGCAAATCGGAAAGTGATCGCGAGTCCTACCCGGTGCTCCAAGACGATGTGGTCGATTACGTTCGGGACGAAATACTCAGTCGAGCCAACGACTGGAGCAATGAGCGGATTCGGCGCTACTTGGAGCGCGGTTATTAGCTGAATTGGGGGGTAAGTGCCATCCGCGGCGCTTCGCTCATTCCAGGATCTCACGACGAATCTTGTCCTGCTCGCGCAGCTCTTCGGCCAGATCTCGCAGCAGCGGCCTCATCCCCCCTGTCCATGCATTGCGCGATGCAGCCGCCTTACCCTCGGCGCTTCGCGGCCCGGTGCTTTGCTCCCAAGGTCGCCATTGCCGGATCAGCTCCGCCTGCCGCGCCCGTCGCTCGGGTGTCCATCCGTTTGCCATGCTCAACCTCCAATAGTTCGTTCTGCATTTTTTTGGTTTTCCGCGTGCGCGCGGGCTTTTCTTGAATACCGTTGTTGACCTGGACCTGATTGCCGATGTTCGCCTGTTTCACGAAAGCGACCTGCTTGGGAATTTTGAGTTCGGTCAGGGTCTGTAAGGTAGCCCTGGCCTGGTTCTGGGCCTTTAGCGCGAGGCGCATGTAGGATTGCAGTCCATCCATGTGCTTGGCCCTCAGTGCCCGACTTGCGAGCTGCGCGAAAAGAACGTCCAGAGTGTGCGCCTGCGCCACCAGCATGTTTTCTGCTCGAGTCAGGTCGCCGTTGTTGATTGCAGCCGTCTGCCGCTTCAGTTCGAGGACAACATCGGTAACCGGCGAATCGCCGACCAGGTTGCTACTAACAAGCAATGCCGCGCTCAAGGTCTCCGGGGTCAGGCAATTGCGGGCGAAAGCCTGTTCCTCAGTTTCCTCCATGGTTAACTTCTCTTTCAGGGCACTGCTCATTCGCTCACCTCCATAGGGGTGTTGTTATACCGCTGGCGCAGATCAAAACCAGCCGCACAGTAACGACTCGTTGCCGCATGGCAGGCGCGGCAGCTCATCAGGTGGTTGGTGTATGTCGCATCGGCCTCTCGCCATATCTGTGACGCCGTAGCTGCGGTGTGGACGGTGTGCTGTGGAGCAGGTTCCTCTGCGGCGTGGAACTCGGCCGGTTGCTCGACTCGCTGCGACCGGTTGATCCACGCTGGACTGGCGCGGATCGTATCAGCCACCAGAGTCGCGTCCGTACCGGCCAGCTCGGTAAGGTCGTGCGGCTCCAGATGACTGCCTTCCAGCAGTACCGCAGGACGGTTGTCGAGCAGGCGTGCGACACAGGCCAACCATGCGCGTGACGGCATCGGATCGTTGGTGGCGTTTAGTGCAATGATGATTTCGACCTTGTGGGCAACCAGTTCGGCCAGTAGGTCGTCTGACGGCTGGCGATCAGCGCGCAATTGCAGGCAGCCACCCTGCCCGATCGCCAACTCGACGCCGACCTTACCTGCACGGTGCATCAGCTCCGCCGCGCTCAAAGCATTAACTCCCACTTCTGCTCGCTGCGCGCGCGTGCTGATGCAGGGGGTTGCGGATTCTGCGGATTCTGCGGAAGGCCTTGCAATTGCTGGGATTCTGCACGCGGAAGCTCAGCGGAAACTTGCGGGAGCGCTGCGGATGCTGGACGAGTAGCGCAGGTAATCCGTGCAATTTCCGCAGTTTTTCGCAGATCTTCCGCAATCGCAAAGCCGCGCAATTGCTGGGTTTCCGCAGAATCCGCAACTTCCGCAAGAGGGTTGATCCTGAATTGCTTACCATCGCTGCTCAGCAGGTGCTGATGCTTCATCAGAACAGCCAGCACTTTGTCGCGCACCTTGGCCGAACGAACCGCAGCCGGTCCCGACTTGCCCAGATCATTGACGTGGAACTCTTGCCACGTGGCCGTGCGTTTGGGATCGCGCAACCAACTCATCAGCTCGACGGCAGCCTTCTGTTCAGGATTAAACGGGGCCGCATCGGTGTAGCGCTGCCACTCAGAGAGGGAGTAACGCACCAACTTGCACGCGTAACGCATGCAGTCACCATCAATCTGCTCAACACCCCCAAAGAGGCCAAACACAGTAGCCAAGCGCAACGCCTGCTCGGCGCCGCGGGCGGCGAACGGCTTCAGGCCAGCAAACTTTCCGAGCGGCCCACGCTCGCTCTCGATCTCGTTGCGGAAGTCTACCCATACCTGTTTAGCCTCTGCATTAGGTTCCAGAACAGGCGGGGTGACCTCGCCTGTTTCAGGGTCGATATATTCCGGGCTATCGGCGATCTCTTTACAGCGCGACCAGTACGCTTGCAGGCGTGGGTCTGTGTAAGCACTGTGCTGCAGTGACTCGATGGTGATGAAGCAAGTGCCGGCCAAGCTAACCGGAGCAGCGAGCAGGAAACGTGCGAGGAAGCCCTGCCCAACCAACAGCGGATCGCTCAGTGCCCCAGCCACGGTCACCGCTTGCGCCATCAGGTGAATGCTCAGCCGGCGGTTGTAGGCCACGCCGGAGCCTTCAAGGTTGCCGCGCGATCGGGTACGCTCGAATTTCCCTGAGGAATAGACTGTCGTCAGGCCGCCGAGGGTCGCGGCCACGGTGTCAGCCTTAAGCGAGTGACCACCGAGCATTTGCCCACCTTCGTCCGTGTCCCAGCTTGCAGCCGACTTGCCCCGGATGAAGTCGCCAACCAGCGGCTCGAAAGTCGCATCGCTGTATTGGGTCCTCGGATCGGGTGGCAGCGGGTGTACAGCCAGAAACTCATCACGCGCCTTGCCTTTTAGGCCGGCAGCCATTGCCTCAATCTCGGCGCAGGCTTGGCGGTAGTGGGCGCGTGCCTCCTTCTCCGCTTCGTCAATCGTCTTGAAAGCCAGTTCACGCGCGCTCGACTTGCCCTCCCCCGAATCGAAAAGCGACAGCATGAACAGCGCGCAGGGCGCTCCTTCCGGCTTGCCCTTGAAGTGCCAAGCGTTGACACGCGTCTGCGCCAGGTGGGTGACTGCTCCGACAACGCACTGCCCGGCGATGGCGGCAGGTACCATTGCATGCTCGATAATCGCCTCGACTGCGCCGCGCATTTCGTAGGTCAGGGCGTCCAGGGGGTAGAGCGTGGGCGGTATGGTGTCCGGAAGCAGCGGTTTAGGCGCCAAACCTGCCGGACTCTTAATCTCGGTCATCAGCGCATTCATGCCCGCTCCTCCCGCCATACGGCCAAATCGTTGAAGTCGGACAGATGCAGGGGCGCATCCTCCGGCCAGGCCGGTAGGACGTAACCGCAGTCAAGCATCGCAGCCGCATGGATGGTAGCCAGCTTGCCCGCGTTGGGCCTGCCCTCGGCTTCCTTGGCGCGGTCATCGTCGCCGCCGACGATCAGCACGGCATTGGGATAGTGGCGCTTCAACTCCAAGCCGGCCCGCAGCACATTGCCGGCGCTCATTGCAGCGGCGACCGGCTTGCCGGTCTGCTCGTGAAGCGTCGCGGCAGTGGCGATACCCTCGACTATGAACAGCTCGACGCCGGGCTCGATACGCCCGAACGGGCAGTAGCAGCCGGTGATCCGGCCACCCGAAAGGAAACGCTTGTTGCCGTCGGCCGCGATGCGTTGAAGATTCACCACTTTGCCGCGCCAGCAGATCGGAGCCAGCAGCACATCGCCGAGCTGACGCAGGTGGTGGGGCTTGATGCGTTTGCGGGCCAGGTACGAATGCTTGGGATCAGCCGGCCTGGCGAGCGCCCAATCGTGACGCGCACGGACGGCGGCGCGATCCCACCCGGCTTGCTGCTCTGCATCGGTCTGTTGTTGGCGCTGCTCGCGCCTAAGGGCGATGCGCTGACGCTCGACCTCCTCGACGAGCAGGTCGCGCTTATGGTCGCCGCCGAACGGCAGCCCCAGTTGCCCGGCAATGATGCGGGCGGCCTCCGTCTGCCGGCAGCCGCGTAGGTAGGCCAGCAGCGACACTAGGTCGCCGCCTTTATCGCCGCTGGCGAAGTCGTGCCAGGTGCCAGTGTGCAAGTTGATGCTGAACGAGCCGGGCGTACGGTCACCGCGTACCGGGTTGGTCGGCCAGTACTCTTTGCCGATGCGCTTGCCATCCGGCAGCCAGTCAACAAGCAGATTGTCGGGATCGACCAATGCAGCATTAGCGATGCGCTGAATCTCAATATGGACCGGCATCAGTGCAAGCCCGCCAGCGAAGACTTTCTTCAGGCCGAACACTATCGGCCCGCGATTATTCGTGGGTTGTTGGGTAGGCATGGATTACGCCCCCTGCGGGGTAAGGAAGTCACCGAACACGACGAGTTCGGACGGAATTTTGCTGCTGCAGACATAGCCATCAAGCAGCGAGAGGATCTCGTCCAAGATGAAGCTCTCATGATTCTCGAGACGGCGGTCGGTATTGGCCATCATCGCCCCCAAGACCAGCCAATACGGGGCGAACTGCATCGTTGTAATCAGAAGGATGGAAACGGATTCACAAAGGAGCAGGCGGTTGATCAAACTAACAACCTGTCCATGGGTGCGGCTGCTTTGCTGGCAAAGGGAGTGGTCGCTTTTCATTACTGGCGCTCCCCCAACTGCTCAGCAATCCACGCTTCGACCTCGAGAGAATCCCAGCCAACTGCATGGGCGCCAGCAATGCGGCGGGATTTCGGGAAACGGCCATCCTTCATCAAATCGTAAATCGTAGTGCGACCCAGGCCGGTTTTAGCCTTCAGCGTTGTCATGCGCCAAATACAGCGGGGAGATTGTTCTGTTACGGTCATCGTCGTTATCTCTGGGGCCCCCTCGTAATGAAGCGGACGATGCCTAAACTATGTGAGCGAAACAGAGGGCACTAAACCACTAAATCGGAACATTTAATGGTTTTTAGCCTTCGAAGCCATCCAGCAGGCCATGAAGTTCGGTATCGATAAGTTTCTCAGCGTCGTCTCGATGCTTTTCCAGTGCGCGATGTACTTGGCGCTCCGAAACCCGATACCGGTCAGCGACATCGTTGCAGGCTGCCTCCCAGCCAAGCCCGTCTCGTAGACGGAGTACGGCAGCCGCTGATAGTCCGAAGTCCCGGTCAATTTTGCTGGCGTCCTCTGGGCGTCCACGTCCTCGACGCAGTAGCAGAGTTGCATCCTCCTTGTCGGCTGTTCGCTCCAAGGTTTGTTTGAAAACCTCTGTCATATAGCGTGTGAATACGCTCATGTCATATGGCTGACCAGCGGTCATTCGCTCAAGGAAGTACTCGATCAGGCATCGCTCTGCGTAACTCTCGCCACCCAGTGCGCACAGGAGCCCCACTTCAAGGTCATCAAGTGTTGCGTCTGCCCACTTAGGTCCTTGTTGCACTTGATTCAAATCGAGCTCGGCATGCTCAGTCATGGATTATTTTCCGAATCGGAACGACGTTATGTGCTGGTTGTTTGGTCGCGTAGTTTGCCCAATCGGCCATAAGGGCGCGCCGCTTCTTGATGAAGTCGGATCGGGAGTAAGCAGCCTCGGTCTGATCGCGCTCATCGTGAGCCAAAGCAAGCTCGCAGATTTCTCGAGGAAAGGTGGTGCACTCGTTTGCCCAGTCGCGAAAGCTCGCACGGAAGCCATGTCGAGTAATATCGGCATGGCCGAGACTGTGTAGCAGGTTGCGAATGGCGTTAGCGTGCATGACGCCGGTCTTTCCTTGGCCTGGGAATAGATATGGACTGTCCTCAGTGATGCATGGCATCGACTGTAGCGCCTGGAGAAGCTCAACAACCTGAGGAGCTAGTGGAATATCGAAGGCTTGACGCATCTTCATGCGCTCGGCGGGCAGAGACCAGACACCACCCTGCAAATCAAACTCCGCCCAAGTGGCAAGCCGGACCATTTGCGCACGTGCGCCGGTCAGGATAAGCAGGCGAGCTGCCATGCCGGCGCGCGTCTCGCTCTGCGCCAGCTTGACCATAAGCCCCGGAACGTCGCCCCAGTGCATAGCTGGAAAGTGCTGACGCTTGCGAGCCTTCTTCTTCTCAGCCTTACTTAGCAGATTATCCAAGTGACCGCGCCAGCGTGCTGGATTGTCACCATCACGCAGGCGGCGGGCCTTGGCCGCGTCCAATATCTGTTCAATCTGGCCACGCACTTCATCGGCGGTACGGGTCTTGGTCGCCCAGATCGGCTGCAATACCTTCAAGACGTGCTCGACTTGAATGTCGCTGGTCGACAGCTTGCCGATAACAGGGAAGGCGTAAAGCTCCAACTTCCGCAGCCAGCCTTTACGCCATTTCTCCGACCAGTCAGCGCCGTGGGCGTTTCGGTATTCGGTCGCCAAAGTCTCAAAAGTCACACCTCGCGCCTGCGCCTGTCGCTCAGTTTCTCGCTTGGCTTCTCGCTCAGCATCACGGGTGGCAAGAGGATCACCTCCAGCAACCAAAACTTTCCGTTGATCTGCGGCCAGTTCGCGAGCCTTCGCGAGGGTAACGGTTGGATAAGGGCCCAGCCCCATTTCCCGGCCTTTGCCACCCAGCTTGTAACGAAAAATCCAACTGGACACACCGGCTTTGCTTATCTGGAAATACAAACCATCGCCGTCGTTGGTTTTTCCTGCATCTCCGGATTTAACAAGTGATTCGATTGCCTTGATTGTCAGCTTGCCCATAAAGCCCCCGTCGTTAAGACCCACACCACGACCCACACCTTAATCTCGGCTTGCAGCGTTCAAGGTCGGACATATTCGGACTGATACTAGGCTTTAACCCCTGTAAAATCTAGACTTCGACGACACACTCGAAAACCTCCGGACGACTAGAATGCCGGCCACAAGCCGGCTTTTTAATGCCTGAACATCAAGAAAATAATAAGGGCCTTGTGTAGCGCACCCGCATTGCCCCGCCAGCCATGAGTTGGCCATTCATTCGGGCGAAACGCTGGCTGTGACCCCCACACAGTCTTACCGTGATTCAGCGCTGCAATTGAATACGGTCTCATCAATTCAATGACGGGCTAGCGGCCGCTTGTGCCGAGGACAAACCAAATCCTGTGTGCGGGGTTAGTTGGCCACGACACGCGAACGCGTAGACGGTGAAGCAGTGGGCCTTGCCTGAGCCGCACACCAAGGCCCGTGTGCCGCTCAGCAACGCCACCCTCAGTGAGAGTGGGACGGCACTGCAGAGCCGCGACAGCCGACGAGAAAGTCAAAGTCGCAGCCTTCATCGGCCTGTAAGACGCGGTCGATGTAGAGGCTCGCATAGCCGCTCGTGAACAGGGGTGCACGGGTGTCTGGCTGAAGTGTTTTCAGGCGCTCTTGCAGTTCTGCATCACTGATCTCCAGGTGCAGGCGGCCACCGGCACAGTCCACTTCAATGATGTCGCCATTGCGCACCGCCGCGAGCGGGCCACCCGCCGCCGCTTCAGGGGCCACGTGCAAAACCACCGTGCCGTAGGCGGTGCCGCTCATGCGGGCATCAGAAATACGCACCATGTCAGTGATGCCTTTGGCCAGCAGTTTGGGAGGCAACCCCATGTTTCCAACCTCTGCCATGCCGGGGTAGCCTTTCGGGCCCGCATTCTTGAGGACCAGCACACAGTTTTCGTCTACGTCCAGGTCCGGGTCGCCAATACGGGCTTTGTAATCATCAAAGTTCTCGAACACCACGGCACGACCCCGGTGCTGCATCAACGCCGGCGTCGCCGCAGACGGTTTTAGCACCGCGCCACGCGGCGAAAGATTGCCGCGCAAAATACACAACCCTCCATCTGCCACCAACGGATTGTCGAGCGGGCGAATAACCTCGTCGTTGTATTGCGGTGCCTGCTGGCAGTTTTCCCACAGGCTTTTACCGTTAACGGTCAAGGCATCCGGGTTGGGCAAAAGCCCGGCTTCGCCCAAACGCCGAATCACGGCGGGCAAGCCCCCGGCATAGTAGAAGTCTTCCATCAGAAAGCGCCCGGAGGGTTGCAGGTCTAGCAGGGTCGGTACATTACGGCCAATACGGGTCCAGTCTTCCAGGTCCAACGCCACCCCGATACGGCCGGCAATCGCCTTGAGGTGGATCACGGCGTTGGTGGAGCCGCCGATGGCCGCATTGACGCTGATGGCGTTTTCAAAAGCCGCTTTGGTCAGCACTTTGGACAGGCGCATGTCATCTTTCACCATGTCGACAATCCGCATGCCGGACAGATGGGCCAGGACATAGCGGCGCGAGTCGACAGCTGGAATGGCGGCGTTATGGGGCAATGAAGTCCCCAGCGCTTCGGCCATGCAAGCCATGGTGGACGCCGTGCCCATGGTGTTGCACGTGCCCGCCGAACGAGACATGCCCGACTCCGCTGACAGAAACTCGTCCAGGCTGATCTGGCCTGCCTTATAGGCCTCATGCATCTGCCACACCACGGTGCCGGAGCCGATGTCCTTACCCTTGTGCTTGCCGTTGAGCATCGGCCCGCCGGTCACCACCAAGGCGGGCACGTCGCAGCTGGCCGCCCCCATCAGCAGTGCGGGGGTGGTCTTGTCACACCCGGTCAGCAGCACGACGGCATCGATGGGGTTACCCCGGATAGCCTCTTCCACATCCATGCTCGCCAGGTTGCGGGTGAGCATGGCTGTGGGGCGCAGATTCGATTCGCCACTGGAGAACACCGGGAACTCCACTGGAAACCCGCCCGCCTCCAATACCCCTTTCTTGACATGCTCGGCTATTTTGCGGAAATGCGCATTACAAGGCGTCAACTCAGACCATGTATTACAAATACCAATAATGGGTTTGCCTTGAAACTCATGATCGGGAATACCCTGATTCTTCATCCAACTGCGATACATAAAACCATTTTTATCAGACGTGCCAAACCATTGCGCTGAACGCAAGGCTCTTTTGAACTCAGTCATCGCGGTTCTCTTTATTTAGAATGTTGTTCGCCCAACCTTAAACGGGATTAATCGAACAACTTAGCGTTGGGTATCCGGTTATAGACGCCGGTCTTTATTAATATCAGTGCCCTACTGCGGGATGTGCGGAGCCATGAGTTATTTCGGGCTCGGCTTCAAGTTTGATATCGGGCCGAATGAAGAATGTCAGAACAATGCCTATGCCCAACAGGCATAACGAGCCGGCAAAGGGCAGCGTCCAGTTACCGGTTTTATCCACCACATAGCCGAAGATGATGGGCGAGAGAATGCCCGCAACGGCAGAACCCGAGTTCATCAGGCCGGCGGCTATGCCGATGTGTTTCGAGGTGATGTCCATCGGAACAGCCCAGATCGGGGCAATGGTCAGTTCCAGGAAGAAGAATGCCAGGCTCAGGCAGGCCGCCATCACGAACAGTGAATCGACCATCATCACCGGTATAAGGAAAATCAGCGCCCCACTAAAGGCGAGGATGATGACGTTGCGGCGTGCCGCCACCAGATTGTGCGTGCGCTTGAAAATACGATCGCTGAGCAAGCCGCCGACCGTGTTACCCACCACACCGGAGAGAAAAACACCCGCCGAAAACAATGCCGAGCTTTTGAGATCAAGCCCGCGACCGTGCATGAAAAAGGTTGGCAACCAGGTGAAGAACAACCATCCACTCCAGCCGTAGCAGAAATACACCCCCATGGTCGGCCCCATACGCTTGAGCAGGCGCACCCAAGGCGTCGGCTCCCGAACCGCCGAGGCCGCAATCACACTTTCAACCGGTAAAAGGGCTTCCTCGGTCTTGGTCATGCCGGGATGCTTGCGCGGGTTATCACGGAAATACCACGCGAAGATCACCAGCCACACAGCGGTCAACACGCCCACGATCAAGAACGAGCTGCGCCAAGAGCCGACCGCGACCAACATGGCCACCAACGGGGGCGTCAGGGCATTGCCCAACCGGGAAAACGAGTGGGTCAGCCCCTGAACAAACCCGCGCTGGCTGGTAGGAAACCAGGCCGACATGGCTTTGGCCTGGGCAGGCAAGGCTGCTCCCTCACCCACGCCCAGCAACATGCGCGCCAGCACCAGCGACACCAGGCCGCCAGAAAAACCGGTGGCCAGCGTTGCGATGGTCCAGATCGAGGCGCACACCAATAATGTTTTCTTGGCACCCAGCCGATCACTGAGCCACCCACCAATAACCTGGAAAATGGCATAGGTATAAGCGAACGCAGCGAATATAAGACCCAGGTCGGTATTGCTGAGCCCCAAATCATCTCGAATAAGGCCGGCAGAAGCGGAAAGATTGACGCGATCAAGGTACATGATGAAAGACATCGCGCACATGATCGCGAGGATGTATCGGCTTATCTTGGGTATCTTGTTGGTCATTGCCATATCACCTTGTTATTAATATTGTCGGGCTGCCCGAAGGCGCTGGCACACGGGTTTACTGTTATGGGCTAAAGGTTTTAATGTCGGGACCGTTAAGGTGTTCGAACTGCAACCACAGCGCACTGTGATCAACGTCCCCTTCTCGCAGCACCAGGTCAGCGAACAGGTCGCGCACCAAGTGGGTTAGAGGTGTTTGGAAACATGATTCGCGGGCCGACTCAAGGGCGTTATCCAGATCTTTGAGCTGCATAGTGGCCCGCGCTCGGGGCGTGAAATCACGCTCGATCATCCGTTGACCATGAAGCTCCAACACGCGGCTTTGAGCGAACCCCCCGCGAATGGCCTGGCGGACCAGAGCAGGGTCGGCACCGCCACGCGCAACCATTTGCAGGGCCTCACACACCGCCGCGATGTTAATCCCGACGATGATCTGGTTCGCCAGTTTGGCCAACTGCCCCGAGCCGTGCGGCCCCACCAGCGTGGGGTTGCCCATGGCGTGCAGAACGGCCTGTACGCGACTGAAAACCGAGGGCTCACCCCCCACCATAATGGCCAGACCACCTTGCTCAGCCGCCGAAACACCGCCCGAAACCGGGGCGTCGAGGAGATGGATACCGCGCTCAAGCAACCTGCTCGCGTGGTCACGGGCCTGCTGAGGCTTGATCGAACTCATGTCGATGACCACGGCACCCGGAGCCAGCGCTTGGGCGACACCGCTGTCGAACAACACCTCGCTGACGATCTCGCCATTCTCCAGCATGCAGACCACCACCTCGGCTCCGCTGACGGCTTCTACAGGGGTCGCGGCCCATAGCGCGCCGTGCGTGACAAGTGCCTGCGCCTTGGCCGCGCTGCGGTTCCATACCCGCACAGGAAAACCCGCGGCCAACAAGCACCGCGCCTGGGGGGCCCCCATGAGGCCGGTTCCCAAGAAAGTAATATTCAACATCACCACCTCCGCCCTTAGCGGGCCGCTTGCCGATGGGCCTTGGCCATGCGCACACAAATATTGAACGCTTGTTGCAGCCCTTCGATATTGGCGATGCCACGCCCGGCGATATCAAACGCGCTGCCACTGGCAGAGGTGGCCACCGGCACCGGCAACCCCCCATGCAGGGTCACGCCGTTGTCGAACCCCATCAGTTTCATGGCTATTTGCCCCTGATCGTGGAACATCGATACCACGGCATCAAAGTCGCCACGACGTGCAGCAATAAAGACCGTGTCAGGTGAGAAAGGCCCGCGCGCATCCAGGCCCATGGCCTTGGCTTTTTCAATGGCAGGCGCGATAACCTCAATTTCTTCCAGGCCGATCGAACCGCCGTCGCCGGCATGGGGGTTGAGTGCTGAAACGGCTATTCGCGGGCGCTCGATACCGGCTTGGGTCAACGCCGAATGGAGGATCTGCACAGCGTCCACTACACCTTCCTGTGTGATCAGGTCCGCCACTTCACGCACGGGGACATGGGACGTCACTCTTGAGGTCCAGAGGTTGTCGGTAATGTTGAATTCACAGACGAACCCCGGAACACAAAAGCGCTTTTGCATGTGGCGCAGTTCGTCTTCCTCGGCCAGCCCTCCCAGGCGCAGGGAGTGCTTGTTCAGCGGCGCAAACAGGATGCCGTGGCACAGCCCCCGGTTAACGGCTGTCAGGGCCACTTCCATGGTCTCGAAGGACGCACGCCCTGCCTCAAGGGTGCATTGGCCCAAAGGAGGTGATTGCCCCTGTAGCACATCCAGGGCCAGCACCGTGGGCCTGCCCGGCTCGAAGCGAATGCTGTCGAGGTCGTGCACCACAAGTGCATTGAGATCAATCCCGGTAATGCGCTGGGCATCCGCGAGCATCACCGGGTCGGTGACAATCAGCAGGTTGGCGGCTTCAAGGTTGGCCTCACGGGCCAGCATTTTGACAGCCATTTCCGGGCCAACCCCTGCAGGGTCGCCCAACAAGATCGCGAGCGTCGGTCGTTGAGTGTTCATACAAGCTCCATTTCAAAGTATTCAGGGCAGGCCGCCCCACGGTGAAAGGCATGCCTGCGGCAGCCCTCACGAGGGTTCAAACGTTGACCGTGGCGGCCAGCCGGGGTGCAGAAAGGGTCAAGGCACAGGCCTTGAAAAACGAAAGATGTAATAAGGGCGCAGGGGGCAACACGAGGAGGGCTTTCAGAGTCACGGTGGTGCTCCAGCGTTATTATTGATCTGCAGACAGGCTAAACAGCCAAGCCATATGAAACCAATCGAATCTCGTCAGCGATCCATATACTTTTGTGTATAGTCACAGCATGAATCCACCTACCGATCTCGCCTTGTTGCTTCGCCTGCGCACCCGCCAACTGGCCTTGTTGAGCCTGTTGGATACCGAGCGCAATCTGGGCCGCGCGGCCATGGCCTTGAACATCAGCCAGCCGGCGGCCAGCAAGTTATTGCAACAAGCCGAAGACAGCTTTGGCGTCGCCCTCTTCGAGCGCCAGCCGCGCGGCATGTCGCCTACACCTCACGGTGAAATCGTGGTTCGTTACGCGCGCAGTGTGATGGCCGACTTCAGTGCCGCTCGGGAAGAATTACAGGCGATCAGTTCCGGTTTGCGGGGAACCTTGCGCATCGGAAGTGTGCCTGGGGCGGTCACCGAATTGGTTGCCCCGGCCTTGGCGGAATACAAGCGACGCCACCCTAAAGTCGCGGTATCCATCACGGTGGACACTAGCGATCTGATGATCCACCAACTGGCGCGCGGTGAAGTGGACTTGGTATTGGGCCGTTTAACGGAAGGGTTCAACCAGGGCGATTATGAGATCCAGCCGCTGCTACAAGAGGGGTTGGTGGCCGTGACGCGACACGACAACCCACTGCTGCAACGCGCACGAATCACCTTCAATGACTTGATGGGGGCTTCCTGGATTCTTCAACCTCACGGCTCACCGCAACGCCTGCGTTTCGACGCCGCGCTGGGCGAAGCTGGGGTCAGCAAGCGCCTGAACATCACTGAAACCGCCTCCACCATTGCGACGACTGCACTGCTGGAGTGTTCGGACATGGTGGCAATCATGCCCGCCTCCCTGGCTCGCCACTATGCGCGGCTTGGCGTACTGGGGGTTCTACCGCTGGATTTGCCCATCCGGGTCCCGCCCATCTACCTCATCCATCGTCAGGACCGCCCTCTGTCTAGCGCCGCGAACAGTTTCGCGGTGCAAATCAGTGGTTACACGCCCTAGAAAAGCCGGCGCAGTTCACCAGAAACCCAGGCAAAAAAAAGCGCTGACAAACCTGTCAGCGCTGAGGAAAAGAGACCCGTCTGGCACCTATGCCAATCCCTTTTTACACGAGCACGCCTGTTTCGACCGCGCCCTTAATCATTCAACGGCTCAGCTCAAGGCTGGCCGCTTAGAGCAGTGGAATGCTGTAGCTGACAAAGACCCGGTTCTGATCCTGGTTACGGCTGGCGTCACTGTTGGACTTGCCGTTGCGCCAGCTAAACCCGACACCCTTGAGCGCACCGCTCTGCAGGACGTAGTCCAGGCTGATATCACGTTCCCACTCTTTCTGGCGATCGCCGGAGGTGGTCTTGATGTTGTCACCGGACAAGTACATGACCGAGGCTTTCAGGCCCGGCACACCCAGTGCCACAAAGTCATAGGCGTATTGACCAAAAACAGTACGCTCACCCGCTCGGGTAAAGCTCTGGATCAGGCGGTCGGTATACAGGTAGTTGCTGGCACCACCCGCGCCCTTGTCAACCAGGCTGCCCTGGTTCAGTTGGGTGAAGTTACTGCCGTCCGAGACACTCTGGTAACCCGCTGTAATTGCATGGGGCCCCAGTGAGTAGATAAACGCTGCACTCCAGGTACGGTTGTCGATCTCGCCGTCACCGTTTTTGGTGTAACCGCCAATTCTGTAGCCAGAGGTGCCGGAGCTGTTTCTGCCCGAAGAGTCTGTCTTGAAGTAGCGCAAGTCGGTTTTCAACGACTGGTCGTCTGAAATCGAGAGCGTGTGAATCAACCCCAGGAAATGCTGGCTGTAGTAGTTCTCAAGGTTGGCATAGTAGTACTGAGCCAGCAGGTCTTTATTAACGCTCCAATCACCACCGGCAAAGTAGAACTGATTGCTTTCGCGCGTCCCGCCCGAAACGGCCAGGCCTGTCTGATCACTCGAACCACGCCCAGTGGCATGGTTGATCCGGCCACCGGTCAGGGTCAGCCCCTTGATCTCATTCGAGGTGATTTGGCCACCCTCGAACGTTTGCGGAAGCAGACGCCCATCGTTGGCAACCAGGATCGGCAATTTCGGAATCAGCGTGCCGTAGCGCATTTCGGTGTTCGACACTTTGACTTTGGCGGTCACGCCCAACCGGCTCCAGTCGTCGACGGCACGGTCGTCACGGTTAGACGGAATCATGGTGCTGCCTACATGACGCCCTTTGCCGCTGTCCAGATTGATGCCGACCATGCCCAGCGCATCCACGCCGAAGCCTACCGTGCCTTCGGTGTAACCCGACTTGTAATCGAGCATGAAACCTTGTGCCCACTCTTCAGTTTTTGAAGGCGCAGCGGCTCCATCGCGGTTGTCATTATTGAAGTAGAAGTTCCTGATTCCCAGCGTGGCTTTACTGTCACCCAGAAAATCAGCACTCGCCTGGCTGCTTAATGCAATAGTGCCCAGACCGACCATTAAAACGATATGTTTACTGCCCACTTTTAACGCTCCGTTATTTTTATTGTTAAAGCACAACTTACAACCGGCCCTGACAACCCCTGTGGGTAAAACAGTGGATCGCCAGAACACCTTTAGTTCCTTGACACTGAGGCCGCATACAACACTTAGAGGTTTAACCGCAGCGACCGCTCCCCCAACATCAAGCCATCGCGGTTAACGCCAGGTGCCCCCGCGCAACAACTTGAGCCCATTATTCGAAGTGGTTGACCACCGTCTTGGTCACGATGAATTCGTCCATCGCCATAAGGCCTTTCTCGCGGCCATGCCCGCTCTTGCGAATACCCCCGAATGGCAATTCAACACCGCCGCCTGCGCCATAGCAGTTAATGAACACTTGACCGCCTTCGAGCCGTCTTGCCATGCGCTGCTGACGACCGCCATTTTCTGTCCATACGGAGGCGACCAGGCCATAATCCGTGCCATTGGCCAGTGCGACAGCATCATCCTCATCGTCAAACGGCAGCACCGCCAGCACCGGCCCAAAGACCTCTTCATGGGCAAGCTTGTGGTCACGAGGAACGGGGCCGAAGACCACCGGGCGCACGTAATAACCGGCCTGAGGCAGGTCAGCGTCCATTTGAGCCCGGGCCAGTACCGGTAGCCCCGAGTCTTCACATTCCTTGATGAACTGCTGAACACGGCCGTACTGCGCTTTGGTGATGATCGGCCCACAATCCGGGTTGGTTTCTGGCAAGCCAACACGCATGTGCGAAAAGCGTTCGGCGATCAGCTTGACCGCTTTGTCGTAAATCGACCGCTGGATCAACACCCGGCTGCCCGCAGAGCAGGTCTGGCCAGCGTTCTGGATAATGGCACCGACCAGAATCGGCACCGCCTTGTCCAGGTCAGCATCGTCGAAAACCACCTGAGGGCATTTGCCGCCCAACTCCAGCACGCATTTCACATAGTGGGTAGCCGCCGCTGTCTGAATCGCAATCCCCACCTCAGGCGAGCCGGTGAAGGTGATCAGGTTGATGCCGGGGTGCCCCGCCAGTGCCGCACCGGCTTCGCGGCCAAAGCCGGTGACGATGTTCAACGCACCCGCCGGCAGCCCGGCCTCATGGGCAATTTCAGCCACGCGCAGGGCCGTCAGGCACGCGTCTTCAGCCGGTTTGATAACCGACGCATTACCGGTGGCCAGTGCGGGAGCCAAGGTGCGGCCCAAGGTCTGAGCCGGGTAGTTCCAAGGAATGATATGACCCACAACACCGCAAGGTTCACGCACCACACTGACGGAATAACCCGACAGGTAAGGGATGACCTCACCGTGCACCTTGTCGGCAGCCCCCCCGTAAAATTCAAAGTAGCGGGCCAGGGCTTCAATGTCTTTGCGCGCCAGAGCAAGCGGCTTGCCGGTATCTTTCGCTTCGATGGCCGACAGCTCATCAATATGATCCAGCACGCCCTGACCGATGCGGACCAGCACCCTGCCGCGTTCAGCGGCCGAGAACTGACCCCATGGGCCGCTCAGCGAAGCCCTGGCGGCGACCACCGCTGCATCGATATCCGCGGGCAAACCGCGACCGATTTCAGCGTAGGCCTCTCCGGTCACCGGCGAGTAAACAGGGATTGTCTGCCCACTGGATGCCGGTGTTTTTTTACCATTGATAAACATCATGCTCATAGTGATTGCTCCAGAGATACGCAATAGGTCGGCCAGGAGGAAAACGTGCCTGCGCATGGCCTCGCGGTTACCAATCGCATGTGCGCGCAACCCGCGGAGGGCGCAGCATGCTCATCGACCGGCGGGTAAATTATTCAAGCCCTTGGCTGTCAACCAGCCGTTGCGCCTGCCTGATCACAGGGGCATCCACCATTCGTCCGTCCAGGCGAAATGCGCCAGCCGATTGAGTACGTGCGGCCTCGATAACCCGGCGTGCCCAGTCCAGTTCTTCGGGGTTCGGCGAATACGCCTGGTTAACCGGCCCCACCTGCGCCGGGTGGATGCACAGCATGCCGCACATCCCCATGTCCCGACCTTCACCCGCCATCTGTGCAAGGCCTTCAAGGTCTCCGATGTGCGTGAAAATCGTGTCCAGCGGCTTGGCCAGCCCCGCGTTGACGGACGCGAGAAGCATCGCGTAGCGAACGTGATCCATCACCTTGTGCGCGGCGTTGCTGCCCGCCTTCAGGCCAAGATCAAAGCCCAAATCCAGCGCACCAAAGGTCAAGCGCTCAACCCCCGCTGCGCCTGCAATTTCGGCAATAGCCAGCACCCCTTGGGCGCTTTCAATCAGCGGCCACAGCGGCTTGCCACAGCGGGCCACGGCCTCGATCTGAGCCTTGCTTTCGGCCTTCGGCAACATCACCGCGACCACTCCGGGGCAGGTTGTGCAAAAGGCTAAATCGGCCAGGTGCTCTGGATGCCCGACCGCGTTGATGCGCACAGCAACACGCACATCCGGTCGATCATTGAGGTAGGCCGCCAGGTGGCTGCGAGCGAGCGCCTTGAGGGCTTCTTCTACGGCGTCCTCAAAGTCCACGATCACACGATCCGCCCCCGTGGCGAGCGCTTTGTCAAAACGCTCTGGGCGGCTGCCCGGTACGAACAGTGCAGACCTGATCGGGTTAAGCGATATCATTAAATTGCCCCTTCAGATCGCAGCGCTTCAATTTGCGCAGTCGAACGCCCCAACGCACTGAGAATGGCATCGGTGTGTTGGCCCAGCGCCGGAATGGCATCCATGCGCGGTGTGAACGCACTGTTTGCACCGGGGGGTAACAGCGCAGGCAAGCTGCCCGCCGGGCTTTGCACCTCAACCCAGCGCCCACGCGCTTTTAGCTGCGGGTGCTGCCACACACCTTTCATGTCGTTGACCTTGGCGTTGGCAATCTGCGCGGTTTCCAGGCGCTCAACGACTTCGTCGATGGTCAGCGTAGAAAAGGCTTGCACGATGATCGCCCGCAACGCGTCACGGTTTTCCGAGCGACGTGCGTTGGCAGAGAACCGCTCTTCGCTTTTCAGCTCAGGTTGCAACAGCACATGCAGGCAGAACTGCTCCCACTCGCGCTCATTCTGCAAGCCGAGCATCACGGTATTACCGTCGCCCACCGCAAAGGGGCCATAAGGGTAAATCGTCGAATGCGACGCACCCGCGCGCGCCGGTTGCGGCGCATCGTTGTAGGCGTAATAAAGGGGGTAGCCCATCCACTCGACCAGGCTTTCCAGCATGCTCACGTCAATACGGCTGCCCAACCCCGTTTTTTCGCGAAGCATCAGTGCCGACAAAATATTGGTGTAGGCATACATCCCCGCAGCGATGTCTGCAATCGAACAGCCGGCCTTGGCCAGGTCGCCTTCTTCAGGGCCACCCGTGACCGACAAGAAACCGCCTTCACTTTGAATCAGAAGGTCGTAGGCCTTTTTCTTCTCATACGCGCCACCCTCGCCATACCCCGAGATGTCGCACACGATCAGTTGAGGAAAACGCTCATGCAGCGCCTCAAACGAGAGCCCCATGCGCGCCGCTGCACCGGGTGCCAGGTTTTGCACCAGAACGTCCGCCGAGCCCAGCAACTCCAGGAGCACATCCTGGGCACCGGGCTTTTTCACATCCAGCGTCAGGCTTTCTTTCGAGCGGTTGGTCCAGACAAAATGCGAGGCCAGGCCATTGGTCCGCGTGTCATACGCACGCGCAAAATCGCCCACACCGGGTCTCTCGACCTTGATCACACGCGCACCCAGGTCAGCGAGCTGACGGGTACAAAAAGGGGCTGCGATAGCGTGTTCAAGACTGACCACGGTAATGCCATCAAGCGGCCGCACATTGGGGATTACGCTATTCATCGGTGTAACTCCGTTTGGCTACCAGGCCAAGCTCGGCAACCTGGTTTCTATGCAACCGAAACCAGGCAGAGGGCCCCAGATATCCGAAGGCCTTTATTCACTGGGCGAAGTTGGAACCATCAGACAGCAGCGTCACCATGTCCGGGATCGTCGCTTGCGGATCAGCTACCCGCTTGGCTTGCTCGTAGGTGCTGCGAACGCTTTCAGCGTTCTGATGGAAGGCACCCATTTCGCTTGCCATGGTGGTGTAGTAGGTCATGTCTTTGAGCGCGTTGCTGATGTAGAAACGGAAACCGTTTTCATCACCGGTCTCCAGGAACGGACGGAAGCGCTCAAGCACCACGCTGTTACCGCCGCCTTTACCCAGCACCTCCAGCAACACCTCTGAAGAGATCCCGGCATTTTTCGCGCACGCAGCGGCCTCTGCCAGAACGGCCGAGAACCCCAGGGAGACAAAGTTGTGAATCAGCTTGAGCTGGTGGCCAGAACCCACATCACCGGCGTACACGACGTTTTCCGTGTAGCTGTTGAGGATCGGCAGAACCTGCTCATAGATCTCATGGCGACCGCCAACGGTCAGGTTCAAACGGCCTTGCGCAGCTTCTTTGGGGGTGCGCGTCATCGGTGCGTCGATAAAGAAGGCGTCGCGCTTCTCAACTTCGACGGCAATGCGTTTGGTCGAAGAGGGAATGGCCGTTGAGCAGTCGATGATGATGGTGCCGGGTTTGATCCCTTCCAGCAGGCCGCCCTCACGGAACAGAACGTCTTCAACCTCTGGAGTGCCGGTGACACAGAGAATGACTACGTCGACTTGGGAAGCCAACGATGAAAGACTTGAAGAAGACGTCGCGCCGGCGGCCAGCAGTGCGTCGAGAGGCTGGTTACCAGGGTGCTCAAACAGCACCATTGAGAAGCCTTGCTTGAGGATATTCGTCGCTATCCCATGGCCCATCAAGCCAATGCCAACCATGCCTATTTTCTTCATTACGAATGCTCTCCAGGAGACAATTTATAATTGTTAAGTCGTCTGTCAGCGTGAGCTGGGAGCCAGGCTCCATCGACACGCTGCACCACTGCACAAGCAGCACTGCTGAAGCGAATTCTAGAGCGTTGAGTTGCAGAGGTGATTAGTAAAATAACAACCGCCCTTCGCCGAATTGGAAATCAGCACACCCGAAAAACCGCTGCCCCCCCAAAAACCCGGTGCCGGGAGGATCAGCCCCTGCACGCAGTGGATTGGGTATGATGCGGGTTACCACTCCCGCATTGCAGCCTGGCGCCGGGACTTACTGATTCGGATCAAGCATGCTCCCAGACCTGGTATCACTGGCTTTATTCCTTCGAACCGTCGACAGCGGCAGCCTGTCCAAGGCCGCCGAGCAGTCGCACATCGCACTTTCCGCCGCCAGCCGACGCATCGCCCTGCTTGAAAGCGGCTTTGACGTGAAGCTCCTGACTCGCGGCCAAAGAGGGGTTTCGCCCACCCCCGCGGGCATTGCACTGGCTGCGCACGCACGCCGCCTGCTGAGCGAGGCGGAGCACCTGAAAACCAACCTGTCGGATTACGCCAAAGGGGTTAAGGGCATGGTTCGCCTGTACGCGAACACGTCCGCCCTGACTCAGTATTTGCCCCACGAGATTGCGCTGTTCGCCAAATCGTTCCCCAATATCCGGGTCGACATCACAGAGCGTTTGAGCTCTGAAATCATTCAGTCGGTCGCCGAGGGTTATGCGGATGTGGGCGTGGTGTTTACGGGTGACAACTGCCGGCCCGAGATGAAGTTCTACCCTTACAAGGTGGACTGCCTGGTGGCGGTGATGCCCGTCAACGCGATGCTGGGGCTCAGGCGCCTGAAGCTGTCAGACTTGCTCGACCATGACCTGGTCGTTCTGGAAAGCAACACAGCAATGCTGCGGCTGCTGGAAAGTGCGGCGGAAGCCGAAGGCAAGACCCTGCGGTTGCGGGTTCAGGTAAAAAGTTTCGAGGCTATCTGCAAGATGATCGAGGCGGGGCTCGGTGTGGGGGTACTGCCAAAAATCGCCGCTGAGGCGTTTGCACAAACGATGGGGCTGAGGCTGGTGCCGCTCGCGGATGCGTGGGCGATCCGGCAGATGTTTGTGTGTACGCGAGACGAACCGCTGTCCATCTCGGCACAAAAACTCGTCGAGCATCTGCTGGCAGATGCGCAACGCTCTGAACTGCTGACAGAGCGTAAACCGCTGTGAGGCCGAAATACGGCGAAGGCGTCAACGCGGTAAACCGCTCTATCTGACGCCTTCGCAGCCCCTCTGAAGCGTGATCGCTTCGTGGGTTAGACCTTCACCGGTTACTTGTTGACCATTTGGGCCGGGAACTTGGTGAGGACCAACACGCACGCCAGCAGCATACAACCGGCCAGCACATACATGCCCATATCGGTGCTCTGGGTCGCGTCCTTCACAAAGCCGACCATGTAAGGGCTCACAAACCCGGCCAGGTTACCCACAGAGTTGATGAAGGCAATCCCGCCGGCGGCAGCGACACCACCCAGTACAGCCGTCGGGCAGCTCCAGAACAGCGGCAGTGCGGAAATGATGCCCAGCGTCGCCAATGATAACGAGGCAATCGCCAGTACCGGGTTGGCACTGAAAATGACGCTCAACACCAAACCACTCGCCCCCAGGAAGCAGGGCACTGCAATGTGCCAGCGACGCTCTCTGCGCGCATCGGCACTGCGGCCGATCAACACCATGCCGATGGCGGCAACGAGGTATGGAATGGCATAGATCAGCCCGACGTTCAGGGAGTTACCCACACCCATGCCTTTGATGATGGTCGGTAGCCAGAAACTGACCCCGTAAAGCCCCATGATCAGGCAGAAATACACCAGACACAGCAGCCAGACTTGCGGGTTGCTGAACGCTGAAAGCGCGGAACCGTGGCTTTTGTCGGCGTTGTCTTTTTCGATGTTGGCCCTGAGTACTTTCTTCTCGTCGTCCTGAAGCCACTTCGCATCTTCGATGCGGTCATCCAGGTAAGACAGCACAACAAAACCGACCAGCACGGAAGGGATACCTTCCAGCAGGAACAGCCACTGCCAGCCCGCCAAGCCGTACTTACCGGCCATGCTTTCGAGAATCAGACCGGAAAGCGGCCCGCCCAATACACCGGCAATCGGGATACCGGTCATGAACAGAGCGGTCATTTGCCCCCGGCGTTCGGACGGGAACCAAAAAGTGAGGTAAAGGATGATGCCCGGGAAAAAGCCGGCTTCGGCAACCCCCAGGAAAAACCGCAGCACATAAAACATGGTCGGGCTGGAAACGAACATCGTGCAGGTCGAAATGATGCCCCACGTGATCATGATCCGGGCAATCCAGCGACGCGCACCGACCCTGTGCAAGATCAAGTTACTGGGCACTTCAAAGAAGAAGTAACCGATAAAGAAGATCCCCGCACCCAGGCCGTAAACGGTCTCACTGAACTGCAGGTCACTCATCATTTGCAGTTTGGCAAAACCGACGTTAACGCGGTCCAGATAAGACAGGATATAGCAGAGAAACAGCAGTGGGATAATGCGCCAGACAACCTTTTTATAGGCTCTCGCCTCGACCCCGATGTCAGCACCAGCAGTCGCAATTTTATTATGGCCGGTTGTGTTCATAACGGTACTCTCAGAATTACTGCACTATTATTTTTTTAGCGGCATTCTTTTTTAAAATCGTTGCAGTACACCAGAAGCGCCTTACGTTCAAAGGCACACCCGCCGTACTTTTCATTGCTTATATTTAAACGATTCTAGGTAACCGGCAGGGCGTCACGATAACGCCCTGCCCAGAAGCTCTTGACGTGTTATTCGCCAGCAGGCCAGATAAAACGTTCTTCTGTCACCATGACGCCGCTGAGCTTGTCTACGAAGTTAGGGATATCTGCCAACAGCTCAACCCCTTCTGGGCCGGAAAAGGCCGCATCGTGATCTTCTTTGCTGTCAAACCACAGCTCGGAAAAGCCGTCGTAGGGCACATCTGGGTTGGCTTCACGGTCAATGATATTGATGGCGTAGCGCTTCAGGCCCGGGATCTTCTGGCACAGCACCGCGTGAGTACCACGCCAGTGCGCCGCGAACTGTTCAGGGGTCAGGTCTTTGCGCTTTTGCAGAAAGCCAATACGCTTTGCGAAGGTCTTGGACATGCAATCTCCGAATTCTTGTTGGTGTGTAATCGTGACTAGCTGAGCACGAGTATATGGCCGTTCCCTACGTCGCAAGTTACCAAGATCTCAACCACCCTTCTCATTTTTGGAAGGCAGGCCCGCCGTGATCCAGCAGGCCCGGCCCGCCTTCAGGCGAGCGCAACCGCTCTATCTTCAGGCACAGGGGTTCAGGTCGCCCGTCGGGGGCACGGCAAATCAAGATGCAGAAGGCTAGCGCGCTATTGAGGCTGGAAGATGGCCAGCAACGCGGCGGCTGCAAGGTGCAGGGCGGGAGGCGCTTTACGTGAGGGGATGCAAGGAGCACGCGCCCACGTCAGCAGGCGCGTGAGGTGAAGTGTTAACGGAAAACCAGCCCACCATCAATCAAGGGGGCCTGGCCGGTCATGTAGTCGGCGTCCGGGCTGGCGAGGTAGGCGACAAACGCGGCAACGTCCTCAGGGGTTTCGGCACGACCCAAGGCAATGCCATTGACGAATTTCTCGTAGGTCGCACCAATCGGGGCTCCGGTGATTTCAGACATGCGCTTGTCGATGTCGACCCACATATCGGTGCCCACCACGCCCGGGCAATACGCGTTGACGGTGATACCGTCCACTGCCAGCTCTTTGGCGGCTGCCTGCGTCAGGGCGCGTACGGCAAACTTGGTGGAAGAGTAAACGCCCAGCAAGGCATAGCCTTCGTGGCCAGCAATGGAGCTGGCGTTGATGATTTTGCCTTTGCGCTTGAGTTCCTTGAACTTGGCCGCTGCCGCCTGAATGCCCCAGAGGGTGCCCTGAACGTTGATCCGGTAAATGCGCTCGACTTCTTCCTGCGTCACGTCCAACAACGGCTTGACCTGAGAGATGCCCGCGTTGTTGACCATGATGTCGAGGCCGCCCAGCGTGGCATGGGCATGCTCAACCGCCGCAAACACTTCATCGCGCTCGCTGACGTCGGCCAGGCAGGTGGTGGCTTTACGCCCCAGTGCTTGAATGTCCTTGGCGACTTGAGTGAGTTTGTCCAGGCTCAGGTCGACCAGCACAATGTCGGCACCTTCCTTGGCCAGCCGCAGCGCAATGCCGCGACCAATGCCCTGTGCTGCGCCGGTGACCAATGCAACTTTTCCAGAGAGTTTCATTCGTTGGTTTCCTTTCAACAGTGGGTCTGTGTCCAGCAGGCCTTAACCATAGACCAATCATCGCCACACCTATTGATGCAGAGCACGCCCGCCTGCGGCCAGCACCGCTTCGTGCATGGCCTCACTCAGGGTGGGATGGGCGAATATGACCTGGCTTAATTCCGCGTCCGTGGCTTCAAGGCACTGGGCAATGCCGAACCCCTGGATCTGTTCGGTCACGTGCGGCCCCACCATGTGCGCCCCCAGCAACTCGCCGGTGTCAGCGTCGAAGATGGTTTTTACAAAACCGGTGCTGTCGCCCATGGCCAGCGCTTTGCCGTTGGCCTGATAGTCGAAACGCCCCACGCGGATGTTAAGGCCGCGCGCCTTGGCGGCTGTTTCAGTCAACCCCAGGCTGGCGACTTCCGGCCGAGCATAGGTGCAACCCGGGATGCGGCTTTTATCCAGTGGATGAACGCCGTCTACACCGGCCAGTTTTTCCACGCACAACACACCCTCGTGGCTGGCCTTGTGCGCCAGGCACGGTGCCCCCGCGACATCGCCGATGGCATATAACCCGACGACCGAGGTGCGGCACCAGGCATCGGTCTTGATAAAGCCGTTTTCAAACTCGACGCCCAGGGTTTCAAGGCCCATGTCCTGCGTATTGGGTTCGATCCCGGCGGCCAGCAGCACCTGTGAGACGTGCACGGTTTGCTCGCCGCCCTCCTTGAGGGTGACCCGACAGCGTAACGCTCCCACTTCACCCTCGACGGCGCTGACCCGGGCCTGGGTGAGGACGCGAATCCCGCGCTGCTCGAATTCGCGCTGCACCAGGCTCGCGACTTCATGGTCTTCGACCGGCATGATCTGCCTGGCCACTTCCACCAGCGTGACCTCGCTGCCCAGATCGCGGTACAGGCTGGCAAACTCGACGCCGATGGCCCCCGAGCCGATCACCAATAACGACGCCGGCACGCTTTTGGGCACCAGCGCATCGAAGTAACTCCACACCTTCTGCCCATCGGCAGCCAGGCCGGGCAGCGAGCGGGGTCGCGCGCCCGTGGCCACAATAATGTGCCGCGCCTGGAGCACCTGCTCGCCTTGCCCGGTGCTCACGCTCACCACGCCTTTGGCGCTGACACGGCCGCGCCCATCGATCACCCGCACGCCATTTTTTTTCAACAGCCAGGCAATGCCGGACGTCAGGCGTTGCGACACGCCACGGCTGTGCGCCACCAGTTGGGCGATGTCGAACTGCACATTCTCAGCGCTGAAGCCGAACGTGTTGAGGTGCTTGAGCGTGTGCCCCACTTCAGCGCCTTTAAGCATCGCTTTGGTGGGGATACAGCCCCAGTTCAGGCAAATCCCGCCCAGGTGCTGCTGCTCCACCAGCGCCGTGGTCAGCCCCAGTTGTGCCGCGCGAATGGCCGCGACATAACCGCCGGGGCCGCCGCCAATGACGACCACATCAATTTTATCGGTCATGGTCGCTCCTAGAGCATCATCAGGCTGGGGGTCTGTACCAGGCGCTTGAGTTCCTTGAGGAACGCCGCCCCGAGCGCGCCGTCGATCACCCGGTGATCACACGACAACGTGACGGTCATTTGCGTGCGCACCGCCACTTGCCCGTTGTGCGCCACGGCCCTGGGCTCGCCGGCACCGATGGCCAGAATCGCGCCTTGGGGCGGGTTGATGATGGCGTCAAATTGGCTGACGCCGAGCATGCCCAGGTTGGACATGCTGAAACTGCCCCCCTGAAACTCTTCAGGCTTGAGCGTGCCGGCCTTGGCGCGGGTCACCAGGCTGAGCATTTCTGCCGAGATCTGCGCCAGCGATTTGCGATTGGCCTGACGCACGATCGGCGTAATCAAACCACCGGGCAGTGCGACCGCGACGCTGATGTCGGCATCGCTGAAACGCAGCACCGCCTGGCGCGCTTCATCGAACTGCACGTTAACGTCGGGCACTTTGACCAGCGCCAGCGCGCAGGCCTTGATCAGCAAATCGTTGACGGAGAGCTTGATCGCCGGGGCCGACGCATTGATCTCGCTGCGCAAAGTCAGCAGCGCTTCCAGATCCAGCTCGGCTTGCAGGCGAAAATGCGGGGCGGTGCGCTTGGACGCTTGCAACCGCGCCGCAATCGCCTTGCGCATGCCGCTCATCGGTAACACTTCAACAGCGTCCGGTTCAGGGGTGGCTTGGTCCGTGGGTGCCAGCACCGGGTTTTGAGCCGCACTGACTTCCAGTACGTCGGCCTTGCACACGCGCCCACGGCTGCCCGTTACGCGACAGTCATTCAGATTGACGCCCCGCTCGGCGGCCAACCGCCGGGCCAACGGGGTCGCCAGCACTTGGCTGTCATCGGCTCGCGAACGCACCGGGCCCGCGGCCTTGAGTGCGGGGGCGAGTACGGCAACCTTGCCGCCACCCTCACGTACCGCGCGCTCAATGTCCGCCACGCTGATGCGCGCTTGCGGCCCCGTGCCAGTGATGCGGCTCAGGTCAATGCCCTGTTCATTGGCCAAGCGCGTGGCATGCGGTGTGGCAAACACCGATTCAGGGCAGCTCCCCAGCAATGCCTGAGGCACCGTCCAGCCTTGAGCTGCCTGCGCGTTCGGGGCAGGCGCAGGGCCAGGCACTGTGACACTCACCTCGGGAACCACAGGTGCAACGGGGGCCGCCGTGACCAGGTCAGGCACCGGCGCAGCCGTCGCCGGAGCCCGTTGGGCCAAAAACGCATCAATGTCTGCGTCACTGACCGACGCCTCGGCCACCACGCCCAACACACCGCCCACCGGCAGGGTTTGACCCGCAACGGCTACTTTGCGGCGCAACACGCCCTCAAAGGGTGCCTCCATCACATTGGAAATCTTGCTGGTTTCGATATCACAGATTTCCTGATGCAACGTGAAACGATCGCCTTCCTCGATCAACCAGCGATTGAGGGTGCCCTCTTCCATCGACAGGCCCCACTTGGGTACCTCGATAATCTTGATTGCACTCATGCTCAGGCCTCCATCACTTTGCGCACGGCCGCTTCAATGCGGTCGACGCTGGGGATCCAGGCCTGTTCAAGCACCGGCGAGAACGGGACCGGCGTATGCGGCGGCGTGACCATGATGATCGGGGCCTTGAGCTGATAAAACGCTTGGGTGGCGATCAGCGCCGCCAGGTCATGGGCAAAGCCCAGGCGCGCGGCAGACTCGTCAACGATCACCACACGGCCGGTGGATTTCACCGACTCCAGAATGCCGTCTTCATCCAGTGGCGACACGGTGCGCGGGTCGACCACCTCGACCGAAATGCCTTCACCCTTGAGTTTGTCAGCCACTTGGTTGGCTTTGTGCACCATCGCCGCCAAAGCGATGATGGTGACATCGGTGCCTTCGCGGGTGTAATTGGCCACACCAAACGGGATGGTATAGGGCTCTTCGGGCACTTCGCCCTTGATGTCATAGAGGGCTTTGTGTTCACAGAACACCACCGGGTCCTCATCGCGGATGGCTTGAATCAGCAAGCCTTTCACGTCGTAGGGCGTCGATGGCACTACGACTTTGAGGCCAGGGGTGGTGGCAAAAATATGGTACGGCGACTGGGAATGCTGAGCGGCTGCCGAGAAACCTGCACCGATCATACCGCGCACCACCATCGGAGCCTTGGCCTTGCCGCCGAACATGTAGCGGAACTTGGCCGCCTGGTTGTAGAGCATGTCGTGGCACACGCCGAAAAAGTCCATGAACATCAGCTCGGCCACCGGCCGCAAGCCGGTCATGGCCGCACCCGCCGCCATGCCGATAATCGCCGATTCGGTGATGGGCGTATCTATCACCCGCGCCGAGCCAAACTCAGTCCACAGGCCCTTGGTCACGCCCAGCACACCGCCAAACGCCTCACCTTTGCTGCCGACTTCGGCCGTGCCGGCCTGCCCGCCACACACGTCTTCGCCGATCAGCACCACCCGATCGTCGAGTGCCATTTCCTGAGCCAGGGCTTCTTTGACCGCTTCACGATAAGTACGAATTGCCATGGTTTAAACCCTCAGTAAGACACGTAAACGTCGGTCAGCAGGCTGTCTACTGACGGGAACTCTGCCGCCCGGGCCTTGGCCACGGCGTCATCGACCAAGGCCTGCACCTCGGCGTCGATGGCGGCCAGCTCTTGGGCCGAGATCTGACTGGCAACGTGTTGACTGAAGATTTTCAGCGGGTCGCTGTCTTGACGCAGGCGCTCAACCTCGCCGTCGGCGCGGTACAGCATCGGATCGCCTTCAAAGTGGCCGTACCAGCGGTGGGCGACAGCTTCAATCGCCGTAGGGCCTTCACCAGCACGTGCGCGCGCCACCGCGACGGCAACGGCTTCATGCACGGCAAAAAAATCGGTCCCGTCGACCTTCACGGCCGGCATGCCAAAACCCGCCGCACGCTGGGTGATATTGCGCCCACCCACCGCATAGTCATGGCCTGTGGCTTCGCCGAAACCATTGTTTTCAAAAATAAATATGACCGGTAATTGCAAAACCACAGCCATGTTCATGGCTTCGAAAACCAGTCCCTGGTTCGAACCGCCATCTCCGGTGAACGACACTGCGACACCGCGATTGCCCAGGGTTTTAGCCGTCAACGCGGCCCCGATCGCCAACGGCGGGGCTCCGCCGACAATGGCATTGGCTCCAAGCATGCCTTTGCTCAGGTCAGCAATGTGCATGGAGCCGCCCTTGCCGCGGCACAATCCGGAATCCTTGCCAAAAATTTCCGCCATCATCCCGTGAATGTCGCAACCCTTCGCAATGCAGTGGCCATGACCCCGGTGCGTAGAGCCGATATAGTCGGTGTCTTCAAGGTGCTCGCAGACCCCGACGGCGATGGCTTCTTCACCGCAGTAAAGGTGAATAAAACCCGGTATATCACCGGAGGTATTTTCCTGGTGGAGGCGCTCTTCAAACACACGGATCTCGCGCATTTTTCGATAGGCCTTAAGCAGCGCTGGCTTGCTAAGCGACATGGGTTCGCCCTCTTGTCTTGGCTTTTTTATTGGATGTATCGCGTGCCCGAAGGCCCACGACGATGGCGTTGGCTTACGGTAAGAGCCTGAAGTCGCGGCCATAACTACCCGGATGGGGGGGCGCGATCCTATGCATGGGGGGCTACTCTTCAGCCCCTGGGACGGCGGCGCCAAGCGCTAGAGGGAGACATGACAACAATGACCCACACCCCGCGTTCCAAGCCTGCCCCTCGCCTGGGCACCTTGGGTCTTGACCACGGTTTGCCGCTGATTACAACCAAGCTGGTCCCACCGCGGTCGTCGGGCACCGTGCTGGTACGCTCGCGGTTACTGGAGCACGTCAGCCTGCTGAACGCGCACGCCATGACACTCGTCTGCGGCCCGGCGGGTTTTGGCAAAACCACCCTGCTAAGCCAATGGCGCGAGTGCTTGCTGGAACAAGGTCAAAGCGTGGCCTGGCTCAGTCTCGACGAACAGGACGACACCCCCCAAACCTTTCGCCGCTATTTACTGAGCGCCCTGGGCCAGGCCAGCGGCATTGCCCTGCCCCACAACGACGCACTCATTGAGTGCATCTCGCTGGCCGATAGCCAATTTGTCCGTGAGTTGATCAACCGTCTGCAAGACCAGCCGCACCCGCTGCACCTGGTGCTGGACGATCTGCACCTGATTCACCACCCAAGCATCCTTGACGACCTTGAACAGTTGCTTCAGCACGCCCCTCAGGGTTTTCATCTGCTGGTCGGTAGCCGCAGCGTTCCCCCCTTGCCCCTGAGTCGCCTGCAGGCGCGCAATCAACTGCTGGAAATCGACACGAACGCCCTACGCTTCAATATCGAAGAGACCCAGGTCTATCTGGCCAGCACCGCCGCCGAGCGCTTCCCACCGGCCGACTTGCAGCGCGTGCACAGCCTGACGGAAGGCTGGATCACCGGTATCCAGATGGCCGCGCTTGCTCCCAGCGACCCTTTGCGCAACTTGAATCGCCTGCGCTTGGGTAACCGTCACATCGGGCGCTACTTGTACGACGTGGTCTTGGCACCGCTGTCCATACCGTTGCAGGACTTCCTGCTGAAAACGTCGATCCTCGGCCGCCTCACCCCCTCCCTGTGCAATGCCGTCGCAGGCTGCGAAGACGCGCACCACAAACTGGCCGAGATTGAGCGGCATAATCTGTTTCTGTTCTCACTGGACGACCAGGGGCATTGGTTTCGCTACCACACCCTGTTTGTCGAAACCCTTAATGAACGCCTGCTGAACAGCGATATTGACGTTATTCAATTACACCAGCGGGCCAGCAACTGGCTCGCCCACCATCAATATTGGGCTGAAGCAATACGCCACGCGGTGGCAGCGGGGCAACTCGGCAGCCGTAACGATTGTGCCCACCTGGGCGCGCAATCGCTGGCCGAAGAGGGCGATGTCGACACCCTCGTGCGCTGGTTGCAACAAGTGCCTGAAACGACCCGTACCCCCCTGGATGAACAGAGGATCGACTTGCAACTCAACCTGGCCTGGGCGCTGGGCCATCGTTTTCACTTTGCCGCTTCGCTAAGCTTGCTCGACAACCTTCACCCGGCGCTAGCCTTACAGCCGGCAGGTACCCGGCTCAACATCAAATACCAGGTCATCCGCGCCATCACCGACGCTTTCGCCGAGCATATACCGCTGAGCCTTGAGCGCGTCACCCCCTTGCTGGCGCATGTCCCCTGCGGTGACACCTGGGTCGACGGGTTGATCTGCAACATCCTCAGCTACGATCACATGACGCAAGGTCACTACGCCAAAGCACAAGCTGTTCAGCGCCATATGCCCTGCCCCACCACGCCCTCCCACAACCTGTTTGTGAACGTGTACCGCGCCTTCGTATTGGGGTTGAGCCACTTGCGCCAAGCGGACCTTCAGAACGCCGAGCAGTATTATCGCCAGGCATTGGCACCGACCGAACACCTGACCGGGCCGCACTCCAGCGGCAGTGCAACGCTGGCCGCATTACTGAGCGAGGTGCTCTACGAGCGCGGCGAATGGCAGCCCTTGCAAACGCTGCTCGCCGAAAGACTGGGGCAGATCGACGCCTTCGCGCCCTTGGACGCACTGCTCGGGGCCTATGCCAGCCTGGCGCGTCGCGCCGTGCTGATGAATCAGCCAACGCAAGCCCGTCACCTGCTCGAACATGCGCAGCAATTGGCCACATTACGCCGCTGGCCACGCCTGCAGGCGTGGCTGCTGGTGGAGGAAATACGCCTTCGCCTGGCCTGTGAACAACTGCCACAGGCGCTGGAGTTGCACATACAGCTACACGCTCTGGAAACGGACAACTCTCACCCCGAGATTTCCCGCGCACGCGCCGAGGCCCACTGCCATATTCTCTCGGCGCAACAGCACTGGCATGAAGCAGCCACTCGATGGCACAGCATGCTGCAGAGCGACGAGCATCAAGGCCAATGGCTGCGCGCAGCCCGCAGCCGCGCCGCTTGGGCATGTTCGTTATGGCCATACGACCCGACAGCCGCACTGAGCGCCTTGCACGCCTTGCTGCCACTGGCCTGCCGCCAAAACCTGTGCCGCACCCTGCTGGATGCAGGCGACGCAATGCCAGCCTTGCTTGAGGCCACCCTGAAAACCGTACGCCCCGACATGGCCGATTATGTGCGCGGGCTACTGGCCAACCGTGAGCAGCCCTCTGCCAAGGCCTACCTCGCCCGCAATGAACCCAGCTTGAGTGATCGCGAACACCAGATCCTGCAACTGATTGCCCAAGGCCAGGCCAACAAACAAATCGCTCGCAGCCTGGAGATCTCGGCTGAAACGGTGAAATGGCACCTCAAAAACCTGTTCAACAAACTGCGCGTCACTAGCCGCATGCAAGCGATGGCCCGCGCGCAACAACTCAACTTGTTGAACTGAACCGATTGGGCCGAGCAATGCCCAACGAAGCAGCGTCTTGTCATCGGGCTCTGGCAGGTAATCGCTGTTCAGCGCTCGGTGCCGGTTTTAGACCGAGCCTCTGTGCACAAGGCCTAGTACCTTCGATATTTGCCCCAAAACCCGCTGTCTGCTAGTGTCAGCCGGTTTTAACGCCCACCGAGAGCGTCGCTATGGCCCGCAAAAAAGCTTCCCTGGATTTCGAACAGTCCCTCGCAGACCTGCAAACGCTGGTCGAGCGTCTGGAAAATGGCGAACTGTCACTGGAAGACTCGCTAACTGCCTTTGAACAAGGCATCCGCCTGACCCGTGACTGCCAAGGCGCACTGGCGCAAGCGGAACAGAAAGTCCACATCCTGCTTGAGCGCGATGGGGAACTGGCACAAGAGCCCTTTGATGCGGAACACCTCTCATGATTGACGCTTATCAGGGCAGTAGTCAGGCGCGCGTCAATGCCTCCCTTGAGCGCTTGTTTGTCGCACCGGCACCAGAGCTGGAACGCCTCTATGAAGCGATGCGTTACAGCGTAATGAACGGTGGCAAGCGGGTACGCCCGCTACTGGCCTATGCCGCGTGTGAAGCCTTGGGCGGCGCACCGGAGCAGGCCAACGGCGCAGCATGTGCCGTGGAACTGATTCACGCCTATTCGCTGGTGCACGACGACTTGCCCGCCATGGACGATGATGACCTGCGACGCGGCCAACCCACGACCCACAAAGCCTTCGACGAAGCCTGTGCCATATTGGCCGGGGACGGCCTGCAAAGCTTGGCATTCAGCGCCCTGCTTGACCCGCAACTCACCCCGTTAAGCGCTGATATCCGTTTGCGCATGGTGACGGGACTGGCGTTGTCCGCGGGCCCGGCAGGTATGGTTGGCGGGCAAGCGATCGACCTCGGCTCAGTGGGCATCAAGCTGGATCAAACCGCATTGGAGTTCATGCACCGCCACAAGACCGGAGCCCTGATCGAAGCCAGCGTGCAACTGGGTGCGCTCGCCAGTGGCCAGGCGTGTGACGGCACTTTGCACGCGCTGAACGTTTACGCGCGGGCAATTGGCCTGGCGTTTCAGGTTCAGGACGACATCCTCGACGTGGAAAGCGATACCGCTACCCTGGGCAAACGCCAAGGCGCTGATATCGCACGCGACAAACCGACCTACCCGGCGCTGATGGGCCTGGAAGGGGCGAAAGCCTATGCACTGGAATTATGCGATCAGGCCCTTGTGGCTCTGCAATCTTTTGATACAGCAGCAGAACCCTTGCGTGCATTGGCTTTGTACATCGTGAATAGACGCCACTAAACGCGTGAAAAAACGATTATTCAGACAACTTCTAGTATGTAGGTCTGACTAACGATTACTACACTTCGTGGGCAGCTTCCGTTCCTTAAGGTAAACTGCCGCCTCTTCTTATACCTATAACGATTCGCCTGATGCCAACGACGTTTCATGAGATTCCCCGCAATCGCCCCACCACGCCCCTGCTCGATAGAGCCGGCACGCCTGTGGGCCTGCGCCGGTTAGCCGAAGCCGAACTGGAAACCCTGGCCGATGAGTTGCGCCAGCAATTGCTCTACACCGTTGGCCAGACGGGTGGGCACTTTGGCGCAGGTTTAGGGGTTATTGAACTGACCATCGCCTTGCACTACGTGTTCGACACACCGGACGACCGGCTGGTATGGGATGTGGGGCATCAAGCGTACCCCCATAAAATCCTCACCGGCCGTCGCGAGCAGATGACGACGCTGCGCCAAAAAGACGGTGTTGCAGCGTTTCCGCGTCGCTCCGAAAGTGAGTACGACACGTTTGGCGTGGGCCACTCCAGCACCTCGATCAGCGCTGCGCTGGGCATGGCCATCGCCGCCCGCCTGCAAAACAGCGAGCGCAAGGCCATCGCCGTGATCGGCGACGGTGCGCTGACGGCGGGCATGGCCTTCGAAGCGTTGAACCATGCGCCCGAAGTCGATGCCAACATGCTGGTCATCCTCAATGACAACGACATGTCGATCTCGCGCAATGTCGGCGGGCTGTCCAATTACCTGGCCAAAATTCTCTCCAGCCGCACCTACGCCAGCATGCGCGAAGGCAGCAAGAAGGTGCTGTCGCGTCTGCCCGGCGCGTGGGAAATTGCCCGGCGCACCGAAGAGTATGCCAAGGGCATGCTGGTACCCGGCACGTTGTTTGAGGAGTTGGGCTGGAACTATATCGGCCCGATTGATGGCCACGACCTGCCCACCCTGATCGCGACCTTGCGCAACATGCGCGACCTTAAAGGGCCACAGTTCCTGCACGTCGTGACCAAAAAAGGTAAAGGCTTTGCCCCGGCCGAGGCGGACCCGATTGGTTACCACGCCATCACTAAGCTCGAACCGCTGGACGCCCCCAAAGTCACTCCCCAGGTAGCGAGCGGGCCGAAATACTCGGCCGTGTTTGGCGAGTGGTTGTGCGACATGGCGGCCGCCGATCAGCGCCTGGTGGGGATTACCCCGGCCATGAAAGAAGGCTCCGACCTGATTGCCTTCAGCGAACGTTTTCCACTGCGCTATTTCGACGTGGCCATTGCCGAGCAACACGCCGTGACGTTTGCAGCCGGCATGGCCTGTGAAGGTGCCAAACCTGTCGTCGCCATTTACTCGACGTTCCTGCAACGCGGTTACGACCAGTTGGTGCATGACGTCGCTGTACAGAACCTGGACGTACTGTTCGCCATTGACCGCGCCGGCCTGGTGGGCGAAGACGGCCCGACCCATGCGGGCAGTTTTGACCTGTCTTACCTGCGCTGCATCCCGGGCATGGTGATCATGACCCCGAGCGATGAAAACGAACTGCGCAAAATGCTCACCACCGGCCACCTGTACAACGGCCCGGCAGCCGTACGCTACCCACGCGGTACAGGCCCGAACGCCGTGATCGAAAAAGACCTCGAACCACTGGAAATCGGCAAAGGCATCGTCCGCCGCCAGGGCTCGAAAGTCGCCCTGCTGGTATTTGGCGTGCAAGTGGCCGAAGCCCTGAAAGTAGCTGAAACACTCGATGCCACCGTGGTTGACATGCGTTTCGTGAAGCCGATGGATGAAGCACTCGTGCGCGAAATAGCCAACAGCCATGAGTTGCTGGTGACCGTCGAAGAGAACGCCATCATGGGCGGCGCGGGCGCAGCCGTCAGCGAGTTCCTGGCCCGTGAAAACGTGCTCAAGTCCGTGCTCCATCTGGGCTTGCCGGATGTGTATGTCGAGCACGCCAAGCCGAGCCAGATGCTGGCTGAATGCGGCCTGGATGTCGCAGGTATCGAAGCGTCGGTACGTCAACGCATGCAACTGCTGGGGCTCTGAGCTCAACCTCTGCCAGCAGAGCGGGCTTGCTCGCGGTCTTTTACCCGAAAGATCGCGAGCCTTTGAGCCGAATCAGCCGCGTATCAGCCGACCTGACGCGGTATGCGATACAGGTAAAACAACACCAGCGTCGACACGGTCAGCAGCAGTAAAGGCACACCTTCCAGCCCGACAAATACGGCAAGCGCCCCAACCCATACGGGCAGCCCGGCGGCCAGCAATGCCGTGTGTCGAACGCGGGCCAAGTGCGCCCAGGCAGCGGGCTCTTGCGGGGTATCCAGCGCTTTTTGCAGCGCAATCAGGCCATGCTTGTACGGCCCGAAAAACCGCAGCGTCGCGAACATCGATACCACACCCGCAATAAAGAACGGCATCGCCAGGGACGGTAACAAGGGCTCGGATTTTCCGAAAAACCCGTTGGCCAACAGCAACGGCAACAGGGTCAACACGAGTTGCTGCCACCAACTGAAGCTCATGCGCCGACGGATCTGCCCACGGGTCACGCCGGGTCCGCCTCGCTTTGGTGCTGATTGCCCATCATGTGGCCCAGTTTATTGGCCTTGGTCGCCAAGTACAGCTTGTTGTGCGGGTTATGCCCGGTATGCAGCGGCACGCGCTCCGCCACGTTAATGCCCATGTCGGTCAATGCTTTGACCTTGCGCGGGTTGTTGGTCATCAAACGTAACGACTTCACGCCCAAGTGTTCCAGCATCGGCAAGCAAATCGCATAGTCGCGCTGGTCGGCGGCAAAGCCCAGGCGCTCGTTGGCCTCAACCGTGTCAGCGCCGCCATCTTGCAACTCGTAGGCACGAAGTTTGTTCAACAAGCCAATACCACGGCCCTCCTGACGCAGGTACAGCAGCACCCCACGGCCTTCACGGGCGATGGCCTGCAGCGCGGCTTCCAGCTGCGAACCACAGTCACAACGCTGACTGAACAGGGCGTCGCCCGTCAGGCACTCAGAATGAACCCGGCCCAGCACGGGTGCGCCATCAGCCACGTCGCCCAAACTGAGCACAACGTGTTCACGACCCGTGGCTTGCTCAAGGAAGCCATGCAGGGTGAATTCGGCAAAGGGGGTGGGTAACTTGCAAGCGGCAACAAAAGCGACGGGCACCGTGTGCTCCTGATCTATTTGAGGACTGGATTTTAGCAACCGCAGCATTGTAACAGGACGTTCCTACAGACGCTTAGGCTGAATTGTCGGCGATAAATATCTAAAAGTTTGATGGCTTTACGGCCTCGGTCGTTGCTGCCAAACGCTGCGCTAAAGGCCGCAAAACCTTTAGGCCCAAAAACCCCCCCCCCTTCCGGCAGCGACTAAGGGGCTACGTCAGCCGCCAAAATGTTGGTAACCGTGCACGGCCGGGGTGATGTCCTGCCCGTCCGTGTCCAGCAGGTTGACGCCCCGGCCTTCCACCACGCGGCCCACCACATGGATCGGCCAGCCATCAGCCAGCAGTGTCGGCAGTTCAAGCGCAGGCAAAGTAAACGCCAGCACATAGTCATCACCGCCGCTCAACGCGGCCTGTTGCGCCCCCGCCTCGCCCAGAAACGCTTCCAGCGCCGGCGACAGCGGCACCCGGTCGAGTTCAATCACCAGGCCGACGCCCGAGGCCGCAGCAATATGCCCGCAGTCCGCCAGCAGGCCATCAGAGATATCCAGCGCCGAGGTGGCCTTGCCCCGCAAGGCCTGGCCCAACGCCAACTGGGGTTGCGGCGACCAATAGTGAGCCAGCAGGGGTTCGCTGAGCATTGGCTCAGCCTGACACTGGCCCAATACCAGCGGTAAGGCTCCCGCCGCATTGCCCAACTCGCCGCCCACACACAGCAGGTCACCGGGCTGCGCACCGCTGCGGGTCAGTGCCTTGCCGCAGGGCACACGCCCGAACACTGTCAGCGTCAGGCACAGCGGCCCACGGGTGGTGTCGCCGCCGACCAAACGTAAACCACACCCCTGGGCCATCAGGTTCAACCCGCAGGCAAAGGCGTGCAACCAGTCGGCTTCAACCGTCGGCACCGTCAGGGCAAGGGTAAACGCGAGGGGTGTTGCGCCCATGGCCGCCAAGTCGCTGGCCGCCACCGCCAGCGAACGCTGACCGAGCAAAAAAGGATCGCAGGGATCTGCAAAATGTACCCCGGCAACCAGGGTGTCAGTGGAAACGGCCAGTTGTTCCCCGAAGGGAACATCCAGCAGGGCACAATCGTCGCCGATGCCCAGCGCAACGCCCTCGCCGCCTTGCGCACAGGGCGCAGCGGCGAAGACAGTGCGGATCAGCTCAAATTCGCCCATGACGCACCGCGCTGATTAGCGCTTGAACGCCTTGACTTCGGCTTCGCGCAAACGCGGTGCCAGCTTGTCGAGTACACCGTTGACGAACTTGTGGCCATCGGTGGAGCCAAACACTTTGGCCAGCTCGATGCCTTCGTTGATGACAACGCGGTAAGGCACGTCGACACGCTTGATCAGTTCCCACGTGGACAGACGCAGCACCGACAGTTCAACCGGGTCCAGCTCTTCGATTTCGATGTCCAGGCAAGGCTTCAGGGCACCGTCGATCTCGGTTCTGTGGGCAGGCACGCCGTGCAGGATTTCGCGGAAGTACGCCGCGTCCACGTCGGTGAAGTCGTTATCGACGCGGAACTGCGCTTCGATTTCGTTCAACGATTGCTTGGCCATGTGCCATTGGTACAGAGCCTGAGTCGCAAGCTGACGCGCTTCGCGGCGCTTGGCACTTTTGGAAGGCTTGCCAGCGTCCGCAGGTTTTGGATCGCGCGGGTTGAAACGATCGCTTTCGTCGGAAATCACTTGGCCTCCAACTGTGCCAGCAGGCTGACCATTTCGAGGGCGGACAAGGCAGCTTCAGCGCCTTTGTTGCCGGCTTTGGTGCCGGAACGCTCGATAGCTTGCTCGATCGAATCAACAGTCAGTACACCGAAGGCAACCGGCACACCGAACTGCATCGACACCTGGGACAGGCCCTTGGTGCATTCACCGGCCACGTATTCGAAGTGCGGGGTACCGCCACGAATCACAGCGCCCAAGGCGATGATGGCGGCGAACTCATTGCGCTGAGCTACTTTTTGCGCAACCAGCGGGATTTCGAACGCACCCGGTGCACGGATGATGGTGATGTCGCTTTCGTTCACACCGTGGCGAACCAGGGCATCAACGGCACCACTCACCAGGCTTTCGACGACGAAGCTGTTGAAGCGGCCGACGATCAGCGCGTAGCGGCCTTTGGGGGCGATGAAGGTACCTTCGATGGTCTTCAGGGTCATTCGGTATGTCTCGTATTAAAGAGCCAGAACGCACTTTCGTGCGTTCTTGAGGATATAGGGGCCACGAATTGGGGACTGGAAATGCCCGGTCTTTATTCGGAGGGCACGTATTCTACAACTTCCAGATCGAAACCGGATATGGCATTGAACTTCATTGGTGAACTCATCAGGCGCAATTTGCGCACACCGAGGTCACGCAGGATCTGCGAACCGGCCCCGACGATGCTGTAAGTCGTCGGTGTTTTCACCGGCGCGGCGTCTGCCGTCTCGCGGATTTGCGCCAGCAACACATCGCCGTCCAGCGGGTGCCCCAACAACAGCACCACACCACTGCCCGCCTCTGCCACCGCGGCCATGGCGGCGCGCAAGCTCCAGCGACCGGGCTGCTTGACCATCAACAGGTCGCGCAAAGGGTCCATGTTGTGCACGCGCACCAGCGTCGGCTCTTCGGCGCAGATCTTGCCCAGGGTCAGTGCCATGTGCACATCGCCTTCCACCGAATCACGATAGGTCACCAGGTTGAATTGGCCCAGTTCGCTGTCCAGTGGCTGCTCGGCAATCCGCTGAACGGTACGTTCATGGATCATCCGATAGTGGATCAAGTCGGCAATGGTGCCGATTTTAATGCCGTGCTCGGCGGCAAAGGTTTCCAGTTCCGGGCGACGGGCCATCGTACCGTCGTCGTTCATCACTTCGCAGATCACGCCACTGGGCTCAAAGCCAGCCATGCGCGCCAGGTCGCACGCGGCTTCCGTGTGACCGGCGCGAGCGAGCGTACCGCCCGCTTGCGCCATCAATGGGAAAATATGGCCCGGGCTGACGATGTCTTCGGCCTTGGCGTCTTTGGCTGCGGCGGCTTGTACCGTGCGGGCACGGTCGGCGGCCGAGATGCCGGTGGTCACGCCGGTGGCTGCTTCAATGGACACGGTGAACTTGGTGCCAAAACCGGAACCGTTGCGCGGTGCCATCAACGGCAACTTGAGCGTTTCGCAGCGCTCGCGGGTCATCGGCATACAGATCAGCCCACGGGCAAAGCGCGCCATGAAGTTGATATGCTCGGCCTTGCAGCACTCGGCGGCCATGATCAGGTCGCCTTCGTTCTCGCGGTCTTCGTCATCCATCAGGATGACCATCTTGCCTTGGCGGATGTCTTCAACCAGTTCTTCGATGCTGTTGAGCGCCACGCGGCACCCCCTTATTTCAGGATTTGAGGTAGCCGTTGGCGGCCAGAAAACTTTCGCTGATGCCACCCGAGGTCGGCTCGGCGGCTTTTTCGCCCAGCAGCAGCCGCTCGAGGTAGCGCGCCAGCAAATCGACTTCAAGGTTGACCCGGCGACCTGGACGATAGTCGCCCATGATGGTTTCGCTCAGGGTGTGCGGAATAATCGTGAGAGAGAACTCTGCGCCATTGACCGAGTTGACCGTCAGGCTGGTGCCGTCGACGGTGATCGAACCTTTATGGGCGATGTACTTGGCCAGCTCCTTGGGCGCACGGATGCGGAATTCGATGGCCCGGGCGTTCTCTTCACGGGAAATCACTTCACCCACACCATCGACGTGGCCGCTTACCAGGTGGCCGCCCAGCCGCGTGGTCGGGGTCAGGGCTTTTTCCAGGTTGACCCGGCTGCCGCTTTTCAACTCATTGAACGCGGTGCAATCCAGCGTTTCGCGGCTGACGTCAGCCATAAAGCCGTCACCCGGCAATTCAACGGCGGTCAGGCAAACGCCATTGATTGCGATGCTGTCGCCGAGTTTGACGTCGCTCAGGTCGAGCTTGCCGGTCTCTACATAAACCCGCACATCGCCGCCCTTTGGGGTCAGTGCGCGGATGCTGCCGATGGATTCAATGATGCCGGTAAACATGGGCGTTCCCCTTGAGAACAAAACCTGCACTAAAACAGAGGCTAAGAATTATACGCTCGCGGGCGGCACAGGTATGGCGGTGACTCGCCAGTCATCGCCTACCGCGCGCATTTCAGTAATTTTGAGCAATGGCGCTTCGCGCATATGGGTCAATGGCAGCTCCAGCAACGGCCGAGCGGTAGAGCCCAGAAACTTGGCGGCAATGAAAATCTGATATTCATCCACCAGGCCTTGTTCAGCAAAAGCACCGGCAAGGCTGGGGCCAGCTTCGACCAATACTTCGTTAACGCCCCGGGCAGCCAGCGCGACCAGCAGCTTACGCAAATCAACCTGGCCGTTGGCACCGTGAATCACCAGGCACTCGGGCCCGGTGCGGTATTGCTCGGCAGGGGGAACGCAGGTCGCAACCAGCGCCGGGCCAGCCTTGAAAAAGGGCGCATCCAGCGGCACCCGCAAACGCCCGTCAACCAGCACCCGCAACGGCGGACGGCTAAGCGCCAGCGCGGTCAGTTCGGGGTCCAGGCCCAGCTCCGGGCCGCGTACGGTCAGGCGAGCGCCATCGGCCAACACGGTGTCCGCACCGGTCAACACCACGCTGGCCTGAGCCCGCAGACGCTGCACAGCCGAACGGGCTGCCGGGCCCGTGATCCACTGGCTTTCACCGTTGGCCATGGCTGTACGCCCATCAAGGCTCATCGCCATTTTGACCCGCACAAACGGCAAGCCGTGTTCCATACGCTTGAGGAACCCCGGGTTAAGGGCACGCGCCTGGGCTTCAAGCACGCCGCTGCACACCTCGATCCCGGCATCGGCCAAACGCTTGAGGCCGCGCCCGGCGACTTCCGGGTTGGGGTCTTGCATGGCCGCGACCACCCGGGCCACCCCGGCCGTGATCAACCCTTCAGCACACGGCGGGGTGTGGCCGTAATGGCTGCACGGTTCGAGGGTGACGTAAGCGGTGGCACCACGCGCCTGTGCGCCTGCAGCACGCAAGGCGTGGACTTCGGCATGGGGCTCGCCAGTACGGACATGCCAGCCCTCGCCGACAACCTGCCCGTCGCGCACGATCACGCAACCGACCCGTGGATTGGGGTGGGTGGTGTACAGCCCCTTGCGCGCCAGTTCGAGGGCGCGCGCCATGTAATGGGCGTCTAAAACGGATTGTTCAATGGACAGCGTCATTGTTTTGAAGGCTCACGGGCAAGTCGGTCGATCTCTTCACGGAACTCGTTGAGGTCCTGGAAACGTCGATAAACCGAAGCGAAACGGATGTAGGCCACTTCGTCGAGCTTTTGCAATTCGCCCATGACCAGCTCACCGACCACAAGGGACTTGACCTCGCGCTCTCCGGTGGCACGCAGCTTACTTTTGATGTGGGCCAGCGCCGCTTCAAGGCGCTCGACACTCACGGGGCGCTTTTCCAGCGCGCGCTGCATTCCGGCACGCAGTTTTTCTTCGTCGAACGGCTGACGGCTGCCGTCTTGCTTGATAAGGCGCGGTAACACCAACTCGGCTGTTTCAAAGGTAGTGAAACGCTCACCACAAGCCAGGCATTCACGCCGGCGACGCACCTGGTCGCCCTCGGCAACCAGACGCGAGTCAATGACTTTGGTGTCGTTGGCACCGCAGAAGGGACAGTGCATGGTGGCAGCCAACAAAAATGGGGACCGCCATGTTAGCGCATCCCACTGGCAAGACAAGCCATAGGCTTTACGGTATACAGTCCGCCGACTACGTTTTACATCACCTGTTACGTCCACTGACACGCCGCTGGAGCCTTCCATGTCGCTACGATCGTTTGTTTTGCCGTGCCTGGCCTGTTTGCTGGTCGCCTGCAGCAGCGGGCCGCAATCACCGGCTCAACCCCAAGTGTTAGCGCAGCCGCAAACCGATGCACCGGTCGACCTGGGCCCGTTGCCGGCCTATCAGCGTGAACTGAGCGGCGTGCTGACCGGCGCACCGGCAGGGGCCGAGGTTGAGCTGGCCATGCTGATCGTCGACGCGCGCGGGCGCCCACAAGGGCTGATGGCCAGCAGCAAGATCATCGGCAACAACCAACCGTTGCCGTTCACCTTGCGCTTCAACCCCGAGGCTTTCCCGGCGGGAGCACGGGTTGAACTGCGCGGGCGCGCCAGCCAGTCGGGGCAATTGATCTTGCACCTGCCGTCTCGCATTATCGGCCAGCCCTCCACTCAGGCTCTGGGCACCCTGGCTTTCGTCAAGGCCCCATGAAAACACCTCTGGGCCTGCAACAGTCCTTGAGTGAACTTCTGGGCGATGCCCGGCTGGTGGTCACCAACTTGCCCGAGACAACGCTCAAGTTGTGGCTGATCGACGCCCACAACATGGACCGCGCCTTCACGCCCGACGAGACCCGGCGCATCCTTTACGAGCCGCCCTACTGGGCCTTTTGCTGGGCCAGCGGCCTGGCCTTGGCGCGTTACCTGGCCGCCCGGCCACGGTGGGTCCAGGGCAAGCGGGTGCTGGATTTCGGCGCAGGTTCCGGCGTGGCCGCGATCGCTGCCGCCAAGGCCGGAGCCCTCGAAGTGGTGGCCTGCGACCTCGACCCTCTGGCACTCGCGGCTTGCCGAGCCAACGCTGAACTCAATCAGGTCGAATTGGGCTATAGCCATGACTTCTTTGCCGAAGCAGATCGCTTCGACCTGGTGCTGGTGGCGGATGTGCTGTACGACCGTGAAAACCTGCCGTTGCTGGATCAGTTCCTGAGCCGCGGCCAGCAAACACTGGTGGCAGACTCCCGAGTGCGCGATTTCAAACATCCGCGCTATCGACAACTGGGCAGCCTCAAGGCCTTGACCTTGCCGGACCTGGCCGAGCCCCACGAATTTCGCAACGTGAGCCTGTATCACGCGCAGCGCTAGCACACCGCTTTCAGGCCGCACCCGCAGCCTTTATAGTTGCCCTCACTTACCTGTTTCGAGACCCACAATGACTCAGCCAAAGCCTTCTTTCAGTTTCGACGTGACCTCAGCAGATTTTGACAAGCAGGTGGTCGAAGCGTCGTTCGAACAACCTGTTCTGGTGGATTTTTGGGCCGACTGGTGCGCACCGTGCAAAGTGATGCTGCCGATTCTTGAGCAGATCGCCGAGGACTATCAGGGCGAACTACTGCTGGCCAAGGTCAACTGCGACGTCGAGCAGGACATTGTAGGCCGCATTGGCATTCAAACCTTGCCGACGGTTGTGTTGTTCAAAGACGGAAAAGTCGTCGACGGTTTCCAGGAGGCACAACCCGAGTCTGCGATACGGGCCATGCTTGAAAAGTATGTCGAGTTGCCAGCACCCGCTGAGGAAGACCCGATGGTGCAGGTGCAGGCCCTCTTTGCAGAGCGCCGCTTTGCCGATGCCGAAGCCCGGCTCAAAGACGTGCTGACCGAAAATAACACTAACGCCCTGGCGTTGATTCTGTACGGGCGCTGCCTGGCTGAACGCGGTGAGCTGACGGAGGCTCAAGCCGTGTTGGACGCGGTGAAGAGCGACGAGTACAAAGCCGAGCTGGCCGGAGCCAAGGCGCAACTGACCTTTTTGCGTCAGGCCGCCGACCTGCCTGACGTAGCCGACCTGAAAAGCCGCGTGGCGCAAAACCCGCAAGACGATGAAGCGGCTTACCAACTGGCGGTTCAACAACTGGCGCGCCAGCAATATGAAGGGGCGCTTGAAGGGCTGCTGAGGCTGTTTGTGCGTAACCGCAGCTATAACGAAGGCATCACCCACAAAACCCTGCTGCAAGTGTTCGACCTGCTGGGCAGCGACCACCCGCTGGTCAAAACCTACCGCCGCAAATTGTTTGCTGCGCTGTATTAAGCCTCCCTGCCTTGCTCGCGACCTCGACCGGCTGCTCCTACGGATGGCAGAGTTTGTAGGAACGAGCTTGCTCGTGATCTTTTGATCTGGCTTTTGATCTAAAAGGGCCCCCTTAAACCACGCTGGCCGAACGCAGGTTTTGCGCAGTGGCTAACCCGGCAGGACGCCGGGTTAGCCGCGACACGGCCAGGGATGGCCGATCGCGGCGTGCCCACGGAGCAAAGCCTGTGGTGAGGGCATGCCGAGCCACAGCGAGGCACCGAGTGGTAGGGGCATGAGCGTTTGGTTACTTTGCGCTCCATCAAAGTAACACGGCGTAAAACCGGAACCTTAAGTGGCCGTGACCGCAGCAATGGATAGGATTGCTGCACGACAGCGCGGCTGTCATTGAGCGTTTAAAGATCAAAAGATCGCGAGCAAGCTCGCTCCTATGTATGGACTCGCCCCCCACTGTCAACCCGCTTTTGCCCACTGACACCCGGCTGCATCTATGTATAAGGCCTATTCTAGGAAGCCATAAT
>Ga0308167_1000418_pt1 | contig 77248 bp, 94 predicted proteins | sample PhyCR1_2_FD_202138 | JGI IMG/M metagenome (GOLD analysis project Ga0308167, IMG submission 202138) | Phyllosphere microbial communities from UC Gill Tract Community Farm, Albany, California, United States - DLSLRC.R1 | ecosystem: Host-associated > Plants > Phyllosphere > Unclassified | place... | reverse complement strand
AAATCATCGCCTGCGGGTCGCGACGGATACCGCCAATTGGCACAATCCCCAGACCTTCCGCACGCGCAGCCGCCATTACCGACCCCAGCGCGATACCGATATCGGTAGAACCCGAAACGATACTCTCTATGCTCTGATGAGCGATCTGCTGTTGATCGACCGCGGCCATTCCCACGGCTGATTTATGCATATCCAGCACAAAGGTGATAAACACCGGTGCTTTGGCAATCCACGGCTGACCGCCTGCAATGGCGGCGATCTGTGCGCGACGTCCGGCATCACGCGTGATCACCACAGAAACCTGCTGCGAGTTTACTGATGTAGGTGCGCGATAAGCGGTACTGATAATCCGATCCAGCACAGCTTCATCGACAGGTTGCTCAGTGAAACTACGTTCACTTTTGTGACTTGTAAAAATATCAATCAGTTCGCTCATGGTTCCTCCCATATAAAGTGCAACTATAACAGTAATATGCCGGTTAGCTTTGTAATTAGAGGATTTTTTAGCGGATTTTTGTAACTGATTTTTTACTATGTACACGGGTGTGTACAATTAAAAAAATTATGGCGGGAGCTACCGGATTTATAATGTAGGCCTCAGCTTTTGAAATACCGACACGATAGTAACAGTGACATTACCCAGCAGCACTATCCTCTTCAGCCCTTACTCGTCGATCTGTTGTCGCCCTAGGTGATAATCCCTCTGCTGAACAATCCTTCTAACTATCGGTAGCTGCCGAGTTAAAAGCAGCAGCATCGCATGGCTTACCCTTAACCGCTCGGTCTACCAACACAAATTATTCAGGTACGATGATGCGCTTCATACTGGCTGGCTGGAACAGCACTAAACAAAGTATTTAAGGTAAGCAGGTTTGACGTACTCTGTTGCTGGTTAAGATAATCCCATGTCAGATATCCTACCCGTTAGGGCTTAACTACATATACGATTTAGTCTAACTTTCCATAAAGCAATACATCACGCATAAGTGGTTGTATTTTTTTACCACTGATTGGCTGCATTTAGGCTAGGGTGCCAGTTAGCCGACACTAGCGCTAAAACGAACTCATATGTCATGAAAATGCATCCACTGCCTAACTGTGGTTTAATGGAGCTCAAGCACACGCCATTTATTCATTAAATAATCTCCCCTCAGATCACTGTATAGATGTACAGAAATACCACGAGTTATGATGAAGTCGAAAAGGATCTCAAAATTGTAAACCCTATATACATATAATATTTTTTCATTATCTGATAAACTTGCGGCTAACTAACCCAATCCTTATCCACTATCAGCCATGATTGAGACCATACGTACCCACAGTGTACAAGGAAAAAACTATTGCTTAAAATCTATACCTAAACAAAAAAGTGATTAATTTAAAATCTGTTACGTTTTTAGAATTATATTAGGTTAAACAGCCTAATTTAATGTATAAATATTTTAATATGTTTTATGAAAATATTATGGTATTAAATGCTCGAGGAGGAACCGTGCAGTTCAATGATATTACAAAGATGGTGCAAGATATTTGGTCATTTGCATGGCCCCCGTTAGCGATTGTTGTCATCGCATATTTCATGGCTTATTACTTTCATCCGCAAGGAACAAATAAACTGCTGCATAAGATTGTTACAAACATTAAAAAATACAGTAAAAAACTTGAGATAGCCCACAGTCTCATTGAACCTTACGGACTTACGAAATTAGTTCCAGCTATTTCACTTGTTGTACTTGTAGCTTGCATGTATCTTATTAACGGACCAATATCGAGTTTGGTTGACAACATGCCTCCCCAAATTCATTACTATCCTGATATTGTTATTGAAAAGCATCTTTCTGAAAATCGGCAACTCGCACTGCTCCGAAAATATCCAATGGCCGATAGTGTAAGCGAGGCATACTTTGTGGCGCTTGAGGATGTTAAGCCAAATTCAAAGACTGATCCTGCCAACAAGCGCGCAAATATTTGGTATCAGATCCTTTTATTACTTAAATTCTCTTTTCTTTTTGCCATTATTATGTTTTTTATAAGCATTAAATCGGGACTTTCTTTAACCAGACAATTTGCAAGATTGCTGATTACATTAAGCATTATCACCACGTTGTGGATATCATCATGCTTTAGTCTTCTTATTGAACAGAATCAAGATTTTTATGACGAAGAAAGACTTGTAGTCTACTCTTTAATAAAAGACTCCCCTTCCCTTATGGCACCACCTATCACTAAAGAAGAAAAAGAAAAGTTAACGCCAACATGGTTTGAAAAAGATCAACGATGGTGGGATATAAGTTTTTAGTTATAAAACTAAATAAGGTTATTTCAAGGAAAAGCTTAGCTTATTAAGTACCGAAAAGGAGTAATTACTGATGATTTTGTTGAGCACTCCAGTTGTGTTAATGAATGAGTTCACAGCGCTATGCATAGGACCGCCTGCCTGCTCAACCAGTATTGAAGCGATATGTATCCTTTTTAGAGCCCGTTATGAATATATCGGTTTCTTTTACAGCTCCCTCTCTTGTCTACTAAGTCTCTTCACTTCATTTGCCGCCATTGTAAATCCACTTCCTTGTCCTCCTGCATGTAACATTAACAGCAGTGTTAAGTGCTAGGATCTGTGGCTAAAAGGCCATACTGTTTATGACCGAGGTGATTATGCCCGTTATAACCGTAACTTCTTGCAGACAAAGGTACTTGCCACAATAACCCATTGCTGGTCAAGATCCTCAATGTATTAAAAAAATGGCAATATCGCCTTCAACCAGAAATCGGGGCGGTTAATTCACATAGGCAGCCAAACATAGATATTTAATGAATATGATGGACAAGAACGTCTTTAAGAGATAAAAGGTTATTTGTAAACTATCAGTTACCACTTGTAACCATCAATGACAGCTGGGAGCGTCCATGGCAAATGCGATTACTAAACTGAATAAAATTCAAGTTGAAAAATTTAGAGGTTTGAATAACGTTAACATAGAATTTGGTAATAAACTGACCGTCATTTGTGGAAAAAATGGCACATCTAAATCATCAATTCTTGGTATTGTTGCGCAGATTTTTAGTTTTTCGAAAGATCTTTCAAGACAAGCATCGACTTCATTAACTGAATATAAAACATTAACCAATAAAAATTTCAAGTCACCATTTCAAGAGCATTTTAGATTATCTGAAGAATTTGATGCTGCTGGCTCTATGAGCGTCAAGATTAATTTATATGATGCAACAGTTAATAAACATCTAGATAAGCTTACACTAGGTCTTTATGAATATAAAGATAGGACAATGGCAAGGCCTATTGTTAGAGGTAATGATGGGATCCCAGATATAAATCAAAGCCGAAATGTAACGCATCCAGTCATATTCTTAAGTTTAGCAAGACTGCTTCCAATTACATTAAGAACAGATTATTCAACTAGAGACGTGCAATATATTAAGGATAACGCTGACGATATTAGAATAATGAACAATCAATTATTGTTAAAATCAAGTGGCAAATCTGTAACAGCCACTCAAGGTGTAATTGATTCAATGGTCGTTCATGGTGATAATTACGACCATCAATCTGTGTCTGTCGGAGAAGATAATGTCGGACAGATTATTCAGGCGATTTTTTCTTTCAAAAGACTTAAAGAAACTTATCCGAACTATCACGGTGGGGTTTTTTTAATTGATGAAGCAGATGCGGGTCTGTTTCCAGCAGCCCAATCGGAATTAATTAAAATTCTAACTAAAGCAGCTAAGCAATATGATCTGCAAATTATAATGACCTCTCATTCACCATTGATTATTGAGGATGTTTACAATAGAGCAAAACAAGACGAAGGTTCCTTTAAAACAATTTATTTAACAGACACTTATGGCAGCATAAAAAATCGTGACAACTTATCTTGGACAGATATTAATGCAGATCTACACGTCCAAACAGTTAAGATCGATAGTGGAATTAATCTCCCTAAAATTAGCGTCTATTTTGAAGACCGCGAAGGATACGATTTTTTTAGACAGCTAGTAGTTGACCGGAAAACCAATAAAGTTCTAAATCTTCTTGGCAATATAAATATTAGCTGTAGTGCTATAATGGATCTAATGGCAAGGAAAATCCCTGAGTTTACATCTAAGAGTTTAATTGTTCTCGACGGCGACGTAATAAATGATAAAGGGGCAAATGCAAAGAAGGCTATCAAAGAGAAAAATCTATGTCTTTTGCCACATTTTCTCCCTCCAGATCAAATGATATTTGAGTTTTTATATAACTTACCTCCTGATGATAAATACTGGGATAATAATCAACGTTTCACGAAAGCTGTTTTTTCTAAGATCGCCAGAGAGATTGTCAATACATTACGATTAGGAGATGCTCCAATAACCCTCTCAGAATCCATTAGCGTATATAAACTTGGTAATAGAGGCATCTTGGGACAGGTAAGAAAAATCTTTAAAGATTTTGCGCATACGCCTGAGTTCCGTGAATTGGTTGATGGGCCTGTTAAAAGTAACCCTTATCGATATTGGGTTCAATGTCACGTTCAAGCTTCCGAAAAATACAAAAGTAATTTTATAAAAAATCTCAGAGCAGTTATGATTTCTGGGCATGGTGTAGACTCTGCTTTGGTACATAGCTATCTTTCTGATAACTAGCTGATATTAAAGGGCTTTATGTAATGGCCATGAAGCCTTTTTTTTGCTACAATACATGCTAAGTTTTTAGAGGTATCTTATGCGTTTCAATACCCCACTACGCTATCCTGGCGGCAAAGGCAAATTAACAAATTTCATGTTAAACGTTATTGATGATAATAACCTATCACCTATTTATTATGCAGAACCATATGCAGGTGGGGCTGGTCTTGCATTGAAATTGCTTGATCTCAATGTTGCAGAGAAAATCATACTTAATGACATCAATATTTCTGTTTATGCTTTCTGGCATTCTGTCCTGAATAATGCTGATGCTCTATGCACTCTGATTGAAACTACTTCAGTCAGTATTGATGAGTGGTATAAACAGAAAGAAATTATGAATAATGCTAAAGAATATGATTTAGTAACCATAGGTTTCTCAACTTTTTTCCTTAACAGAACAAATCGCTCTGGGATTTTAAAGGCTGGCGTTATCGGTGGTAAAAATCAAGATGGGCATTGGAAGATTGATGCTAGATATAATAAAAAGGATCTTATCTCTCGCATTCAAAATATTCATTTAGAAAGAGATAAAATCGAGTTACATAATCTTGATGCTATAGACTTCATAAATAAAATAGTTAATGACTTACCTCCTAATTCACTAACTTACTTAGATCCGCCGTATTATGTTAAAGGCAAAGGTTTGTATATTAATCACTACAATCATAAGGATCATGTCGCGGTTTCAAAAGTTGTCCAACAAGTTATAAAGACGCCTTGGATAGTATCTTACGATAATACGCCAGAAATTCGCGAGTTATATAAAACCCCACATTTAATGTATGGTATAAATTACAGCGCACAAGATAGGTATAAGGGTTCTGAAGCTATGTTTTTTAGTGAAAATCTAAAAATACCAAAAACAAATGATCCTATGAAAATAAAAGCGCCAAAAAAACCTTGAGATCAAACTTTCTATTCTTAGATGCATATCAGCTACATAAATGATGTGTATTTGATATAAGTCCATAAAGCTTCAGTTCCAACCTGAAGCTTTTCCTTTCCTTTCCTTTCCTTTTTTTTAAATATTTATAACTATTTTTTAATTTCTTGCGGTTTTTATTGTATTTGTCGTTTTTAAAATGCATAAAGCATTATGCTTTGTTGTGTTGCTTGATAAAGCACAATTATGTTTAATAGCCCTTCTCTGCCAATGGTCTTGCCGATCTATGGAAAAATTCAGGTCAAGAAGATCTGTGCCGACTGCAGCTAACCCTCTAATTGGTATGCAATTGTATCCTTCAACACAAGGATAACAAAGCGGTCTGCCAGAGTGAATCTATGAGGTATATTAACTCAAATTATATTATCATAGCTACCTATGAGGATTCGGATTTCGCTATTGCATTGTTAAGTGTAGTCGGTAGCAGTTGAGACTAATCCATATCATGTTTCCCCGTTAGGGTTGAATTGGGCGTAAGTCTTAGCCTCGCCTTACTGAGTGGTGACATCACGGAAAGTACATGTATTCGCCTTTATCCACTGGTTGGCCTCACTTAGGCTGAAGTGCCAGTTAACCCGCTCCAGCTGCCGTACAAATTCCTTCGTGGTGACTACATAGCGACGCGATGAATAGCGCTGACAAATGCATCCTTAATCTCGTGATAACGAGGCATGATAACACCTTCCTTAATATTGACTGTATAGTTAAACAGTAGTATCAGACAAGGGGTCAAAACAAGGTGAAGTGGGTGAGAAATGTGTAATGGTTTCGATGAGGCTGGAGTTTTTAGTTGGCGCGTTCAGGCACTTGTGACTAATTTCAAATCACCCACCACGCAACCTGGTGTGATTAGCGCGTTATTGAGTCTGCTCCTAACAGCTATGAGAGAGGAGCGGACGTTAATAATGATCAGGTAGTAGGTGAAGAATATGCTAATGAAACCGCGTATTCATTTCTAGGGAGCAAATCACAGTCTTTTAACACAGCTCTCAAACGAAGTAATCAACGCGATACACGTAATCAAGGCTTGTGGAGGAAGCAATGAAGATTGATACATTAAATTAGGGCTTTTCGAGGTTAGTAACACCGAGGAAGGGATTCAATACTAAATTGAGTTTAAGCAAGTTCAGCATCCCGAACTTGCTTGGAATTCATGAGAGCGTATAACCCTAGATTTACTGAAGGAGAATTATAATCATGAGAATTATGATCATGAGAACCATGATAATGGGTTGAAATGGGACGTTAACTAACATTTCGCTTTTCAAACTCAGCTTTATAAGATGATATACTTGAGCTTTTTACTTTACTCCAAAATAAAGTTGGAATTGCGATTGACACAAAGGAATATATGCAGATGAATATAAAGGAATGACTCGGGCTTTCTATAGAGAAGAATGAAAAAGACAGTGAATACACAAAGACAACCACCCACAGTAAACATAATGTTTTTGCTATGTAAATATTAATTTTACTAACAGATGGTTTTGTTAGTTTGAGTTTTGCAGTAATTTTGTATAAGTCACCAGATACATAGAACTCTAACATATCTAAGTTCTTCTCCCAGTTTTCTTGCCAAAATTTACTACCTTGGTTAGCTGCCAAAAATGCTAACCCAAAAATAAAACCCATGATACAGAGTGCAGGTGACAATAATTTTATATAATCATTGTCACTATTAAATGAAAATCCAATCAAGCCGGATAGGGCTGTCATGAAAACCCAAAAGTAATTCGCTCGTTTCCAATACAAATCTATCTCAAACTTTCTAATATCATGTGCTTTTGAGTACGCTTCTTTGATTTTTATATAATCAATTGATTCCACCAGCTTTTCAGATGATAACGTTGCAAGTACAGCTCCCTCTTTGATATCTTTACCAAGCAACATACTTAAATATATAGAATCCTTTTTTCTGACAGTTATTTTATTTTCCATTCATATAGCTTCCTCAGTTTACTAATTTTTTTATACTATATATCCAATTGCCCGTGAATCGTAACCTCTTTGTTCTGCATGCACGGGGGAATGGGCATATCGCTATGTTAGCAATGTCCGCTTCTGGCACCTAGCGGACCTTACACAGTCATGTCCGATCCACCTTCGCTTTATCAGTTAAAGGTTATTTTATTTTTGGAATATCTTTTATCCTTGTTGTGTAGCGTGGCGACAGCATTTCTCGCTTCATCTGCCATAAACTGTCACGATTTCCCTGCCCTGCAAACCATACCTTGCCTTTTCCTGAGCGATTGATACCGTCTAGGGCTGCCATCAGTGCATCTGAGTTTGCATGCGGCTGCTGCTCACTGAACATGTCAAACTGCGTCGTGCCTGACTGGTAAAAGTCACCTAGCATCACCCCTGCTTTGGCGTACCGAAAGCCATCACGCCAGATAGTGCTAAGCCCGCGAAGCGCTAATTCAATAATGTCCCGCGTATCATTGGTCGGATAGTCGCAGATGCATGATGCAGTATTAGAGTATCGCGGCTCATCGCCATGCCTGCCGGTAGCAACTGACACGCTAATATGGCGGCAGCGCGAATTCTGCTCCCTGAGCTTTTCCGCCGCACGCGTGGCATACAGCACGATAGCCTGCTGCATGTCTTCCAGTTTTGTTACTCTCTCGCCAAATGATCGCGAGTTCAGTATGTGCTGTTTGGGCGGCGGCGCATCTTCAAGAGCTATGCAGGACTCGCCGTTCAGCTCGCGCGTAATCCGCTCAACGATAACGTCAAAATTTTTCCTTATCATGCTGATGTTGCTGTCTGCAAGCTGCAAAGCCGTTGTTATTCCCAGCTCGTTTAGCCGTTTACTGATACGCTGTCCAATTCCCCATATATCGCTGACATCTGTCAGATACAGGAGCTTTCGCTGGCGGCTTCTGTCAGACAGGTCCACAACACCGTTCGTCTGTGTCCACTTTTTGGCCGCGTGGTTAGCAAGTTTGGCCAGCGCTTTAGTAGGCGCGAATCCCACGCCGATTATTAGCCCGGTTTCCTTTCGAATGCGCTCGCGCATCTGTTGCCCGAATGTCTCGAGCGGGATAATGTTGCCAATCCCGGTAACGTCCAGAAATGACTCATCAATGGAGTAGACTTCCTGACCCGCAGCCATCTCGCCCAGAATGGCCATCATGCGTGCTGACATGTCGCCGTTTATGTGGAATGGAAAATCTACAGGACTATTTCGGATTTGATGGCTGCTCTGAGCGAAATATAGTCATTCGCACCCTGAGAATTACACTTTGAAGTGATTCAGGGTATGCGCTTACTGGTTACGAATATTGAGCGAGAATCATGCGATGATCGCCGCTTTTCTTTCGAGCCAGTAGGTGCTCCACGTTCGCTAACGAATACTCAGGACATGCAGATAAACTGCTGGCTATATTTCTTTCGAAGAGCGTGGAATGCATACCAATCCCCGATGAAGAGGAGTTGGTGATGACCGCGACTAATCAGTTCGCTGCACATGTTGGTCTGGACTGGGCAGATAAAAAACACGATGTCTGTGTTCAGTTTAAAAACGGTGAACGCGTATTCCATGTGATTGAACATACACCAGAAGCGCTTGATGTCTGGCTTACCGAGTTACACCAGAAAGTAAAAGGCAGAATCGCCATAGCTCTCGAGCTGAAGAAGGGCCCCGTGGTATATGCTCTTCAAAAATATCCCTTTATCACCGTTTTCCCCGTCCACGCTTTGTCCCTGGCTCGTTACCGGCAAGCCTTCTCGCCCAGCGGCGCTAAAGATGACCCGCAGGATGCAGAGCTGGCATTAGAGTTAATGCTGCGTTATCTGGTAAACCGTCAAGACAGGTTGGTTATTCATGAAAAAATGCCTCCCGGCACTTCTGAAAAGCGACATTTTCACTCCGTTTCCAGACAGTTTTTCTTTGTTCTCAATGGCATTCTTTCAATAGAGTTGGAAGGTGAAATGCGCAAAATTAAAGCCCTGCAGGGGCTAGAAATTCCACCGGGGTCAAAGCATCAAGCCAGAAACGACACTGAGTCTCCCGTAGAATTTATTGTAATTTCGCATCCGACGACACGAGGGGATCGTTCTGACCTCCTTTCTTCCTACTGACAACTCACAGACATCCGGCCACCTCGCTAATTGGCGGCAGCATTGCCGGCTACTCATGCGATACAGCGGCCCGAGCGCTCAATCCCTACTTCCTCAGCACCCTGGATTCCCTTATGTGGCGTTCGGGCCTGCCGGAATCGCTTTATCCGGAGGCGCTTATTCCCGGACAGCGCGAGCTGGGCAGCCAGGCCAGCGCCAATATGTGGGGTATCCCTGAATATCAGTTGGTGATAATCAGGCTTTAACGTAATGGCGTCAGATATATCTGTATGATGACGCTGTAAAATTAAACCTGTTTAGCTGAGTGTATAATGGATGCAAGCTTACTGAAGGATTCTTTGGGCAGAACCCTTCAGAGCGTTTATAAAGCCGGATGACCGTTATTTTTTCAGCCACGCTTCCATGTGCTCTATTTCACTTTTCTGTGCCTTGATGACATCTTCTGCCATCTTCTTCATTTCCGGATCTTTCCCGTATTTCAGCTCCGTTTCAGCCATGGCAATCGCGCCCCTGTGATGCTCGATCATGCCTTTGGCAAACGCCCTGTCAGCGTCCTGCTCCTTCAGGGCATTCATCATGCTACTGTGCATCTTTTGCATACCTGACATGTACTCTTTTGATGCCGGAGACATGCTCATCTCATGCGTCATTTTTGAGGCCGGTTGCTGAGCCATAACCGCAGCCGGCAGGACAAACAGCAGGGAGGCAAGAATCATATGCGGTTTTTTCATAAGGTAACTCCTCATAGGTAAGATATTTACTTCAGGTTTTCCCGGGCATCCTTTCATATGTCCGGGAACATAACCTTGATACAGAGCAGTTCAAATCATGAAATTTTAGCCCGGAAAATTTTGTTATTACGGTCCCTCTGTTGCCGGCATGATGGCCGTGAACGTAATGACATTATCATTCACGGCTACCTGCAGATCGCCTTCATGGGCCAGCAAAATGGACCGCGTAATAGAAAGACCGAGTCCCGCGCCATCCGTATTATGCTGCCTGGATGCATCGCCCCGGTAAAAACGGTCAAACAGTCGGCCCAGACTTTCCGGTGCAATATCTTCTGTGTGATTGGAAATATGTACAAAGGCCCTGTCCGAGTTATGCTCTGCTGATACGGATATGGCAGAGCCCGGCAGAGAATATTTTATGGCGTTGGTGATCAGATTACTCAGCGCACGACGCAGCATCAGGCGATCGCCTCTGACGAGAGCATCACCTTTAAGCTTCAGCGTTTTATGACTTTCACCAGCAAGAGGCTCGAAGAAATCAATCAGTTCCTCGAGTTCTTCGTGCAAGGAGACGTTCTGCTTCTCCAGTATCATCAGGCCATTTTCTGACTTCGCCAGAAAAAGCATGTCGCTGCTCATTCTTGCAAGCCGGCTCAGCTCTTCCAGATTAGAGAAAAGTACCTCCCGGTAACTGGCTGCATCACGATCCCGGGACAGGGCAACCTGCGTCTGCATCATCAGGTTACTGACAGGCGTACGCAGCTCATGGGCAATGTCCGATGAAAACTCAGAAAGGCGCCTGAAGGATTTCTCCAGCCTTTCAAGCATGCTGTTGAATTCAGCCACGGTAGCCATCAGCTCGGCCGGCAGATTGTGCGCAGGAAGACGTTTACTGAGGTTGTTGATGGTGACAGCGGAGGCCAGACGGTTTAATTCATTCAGCGGCTTGAGACCCATCCTTGTGACAAACCAGCCCAGTAATACCGAAATGAACATCAGCCCGCCGTTGAACCAAATCAGCCATTTTTTGAGCTGGCTGATAAATTCATCATGAAAGCCGGTATCATAAGCGGCTGTTATCAGGACATCATGTTGTCCGCCTGCTTTCTGCGCACTGATTTTTCTGACAATAACATTATAACGCCAGCCTTCATCCTCTACTGTCTGCATCGTATCCGGATATGCGGCTTCGCTGGCAAAACGTCCGTAAGGAAGCGGAAAACCGGGCGAGGAATAGTCGGCAAGTAACCGGTTATCCGACGTTTTAATCGACAGATACAATCCGCTGTGACCTACCATGGCATCGGCAACCTTGCGTGCAAGCGAAGCACTGTCTGGCTGCCCGGAATCAGCTCCACTTTCCAGTAGTTCGGTTGCCAGCTCAAGCTTTCCTGTCAACAGTGCGGCATCCTGATGGCGAAAATAGCTGCTCAGGGCAGCAACAAGCAGGACACTGGAAAGAAGCCAGGCAGACATCATTACACCGGCAAATATCACGCTCAGCCGTGTAGTCAGGGACCAGTTACGCTTCACTCTTCACGTATCTCCAGAACATAACCGATGCCCCGCACGGTATGAATGAGCTTTGGCGTAAAGTCATCATCTACCTTGCTGCGAAGCCGCCTGACGGCAACGTCAATGACATTGGTATCGCTTTCAAAATTAATATTCCAGACCAGGGAGGAAAGCAGGTTTCTTGGCAAAACCTCCCCGGTTCGCTGTAACAACAACTCAAGCAGCACAAACTCTTTGGTAGACAGGTGAATTTTTTTCCCCGACCGGCTCACGGTCCGGCGGGAGGCGTCCATGATCAGATCTGCAATGCTGTGGTTTCCTGAAGCCTGTGTACGGTTACGCCTGAGCAGCGTGCGGATACGGGCCAGAAGCTCGGCAAAATCGAAAGGTTTTAGCAGGTAATCATCCGCGCCCAGATCGAGCCCTTTAATTTTTTCGCTGACGTTATCTCTGGCCGTCAGGAACAGGACGGGCTCTTCGTGGCGTGCCATGCGCATCTGCTGCAGGATATCCCAGCCGTCCATTGAGGGCAGCATGACGTCCAGGATTATCAGGTCATAATGCTGTCGCAGAATATGCTCCAGGCCCTGACGCCCGTCGTTCACCAGGGTCACGTCATAGCCTGCTTCCTGGAGTCCCTGCTTCAGGTAAGTACCGGTCTTCAGTTCATCCTCAACAATCAGCATGGTTGTCATGATGCGTTTTTTCCTGCAGTTAATTGTTACTCCATACCGGTTCCTGGCGACAGGGTGCCCAGCCAGGCAACAATTGCCAGTATCAGTACCGCTACGGTAAATTCTGTAATAATGCTTTTACGCATCAGTGCAATACCCGCCTTATAGTGGCCCTGAAGCAGGGCATTTTCCAGCTTTGGTGCAAGCCGGAAGCGGTTGGCGGCAGCCAGCAATAACATCAGAAAAAACAGAGCGGTCTTTATTACCAGCAGCAGGCCGTAAACGCTTCCCGGCAAAGTGCTCAGTGGCTTTTCTGTGATAAGCACGAAATTAACCACTGCCGTGATCACGATGCTTATCACAATAACCGTGCCGGCACGGGCAAATCCCGTTAATGCCCCGGACAGCTGCAGTGCATAAGCCGCTTTACTGGCTTTTTTTATACTCAGCAGAACGGTAAAAGCCGTCAGGGCTCCTACCCAGGCACCGGCTGCGGAAAGATGAACAATATCGCTCAACAAATGGACGTAATAGCTCACACCGTCATTCATGGCTGCATGCCCCCCCCACGCCAGGGTCGCCAGCGCCGTACCGCCTGCCAGCATCAAAACATAACGTGAAAGTACGGCATTCCTGAGCCGCAGACCGAGCCCGACAAAGGCGATGGTCAGGGCAACGAGCCGGACAACCCAGCTCATGCCAACAGCGGTCTCGCCGACCACCATTTCAATAATGTGCAGAGTCAGCTCACCGGGGTCGCTGACACCGCTCATAGACTGGGCAACCAGCAGCATGTTTGCCAGTGACAACACAATCCCGGCAGAAATGAGCGTGAAAAAGAACGACCAGACGCTGAACAAAGATACCGGTTTTTTTAAGACGCCTTTCAGGGCATAAAGCTCAAATAAAGGCAGGCCAAAAAGAACCATAAGATCAAGGTAAAGAAGAAACCGGATGACAATAAAAGTCTGATCGTTCATAGCATTACTTCACGCTAAAACTGTAGTTGCCGGTACGGGGATGTGTGTCAGATGACACCGCACGCCATTCCACCTTATAAGTCCCGGCGGGCAGCGGCTTTGCCGGCGTGATAATCATGGTTTTGGGATCGCTGCCGGCTGCAACTTTAGCTGCAACAGGCATTGGCGCGTGCGATGACATGCCCGGCATGGCAGTCATTATCAGACGTGCGCCAGAGAATTTGGTCACCAGATTTTCGGTGAAGTGAAGCTCTACTTTTGAAGGAGCCGCAACCTGTGCCTTGTCTGAAGGCACTGATGAAGCCAGTTCAGGATGTGCCTGGACAGCGAAAGCAGTGACAGAAGCCACAACAGCGATGAAATACTTAGCAGATGAATGTTTCATTATAATACCTGTCTTGTTTGAATTAACTGCATCAGAACCACATGCGTGCCCCGAGAAGGAAACGCACTTCGTTATCTTTTTCTCCTTCACGGGCAGCCATATCGGCGGTATTACCGTAAAGCTGGCTCCAGGAAACCCCGACGTATGGAGCAAACTCACGTTTCACCTCGTAGCGAAGGCGCAGTGAGAGTTCCGTACTGGACAGTCCCTTACCGGTTTCACGCGCTTCATCATCTTTCCCGTAAAGATTGGCTTCAAAGGAAGGCTGCAGGATCAGACGGTTGGTCAGCAGCACATCGTAATCCGCCTCCAGCCTCAGCGCAGTTCGCCCCTTCTCGCCGGCAAACGCTGTCAGCTCGGTTTCAAAATTGTAAAGGGCCATTCCCTGCAGGCCGGCGGCAAGCCAGGTCTGGGGCTTTCCGGGCCGGAAATCCTGTCGGGCCCCGGCAACCACGTCCCACCAGGGCGTAATGGCATGTCCCCACAGTGCCTGCACTTCTGCGGATTCAGCTTTACCGTCGCTGGTTTCGCCTTCGCTGCGCATCCAGAGCCGGTCAATGTCACCCCCAATCCAGCCGCTCACATCCCAGCTGAATCCGCCAGGATCGTTGTTTTTCTGCCATTCCAGCTGATCGGCAAGCAGAAAGTAATTCACGCTGCTGTCATGAACTTTATGACCGTGGACATCCGGAAATGCCGCCTTACGGTCAGCCTCGGTAACCGGCGGGATGGGCGTTCTGCTTTCTGCTGACGCAGCGGGTTGCATGGACTCCATACCATCCATCGGCTCCATCCCGCCCATAGCAGAATGTTCCATCCCTGACATATCATGCTGCTGCATGTTATGCGCTGGCGCGGCATAGACGGGTGTAAACGTCGTTCCGGCAAGTGCAGACCAAACCAGCAATCCTGCCGCAGAACGCGACACATTCTTTTTCATATCACTCCACCCTGAAACTGACATCAGCAGTACCTCATTCAATGACCCGGACTTCACGGAACATGCCCGTTTCCATATGGAAAAGAAGATGGCAGTGATAGGCCCACCGCCCGAGTGCGTCAGCCGTGACGCGATAGCTGCGGCGGGTTCCCGGAGGCATATCAATGGTATGTTTACGTACCTGGAAGTTGCCATCCTCGTCTTCAAGATCACTCCACATACCGTGAAGATGAATGGGGTGCGTCATCATGGTGTCGTTGACCAGTACGATACGAACGCGTTCACCGTAGCGGAGCGTAACCGGTTCTGAATCTGAGAATTTGATACCGTTGAAAGACCAGGCAAACTTTTCCATATGCCCCGTAAGGTGCAGTTCGATAGTACGGGAGGGTTCACGGCCGTCCGGATCCTCAAACGTACTTTTCAGGTCAGCATAAGTCAGAACTTTTCTGCCGTTATTACGCAGACCGATGCCCGGGTCATTTAATTTTGCTGACGGCATCATTGCCTGCATATCGACCAGAGGGTTATTCGTTTCGGAAGCCGGGTGTTTTTGCATGTCACTCATGCCAGCCATGCTTGCGTGATCCATACCGCTCATGGCGCTGTGATCCATTCCCGCCATGCTGTCTGTTGGAGGGGCTGGTATATCTGAACCATCCATACTCTGCATATCGCCGCCGTTCATGCCCTGCATCTGACTGTGATCCATCCCGCCCATGCTGCCATGATCCATCCCGCCCATGCCCATATCATCCATGGTCAGCCAGGGACGCGGATCGGGTTTCGGAACCGTTGCTGACAGCCCCCCCCGGACGGCAAGCGTGCCACGCGCATAGCCGCTGCGGTCCATAGACTGAGCAAAAATAGTGTAAGCATCATCAGTCGGCTCTACGATCACATCGTAGGTTTCGGCAACGGCGATACGGAACTCATCAACGGACACGGGGGTGACATACTGTCCGTCTGCAGCCACGACCGTCATTTTCAGACCGGGAATACGAACGTCAAAATAAGTCATGGCCGAGCCGTTAATGAAGCGCAGGCGTACTTTCTCACCTTTACGGAACAGACCGGTCCAGTTTTTACCGGGTCCCTGTCCGTTCATCAGGTAGGTGTATGTGAAACCACTGACGTCGGCCAGATCTGTCGGGTTCATCTTCATTTCAGCCCACATTTTCCGGTCAGCCAGCGTATTCGCGAGGCCTTTCTCCCGCGCATCACGGAAAAAGTCGGTAGCGGTGGGTTTAGCGAAGTTGTAATAATCTGACTGCTTTTTCAGTTTTGCGAGAATGTCTGAGGCTTTTTCATCAGACCAGTCGGTCAACAGCACTACCTGCTCGCTGTCCCACTGAAACGGCTCAGGTTCAGCGGCATCGATAATAATCGGACCGTATACTCCTTCCTGCTCCTGCAGACCGGAATGGCTGTGATACCAGTAAGTTCCGTTCTGCTTTATTTTAAAGGAGTAAACATACGTGTCGTCCGGTTCGATACCGTGAAAACTGAGACCCGGTACGCCATCCATATTTGCCGGCAGGATAATGCCATGCCAGTGAACAGAGGTCGGCTCTGACAGGCGGTTTTTTACCCTTAGCGTGACAGTGTCGCCTTCTTTCCAGCGCAGCAGCGGCCCCGGAAGACCCGCATTTATGGTTTTTGCATAACGGGTCTTACCGGTGATATTCAGTGGTGTTTCGCCGATAAACAGATCAAAGTCGGTCCCGGTCAGCGTGCGGGACTGCATCAGGCTTACCGCCGAGAGCGCATCAAACGTTCTCAGCCCCAGGCCGCCCACGAGACCGGCGGCGGTTATCCCTTTAATAAAATTACGTCGTGAACTTTTAAGTTCCATGACTGAGCTCCGGCAAAATTCACAGTATCCCGGGAGAAAAAATCTCTCCGCTCCGCAAGCACAAGCCGTGCTTACCGTTCAGGAAGTTTATTTTTTGTTACCGGAAAGCTATCACAGCTGAAAGACGGACATGATTACAATTGTGTAATGTTGGAACTTACTGTTTTTACATTACATTTCTGTCATTTTCGATCGGAAGCATTTTTCTCCTGTACGATAAAAATGACTGAAGCCGGAGAGCATCCGGCCCGCCATTATTTAACTTTTAATCGTAAGGACTGCCGACATGAAAAAATTAATGTTTGTTTCTCTTCTGGCCCTGTTTTCTGCCTCATCAGTATGGGCACAGCCGCATCCTGTTTCAGAGCCGGACGGTCAGGTAACTAATAACGCTGTTGCCATGATGAATGAACATGAGCGTGCCATCCTGGCGCACCAGAGTATGGATAATGCAAATTCTGCAGCACATCAGAGCATCATTGATATGCACCGCAGGATGATGCAGCAGGAAAAATAACGGGTCGTACCGGACAGAAGGTTCGCCCGGTATCTTCTGTCCGTTTCTGTCACTGCTCCGGGATGTGGTTGTGTTTTACCCTCATCATTAATACTTTTTCCGGTAAATCTTCTTTCAAGGCTTACGTGAGCCGGCCCGTCTTGCTGCGACGGGCTCTTTTTTACTGCCTTCTCGCTTTCCGCATCGTTAAACTGCCGGCCGTGCTGAGTACAGCGGTATCTTTGCGCCAATGATGATTTTGTTCCAGGCTTACCACTTATTCGCAAATAAGCCGAGTGAGAGAGGACAATATGTCAGAGCATTATCGCAACTGCATTGAAGCCTGCTACATCTGTGCCGCAACCTGTGATTACTGTGTCGCATCGTGCCTGAAGGAGCCTCAGCTCGATATGATGCGTGAATGCATAAGCCAGGACATGCAGTGCGCAAGTATCTGCAGGATGGCGGCAAAATTAATGACGCTTGACAGTGAGTTTGCTACAGAAATCTGCAGGATCTGCGCTGAAGCCTGCCAGAAATGCGGGGATGAGTGCGGCCAGCATGAGCACGAACACTGTAAAAAATGCGCAGAAGCATGCCATCATTGTGCTCAGGAGTGCAGAAATATGGCAGCATGAATTTTCTGTCATCCACGGTACGAAGCAAGGGACAGCTACTTCATACGCCGGAAAGCAAAAAATTGTCGTCGCCAGCCCTGCCTGACCTTTTGCGGGAAAAACGCAGTAGTAACAGATAATGCGCAACAAAAGACAGGGCTGCCTGAACATGCCCTGTAAGCTGTTCAGGTGGCAAGGGTTTTGGTGTACGCGAAAAGCGACATTATCTGCAGTACCCACCCGACGGGCAGCCGATCCGGCTACTGACGCAACAGGCGCAGGCCGTTTACCACTACAAGCAGACTTGCACCCACATCCGCGAACACCGCCATCCACATGGTCCCCATTCCGGCAATGGTCAGGGCCAGAAATGCTGCCTTGATGCCAACTGCCATAATGATGTTCCTGACCAGCACGCCGTATGTCTCCTGGAGAGCCGGACAAAGGCCGGAATTTTACGTAAGTCATCCTCCGTCAGAGCCCCGTCGGCAGTTTCGATGGCGGTATCTGTGCGCATTGCGCCCACGGCAAAGCCGATATCGGCGCGGGCCAGCACCGTATGTACCTTTTCCCCGAACAGCCTGGACGTTCTGACGTCCAGGCTGTGCAGCTGACTGCTCGCCTCGAGACTGCTTTCTGTTACCGTATCTGCCACTGTGAACAGCCCGTGCACCTGATGACTGTCACAGACCATGATGACCGCCTTAACATATATGCTTAATCGAATATAAAATTGACATGCGCAGTCCTGGAAACGACACTGGACTCTGTAATTCAGGAGAATGTCATGCCACCATTTATGCCCCTGCAGCTTTTCAAAAACCTGTCTGACGAAACCCGGCTCAGCCTGGTGCTGTTACTGCGCGAAAAAGGTGAACTCTGCGTCTGCGAGCTTTCATCCACGCTGAAAGAATCACAACCCAAAATTTCCCGTCACCTGGCTTTACTGAGAGAAAGTGGCCTGCTTGTCGACCGACGAGACGGCAAGTGGATCCATTACCGTTTGTCTCCGCACATGCCAGCCTGGGCAGCAGCAGTGATTGAACAGACTTATCTGTGCCAGCGGGATGACATCCTTAAGCTCAGCCAGCAGGCTGAACGCGATAACGCAACCACCAACGGCAAGCCTGTCTGCATTTAAAAAATTTTGCCATCATATATGCGATTTTTTGAATGTGTTTTGTGCGGGATAATCATCTGCCCGGATCAACGGGCAACTTTATTTAAAAAGGAGAAGGTATGTTTCTGGCGGGTGCGATTTTCGTCCTGACGCTGATACTGGTTATCTGGCAGCCGAAGGGCCTCAGTATTGGCTGGAGTGCAGTCATCGGTGCGGCTCTGGCGCTCCTGACCGGCGTAGTACAGATTGGGGATATTCCGGTGGTCTGGCAGATTGTCTGGAACGCTACGGCTACCTTTATTGCCGTCATCATCATCAGCCTGCTGCTCGACGAGTCCGGCTTTTTTGAGTGGGCGGCGCTGCACGTTTCCCGCTGGGGGGGCGGAAAAGGCCGGCTGCTGTTCACCTGTATCGTTCTGCTGGGTGCGGCGGTAGCCGCCCTGTTCGCCAATGACGGGGCGGCGCTTATTCTGACGCCTATCGTTATCGCCATGCTGCTGGCGCTGGGCTTCAGCCCCGGTGCCACGCTGGCGTTTGTGATGGCAGCAGGTTTCATCGCCGACACCTCCAGCCTGCCGCTCATCGTGTCGAACCTGGTGAACATCGTCACGGCGGACTTCTTTAAGCTGGGTTTCAGCGAGTATGCCTCGGTAATGGTGCCGGTAAATATCGCCTCGGTTGCCGCCACGCTGGTCACGCTGCACCTGTTTTTCCGCAGGGATATCCCGGCCACCTACGACCTGGCGAAACTGAAGGCGCCGCGTGAGGCCATTCGCGATGCGCGCACTTTTAGAACCGGCTGGATTGTTCTCATCCTGCTACTAGTCGGCTTCTTTGCTCTCGAACCACTCGGCGTGCCAGTAAGCCTGGTGGCAGCGGTGGCGGCGTGTGTTCTCTGGCTGGTTGCCCGCAAAGGACACGTGATTGATACCATCAAGGTGCTGAAAGGCGCGCCCTGGCAGATTGTTATCTTCTCGCTGGGCATGTATCTGGTGGTGTACGGTCTTCGTAACGCCGGCCTGACTGATTACCTTTCTGCCGCCCTGAACCGGTTTGCAGAGCACGGCGTCTGGGGCGCAACGCTCGGCACCGGTTTCCTGACGGCGGCGCTCTCTTCTGTCATGAACAACATGCCTACCGTGCTCGTTGGCGCGCTTTCGATTGACGGCAGCACCGCGCAGGGCGTGGTGAAGGAGGCGATGATTTACGCCAACATCATCGGCTGCGACCTCGGCCCGAAAATCACCCCCATCGGCAGCCTCGCTACCCTGCTGTGGCTGCACGTACTGGCGCAAAAAAACATTACTGTCAGCTGGGGCTACTACTTCCGCGTGGGTATCGTGATAACCCTGCCGGTACTTTTTGTGACGCTGGCCGCGCTGGCTCTGCGCCTGTCTGTTTAACCTTAACCCCGGTGTTGCGACTGTGCAGCGCCTTTACGGAGTACCGCTTATGACTGACATCACCATTTATCACAACCCGGCGTGCGGGACGTCCCGCAACACCCTAGCGCTTATCCGCAACAGCGGCACCGAACCCAAGGTTATTCTGTATCTGGAAACACCGCCGTCCCGCGACGAGCTGAAGAAGCTGATTGCGGACATGGGCATCAGCGTACGCGCCCTGCTGCGCAAGAATACCGAACCGTACGAGCAGCTCGACCTGGCAGAAGACCGCTTCAGCGATAACGAACTGCTCGATGCCATGCTGGCTCATCCGATCCTTATTAATCGCCCGGTGGTGGTGACGCCGCTCGGCACGAAGCTCTGCCGTCCGTCCGAAGCGGTTCTCGACATTCTGCCAGATCCGCAGCAGGGAGCCTTTACCAAAGAGGATGGCGAAGTGGTCATTGATGAGCACGGTCATCGCGTCAGCCACTGATTATTCACCAGGCTGCGGACATAACGAGTGTGAAAAAAGCCGGCATCTGCCGGCTTTTTTATATGCTGCGCTGGTTGACCCGCTCTGAGAGCTGAGTGGCACTCTCTTTTCTTTCACTGTAGCGGTCGGTCAGGTAGTTGCTTCGCCCGCGCGTCAGCAGGGTGAACTTCATCAGTTCCTCCATGACGTCCACGATGCGGTCGTAATACGGTGAAGGTTTCATGCGACCGTCCTCATCAAACTCGGCCCAGGCTTTTGCCACAGATGACTGGTTCGGGATGGTAATCATTCGCATCCAGCGCCCGAGAATGCGCATCTGGTTTACGGCGTTGAACGACTGTGAGCCGCCGCTGACCTGCATGACTGCAAGGGTTTTCCCCTGCGATGGCCGGACCGCCCCGGACGTCAGGGGTATCCAGTCAATTTGCGTCTTCATGATGCCGGTCATGGCACCGTGACGCTCAGGAGAGCACCAGACCATCCCTTCTGACCAGAGTACCAGTTCGCGCAGCTCTGCAACCTTCGGGTGCGTTTCAGGTACATCATCCGGCAGCGGCAGGCCGGACGGATTAAATATTTTCACCTCCGCGCCCATAGCCGTCAGCAACCGGGCAGCTTCTTCCGTGGTGAGCCGGCTGTAAGAGCGTTCCCGCAACGAACCGTAGAGCATCAGGATACGGGGCGGGTGTGGCACTTCTGCAGCCTTCAGCTTCTCTTCCGTAAGGGGCGCATCCAGGAGCGTCGGATCGATATTGTTCAAGGCATCATTCACGTTATTCACAATGGAGTCTCTTTAAGGGGCATCGCGGCAGACAGGCTGCAGTCGCTGCCGCCGGCGCAGCACTCTTCAGTCAGAAAAGCCATCAGCTGCTCAAGCTGCGCATAACAGGGCCTGCAGAACAGGGTTCGGCTCTGCCGTTCCTGACTTATGAGGCCAGCAGACATCAGCGCAGAAAGATGATGGCTGAGCGTGGAGGCAGGAATCTCAAGGTGCTTCTGTAGTTCGCCAACCGGCAGGCCGTGATGACCCGCCCTGACCAGCTCCCGGTATATGCTGAGACGGGTCGGGTGGCCCAGCTCCCGAAGTGCGTTTGCTGCGGTATGTAAGTCCATGCTGGCTCCAATAACTATATTTCCAGAATAATAGAAATATAGTCAGCGTCAAACATTAATTTAATCATCTTGGCACTCTGTTGATGACTTAAAATGACTAATCTGCTTCTGAACAGGTAATACATTAACGTCCGCTTCTGGCACATAGCGGCCCGTTTTACCCTTCGGGTTTGAGGGACAACCTTTTAAGAGCCTGTTCAATTTTCTCTGCGTCCTGTTCCACGATGGCTCTCTCATCGGGTGTGAGCGGAACTTCCTCAAGGTAACGTCTGACAGAGGCTTTGCTTTCCAGTATCAGTCCGCGCGCGCTCTGTTTGAGCAGGTTAAAATCGCAACCGATGCAGGCCATCCGGTGCTGACAGCTGCTCCAGAAGGGGTTCGTGCAGTATGAGTCACCCAGATCATAGTACGTTGAGGGGCCGGTCAGACTCGCGGCTTCCGGATCGTGGTCAATCAGCACGCTGATCATATGAGCGACCCTGTCTGCTTTTACGAACGATGCTGCCAGCTGAGTCGGACGGATGCGGATATAATGCATTGTCGACTGTGCGGATGAGTGACCTGACCACTGCATCAGCTCATGTAAAGACATGCCCCCGGTAACACTGGCCAGTGCTGTAACGGCAGAAGCACGGCCTCGGTGGCTTGTAATGGGACCGCGTGAATCTTCCGCAGGCATTCCTGCTCTGGCGCAGAGAACCGGAATAACAGTGAGATTTATTATGTCCCTGCCCACCGGTTTACCCCGATTCTGAAACAGGAAACGAACTTTTTCGCCGGTGCGTTCATCCGTAAGTGCTGCCTGCTCCTGAGGACGCTCACTGAGCCAGATATCTACATATTTTTTCACTACAGCCGAGACCGGCTTAACAAAAGCTTTAGAGGTTTTGCCGGCCGGCACGCTGAGATAGCACAAAGTGCCCGCCGGGATAGCACCACCGTTTTCCTGCAGAATGTCATCCGCCTGTGGAGTAATACAGTTCATTGTCAGACGCATCAGCTCGTTCTGTCGCAGCCCTGCATGTGTCCAGATAACCGCCATAGCCTGAAGCATAGACAGGGGATAATGAATTTCGCTCAGCAGATCTTCTTTACGCAGATTCAGGCTTGCCCAGACCAGTTTCAGCCAGACCGGATCATCAATGACGCGGGGATTCACGCCCTGACGAAACAGCGGTGTGTCAGGCGAGGACAAATGACGGGCCGGACTGAATTTTAATTTCCCCCAGCCCCAGCTTTCATAATCAAGCATAAAACGGCGAACTGCATAAACAAACCGGCTGCGGGAATGCGGCATCAGGGGCTTTCCTGAGCGGTTTGAACGCCTGCCCCCTTTATTTGTGTCCAGTGACAGCTCGTCCACTTTCAGTCGGCCAACCATTGCAATAAAGCTGGCGCAGGTTTCCATTGTCCAGTCAGACGGTTCGCATATTTCCGGCTTTTCCCGGGCAAGCCACAGGCCGCAGCGGAGAATGAAACTGTACTGAGTTTCTCTGGAGCGGGGGCGGAGTACCGACGTTTCCCGCCACTTCCGGCACCATCGGGCCCAGTCAGGCGCGATACCTTCTGTTGGCTTTTCATGCCACTCTTTATAATTACGCATTCTCAGGGGGCTTTTTATAATCCCCATAGCAGCAAGTGCATAGGATATTTTTCCTGTAACTCTTGCGATCCCCCGGTCGTGACAGTTCTGCCCCCGCCACAGCAGTTCTGTCGTAAAATTTTCAAGTTGCGGATCATTATTCATCAGCATCAGAACACCCAGCATACCCGACAGATTGTGTTTCTGATTCTGCCCGACATATCCCAGTGAGATCAGAACGTCTGTCAGCCGGTTAAGTTCATGGCTGACAAAAATCCGGCCATAGATGGCACTGGCGTACAGCGAAGGTGCACCATGCACTGGCAGGCTTAACGGAGAGGGAAACGGGCCGAGATGAAAGGCAAAAGCAGCAAGCAAAGGCCTGCCGGAACTGTGTTGCTGACAGAGCGTTAACCACCTTTCCTGCGTCCACAGCCAGCAGGGCTGACCCGCCCGGTGTGTTTCTGCAAGAACTGTAAGTATGGTAATTCTGACAAGTCTGGCACTGATACTGCTGCGTGAGGCAATGTCCTGCAGAGGCAACAGCAAAAACGGCAGAGAACCTGGCTGGTCGAGCGCAGCTGACCGCCGGTAGCCTGTACTTATTGCGTCTCTTTCCTCAGGACTTAACGCATCTCTCAGCTGATAATCTGTGCGTTTAAAAGGCACATAAGTGACTCTGGCCGTTTTTTCATTCATCAGTAAGGCTCCTGAAAAATAAGTCCGGCGACTTTCCTGTCGGTTTCAGCCACGGCTGCGGCTATCCGGCCAGCCAGATCGTAACCTGACAGATGGATATAAATTTGTGTGGTGCGCAGATCCCTGTGTCCTGCATAAGTCGCCAGCTCATGCAGTTTCCAGCCGGCCCGCGCCAGATGGGTCAGACGAAGATGGCGGAAGGTATGTGTTGTAATCTGTGGAAGCCCGGTATCCAGAGCCCATCTGCGTACGGTTTTACTCCAGTTCCACACAGAAAGGGGTGTGCCATAATTACGATCAGAAAATGAACGGAACAGCGCACCCTGTGTCCAGCCAGCCTGCTTCAGCTGCCGAAAATGATTTGCCAGTACCGGCGTCACGTCCGGACCATAACAAATAATTCTTTCCCGCCTGCTTTTCGTTGTTTCCGGGCGGATACGGATCAGGCGATGCGCAGGGTCGATATCCTCAAGCGCCAGGGCTGTCACCTCTGCACGGCGGAGTGCACCAAAATAGGCAAGCGCGAGCATCAGCCGGTCACGCAGGGAGGCAGTTGAAACATGTTTAAGAAATTTCAGCCATTGCTCATCATCAGGTATTACGGGTAAGCGGGTGATACGCGGGACCAGCCCCCGCCCGGTATAAATGACGCCGGGTAAACCCGCACGGGGTAGCGGATTGAGACTGCATATATCCTGATAAAGCAGAAAGTCATACCAGAGACGGATCACAGAAAGGCGCAGCTGGAGCGTGGCGCTGGCTGCGGGAAAAGGCATGCCGGGTAACTGAGGGCTGATGTAGGCGGCCAGGTCTTCAAACCGGGCCTTTTCAGGTTCAATGCTGTTCTGGCTGCAGAATGCAAAATAATGGCTGAGGGCACTGCGGTAGGCGGAGAGTGTGGTCTGAGCCCGGCCCAGGTCGGACAGCAGTTTCAGCCAGCGCTCCGCCAGTACCAGCACATCCTCGTTTGGTGGAATCATCATTGTGTTTACCTCTGACAACAGCATTGCTGCTCAAAGTTTACCCAATCAATGTTGCATTCCACTTAACTTACTACAGCTCGTAGTTGGAGCTGAATACATGAACGCCGTTCTCACGAAAGTAACGCTCATTTTTAAACAGCGGAGCGGCCATTTTGATGCCCATGCGCTTTGCCTCCGCTGAGCGTGCGATAACGCAGCCGTCGTTGTTGGACACAACGACAATGGGTTTGCCACGAAGGTCGGGTCTGAATACAGTTTCGCAGGAGGCGTAAAAATTATTGGCGTCGGCCAGCGCAAACATAATTATTCTCCTGCTGGTCCGTTGAATCCCACTCCCGCTATATCGGTAAGGGCATAAGCGACCACACCCCACACAGGAAGCGCCTGGCTTACATCAAGCAGCGTTATAGTCTCGTCCGCGTCCAGCGCCTGCAAGGCGGGAACAGGATTGAGAAGCAGCCGCCTCAGCGAAAGCTCCCCGTCAAACTCAGCAACGATAAGCTGACCGTGCGCTGGTGTCAGCGCGCGATCAATGGCCAGCACAGATCCTTTGACAATCCCGGCACCGGGACAGTCGCTTTCGCTACGCATCAGATAGGTTGAGTAAGGTGAAAGATAGACCAGATCGCCCAAGTTCAGGCGCGTTTCAGTGTAGTTCTGGGCGGGGTTCTGAAAGGCCATTGCAATGCTCCATTTTGACCAGCGTTTTTCAACTCCTGAAATGAGTATAAGACGCTACAGGCGGCAGTGCTCAGATGTGCAGACCGATGTCCGCTATGAGCGAGGAGCGGAAGTTAAAATGATGGTGAATTTCGAGTCGATTTTAACTCTCGAACTACAGAATGCGGCAAGCAACGCCCATACATTATGGATGAGTAATCTCGGTCAATATCATCAGTTATCTTACAGGTGCATTGGAAAAGGTCGCCTGAGGTGGTGTCTTCATACAATTTTGCATGTCCCGCTTTAGCATCAAAGTCGATTGTAATGACCGCGTTGCTTACCCAGAGGCTAGGTAATTTTTGTTTATTTAATAGGCTCTTGAGCATTTTGGCGTAGCGGTTAACCGTATGGTTTTGCAGATTTGATGCGGAGTTGGTCATAGGAAGGGTGAGAGGAAAAGTCACTGAGGTAAGGCCGTTATCAAGAGCGAATGATTTAATCTTGCCTATTGACCAGTATCCATTTAAGTCGTTGTTTCTGCTTACAAAACTCCCATTAATAGCAATCGCTATACCTTTTAATTCACTTCGACGTGCCATAAGTTACTTCCTAATCTTACCTATAATCATTTTGAGCAACTTTAACGTTCATGAACATGATGGCACAACCTTAAGGCTACTATCTGGACTGATGAGGATTATCAGCAATTACCACTGGCGATTATCTAGGTCCGCTGTTGGCACTAAGCGGACGCTAACCAGCCCTTTGTCCGCTTTGAGTGAAGAGCGGACATAATTTTCATGGCCGGCACTGTTTTGTTGTATTTAAACTGTCAGGACTTCACCAAATAAGGCGATAAGAACTTCTCCACTTCTCTTTTTCCAATTCCTAAGGTAAAGCTGACCCCTGCATTTTTTAAAATTCTCAGCCCTTCTCCATTGTTTCTGGAATGCGGGTCTTCAATGGCTACATAGACATGGTGTGGTTTTAGTTCAGCAAGAGTCAATGCACAGGATGGGGTTCTTCCTTGAAAGGAGCATGGTTCCAGTGTGACAAAGATTTCACATTCACCAATTGGAACCTCTAGTTTTGAAATGGCGTCTATCTCTGCGTGATGATGACCTGGATGTTGAGTGAAGCCATCGGAAACCACCTGCCCGTTATGGACGATCACGCACCCAACGGGTGGATTTGGTCTACAGCCTGGGAGCGCTAGACGTGATTTTTCAAGCGCTAACAACATGAATTCTAATTTTTGGCTCATCTACTTTAATGTCCGAATAAGTAAATCATAGACTTACGATTTTCAAATCATCCGGCATGAATGTCCATTATTTAGATTAATAACGCAAAAGCTATGGCCAAGATTTCGTTGATTAACTTGTACTGATCCTGCGTTACTTCTGCTTCTGGCACAAAGCGGACGCTATCCGGCTCAATGTCCGCCACAATGTCCGCTATGAGCGAAGAGAAGACATTCGCAGTATGATGAAGTTTTACTTAAAACGTGGCATATTAAACAACAGGAAACAGGTCAGCGCAGCTAGCTTTATTTTATAGCATTAATGATAGTTTTCAGTCTGAATTTCCTACTCATGCTTTAGTCGATTACAGCCATTATATAGCTGAACATTGGTTTGCCGAAAAAAAACTTGACAAAACTTAACATGCTTGTAACTATAACTATGCCCATATAGCTCAAATTTGGTAGAGCGCCTTTAAATCTGCATCTATTGAGGTTTGAAGGAGGTTCCTGGTTCAATTCCAGGTATGGAAAAAATATTTTCTAAGTGTTTTTTCCATACTTGTGAGTCGCAAACTTCATCCTAAGGCGCGTTATGGATAGAGCCCAACAACTTATCGTGTTCCAATCTCAAACAAAGAACATAAAAGAATTAGATCGAGCTTGGCGCATCGCTAAGATTAGTTTGAATCTTGCCTTAAAAAATGATCGAGATACTGAGGCAAGAATCCATACGAAAACTCTTTCGCTAATTTATTCTGCTTGGACTGAAGCGTTATTCTCAAAATTAATTCATACTCCTTATGGTTTTGAATTAAGCGAAATAGAGAGTATAAAAAAATTAAAAGGAATGGAAGCTCAATGGCGTAGATGCTTAAAAGTAGCTAAGGCTAAAGTTTTATCAGCACCAACATTCAATTCCGTTCAATTATCTTCCGCTGATACTTATATTAAAAAATTAATCATTGACTATGTGAAAACGCCAAGTGCACTCAGGAATAGGATTGCTCATGGGCAATGGGTTGTCGCTTTTCAAGGTGATAGTGTAACTGATATAAGTCCTGACTTGACGCTAGCCATTGAAGAGTTAAATGTGGTCGCTCTAGATAATTTAAAAATGGGTTTTAAAGGGTTGGCTGATATTATAGAAGCAATGATTGAGTCACCAAACAATGCTTTTGTGAAAGACTATACTAAAGTTGAATCCGATTTAAAAAGTAACTTATCAAGACGTAGTGGATACACATTGTTAGGGCATATTCAGAGTTTAAAAGGAAAATATGCTTATCGACTTTTAAAGCCGACACGGCTAGCAAATTGTATTTGTTCCATTCAAGATGATGGCTAATTTTATTTTTTTAATGTAGCGTGCTTTGTATTGTGATGGCTCTTAATATTTAGAGCCATTCTATTCGATTCCTTATATAGCCAAATTCCTAAATCCCACCTCCTATCTCACAATTACCTAACCTAAGCCCCTAATTAGAATTTTCTTTCGCAATACGTAGGTTTTCTTTACGCCAGATGCTAAAAATTAAATTTTTGGAAAAACTTATATAAGCAGCTTAACTTCCTGCGCAGCGAATTACTGTGGCGCGCTGAACTGCCCCAGTTGCTCCTTACAAAATATTGTTAGCTACGTCCGCTTCTGGCACAATGCGGACGCTATCCAGCCCAATGTCCGCTATGAGCGATAAGCCGCCATTGACTCCATGTTCAGCGGCTAGCAGGTTGTAATGAAATGCTAAAGCTTTTTGCCGTTGAATTTAAAAACTTCGCTTCTTTTGATATCTCGCGACAACGATTCTAGTCCCGGATATATAAATGACTCCGTTATACCTAGAGCTTGCAAATCTTTAAGCATTTGGGGTACCACTTCATATGGTATAAATATTTTATGTATAATTTTACGAAGCTCATCATAATAGTCTAATTCCCATGTATTTGAACCATGTAATGTAAAGTGGCCCGATTGTGATCTTATTCTCGTATCAATATGACTTGATTGGACTGCAATTGGAAGAAAATTACAACCATCTTTTTTATTCATTGGATCGAAGTAATGACTCCATTTATCAGCCTCTTCACAAATATAAATTTTTGATCTGTTTGAGACTGTTAGATAATTCAATTCTGATGGGCTTATGGCAAAAACAGCAGCTCCTTCCGAGCAAAACTCATCGCTTTCCATAAAATTTTGCGAGGGCCATTCGTTGTAATGCCTCTCTTCGTCAGAGGTAGGATTTGATTCGATAGCAAAGAATAACGCAACTAAGGCGTTTGTCGTCCAGTCTAACAGCCTCGTTGGTACGCCATAGTGCTGCATCAAGAACATCCACTCAAAATTATTTGAGGGCTCTCGATTCAAAAAAGGAACCGCTCGAGACTTAAATTCATAAAACATATTTTCGGGACTAAGACCTGTTACATGACCGCCCTCTGAACGTATCACCTGACCATTTTCGACCCTATTACCTCTGGCATCAGTTAAAGGAACGGTATCACGTAATACCGAAGGTGCTAATCTATATGAAGCGCAAGCATGTCCTCTAAACCATATGTCATCGACTTCATTTACTATTTCTGTAACTGTTGAAACATAATCTGCTAGCGAGTTTACGGCATACTTAAACATGATCGTCTCCTAAATAATATGGCTATTCTAATACAACCTAAGTGATGCAATAAACGTGCGATGATTGAATGACTGACTAAATCATTTACCAAGATTTTTAGCTTTGTAGTGACTAAATTATCTGGTAACGCAAGTAGAGGTAGCATGAACTATATACAGTCCAACCCTGTCCGCTTCTGGCACGCTGCAGACAGGGTTAGTAGTCATCAAGTTTGCTGTGAGGGAAGATTTAGCGCTGATAAATAGTTGATGAAATTAAAGTTTCTCATCTATTTTTTCTGCGGGAAGTCTTCGCGATTTTATTTGTCCTTTTTTTCTTTTGCCTGATCCTTTCGCTTTTAGCGGGCTTTAAAAGACAGCTCTCTTTTTTGAGTTCTCGCATACAGTACTCTGGGTTGTAGCTTGAAAAAGCATCAGTCTTTATACTTGGGATTATTGAACTAGGCAACATATTGGTGTGAAACCTAGACACTAGTAGAGGATAATTGCCAATTTGATGTGGCCCATATTCGTCCACAGAGAATTGTGCTAACTTATTAAATAGATCGAAATCTATTTTGTTTTTGGCAAGTGGGTTATGGAATATGTACAGACCATCAAGTAATTGCTCGGGATTTTCTGGTGTTACTTCATGCACACGAAAATGCGGTTCATCTTGCAAATATCTAATGTTTAGAACTGTATCGAAATTTATTTTTTCTGATTTATGTAGCGAAGAGAGTTTACCTAATGTCAGTGTGTTGCAAAATAAAACCGCTGAAACTTCTTTGAATTCTGGGTTAAAAAAAATTCCAAGATTTAAATCCGAATCAGTGCCGGGTTTCTTAATTTTATTTTTTTTGGTGTATACTTTATTTTCTGGGTCGTAATAGTGCCCATACAGTAAAGCAAACATGGAATAAATAAATTCTCTGCCATAGGCAATTTGGTCATGGGAGGATAAGGCTATTATATATGGAGCCTTAGGCGAAACCCAATTACAATCGACGTATCCTTTAATAGGCGTATTATCTTTGCGTGTATATCCAGTGTATTTTCCTAGCTTTGATTTTAGGGAGTTAGAATGACGTGATATTGCCTCATCGATGATATCTGTAAACTCACGCTTGGTTTTAATCGGCCGTAAGTTGGCCTCAACATCCTCTAGAGTTCGTAGTTTTTCAGGAGTACCATCTTTTTTAATCTCTGACACTACTGCTTCAATGTACATCTCTTTGGGGGCTTCGACGATAAAGTCTGGTCGATTATGCTTTTCGCTAACTTTGAAGTTCATTTCCTTCAGTACTGCGTGAAGATAGAGCTCCCAAAAAGTAGAGTGAAACGATGTTTGAAATTCTTTTTTAGCTTTTTTATCGCGATCATAAAAGTCATTTCCCCAAGAAGAAACAACCTCTTTAGCACCGACGTACCCTAACTGGTTATTCAGATCCTTAAATTTGAAATGAAGGAGGTCTAAATCAGTATCTTCGTCAATTTCGAAAAAGTCCATCCAATAGTTCCTTGTATCGAAGTGCATTTATCCATGGGTGATTTTTATAGCATGAGATAGTCATGGATAACATAAATTTACTTTTTTTACTGTGAAAGTGATCTCATCCCTTTGTTTAACCTTCTCCCCTCTAATTTATGCAGCTCCGACGTTACTAACGTCCGCTTCTGGCACAAAGCGGACTGACGGCAGGCTAGAGTCCGCTATGAGTGAGGAACGGATTTAAGGGTGATATGTTAGGTAACATAGAAATAAAAATCTAAAAACGGATGCCACTTCCAGTGAAAGAAAGCAATTGCCAGACCTGTAATCAGCCAATGAGTAAGACACCAGACACATTGAATTTTGACTGTGGCGGAGACTGTTTAAGTTGCATGGCCTGGCATGGCGATCCGGACGCATTGGAGATGGTTGAAAGACTTACAGGTGAAAAAGTTGATGTCTGTGGAAATCGATAACGTACATGTAAGATTAAAGGTCCGCTATGAGCGAAAAGCGGACATTTACTGATGACTACATCAAATAACAGACAACTGGCAGTGTTTAATGAGCCTGCCAGCGAGTATAGTGTTCGATCACAAACCTAGGCTACATGCTGCAGGCGTGGCCTGATGAAAAAACAGAGTCCACTGGCCTTCCTCCGAATACAACCAGCATGAGGAGCGCAATGCAGGATGGCTTCCGTCAGCACAAGACGTACGGTAGTGAAGAATGGCGCAGCCACTCCCCATTTCAGTGAGCCAGAAATCGCTGCTTATAATAGGCGATGACTTTTTCTCGTTTAATAGTGACGAGATCGTTACTGAACGGTCAACCATCACGCCTGACCGGGTAATCTCCTTAAATTCAGGGTGGAGAAGCTGCTCAAGCCACTCCCCATCGTTGCGCCAATCACCGTGAAGGCTGCATTCGAGTAATTTGAGCTTATCCAGAAGCATTCAGCTTATCCTCCAGTAGTAGCAGAGAGAGAAGTCTGTAAACTATTATATGATGATGGTCTGATTTTTATTTAAAATTTACAATGTTAAGGGGTGTTTAAAGTGAGTGGTGAGAATATGGCGAAAGAGATTGATGATCTTATAAATAAGATGTGCCGGAATGTAACTGGCGGCGAGCTAACACAACTTGGAGCATTGTTTACACCACGTTTTCTGGATGAACTATCAGAAATAATTTACAAGCATGAGAAACAAAAAAACCCCAGACTTTTTATTGATGTAAACTCTCAGTTGTGCTGGATTGACAAGGCACCTTACGCAAAATTATGCAGTGGAAAACCATTTGATAAGAAAGTTGAACTTGGCGATGCAATGTTTATCTTTGATGAAAAGATTATTGACATGCAATCACAAAGTGTATTAAGCGAAAGAAATAAAGCGTTTATTTTACAGGCAAAAATAACGGAAAAAGAAAGCCAAGTGTGCCATGTTCCTGTCACGAAATATGATTCTTCGAAAAAAAATAGCACCTATAAAGAATTTGAGCTTTATAGTAAATGGTCAAAATTTGACATATCATATTCATCCAATACAACTAAAGTTGAAGAGAGTAATGTTGACTTAACTAAGGCTCCAAATTCTGATCCCTGTCGATTTGCTTGGTATGGAGTTGCTGCCTCGACGAGAAATGCTAACTCATCACCGATCTGGCCTTGCCGATGGATGGTTGGAAAAGCTTTAATGAATGATCCATGTGACAAAACTCTAGGATCGTTGCTCAGTGGTTTTTATCAGAATAATAATGTCGCTGGCAGTCAGGTTGGGGAGTATTTTGATAACGCCCGCTATTTCAATTCCGCATGGGAAAGGGTAGTGCACCATGTTCTTGCCCGCAGCAAGCAACTCGGAAAGCCGTCCTATTTCCCATCTAGTGTCACAACTCAAAATCGTATAATATCATCGAGAATGTGTCTTCATGCTCCTCAGCTAATTACGCTATTGAAATCATTCGGCTTGAACGGCCAATCTGTTGTTAAATTGTTATTTTATACCATGCAGACAAATCCTCATCTTTCGTTTAGTTATTTAGTGGAAAAAATATTATTAGGGATGGTTTCATCAAAAAAATTTCGGCCTCTATTCAATGGTGTGAGTGATATTTTGCAGCTTTATCCTCCTGTCAAGACAACTGTAATTGGTAAATATAGACCTAGAAAATTTCCAATAATACGTGTGACGGTTGAACTCCAAGAATATGATGAAATAAATATTGCGAATATGAGATAAAACGGACTGATCTGTGTTTGGTTAATTAACTCAATTGATCTTAGCAAGGCCCGCTTCTGGCACAAAGCGGACATTGATTGCTTTGAAGATTGGATTTGTATTGCCTGAGCCGTCGCCTTTTAGGCCTTTAAAAGCACCGACAATGCAATGCTGGCCGCCAGATCATCACGACTCTCTGAAAGAGCCAGAATTCTGCTGGCAATGTTAGCCGGTCTCACTGGCTCCCCACCAGTAACCAGTTGCCAGACAGCCTCTCCAATTGCTCTGCATGCTGCGTCATAGGCTTGCGCCTCGAATTCCTGTTCCATAATGCCTCCTACTATGTGAGAGGCGTCATTGTAATTCCGTCGTTTAGAAAATACAGGACTAAGGCTCAGTCAGGCGAGGCGCGTTCCATAAATTTTTATTTAAAAGTAAAAAAACCCGGCGAAAGCCGGGTCTGGTGTTGGCAGATCAAAAACAATCAAAGTATTTACTACAAAGATTAACCACAAGCACCATTATTATTAACCACGCTATCACACACCCTGCAAATATTAGCTTCCACCCTGTTTTAGCCTTCATGCAATTAGCTCCCTCTAACTGCATTCAAATATATCCCTACACTTACCGCATTACTAAAACATTCTACCGATCAATTTCTTCATATTGATCGGTACAACTGATCAATCGCTTTCAACACATATCACTCCTCTATCGCCGCGCTCGACGCCTGCGAATCAAACCATTCTTTAAGCGCATTTTCGGCTTGGTCCAGCGGGTTCCCTTCGCCGCTGTACTTAAATATGAAACGGAATCGTTCGCTTGAGTAAGTTTCTCCGATTTGGACAGTGAACACGCCGGTCGCCAATTTCCCGTCAAAATTATCAATTCGTTCGATGGTGTATGTTATTTCGGTAGTTGCCAATATACCCTCAACACTTACACCAAAATTTTCATAATTCGTCGTTGTCTGAATTTCCTGTTTTACGGTAATGCTCATTTATGCAGACCCTATAATATATGTTGATGGGTTTTGCTGTGGTCGCCAGTAGATTCCGTCACTGTGTACGACCTGTGTTTTATAAACGACGTTATCCGCGCCGATAAACGCTCTGCAGATACAAATTGACCACCAGTTACTGGCAGCATCAGGAAGATCTTCGAAGTAATAGACAGGAAGTTTCCATGCACCTCCTGACATTAAAGGTAAGCTTTTTATTTTGTCGTTTACGCCCAGCTTGAGCACGTCAAGCTCTCCGACCGTATCAGCAGCTGAATAGAGATAGAGCAGATTGTTTTCGCCATCAGCGATCAGACCTGCGCTTGTAGTACCCATACTGCATGTCGATACAGCATCCTGCGTTTTCAGTGCGGAAATATCCGCTACTGTTGACATATCCCACTGTATGTAAGTAGGCGTACCGGTGTCTTTTCTCAAAAGGCCATTTGTTTCTACAAAGAAACCTACACGAGAATACGCCGGAATTTTTACGTAAATGTGAGTGTCACGTTCATAGGGTTGTGTATAAACAACATCGAGAATGCACCCGTTGCGGGGTGAGTGCCAGGAAACGGTTGAAGCTGTTGACCCCCTGTTCTGAATGGAAATTACAGCACTGCCGTCTATACCTGCCAGCGCTGAAGCTGTGCTGTAGCCTGTCCTGCCACTGACCCTAATATTCATCGTTTGAGCCAGCGTTGGCAGGAAAAAATGTCCCACGTATACCCAGATGGCTGAAGAAGTTATATTGGATACATATTTCTGAGTGGCATTAAAGTCAAAACGAACCGGCGAGTTTAAATATAATCCGTGTGTGTTCCATTCTCCAAAGCCCTTTTCATAGGTGGATACTGACCGGGAAGTATATTCTCCGGTGTCGTAAGCGACCGTCATTTGCGTGTCAACATCAATCCCTTTTCCAGTAGGGTTACTGAACAGGTAATTCATGAAGCGGCTCTGAGACATATAAAGGGGATTGGTGTTAGTCTCCATCGAAAGCGAATGAATATTCCATTGCCCCATGGTGAGATTACCCGGATACGTGCAGTGTTCTATCCAGCCATTCCATATCAGAGACTGACCGCAGTTAGGTATGAATAATGCCCCCTGCTGGCTTTCCTCACATAGGTGATGCTGGATGTTAAAATTCGTTAGTTCAATTGCTGTGGAGTGGTTCCAGCCACCCGAAGTTGTTCCCGAAGCCAGAACTCTGAAGATATTGTCATAGGTGTAGCTCGTATAAAACTGGTCAAATTTCGCATCCAGCGTGTCCATTAACTGAAATAACCGCCCCCCAACATAGGATGCTCTAAAATTTGAGACGCGAATATACTGCCCTGCGGGGCAGATATTTTTGAAAAAACCCCTGGCTTTGTCGTCAATATCATACTGGCCATAAACTTCGAGATTGACGATTTCTACGCGACGCGACTGTACTGAAAATGCAATCGAGCCGGCATCACCAATAAAAATCAGTTTTGTCGGGTTATTGTACCCATAAAACTGACCACCAGCCCCTGCGAGCCTGAACAGACTGCGGTATGTGCCGCTGGTGTCCCATGATGAAACAGCAAAATCGCCGCCAGGGAACTGGACACCAATGAGGCTGCAATTATCGGCCTGAGATTGACTCCATGAGTCCATCATTCTGATCGCATCGATACAATCAGTTTTTCCATCCGGTATTGCGCCAAAATGCTCAATGTGCAAATCACTCGGGTCACAATCGCGCCGCCAGCGCTTACCGCCATTGGTAACAATGATGTATCCACCATCGTCTGCAGACGTAATGTCGTCCTCCCAATAAATGAATGTCCCACCGCCTCTTCCAGTGCGAATTGCATATTCGCGCACAAAAATACGCTGTCCATCCACCTCTGGCTCTATCGAACGCAGCGTGTAAATGTCGGGACATTGCCCTACCTGTTTCAGCCCATCCTCAGCAGCGAGTTCCTGACGCAATGCAGCATCACCAATCGCTACCAGATGCGCTGAGTCTGCCTCCCATGAGGTTGAATCGTTACCGGTAGTCGCCCATGGAATATCTGTAGAGGCGGTTAGTTTATAAAACTCGCCCTGGTACCGAATGATCTGGTTGTATTCATTAATCGTGAGCGGTCCATTCTCATAGTCACCGACAACTGAATACCCAGAGTTCTGAATAAAAACGTTGAACCGGTCGGCCTGATTATGCAGCTGAACCACAAACCGGTGCTCCTGGTCTTCCATCTGGTTCTGGAAATCGGTTTCCATTCCCCACCAGGTTTTACGCAGCACACCAAACCGATCAGCCCACTCGACCCGATCTAAATCATTAACAAAGTGGTCGAGATTCTGCGCGTTGTCATATAAGTCTTTCGCCGCGGAAGAACCCAGCGGATTACGTGTGTTGTAGGTCGTCATTTTTGCCTCAAAAAAAACCCGCCTAAGCGGGTTTAATTAGGAAACGTCGCCGGGATAGCTGGCGTCGTCATACTGATATTTGAGTGGGGTATATTGCGTCGCGGTGATTTCGCAGGTGCCGTCAGACGAGGGGGTTATTTCTTTCAGAAGCGCGTCATATCCAACCCGCTGGGAACTGCAGAAAATCAGCCGGGGCGGTTCGACGGCCGGATCGTCCATAATCCATTCATCGAATGCCAGTGCAGCTGTAAGCGGAACGCTCAGACTGAACTCATCAATAAATGTTGGTTTAATGAGGCCCGTTGCAGTCCCGTCCTGCAGCCGTATAAGGCACACGGGATTAGTGAAATTCCAGTCTGGAGGCTCACTTAGCGTTAGCGACAGAGTTTTACCATCTGACGTGGCCGCAACTATCAAACAACTTATAGTGTCATGACCCGGTATATCGTCTGCGAGAACAACGCGGTCCATGTACTCATAACAGAGGCCGTCCATTTCAGTGGAGACGTTGTGAGTCAGTTTTTCATACCGATAGCCCATTAAACGGCGCATGCCGATACGATATGCCCGATCCTTATCCAGTACGCCGTCGAGTTTGTAGTTCTCGATTTTTAATGGCGTCGGCCTGTCAGGTAACCGGCACTGTATGGTTTCCTCTGACCACGTATCACCATTGATGTAGGTAACGTCAACACCATCATAATCATCCTGTGATGGCAGAGTGAACGTGGTTTTTAGTTCCTCAGTAGTTTCCTGCGGTGTTATCGCTCCGGTCCAGGTTTTCACTCCTTCACGCCCTGCCGATGCCAGTCCATCAGACAGCAGAAAATAGCTCATCCCTGCATTCGTTATCGCTTGAAGAATATCAAGCGCAGAAGTGCTATCAGAGTCTGCACTGAAATCGAAATATTCATGGCGTGGGGTCCAGTAGGTTTGTTCGAGGGAGTTTATGGTGGTTTCATCGGCAGCCATACTCAGGCTATCCAATACGTGAAACAATGCTCCTGAAACGGTTCTGGCTGTTCCCCTATCGTATTGACGTGTTACCACAGCATTTATGCGACGATCCGACTGAGCAGCTAATTTACCGCCTGTTTCGACACTAACAGCCATTGTAGTGACGCCTTTATAGCTTGCTGGGCGCGCCGGTAGGCGCGCTCTCAATGCCTGCCAGTATGCGCTATCGCGGCAATTTTTCTCGCCCTGCTCGTTGGTTCGGCGGCAACGGACCTCCACCAGCCCTGATTTGCTGGTTGTGATTCTCTCGGTGTAACCCAGGCCGTTTATAGATTTATTTTTGTAGCTATATTTTTTGGAGGTCCAGCCCTCCCCGGAACCATAGACTCGATATTGAAGTTCCAGTTTGACGGTGCGATCCTTTTTCTTTCCGTTATCTTTAAATCCGCAAATTCCTGACGGAAAAGAAAAATTTACCTCAAAACAGTTGGTGGTTTCATTCTCAGGACAGGCAAGAAACGGCCCCAGCCATTTCTCATTGTCATTGATGCCCGTAGCCTGAAAATCGAGAGAAGTGCGGGCGCTGAATCCGGGCCATGTTCCGTCCTGAACTCCATTAATCAACCGTGCCACTGTCACCGATGCACCATCAGTAGTGAGCAGTCGATAATTGCTCCCGGAATGACTCAGGGAAATTCGTTGCATACCCTCCGGGATGCCTGAGAATGCTGCGCCATTGCTGCCCTCATAAGCCAGTGTTACCGACGCCTGCGTTTCCTCAGATGCTGGCGTGTAGCTGGCAATCAGCAGAGAATAGGTGATGCTGTTATAAACCAGAGAAACAGGCATGCCGACATAGGGGGCCAGTTCACTAAGACTGGCGCCAGTAATCTGGCTGTAAAGCCCGCTGGTTGTGACACTGAATGAGTCAGGCACAATGAGCGTTACAGAAGCGCCCACAATCCAGCTTTCTGGCAATTTATTGTCATTGGACGTCGATCCACCGTCATCGTCTGTGACGAGGTTACTGAACGTTAGTGAGCCACCTGCGACCGTAATTGAGTCAGCCAAAATGTCATCGGTTTCAGGCGCTGTAGTACCCATATCAAGGCCGCTGCCGCTCGAAGTCCCCCCAACCTCAGTTGAGATAAACCAATTCTCTGTCCTTTCATCACCGCCAACATTTGATCCTGGAGGAAAAACCGCATAACTAAATCCATCCCCCAGCGATGTGACCGGTGTGGAGCCCACCCTGAGATCACCCTCGGAGAAAGAAAAATTTCCTACTCCAAGGCAAACGAAAAGGCTTACGACATATTTTTCAGGATCATTTGAGTCAAAACGGCCGACTGGTGACACAACGTAATCCGGGTAGATTTGATGCTTGCCAAAAACCTCTCTGATTGGGTCACCCAGCGCGGGACTGTTCGCCTTAGCGGGATTTAGATCCAGTGAAGAGCCAGAACCCACAGACTGATAAGAGCTATCCATTCCTCTGGCAGAGAAAATTGCATATGCCGCAGATGCGACTGCCATTGCGACCGCAACCCAGGCAAGTGCTACAGCACCACGCGGCACAGGATAAATTCTGACATCATCAGAAGGCCTGAGAATATCTATGTTCCATTTTTCAGGAAAAAGACGCCGGCCATTAATTTCGACTGTCACCGGCTGTTCGCGATTAATGCTGTAGCCGCTGACGTTAGCGGTCATCCATTCATGCAGCGTCATAGCATCGTGGCAATGTGTTTCCAGAGGCTCACCAGGCAAACGAGAGGGATAAATGCGGATAGTCATAGCCAGAATTCAACCTTAACAAATCGCCGTTTAAATCGGGCTAATGACATGAAAGTTACATTGAGTTTAGGGTTGCACTCGGCGACAAATAGCATGCCGTCGATACTGACGATGATCGCCACATGCGTCACCAGACTACCGGTGTAACATGCCACGCCTGCGCCAACCTGAGGCTCACAGCGCGTGAGTGTTTTCATCAGCTTCAGTGCCTCTCGGTTTAGGCCGTCATCGTTTTTTGTTACACCGGCAAATTCAGGCCAGGCGGGTAAATTCATGTCGCGCCGTATTTCGTTAATTAGCCCGAAACAGTCAATTTCGGGAAAAGTGCGCCCGCCCTCCAGCCATACAGCTGAAAGGTATTTTTCAGGATTGAACAAAATAAAACCTTTTTGGAAGAATCAGGAAATGTAGCGCAGTCCCGGAAATTCCGGGAGCGTGTAACGCCAGCGCGGCCAGGCTGTATCGAGTACGTTCATATAACCGGCTGTGAACTGAACCTCAACCGCCGTCCAGTAACCAGATTTAATCTTGAGCGTATAGGGAACATTGGCTGGTGCTGATCTGTCGGTTGAAATGAAGCAGCGGTAAATCAGATATGCATCCTGCAGATTATTGATCGCGTCTCTCACCTCTGATGAAACAACCCCATCCACATTGCAGATAGCAAAATTGAGATCCTGAGTACCGTCTGCGTTTTTTGCAGGCAGGGCGATATCTATGCCGCAGGCAGTAAAGGTTTTTACCTCCCCCGTCTCGATTGTGGCGGTGAAATCAGTCCATCCGCCAGCCAGCCAGTGCGTTTTACCGGCGACATTAATTTCCAGCGTCTCAAGGATGACCTCACTGCCGCCAGAGGCGTAAAGCCTGTTAAGTACCGTCATTTTTGGGCCACTCTCTATTCAGAGCCAGATCAATAATATTGGCGTTGACAATGTAATCAGGGAACTCACCCCATGAGCTATCAATCGTGGGCCTGTCCCATAATTCCAGCGTTGCCGTGTACTGCCAGTAATGCGGAGGAACCAGGGTCGGCCCTTTATAAATACCCATGAACCGGCATTTATAATCATCCAGCCCGATTGGGGTCTGCAGTTTCATGTAAAACCAGTTCACCCCGTCTTTCAGGATGTAGCGGTACCACAATTCGAAATACTGAGCCGCCCCCTGATTCAAAAATTGCCAGGTTACTGAGGCATTGGTGGGAGTTGATAGATAGCGACGGCGCTGGCGCGCCCTGCCTGACGTCATAGTGGTACGCAGCAGCGGATCTATTGGTTCAAACCCATAGCCGTCCTGCAGCGGCATAGGCAGATAATCATGAGGATAAAAAATATCCGCCATTAGCCGATTCTCCGTTTTGTGTTCCAGCCATTACCCAGCGCTTTCGAGACCTTACCCTGCCCGCTTGCCAGATGTTTGGCGACCATTTCATAACCCTGTTTAGCCCCCTCAATTTGTGCCTGCCTGACGAGCGCAATCGTGGTATCAGACGGGTTACCATTTATGGAAATGGGCGAGCCAGTAAAATTAAAATTCTGCTTAGTTGAAACAGTATCTCCAGACACGTTTGTCGCGCCGGTTCCATATCCCTCGCGTGACAAAGTGGCGTCCAGCCCGTTTTTGCGGATGTTATCAAGATTTGAAACACCGATGCTTTTAGTTGCGGCAGCATCAAAAACGTATTCCTTGCCATGTACTACCCCGGCAATGTCGTTAACTCCTCCGCTACCGGTGAAGCCGCCGCTTTTGAAACCCACACCAGCAACCGATGAGAGGTCAGAAACAATGCTGGCTGTTGCCGCCGCAACTGATGCCATTGCCGCGATGTTATACGGGAATGGGTTCGCCGCAGCCATCGCAATACCCTGCTGGATGGAGACCAGAGACTGAGCAATAGCGAACGCCTTGCTCGCTGCAAACGCTGCTTTATAGATCCCCGACTGCTCACCAAATCCCGTCGCCAAGATAGAAAGGCTGCTGTCCATCATGCTCTGCGTGGCCGTGTTAATCAGCGTAGTTTTCTGCGTTTCCAGCGCCTGATTAGCCTCTGCCGCTTTCTGCCTGATGGCCGTCATTCTGGCCTCGCCTTCGGTGGTGATCTGCGCAGCCTGAGCGTAAGCGGCCTGCTGCTGCTGCAGCCAGAGCTGGAGTTGCTGTTGTGCCTGCATCACCTGATTAAGTTGGGTCTGCATACCTCCATACGATCCTGATAACTGGCCGCCCTGCGGTGCCAGCGTCCCGGTGACCTGTGTGACAGTTTTTGGCAACGTCACAGGCGTATTTTTATAAATATCGGCCTTGGTTTTGTCATACTCACCGGGCTTGAGTTGTCCGGTGGCTTTGGCCTTTTCGAGCAGCGCAAGCCGGGTAGTCAGCAGGTCGTTTGTCTTCTGAACCTGGTCACGAACGGCCAACTGCATTTTGTGGAAATCCGTCAGCGTCGTTACCTGGGCCTGCAGTGCCTCCTGAGCTTTATACGCTTGAATGATTTCGTCTGATTGCGCCAGTAATGATTTTTGGTCCGTGGTGAGTTTGGCCTTCCCCTTCAGCTCTGAAATCTGCTGCTCAAATTTGATGCGTTTCTGAGTTGCTGATGAAAGCTTGTCAGCCGAAACGAGCTGCGCATTTAGTGCTGCAGTTTGCTGATGAATAGATTCCAGCAGACGCGCCCCTGCATCCTCTCTGTACGCTTTGGCTTTCGGCGTTTTAGGAGTTTTAGCCGGTTTCGGATCTTTATACATTTCATTGATGCGCTGGACATTATTAGCGTATTGCTGCGCGCTAATTGCTCCCGCATCCAGAAACTTTTTCTGCTCCTTTATCGCTTTATTACGGCGCTCGGCATTGCTGAGAAATAGCTCGTTGGCTCTGTCTGCCTCGATCTGAGTTTTGACCAGTTTTTGCTGCGCCTGGTCGTGCTTAGTGATCGCGCCGGTTAGAACATCCTGCGTTGTGATTTGTGCCTGCAGCTCATCACGCTGTTTGATCATCTCAGGCAGGTTGTAGCCATTGGCATTGGCCGTAAATCTGTTCCAGATTCCGCCCTCTGCCTGACGTTTCTGTGCATCTGCTATGTTTTTGTTGAGCGTAGCCAGTGCGTCAGCCGGTGACTGGCCTCTGCCAATATCCAGCATTTTATCCCAAGCATTACCGGCAGCATTTGCCAGGGAATTCCATGCGCGCTCAAGCGATCCGAGGTTGTTGTGGATCTCCTGAGAGCGTTGCTGCATCGCGCTTGCGTACGCCTCAGTTGCAACGCGCGCGGCCTCCTGCTGGTTGCCCTCATCCTGCAGCGCCTTAACCTGGTTATACGTCGCCAGCGTCAGGAAATGATATTTATCGTTTAGGCTGACCAGTGCACTAAGTGGCTTACCTGATAGCTCATTAAAATTCCCCACCAGCTCGTCGGTAGAGATACCCGTTTCACGCGTAATCTCAACTATCGCGGTTGCCACGCGCTCCAGTTCGTCGCCCGCAACTTTACCAGTGCCGACCAGTTCGTTAATCACTGCCGACGCTGCGCCGGTAGTTGAGTTTGCGGTGGCGGCTACACGCGAGGACATAGCTACCAGTTCGCTGGCAGTTTTTCCGACCAGATTATTGGTTAACGTCAGAGACTGATTAAACCGGTCCTGCTCCTGCTGCCCTTTATAATAGGCCAGCCCCAGAACACCGACAGCGCCAGCGGCAAGCGTGGCCGGATTGATTAAACCAGCCACATAAGTTGCCATGCCCTTGATGGCAGGACCGATACCGCCAAACATGTCCTTAAGCTGGCCGCCCTGCTGCATCAGAATCATGAACGGAGACTGACCGGTTGAGAGGCCCACTACAATGTCGGTCATCTGGGCCGGTATCATGCGCATGGCCCAGGCGGTTTGTTTAGCGGACATGCCCGTTCTTGCCAGCTGAGTCTGCGATTTTTCCAGCTCAGCACGCATTTCACTCAGGGTGCCGGACAATTTAGAGTAAGAGTCTGTTGAAAGAAGGCCCGTTGATTTTGCCTTATCCAGTTGCTGTTGCTGCTGCTCCAGACGTCGAAAACTCTCGCTGACAGGATCGAGCTGAGCAACCAGCCGCTGGAGTGCTGCGCGCTGCTCCTCATGGGCTTTGATAGCCTCCCGCTCCGCCTTCGCCTCACCGGTTACTTCGCGACGTGCTTCTGCCAATTTCTTGCTGTAGTTATCGTACTGCTCGGCGTTGATTTTACCCGACGACAAAGCCTTAGAAAGAGTGCGCTGCTGGGCTTCGAGGTTTTTAAGGGCCGCCGCCAGCGGATCCAGCTTATCGAGTGTTGCCTGAAGTGCAGCAACCTGCGCTCTATGCGCTTTTTCAGCATCGCGTTCTGCCTGGGCCTCGCCAGTTAATTCCCGGCGTGCTTCAGCCAGTTTCGCGGAGTAAGCATCGAACTCCTCAAGGTTCAGCCTGCCACCCGTCGCAGCTTCAGCCAGGGCGCGCTGCTGCTGATCCAGATTTTTGAGTGAAGCTGCCAGAGGATCGATTTTCGCCAGCATCGCGTCGAATGCGCGTGCCTGCGCCTGCTGCTGTGCTGCCGCGGCTCTGCCTGCTTTTTCAGCCTCGCGCTGTGCCTGAGCAACGCCGCTTAATTCCTCGGTGGTTTCGTTTAATTTTTTGGCAAGAAAATCGAATTCTTCTTTGTCGATTAAACCTTTATCGAAATATTTTTTTAGTTCTGAAAATCTGCGGCCGACTGTGTTGATCGCTGCACCGACTGGATCGATAGCAGTTTTTAATTTTTCTAAAGCAGTCTTTTCATCTTCAGAAGCTTTTGTGACTTTATTGGCACTGGAAGCCGCTTTCTGCCCCCACTCGGTCAATCCCTGAAGCGCTGTCGTGAGGTTTACTGCATTTTTCTCAGCGCCCGTACTGTCAATAACGACCGCAAGCCTGGACTCGGTTTCAGACATTTTTTACTCCAGATAAAAAAAGCCCGCAAAAGCAGGCATTTTTTTATTTATTTTTTTGTTTCCTTCTAATCCTCTCCTGTTGCTCAGCCCAGTTCGTTCGAAACGCATCATCAAGGGCGTATATCGACGCCTCAAACTCATCTCGATCTATCATCAGGCGATGTGAGGTAAGAAAACCGGCTATTTCAGCACAGCTGATGGGAAGAGGAACGGCGTTAGAACCCGCATATCGGCGCTGGCGTGATATGACGGAATAGGCAGAAAGGATTTCAGAGCAGACACTGTCGAAATCTGGCTCAGGTATGGGAGGCAGTTTTAATTGTTCGCGGCGCCAGCGCGCCTTCTCCGATTTCTCGCCGCCGAACTCCTGGAGCCATTTTTGGGCTTCGAGTACTTTCCCACGGTATCCTCAACCTGCTTCTGTTTGCCCTCGGCAATCTGGGCGGCAACGGACAGGATAATCCAGTATAGGGTGGGCTGTGCCTGCAGCAGCAAAATCCCCTTTTCAGGGGTATAGTCAATCGCCTGGGCTTTGCCGCCTATCATCTCGCCAACGCCCTGCCAGTCGAGCAATAAATATCGGGCGCAGTTCTCGATCAGCAGATCATCGCTGGAATCAATATCACCTACCTGTGACAGAATGAATTCACTGGTGCCAACGTTATAGGTGGCGTCCAGTTTATCCATGTGGCGGCGAATTAATGCATTACGGGACCGATATTCCGGGTTTTGTATGCTGCCGACTTTAAGCCGCAACCCCTTCTCCAGCCCTTCTTTTTCACCGATCCAGCGCTCGCCATTTAAATCAATTTTTTCTGAAATCAATAACATTAAAAACCTTCCTGTAAATACTCAGCCTGCCTGTTAAGCAGGATCGCTGTCGTCGTCCGCGCTTGCTGCGGCTTTACGGGTAATAGTCGGTGAAACGTCTGCTGCGGTGATATCCAGTTGAACCTGAATGATTTCCGTATTACCACCATCCGGCCAGTCGCCGGCCACCTGAACTTTTGGAAAATCGAACATGTACGAACCTTCATCGTTGGCGATAGCAAAACTGAATGGCACTGTTGCCCCGGTCAGGCTTTTGCTCCACACCACCCACGCAGCTTTTGACCATGACAGAGTAATAGAGCCTGACGGCGTGAATGTGGTCTGTATATTTGCACCAGCGAACGCTGAGCCAGTACCGATACAGCGCTGAGTCTGCAGGTTGTTATCAAATGAGATATCGAATGAATCAATACAGAATCCGCTGCCACCATCAACGCCGTTCAGACTGATATCTGAGACGTTTTTAAAGGAGTAACGCAGATCCCCTGCATTATCTGATGGCTCAGAAAAATAACTTTTGCTGTCGGCATTTGAATCCCAGTCCAGACCGGCAACGGTAATGGTTGCAGTAATGTCGCCATCATTTGGGATTTCCATTTTGAACGTGCCAACCTGACAGCCACGAGCAATGGACGCTACGCCGATGTCAGAGGCATACGTGGCCATACTGAATGCAATACGGTCATTGCCCATCGTCAGCACATCATCAACCCACTCCGCACCGAAACAAGACGCAAGAAATTCATCATGCTGGCCCCAGCGGAATTTAGTTTCGACATCGCCCCCGACATCAACGGTGCCCATGCTTTTGCCTTGAGCCATGCGAGAGCCGCCGATCTCGTCGTTATCGTCAGTGCTCTGGTCGGGAGCAATACCCCATGATGTGCGTTTGAGCAGATTCCATACGCCTGCCGCAGGTGTGACACCTGCGGTGGCTTCCCGAATATAGGCCGAGACGACCTTAGCGCCGCTGGACATGCGGACACCTCCATTTTGAATAGGTTAAATAGCCCGATAAGGGATTTGCAGATTCAGCTGATACCAGCCATCGGTTTCACCCGCTGGCACCGTTGAAACTGAGAAGTAGCTCAGCCGCCCATCATCCTGAAACTCGAATAGCTCCCGGATTTTGTCAGCGGTCTGAGTGATGAGGAGCGAGCGAGAACCCGCTGGAACGAACAACTGAATGATGATCACACCTGTGCGATGGACTACCGCCCCCGCACCGATTTCATTAGCGCCTGACAGCCCTGATATGTCATTCAGTCGCGCCCATATAGCCCGCCCTGACGGATCGAAAACTGGTCCATTCGGATATGTCACCGCATCAGCAGGAATAGCCGTCTGGGCCGTCATCCGTCTGGTGATGGCCTCTCTGATTTCTGTGAACGTCATTTGTAGGCCTGGACAATATCGTTAAACGACACGGCATAGACGCCGGTTGGTGCCTGTTTGGAATGCCCGTTTTCGAGCGCGACGGAGTACGGCAGATTTGTCTGGATATAAATTTTTGAGAAATTCGGGGCGGTGGATATGGTTGCAACACCAGCCTCGATAGTTTTTGCACCTCCCGGATCCGGTTCTGCAGGAACCCAATTGCTGGGCTGGTCTATGCTCACGAAATGCGAGGCCCGAAATGTACCGGCGCGATAATCAGGTGGCCGGTAAATCTCTCCCTGTCCCCGTTGCATCTTGCGCGGCTTCTTCGGGCCAAATGGCCCTGTGTTAGCGCTATACACCGCTTTTGCGAGCGTGACTTTGTGGCCCTTTTTAATCCTCCTGTTACCATTTTTATCTGCTGTGCCGTGCTCATCGCTGTTTCTGAGTGCGTGATTAATATCACTTACACGATCACGCTGACGAACCTGCGCACTGTTGATGGCCCATAATTCGGGATTTCCAACAGGTGATCTGAGTACAACGCTGTTTAAAAACTGGATAGCGATTGCGCGCTGTTTTTTGCCTACATCCTCCTCAACGAGTCCCGCAAACGAAACGGGATCGAAATCCCACGATTTTCCCACTCACGCCCTCCGAAGTTGCAAAAGGTAGGCCGCCAGCGTCGGATCTGTATCGGCGCTGATGATTTTGTATTGCTGGGATTTGCCAGTAATCAGGTCTGGCGCAGTGATAAGGTGATCCACTCCCGGTTCGCGGCTCACTTCGTTTGTCAGCGCTGTAAGCTTCAGGTCACCGCGCAGGATGTTGACACCATCAACACTGTCCAGCCGGTATCGGGACAGCACGCCACGACCTGAATAACTGATTTTTTCGCCGGTAATCTGCTCCGTTACCGGATCAACGCTGGTTTCTGAAAAACTCGCCCCTGAAAACTCACAAACCGCATCTTTCAAATCATCATCAAATGCTGCAGCAATCTCTGCCTGCAACTCGTCACGAATACCCACCGTTACCCCCTGTTAACGCGTATTTGCGATGTACTGGCCCCATAGGGTCGCAGTAGCGCCAGCGCCAGTTGTAAGTCTGAATCGAGCAAGGCGGTGCTGTTGGTGGATAGCGCTGAATAGGATTTCGAGACTTTAGCCCCATCAACCTCTACAGAGCGGCTGGTGAGTACGCCGGAGTCAGTTTTCTGCTGGAATAACCCGCCATTGGCAGCAGCCTGCGCAGCGTAGGCACCCGCCAGCACCACGTTTTCAGGAATGGCTTCACCTTTTAGATGCAGATTCAGGCCATTCATCCACGCGTTGGCAGACAGCACAGAGCGCGATTTTTTGCTGTCTTCTGTCCACCCTGTCCCTAATAACGCGTCCACCTGTGCAATTGTGATGAACGTGCGCATATTTAGCCCTCGGCGACCACCAGCCAGCCATGCTCGATCCATTTATGGACGTTATCGGAGTGAACTCTGGCCTCGGTAGGGCCGCCAGGGAATTCCGGAAATTGGCGCACCATCGTAACGGTGGCGGCGCTTTCAACAGACGGCGTAAATGTTGATACGCCATTGGCATCCACATCGCTCTGTTCGCCTGCCACCGGTTTATTAAGTGAAGCCTGCAAGAGCGCCAGATTTCGCTCATCATCAAATTTCTGGCGGTCCTGTTCGAGCTGCTGACGCTCCTGATTCAGTTGCTGCTGATCCTGCGCCAGTTGCTCCTGCTGCAAAATGAGTTGCTGTTGCTGCTGTTCCAGCTCCTGCCGTTGCTGGTCTAACTCGGTACGCTGCTGTTCCAACTGCTGTTGCTCCGCCTGCTGCTTTTGAAGCTCTTCCGCCTGACGCGCCGCGCGTTGCTCTTTCGTTAAATTCGCCATATGCCCTCCAGAAATAAGAAAGGGGCCGAAGCCCCTGGATTAACCGAGAATGATCGCTGAATGTGCAGGTTTGACTGACGCCACACCCCACGCCAGACCAACCTCGTAACGCACCTGGCGATACTGGCGATACAGCGCAACCTGGAACGTAATACCCGATACAGGATCAGTTGCTGTCATAATGTCATCTGCTGAGTCCCCACCTTTTGGCATTGCCGGAGTGCGCGAGGCAAGAATAAAGGCGTTGCGATCAAATGCCATGTTTGGCACGAACCCGCCTTGCACAGTGATTTCGGTATTATCTGCCAGATCCTGACGCAATCCCGGCGCACTGAACGTGATAGTCGTTGCAGTAGCGGCAAGCACCACATAGCGGTGGCTATCACCAGCGAAGGTGACGACAGAACCCTGGGCAATTTCACCAGTGCCCGTATCGATCGAAATAAAAACGTCGCCTTCTTCTTTGCTGCCATTGACCAGGTAGCCAGCTGCAGTAGTAGCGCCAACCTTTTTAATACCGGCTGAGTTATGAAGGTTAAAGCCCTCAATACGTCCGATAATGCCCTCACGCAGCAGCTCATCAGTGCCAGCTTCGTTAGTTTTAAACAACACTGATTGTTTCCCGCGCAAATTCGCGATGGCTGACGAACCCAGCACCATTTGAAGGTTTGTTGTTGGTGAACCGTTGTCCTCCAGCACCTGACGAGCCTGAGCAAAATCAGTCAGTTCCTCTTTGATGCCGAAAGGCGTTGTGCCGATGGTGCCGATTGCGCGGGATGAACCGTAATAAAGCGATGCAAGATCAGCATCAACTTCGTTTGCAATGGCGCGAAATGCCTGGGTGAACTGATCGGCGAGAATAGTGTTGTAGGTGCCTGCTGGGCCAAGCGCCAGCTGCTCCTCACCATTCCATTTAACAGGGGCCATTTTGGATTTAGTAATGACGACATCAACGTTACCGATAGCCTGATTGCCATCGTCTGGCGCCGTTGGGCCTGGCTCAATGTCTACAGTTGTGGCCGCAGGTGCAACCGGCGCTGATACCGTCTGCCCTTTGGCAGCGGCGTCGGCTTTAGGATTTCGTGCCACGGCAGGAATAAATCCAACCTGTTCGCGGGAAACAATATCCAGAGCGGTGTAGATAGTTGGGATTAACCCGGTGAGGGTGTTAGACATAAATGAAAATTTCCTGTGAAAATAATTAAACGAGGGTTATCTGAGCTATCCAGCTCTGGCACTGGCCCCCATCCGGGGGCGCAGCAAAATTAGTCAACGATGGTGATTTTATCGGCCAGCGCCGCCTGTCTTGCGGAAGGGTCCAGCGAGTCGAATGCAGAGCGCTTCATGGTTTTCTGGCCTGCTGCATGCTGGGTTTGCTGTGAGCCACCACCACTGTTTCCGCTGGCTTTGAGGATGTGATCTTTCTGCGGATACTGCTCAACCAAGTGTTCCAGTGCTTCATCGAAGCTGGCAAGCTCACCGGGTTTTGAGCGCGAATAGATTTTGTTGCCGCTTGGGTCATAAGCTACAACTTTTCCATCTTCCAACTTAAATGACTGCCCGAAACGGGCCTGCACAAAATCAGAAGGGATCGCCAGTTTGTCGGTGATGAATTTGGATGCTGCAAAACTGCCGCCGATTTTTGCTTCGTACAGTTGGCCTTCGAGCGCTTTGCTCTGCGCGGTGGCCTCATCAAGCTGGGCCTGAAAGGTCTTAGTGATCTCCGCTCTGACTTGATCAACTGCACCGGCATCAATCAGTTTTTTCTGGTCGATTTTTGTCGCCAGCTCCAGTGCTTCAAGCGCCTTAGCCGGATCGCTGATTTTGGCGTAGGTTGCCAGCTTGGTTTCTGCTGCCTCTTTCGCCTCGCGGTGAGTTTTTGCCTCGCCGTTCAGGGCTGAAATTTTGCTGACCGCCTGAGCAGCATCGAACCCGATTTCTTTGCCATCATCATGCACGTAAACCGGCATGCCGTTTGCGTCTACTTCTGCGTAGTTTTTGCCGTTTACTTCAACTGTCTTCAGTTTCATGTCTTTTACCTGGTTAGCTGGTCATCCGACCGTTGCGCCACGCATCATCCGAATTGCGGCAATAAAAAAGCCGCCCATAGGCAGCTCATGAGAAAAAAATAAAAGTAAAAAAATTAAATAAATTCGATAAATATTTTTCCGCGAAGTTTTCGCGAATAAACTTCGTCCCTTTTTGTTTTATGCGCCCTGAAAGGATTGGGGCAAAAAACTGCGATCCCCCGATTAATATCAGCCCATATACAATTTTTTATTTTATTTCCATTAATAAAAATATATCGCCGACCGCGCCCATCGCCTACATAGTGAAAGTTGCTGCCAGCTCCGTTTCGGAGCACTGAATTATGCATATCAGATCCCTGCCCTAATAAACGCTTGTTCATCCCGTTCCCGTAATTGCGCCAGCGTCAGCCAATCCCCCCTGTCGGTGTAGAACTGGTCCGGCGACATTCCGCCATCTCTCATCAGTCTGGCGCGCTGCTGCCCGACTATCTGCTTTTGACGCTCATACGGCTGGCGAGTAAACCAACCACTGTAATCAGTATCAGCCGGAACCTGACCATCCATGCTGGCGCGTGTTGTGCCTGAAATCTCACGAATATCCAGCCCTAACTCTGCTGCCGATTTGAGGATCAGAGTCTCTGTTGAGCGACAGCAGAAATGGATTTTACCCGGCCCCTGCAGATAGGGGATTTTGTGGCCGATAGGTTTGTTAGCGAGCGTATAGCGCAGGCGATCCCGGATGCGGCACGTAGGCGTGGTGTGATTATCCAGCGTCGATAGCCACTGTTTACCGCTCAGCAGGTCGTCGTTAACACTGGCGAACTCCTCTCTGGCGGTTGCTGCAACGTGGCCGACCGCAGTTTTAGCGATGCTGGCTGCGTTGCTGCGGCTCATCTGTAGCGCGCCATCCTGATAACCCCGGTTCGCGTGGCCGCGTATTTTTTTCGCCAGTTGTGTTGTCGTGTCTCCGAGTAAAAAACCCTGTCTGATGGTGTTGGATATGCGAGCCATCCTGTCCGCCTCCAGACCTGAGGCCCATTCCCTGAGTAGTTTCCCCTGGAATGGTCTCGACATAGCCGCGGCATAAACCATTTCGGGAGTTACTGACTGCAGTGGATAGTGGGTTTTGACCTCATCAGGCAGCAGGGCATCAAACAGGCTCAGCTGAAATCCTGCCTCATGCTCTGCAAAATCGCGGAGTTCTGTCGTCATGCTGTTGAGATAGGCAGCGGTGGCGTGCCTGTTAATCTCACGCACGCCCACCAGCATCGTTTCGAGGCGCTGTACTGTGAAACTCATAGGGTCCATTGTTTCCAGGGCAACAATGAGCCGCGCCGATAGCTCGGCGTCACTCTCATTGAGCGTTTTTAACATACGCCCCGCCACGCCAGTGCTGTAACGGCTAATCCACAGCGCGTGAGCTATCGACTCATCGCGCAGGGTTTCGTTGATGGTTACCACATTAACCTCCGCTCAGCACCACAGGCAGATTTTGCAACTCATCCAGCACGTTCTCAGGCGTAGCGTCAGGGTCGATGATTTTAAGGCGCTGATAGGCTCGTACCGCATCAATCGGACGTATGTCGCCACCCTGCCGCAGGCTCTGAATAGCCAGCGCTGAAGGGGCGTTAAATGATTGGTCTGCAACGTCCAGCTCGGTACGCACATCGACATTACCGCCATCACGCTCGCCAATGTACTCGGCCATGATCTGCAGTATGTTATCCAGCGCGTCCTCCAGGGAATTCGCCATCGTGAACAGTGGCGAGTTTTCCTGCATTGTTTCCTGCTCCGTCTGGTCTACGGATTTGGTGGAGGTATTCTCAGCACGCAGCAGTTTTGCACCGGCCATGCGCATCTGATCCTCCAGGGTGTCGAGAGAGGTTTGCCCCGCACCGATGGCGCTGCCGGTATGCTCTACGTACTCAACGCCCTGCTGCTCCCGATCTGTGAAATTCGTTGCACTTGATGCCCCGATTTTTAAGGTTTCACCCTCAGCAAGCCCGAACGTCACCAAAAGCGGTACACGAGCAACGTGCAGGATGTTGTCCTGCTCGCTCTGACTCTGCCAGTGTTTGATATTCAGGTGGGCCAGTTCAAGCAGCGGCGGTTTACCGCGCATAAATCCAGTGCTCTTGGTGTAAAAAGTGACAAGCGGAATATCCTGTCTGCTGGTCTCCCATGCCTCATGCAGCAGCCAGACGTTTTTATCCTCTACCCCAACACCTTTGCGCCAGATTTCTACTTTACCAGGCAGGATGTAGCGAATTTGCTCTATCTTTTTCTGACCAAAACTCTCGACGTCAATAACCACAACCTCGCGGATACGTAATTCAGTCAGCACCATCCGACCGTTTAACGGCTTCGACTTCCAGCCGATAACCTGTTTAGGGTTAAGTATCGTCACGTAGGGACGTGCGCCTGCAGCAATTTCATCTGCTCGTGTGCGCACCACAGCTTTATCAATACGAGGATGATCAACCAGCGCGTGAACGAGGCCATATTGCAAACCAAGGCTAAAAAACTCCTGAGCCCAGACGTCCAGGCGATTCCCAACCAAATCAATATTTTTTGAGTACTCCACTATTCGCTCAGGTGTGTTTTCACTCAGCTGCACAACGTCAGCAAAAACCCGCCCGCAGTTCTGCTTGATCGTTTCCTCGTAGGCTGGGAGTAATGTCGAAATAGCCAGGCGGCGCAGGTAATCCTCTTTCTCCTCATTAATCCAGCGTGGCATATAAATCTCACCGAGCTGGCGGATATAAAATGTGCCGCCCATCAGCGCGTCATTGAGATCCCACGCGTCCAGCATGTCGTTATAGTCGAGATTCGGGGTAGAAATATCAGGCATAAATTACATCCGCAATTTTGTGACTTTTCCGGTCGGTTTAACTATTGGGAATTGTTTAATGATGAAATAGCCACCAGCATCGTTCGGGTGGTCATTGTCATCTGATTTATCAGGCTCGCCGTTGTCGCCCCATACCTGCTGCTCAAGCGCCTCAGCGTAAACAGGACAGCGTTTAACGTTCACCTTGTAGCGCCGCACTCCATTACCGTTGCAGAACATGGCATTCATTGAGTTGACGCGATCTTTTACGGGCGGATTGGCAGCATTAACGACAACGGTAAACCCAGCCTGTTTTAACTGGGCTATGTCCGTTGCACTGGCATTGATTGATTTTCGGGAATCACCGGAGGCGTCGGGATAGATATAAATTTCGCGCGTTTTGCGATAATTATTGCCGTCATACAGCCAGAAACGCTCTTTGATCATGCGAATCATGTCCGGCGTATCCATCCCCTTTGTTATCTCAGTAACCGCACACGGCAGGCCCAGGCGGAGAACGTGAACGATCCCCGTCATTTTCCCCACGTTGAAATCCATCCCGATGTAGATCGGCTCCCCTGGCTGCTCTTCCTCCTCGCAGTTATTCAGAACGCGATCAAACTGGTGATAAATGGTGCCGCTAACGAGGTTGGTAAATTGCCCTTTGAGGTAGGCTTTGATCAGCTCAGGTGGATAGCTGGCCATCAGGGATGGGATATAGTCATCCGGGAGATTTTTCTCATTATCAAACGTGGACGCCTGAATGAGACCATACATGCCAGCCAGTGATGGCTTTTCCCTCATAGCCTTAACAAATTGCTGGTAAACGAACTTGAACCCCTCTGGGGTCGTTGTCACGTCTATGCCGTTGAGCAGTCCTGGAACTTTATAACGCATACGGGCGATTATTTTTCGCCAGGCCATTTGCGCTTTTTTTGTCGGCAGAACGTCCAGCTCATCGATCAACGCTTTACCGATTTTAAAACCGACTATCGTCTGCGGTTTTTCCATCGACCGGCAGAGCGTGGTTCCACGGTACTGCCGTCCAGCATAAAAATGGACCTCTTTGTTGCCCTCGTTGATTTTGGTCTTCAATCCCCAATCGAACGCTACTTCTTCAATCGTGGGATAAAAAATGTCGCGTATCTGCGGATAGGTCGGGGCAAAATACCCCTGATTGATTTTCGGATGTTCCCAGGCGCCCTTGCACAGCCCGCCGCAGCCGACCCACGTTTTACCGGAACCGAATCCGGCGACATACGCTTTGAATTTATGTGGCATTGCGAGGAATCGCGCCTGAGGAATATTAAGTTGCGGTGAAATCCCCGTCATCGTCATCCCTCACGCGTGCATCCACGACGTTAATGTTTATCGCTACCGGCAACGGCTCCTCATCCTCCTCATTTTTTGCGGCAAGTTGTTTTCTCAGAGCCTCAATTTCGGCCTGGAGTTTTTCATTCGCCAGACGTGTCTGTTCTGCCTTGAGTAAGCGCAGCTCACGCTCCTGCTCACTGACAGCCAGTTGATGAAATGCCGCCAGATTTTTCAGTGCTGCGTCCTGATCGCGCATCATTATCTCAATGCCGAATTTGGATTTTTTCACCCCGGCTATCAGGCGGCGTGATGGGCCAGTTATATCGCGGGTATCAGCAAGATAAACATCTGCCACCCCTTCACCGGCACAACGTGGACAATCGGGATTGGGATCATCGTTCTCAATAAATCCCAGGCCGCCGTATTCAGGCTGCGGCTTACCATCGGCAATGGCTTTTTCTGCGGCGCGGTCATATTCATCAATATCGCGCCACTGATAGAGAAATCGCTCACCCCAGCAATGCCTGCAACAGCATCGGCGCATCTGTGAAATCTCACCGGGATCGGCAATAGCGATTTCATGCCAGTGCCGCAATACCTCCTGCCCGCTCAACACTGCATCTTGGTGCAGCTGCTCCAGGCCGCGATTGATAGCCCGCGTTATGTTGGGCTTTCGATGGAGCATTCTGGCAGCGCGATCCCCGCCGGTGTAACCCGCTTTTTTATAGGCCGCATATTTGTCACGGGTCTTTAAAAACTCGGTCACGAATGTTTGTTCCTGCGCATTTAAATCTGCGCAAAATGAGGAAGCGTTCGGAACGTGCGCACTTTTCTTTTGCGCAGCCCTTGCAGGCTCGGCCTTCTGGCTGATTGAGGCATTTGAGGATTTTTGCGCAGATTTCTTTTGCGCAGTTTTTTGCGCAGTTCCCTCAGAGTTTTTTTGCGCAGTTTTTCTTACCGGCTTTTTTATGTAGCGGCGAGCGCTGCTGTAGTTTAATCCCTCCTGTTCACACCAGGCTTTGGGTGATATACCCGTACTGGCATGAGCAGCAGCAAACTGAGACTGCAGCGCCCTCCAGTCGGGTTTGCTCATATCAGTCCTTACTGACAGATAATCTCATTAGTTCGTTATATGCGCTGGCATCGCCTTTGCGCGCACGCTCATATAAAGCACGCCTTAGCTCTACCTCGCCTTTCGCTCGCCCCTTCCTCATGGCATCCCTGAATGAGCCCATCAATTCGCGGTTATGTTTGAGGTCAACCAGATCGATATCCAGGACGTCAGCTATCTGCTGTTCGTTCATTCGAAAGGCTGCGAGGGATTCAATTTTTGACAAAGGGAGCATGATTACCCCCTGTCGGTCGGCAGGCGTTTTTTATACTTTTCGTTGAGAATTTTTACTGCGGTGTTGTTCCAACTGATCCGGTGATGAATACGCTCATGGGCTAAACCCATTGTTGAGATTTTCACGCATGATGGTGAGTACATCACAGAGTAGAAACTTTTGACGTATGTTCCTGATGCCAGATACAACTCTGTCATACCGCCGCTGTTCGACTGTGTGGGTTTCTGCAGTAGCTGTACGGCTCCAATAGTCAGGAATAGCTCACCACGGCGGCCGAGTGTCGTGTAGGTGTTCACGTCCTCATTGATACGGCCAATAAACTCAAATGCCCTGTCAGTGGAGCAAATCAGGCTGTTCATGGCTTTCCGTTTCAGCCATGAGGCGTTATTTGAATCTCCGAGGAAATCTCCACCCTGAGCCATTGCGATAGTTTTAGCCGGGATAGACTCGTAATATTCAAGCATCGCCTCCAGTACCGGGTCGAGACGGGTTATCAGGCAATAGTCCTTTTCAAGCTCCTTGCCAACCCTGAACTGAAACGCCGTGTAATCATCGTCCAGCTCGATAAAATATTTGCAGCCCACTTTTCTTGCCAAATCGAAACAGGCATTACGGGCATAGAAAATTGAACGTCGGTCACCAAAATTGTCGGCCTCATCGAAACGGCTGGCGATATCGCTCTTTGAGAAAACCAGCACTTTGTCGCCGAACAATTCCTGATAACGCTCCCGGGTTGTGTCCTCATCGTCTATGACGATAAAATACTTCCCCGTGTAGCCTGATTTTTTTAACAGGTTCAGCGTATAGATTTTATCCGGGCGCCCATGGCTCAGGATGAATGCGCAGAAATCATCACGCATGCTCTTCCTCCTCACCGTGGACGATCTCTACCATCTTTTTTGTCAGATGGACGAATCCATGTTCAATCGCCTTTTCATAGTCGATTATGACCAGAGCAGATTCCTCAAACAGCGCCTGAACCTCAGCACTCGCAGATGCGTAGTAATCAGCTATTTTATTGAAGTGAAAAACGGTGTGGCGCTCTGCAGCGCTGAGCAGAAACCTTTCTACCTCAGGCGGGAGTTCTGCCGCTTGAATGCGCTCCCGGAGATCCCGCGTTTTAATTTCGTCATACAGCTCTGAAACTGCAGGGACTGTTTCGGATGGCTCATAAACCGGCGTGTCGATTTTTGCAGTGTAGGGATCTTCATCATTGAGGGTTTCGGTTTCGACCTCCACCAGCAATTCGTCCACCTCTTCCAGGCTGAACCCCGTCAGGCTGATGTCGAACTGCGCATCCATTAACTCAGCAAATTCCAGCTTTAACAGTTCGGTGTCCCAGCCTGCATTCAGCGCCAGCTTATTATCAGCTATCCGGTAGGCTTGTTTTTGCTCTGCTGATAATCCCGGCAGGATGATGGCCGGCACATCGGTTATACCGAGCTTTTCAGCAGCCATCACACGACCATGCCCTGCTATCAGATCCCCTGATTCATCTATCAGTACGGGATTAGTCCAGCCGAACTCAGTAATGCTGGCGGCGATTTGCTGCACCTGCGCTTCTGAATGAGTGCGCGCATTACGTACATGAGGGATGATTTCGCTCAACGATAGGTAAATGATAGTGAGCTGCGGAAGATTTTCTGTTGTGGTCATTTCTGAGAATCCAATAAAATGGCCCGGCTCTGCAGAGCGAGCTGGGCCTTGGTTCATACTCATCATGACTGTACCGTGGGTATGGATGTCTGCTGGCAGTTACCGCTGCCAGCAGTCGCCCACCTTCATATTTCTTTATGGCGTCAATGCCAGTTGCATCTGTGATGATCCCGCCGCTGCCCGCCCGTAAATCTCTCCCGTCGCTGTGTATGAGTTATTTTTTTCACCACCAGCATAAATCGGGTGGCCTAACAGGGATTCGGGCGGAATGCCGGTTGATTCACAGATATCCCCGTAACCGGCAACAGCTGTGATCAACATAGAATCGGCACCGCTCGCAATGAGCGTCCAGGACGTTCCCACCGTTTTATTTTCAGTAGACATTTTTTCCTCTAATTCAGGGTGCGGCGACTGCGGTGATCACCAGCGTAGAAACCATGTCGCGCAACGTCACCGTCAGCGTGCAGGTTCCAGCTGTGAGTATGCTCACGGCAGCCTGACCACCAGCGGATGTGCTTATATGCTGCACCATGCTGGGGTTTGATATCGTCCAGACAGCACCATCTGCACGCCCGATTTGAGCGCCAGTTTCTCCGCTGACGAGGAATGCTCCAAGATATTGCCAACCTTTAGGGGCGGTTGCGTTCAGCATCGTGTAATGCGTGCTATCTATCTGCGTTACGAACCACGGCGACGTGGGTGTTTTGTTACTATCGTTCTGGATGAATATCGTGTCCGCAGGCGGTTTGACCTGCCCGCCAATAACGATAGCGCCAGGAACGATTATGCCAGGTATATTGGTGCCACCAATGACAGTGGCATCTGGTGAGACTATCATTCGTTGCTCCAATAAAAAAACCGCCCGGAGGCGGTTACTTCATATTCATGAGAACTTTTAAATCCTGCTGTAGACGAGCGAGAGTAAGACCCTTTTCGACTATAACTTGTCTCGGCTGATTATCAGGATAGCTCCAGAGAAGTACCTTTTTCATGCAAACCTCCGCGAGATCAGGATTGAATTGTCCTATCAAAGAAGCTGTCTTAGTCCAAGATAATGCTATTTCGTCTGCTCTTTCTTGCTCGATACCTTCAAATTTACCAACGTTTTTATCTCTTAGATAAAGTCTAGTTAAGGTGATTGATTCATTAAGTTGCCCGGCTGCTGCCGCTACTTTCTCTTTGTTGTTGTTGGATAAATACCCTTTTAACCCATCAACTATGGTTACAACTGCTGCTATTTCAAAAAGCATAAACCCTCCAAATTATTACGGAGGTATGATAAATTTTTTTTCATTAATTTTATTGCTCTAGATGCCCTTTTTGACAATTCATCTGCCTGTTTTTTTTACGCCAGAGTCGCCATCTGTTTCGTGGCGCTCATGCCGTTAAAATCGTGGTCACTAAGATAGATTGGCCTAACCCATTGGTAACCGATATCAGTCACCCTTACGCTGCCACCGTTCATGCAAGCGATAAGAGACAGCAGCATCAGGCTGGCCGTAAATATTCTGCAGATTTTTCATCCCATCAATGTTTTAAGTCCTCAGCATGAACAGCCGCCCCCTCCGCTACTGTTGTGGCTTCAGCTACTTTCTAGCCTATGCTTCGACCCAGACCGAACGCTGTCACCAACAGGCCAACCAATACCAACACCAACACCAACACCAACACCAACACCAACACCAACACCAACACCAACACCAAAAATGCTGTTAAAAGTGTTTGCATCGGATCAAACCCTTGTGAACTTCATAGTTTACTTTCACCAATAACTTCAGCCTCAGGATGGCTATCATCCAATGCTTCAATAAAAAAACCGCCCGTAGGCGGTTGTTTATTAGGGTGGGATTCGAACCCGCGTTCATGCAGTATCGGCCACATGCACCACTGCCTGATGTAGCTCATGTCACGCTTTGTACCGTCGAAGCTCTCGCTCGGCCATCTCGGGCACTTGACTCAAAAATCATAGCCCAGCCTGCTGATGGATTTAAGCGCCATAAGCCGACTCGGTGGCCTCCCAATCAGGTTTTGCCATGAGTAATACTTAATTCATCACTATTAGGAAGGGAATAACCCTCACAATAGAACAACCACCATTAACGGTAGATTGAATAAACTACGGAGGTCTTATGATTGTTAAGTTGATTGATCTGGCTATTGCTTATGCAGACGTTGTGTATCTGGTCCTGAGCATTATGCTTTCTCAGAAGCTGCTGACACGCATTCAATATTAATCACGTCACCAGGCGCGAGGTATACCCAAGCGCCATTCTCCTGAGCAACACCAATGATGCCATTAACGATTTTAGGCTGTGACCGGATTATAATGCCAATGTGATTTTCGCTCGCTTTGGCAGTAAATGTGTTGCGGCAGGTACGAGGCATATTTACTCCAATAGAAAAACACCCGCAAGAGGTTTTATTTGAATTAGTGAGAAAATTCTTTTTCAAGCAGCCATTATAAAAGATGCATTCAATTCAAGAAGTAGGCTAAAGGTATCGGTGTAAGCCACACCAAAGTGGTTACAAATGTTAGGAATGAGAAACTTACGTTTGCATTGCAGGTTAAGTCTCTCATGCGTAACTATTGTAGCTCCAGTTGTCATAGCTTTAGCTATTAGCCACGTATCTGCGCCTCTAAGAAATTCATCCATAGCTCCGGCACTCATACCTGCCGTTCTCTGTTGTTCAGCAATATAAGCCACTATTGCGGCCAGATTTTGCTGGGTCTGAGCATCACTTACCGCAAGAAAGAACTGACGATTGGATTGAGCCCAAGTTTTGAGTTCATCATTACCATTTGTAAGCTCTTGGTAAATATTTTGAATGCTATATAGCCTGCCGCCTTCACAGCCATGCAAAAGCCAGTCCCAAAAGGCTGGACAAAATGTCATGTGATAATATTTATTTTTGGCTTCAATAAAGACGTTCGCATCAATTAGATACATTAGGCACCAATTTCCGTTGCAAATTTCTTAAGTTTGGCAGGGGAAACCCCGAGCAATCTTCCAGCGTCTCTCAATAAAACCCTGCCACTCAGAGCTTCGTCAAGTAACGCTTTACTAAATTTAGCGCTATTTTTATTTTGTGCTGTGGCATAAAAGTTTCCTCCCCCACCTTCGGCCTCATCAAATTGTCTCATAAGAGCACGATAGTAATCTTGATAGTTGTCATATGTAACTAGTTTTAAGTCATATGCCCTACGGATGATAACATAACGACTAACATGGAAATGCCTAGCAAGGTTTGCAACATTAACATCTAAGTCTTTTCGGTCATCCCACAATCTCAATACATCTGTTTCAGGGGCAAGGAATTCTCCGGCAACTTGGTTGCAAAATCTTTCAACAAGCAATTCCTCATTGGCACTGGCAGTAGAGATCCCACTTTGACCAATCCATAAATGTACCAACTCGTGTATCAAAGTAAACAAGCGCGCAGAAGGAGCATCCTTCAAATTAATGAAGACGATAGGTGCAACTGGATCACTAATAGCAAAGCCACGAAACTCATTGATATCTAATGGTCTATGTGTGTTGTTATCAACTATTCCGCTTCTCATTACAAGGATTCCAGCGGCTTCTGCGGCGTTTATTATTGTCCTCTGATACTCTTCCCAACTCATTCCAGATGGGTCAATAGCATTTAATCCAAGATGATTTTTAATTTGAGTTGCAACAATTTTAGGATCGTGTTGCATATCTATAGAGCCTATAAATTCAAGAGGAGAGGCATCCTGATCTTGAAGATAATCTTTATACCATTCCTGTCGCCTTAGAACGGTAAAAATAGTGTCCTTAAGATCCACACTGATGCTTTCACGCATACCTCTGTTACGCATAGTGCGTAAATCCGGCAACGGAATAACCTCTTGTGGTGGCTCCGGTAAGAAAAGATACGCGAAGGGTATGTATAGACGCCCAGCCACTTTTTGTGCTTGAGAAAAAGTAGGCTTGTCAACTCCATGTATCCAACTTAGAACTTTCTCAATCTTAGCGCCCGTTGCACGAGACAAATCCTCATCGGAAACGCGAGCTCGATTCTGCGCCCAAGTAATGATGTTAGGATTTATGTAAGCTAAATCAGCCATATCTTCGCACTTCGGTTTTAACCGCCCTTTTGTATAAATTCATAGTATAAGAAAACCATTGTTTTTACCAAGCGATCAAAAAATTTTGTTTTCAGTTTTGACATTGCCCTTTGATGTACTGCTGCAGACCTATAATCATGTTTTGGCTAGTTATTATTCGCCCCCTCAGGATGAAATAATCCCGCTGAGCGGCGTCAGTAAGTCTGGCGGCGGCTGCATCATCCATGCTGGTGGTGCTGGCGGCGGTGCCTTTTGGACAGGTGGCTTTGACACGCAGCCCACAATTACCAGAATTAACGCACTGCTGAAAAACATCCAGCCTAGCTTTAGCATCTGCTATCTCCTTTGTATATTTCTTATCAAGTTCCGCAACGTTGCGCTGGCGCGTCTTCATATCGGTGATAGTGGCCGCCTGCTGCCTAGTCACTTCCTGCGCATGCTTTGCAACTGTTCTCCAAGCTACAGCTTTATCGTAATAGTGGTTAGCAGCCCAACCAAGCACCAGAATGACAGCTATAAGGACTATCGGCAGATAGTATCTACTCATTGGTTCTGCACCTATCACGGGCCAGCCAGATCGAGAGCGCTAACGAAAACATCGAATCCGTAAGGTTGGGAGCCGTTTTCGTGTTGGATGATGGCCTGCAGTAACTGAAACAGTTTACGGCTGTCGGTCAGATCAATCGGCTGATTCGCTCCAGTACTTGTAGCCTGCGCCACACTATTGATGTATGCCTGCGTATTGTTCTCGTTAGGTGGCGCCCAGCGCTTGATCATGCCGGTGACCGTGCGCAGCCCGTATTTATTTTGATAATTGCGCAGGATGACGATCATAGCGCGGATACCATATTCTGGTGAGATGAACTGGCAGAAAGATTTATCAGTGCGCTGGGATTTTGGTACCAACCCCTGCCACTCATCGCCCCAGCGAATGTTTCCAGGATTGTTGTTACGGATGCCGCGTGGTTTTTTATTACCTGTCATTTTTTACTACTTCCCTCCAGTGGGTAAGAAACAATGCGCGCAACGTTTCCACGCGCCGCAAACACCGCGATACATATGAGCGCGTTCGCTAAAACCACCGGCCAGCCGCTGGCGTGGTAATGACCGAATAACCAGAGCAGTCCAAAGTTGCCGTAAAACAGAATCAGTCCAGCAGCAATCCACGAGATACCCGGTTTATGCGTTCTGCCCGTTTTACTGAACAGCATCAGACGCAGAGCAATAGCTGCACAAATGGCGACATCAATTACCGTCAGGAGATCGTGGCTAATCATGATTGTTCCCCCATCCATTTTTTGACGAACGGCAGTTTTGAAATGCCGCCGTTTTTCAGCCAGAAATAGCCTTGCACAGCAGCAGCGGAAATGATTACGGCTGACAGAGCATCGAGCGGTTTTTCGCGGTAATCCAGATAGTCCTCAATTTTGTCAGCGAAAAAACCTGCACCGAAAATGCCAGCCGCGTAACCAAACAGGAAATAACCGAATATCTGGCGGCGCGTCAGGTCGCTGGCAGTGACGATAAAGCACATCGACCCAGCAAACGCACCGAACGCGATTGAGTAATCTACAGAGGTGATGAATCCCACCAGAGCAGACGTGACAATGCCCCAGCCAGCTACCGTTCCCACAGTAGCGCTGGTGCTCAATGGCTCAGCCATTATTTCTCCCTCTGTTTTTAGAGTGCTTTAGATACAAAAAAGGCCCGCCGTAGCGAGCCTAAATCTGGTAAATCGGTTAAATGTTAATGGCCCTTGTTCAGGGTCTTCAAAACATTTTTGATGCAAATGGGTGTCATTCTGTCTTTAAAAAAGCTTCTGGCTTCATCATAGGGAGTAGTCATCTCACCCACCATTTTCCTGAAGCTCTTGGCACCCTCAGTGGATACTTTCACAAAGTCAGCCTTATCTATCGAATAGTCAGACAATGAATGCCCAGCTGCATTAAAAGCAGTAAGTTCACCATATACGATTTCAAATACATCCGTATCGGTTGAACCGGCTCTATCCGTTATACGCCATTCCATCTCACATAAATCTTCAGCTGACTGCTGCGGATTGGTTGCTACGGCATGAGATGACGCAGTTAACAGAATAAAAAAAGTACAAATGTATTTCATGCTTCTTCCGTGAAAAGATGAGTACTACCTTCATGCTTTTTTAAAAAAGGCTGGTATTGACTGTAAGCCATTAGCTATCAATTAGAGAATGAATCAAAGTAAACAAAAAATCTGTTCAATGGCGTATTACATTGGCTATATAAACAATAGCGGCATGATATAAAATATGAGCTAAATATGGCTCTTTTTGTTGCAGTTTGCAAGTGCATTTACAGGTCTTGCGAGGTACTAAACACCTGCCATAGCAAGCTTAACCGCTATGATAGAAATGAAGGGGCTATAAAGCCCCTTTGATTTAACCCTCCAGCGATACAATGTATTTCTCGAGGGCGGTATTGAGTGCCCTTTCATCCAACGACCAAACGAGCGTTTTTAGTGCCTGCCAATGCGTGGCATAAATACGGCTCCAGGTTGATCGTGATACGCCCAGCCGTGAGGCCAACAACGCACCGGCATACTCCTTAAATGCGCTGTTCGACTGCGAGCACGCAATCTCCTGCACTGCCACCCAAACGAGCGAAGAAAGCCGCTGCTGCGTTTTCCGGATTAACCCTGGCGGGAGGCATTGCTGGAACTCCCGCCACACGTATTCGCACAGGGTAATCTGGTGGCGGAAATCCAGATCATATCCATAGCAATAACGTAGCCACGACTGCTCATGCTCTGAAAGCTGATTAACGGCGCGGCGCCACGGTGACGCTGCGAAATCTTCATCACTTATAGGTGGCAGTGGCCTGCGCCTGCTGCGCGTCTCTAAAGCGTACACAGCAGTATTCTCAGCCCTTACTTTCCTTTTGCCGCCCTTCCCGTCATTCAGTTCAACGGTGTGAATGGGTTTACGAGTGAGGCGGGATTTTTCAGCTGGAGGATTCTCGCTTAATGCCTCCAGTTGCCCTTTCGTCTTTCCTGAATAATCAACCAGCGCGCGCCTCAGCTCGGTGCGCGCGTATTCCAAATCCTGCGCCCTCATGAAATAAAGCCCTCACGTTCCCAGATATCGAGCGTGCGCAGTACGCCCTCCGCGTGCATCAGACGCAGTTCCTCATAGCTGTATTCAGTTTTCAGACGGCCATCTACAGCTGCGTGGCAGTTGTCACAGCCAATTGCACCGGTCAGATCACTGGGTTTGATACCTGTGCCGCACAAACCGCTTAGGCGATAATGGGCCAGCACGCTGGTCTCAGGATTAAAACTGCATACGCCTGGAATGCGAATTGTGCATTCGCGCCCACGTGCCGCTTTGCGTAGATTTTTTTTCATGCGGCAAACTCCATGAGCTGCGCCGCAATATTTTCGACTTCGACAGGGGAACTGAATTTACGAAATAAAATATAATTCCATAAAACGTTGAGCACGGATTTATATAGCTGGGCAAATTCAATTTCATCCATGCTGGCGAATGAAATAGATTTTGCGCGGCGATTACTGCTGCCGTCAGGATATACATGTTCTGTGTAGTAACCCGCCTGAATCGTTACCCATTCCCGGAATGCCTCGAACGATTTCAGCAGGGCAATATCATGCGAGCGAGTATGTCCGGTATCTGCCAGATATTGCTCAGCGGCATCAGAAAGCGGCGAGCTGTGACTCTGCCCGACACTTTCGCAAAGGTAGTTAATAAACCCGCTAATGAGTTGATGCTCTTCCGGCTTAATCAGCCCCCCTACTGGCGTCCAGTAGTCGAATCCGAGTTGCAGTAGTGCGAAGAGTTTTTTGTGAAATTTATAATTGCGAACGCGCCTGAATTCAGCATGAATCCACTCGCCAATTTTGATGCGCTGCAAAAATTCGCCGTCTTCCGGTGTCGCCGGGGCCAGCGATGAAGGACCGTTTTTTACAAAATGTATGCGTGCCATAAATGATTCCTGTGGCACAGCGATTTCTCAGTAGGCTGTTCAGGCCTGTGGAGATTATAAACGCTCACCGCACCCATCAACAAGGTAAATCCCCATTGCCTCACAACGCTCTTTAAACGAACTGAAACTGGTAACGAACTCATCGGCAGCCAGCACAAATCCACTCAGGAAATTGCCTTCGCGGTTTCTAAAAATCACAACAGGACGCTCATACTGATCAATCCCAGGAATTTTTTCGTCAGGAATAAACATTTAACAATCTCGCTTAAAAATTAAATCCCATACAGATACATCCTTGTTGCGCCGGAGTATTTAACTCTCAAGAATTCGTTAACACAATTGTTAAAATAGAATAAAATTTGACCATTCTGTTTGCGTAGTACTTTTGAGGTAAGAATTTTAAATGAATATTAAACGCGCCGCCATAACTCAAACTTATACTCCTGAAATAACTTACAAATTAAATCACTTTATTTAAATAATTTTTTATGTCGGATGCCAAACTGGAATATTAATATTACGATGTGGTTGATGTCCTCACACTGCTGATCAGCTGATTAAACTCATCGACTAGTTCGAGAGACTTAAATTCATCGCTGGTGAAATAACTGCGGCAGGGTTTGCTTTTTTTCTCATTGCGCCCCTGAATTCGCTGAGAGTGTCCATAAAATTTTGGGCTAACACTTTTGAGACGGTACGCACGGTGCCGGTTTTTCATGGTTAGTTCGAGATTACAGTTCACCGAGTCTTTAATGGTTTTCAGCGCCACCCACAGGCTTGATGCCTCGTATCCGGGATATTTCCTGCCCACGATAGCGTGCATTTCCGGTACGGTGAGGGTCTGACCAACAATGAGTTCAGCCAGCTGAGCACCTAAAATTCGAACTCCTGATTTCATAAAATTTCTCCTGAGTATTTCGAAACGCACTTCCTGAGCACGCTGCGGGTTATCGCCGGTTCATCCTCCCCGGAACCCATCCGGGATGTCGTAATCCATGCTCTCTGAAGCCATGGAGTCACTACCTGGCCGTTCGTCGTTCCAACGCTCGCCATTGAGATACGAGGCTGGCAGCAACTTGTCGAACCCAAAAACTTTGGTACTGAGTCGCAGCTGAATATCGTCAGCCAGCATCCTGGCAAAAGCATCAGGCGGACCGTTGTTAAATTTTTTCCAGACCCGGTACTTTTTTTCAAACGCGGGCAGCGCTTTGACCTTCGCGATCTTCCTGAGTCCGGCAGGCCAAAATATTTTTTCGAATGCCAGCTGGATTTCATCCGATGGATCATCGTCGGTTCGATTCGGTGCATTTTTTGAATCGGACTTATTTTTATTTTGTTCCTGATCTTGTTCCTGATCCTGATCTTGGCTTGTAAGCCCCTTAGAAGCCCCTTTAAACCCCCTTTCACTTTCGCGCTTAATAACAATGTGAAAATCATCCTGATAACGGGCAAAAAAGTCAGGCAGAAAGGGGTTCTCCGGCAGGGATGCATACTCATTGCGCACTCCGGCACAACGGTTATCACCAGGCTTGAGGGAGCGCCCTACCTGATACGCTGCCATTTCATGCACCCAGACCATCTCGGATTGCTCGTCATAGCTACAAAACCCCGCTTCGATGGCCCTTTTAAGCCCCTTCGAAGCCCCTTCTAAGCCCAATCCTGTTTCATGTGCAAGATAGAGTACTGGCAGGTAATACAGACCTAACATATTGGCGTGAGGTGACGTCATTAAATAAAACGCCACCACCTGCGCCTCCGCTCCCGCATTTCTTAACTCACGACCTGTTTTCCCCAACCAAAATTGAGGTGATACGGTTGCGTAATCACGCATAACTTCCCCGGTTTAATCATCGCGTTGCAACACCACAAAGCGGTTCTATGACCGTTTTGATGGCAACAAACGCGGATATAGCTTCGTTTAGTTCTTTCAATGCAATGGCTGGGGCGGCGCGAAGAAGAATGGCATTAACCGCTTCAACGCTTTCTTTAGCAGCAAATGTTGCTAATAAAACGGGATCATCCGGTGATTCGAGTTGATACCGCCTTTGCACCGGCAGAGCCGCCAGAACACAGGGCATTAACTCTTTGGCCTTTCGCTGGTAGTAAGCGGTCTTGCCACGAAACGCTCGCTTAATCGTTTGTTCCACGTTGTGTAACCCCGCAACAGTACGTGCTGATTTTCGAAAATCAGCATGGTGTTCAGCGATCTGCGCAGCTACGTTTTTCCAGCCGATCTCAGCGGCCCACTCCTCAAGTTCCTGCTTCACTTCCCTGTGATTGATTTTCATGAATCAGATTTCCGTTTCCGTTTCGTTTAGCCTGTTCCCTCAGCACATACACTTGGGGGTCGTATAACAACACTCCGTTTGATGCCAACTGAAGACGCATCGCTCGCTTTTCGGGAACTAATTCACCCCATAGCGATACTGATGATGGCCTTACGCCCGCAGCTTCAGCAAGGCGAGTAGTACCACCAAAAAATTTTAGAGCTTCTGTTTTAAGCACCCTGTCCCTCCTTAGGTTTACCTAAGATTATTTGATATTAAAGATTCCTAAGTCAAGAAAAAATTAGTATTACCTAATATGGAAAAAGAAACTTTCGGCGACCGCCTGTTAAAGCGACGCAAAGAACTGAAACTCTCGCAAGCTGCTTTAGGCAAGATGGCTAAGGTGGCTCACGTTACAATCTCTCAATGGGAGCGCAATGAGACGCAACCTACCGGAAAGCGCATGTTTGCGCTAAGCAGCGCCCTCCAGTGCACTCCGGCATGGCTGCTATTCGGTGATGAAGAGCATGTCCCACAAACGCCCGTTGTCACACCACCTCAACAAGAGCTAACTCCCATCCAAAAAGAACTGCTTGAGCTTTTTGATGCTCTTCCTTCATCTGAGCAAGAGGCTCAAATAATTGAATTACGCGCACGGGTGGAGAATAACGAAAAGCTTTTTCATGAGCTTTTGCAGGCACGAAAAAGACAGAGAACAAAAAAGCCTGACTAATTTTCATACAATTTCACTCCCTTCTCTACAAAACTTAAACCTCTCACTAACACCTTAAAAGGCGAACGCTCCTTTCTGGTGTTAGGGCTCGCCTGTAAATATCTTTTTTTAATATTTAAAAAACAATAACTTGGCTTAATTGCACCTTAAAAACTTAGGTTTTACTACAATTTATTGTTGATCCACTCCTTAGGTTATACTAATTTAATGCTCACCAGCAGACATCACAGCACAGTGATTTCTCAGAAAAAACGTTCCGCTGGCCCGGCGTGAGGGCAACATTAAGGGAGAGACAATGAGCACAACACGTATTGCATTGATTGAGGCATACCAGGCCGCAATTATCTCAATTGCCAAACGCTGCACCCTCAGTAAAGCCCGCAGCGCCGTTTCAGCAGCTGAGCGCGCTGCCGGAACAGGTTGTGTTTATACCTGGGGTGCCAGTACCAAAACGGATTTTCTTGAATATTGCGCAGTCCGCATTGCTGATCTGATCGCTCATGACCACGCCGAAGCGCTGGAAATGGATAAACAGGCTACTCATTTTCGCAAAGAGCAGGACGCACTGACTAAGCGCGTTGCCGCCATCATTGGCAAAGGTGTAACGCCAGGTGTCAATAAAGCGCCAGTTTGATTCGCCTACACCAGGGCAATACGGGCGCCATTGGCGTCGCCGGACCCGTAACCGGCACAAACAGAAAGCTGATTCAGGGAGGCATATATGTGGTTATACGGACTGTTTGGTCTAATCGGCTGCTTTATGGGTTCGGGTCTTACTTTGCTTGCTGTTGGCCTTATCCACGCTGCCGGTAGCAACGAGGGTGAAGCATGACAAAACATCAGGCATTAATTGCCGCACGCAGCAAAGCTGCTATAGCAAAGTTTCTTGATGATCCTGTTATGTGGAAAGAGGCATTGCGATTGTATTTCTATGCAATTGGCGGACAGGCAAAACATCATTAATTAATTTTTATTAAACGCAAAAAAACATGCCGCCCTGCGGTAGGGAATCACTCAATCTTTTTTAAGGAAATATCATGAAAGAGTTCAATGGAATCACGCTTGAGACATTAATCAAAATCCCTTTAAAAACCATCTTCCTTTTTACGCGCAATGACGAGGCTGTGGGCTACCTCATTGCCGAAGAATCAAATCAGGGTAATGAAACCGTCACTATTTTTACTCCTTTCACGGCTAAAGGACTTCATGCCGAAACCCGCTGTTTTAAATGCGCTGTGAAATCCCTTATCCGACTGCATGAAAACTCTGGTGATTTCCAGCCCTGCGACCGTCGCCGCCCAACCGTCGAGATTGAAGTTCACGTTATCTCTTTTGGTCGCCAGCTTCACTGATTCACAGCTGCCCCGTTCGCGGGGCACTGCAACCGAGTGCGCATTATTCAGTGTCCAGGCGGTTGTGGTGTAGCTCAGCGGAAGAGCGCCTGGCTTTGGCACAGGGTACGGGAGGTCACCGGTTCGAATCCGGTCACCACATCTGAAAGTGAAGAATTGCTGTGTGTAGTCTTTCCCCGCGTCGCCGCGGGGCTTTTTAAAACGTATCTGTATGCGTTTTACAAAGCCAATAATTAAAGGACGGAAAAAATGCAGACTTTTATTATTTATATTCACCCAGAGGCACCAGATTCCGAACTACCGGAATTTGTGACCGCAATTCAGGCGCGCACTGAGTTCCTGGCAAAAGCGCAGGCCATGAGCATGCTGGAAAGTGAATTTCCTGAAACGGCTTTTGAGTACGCTGAGCCTCTGAGCTGCGCTGATCGCCCAGGTCTGGACCGCCCGAAAATGAACGTTCTTGATGCTGAGTTTATGAAAACTCATATCTGGAATGAAGAAACGCAGGAGATCCAACCATTAGCAGAGCCTGAAGAAAAAAGCGTTAACTTTGACGCCCTGCCCTCTGGCACGAAAATGGCAGTACTGGTCCGGTTCGGTACCACTGAAATCACCTCCAGCCAACTCAAAGACGCGATATCACTCGCACAGGATGAGGCTAACTCATTTGAGGTCCACATGGTGGAGGCGTTAAGTCGCACTAAATCTATCGCGGCAATGCACCCTGAAATTGTGCTCGAACTGATTAGCGACCTCGGCAACAACTTCGAGCCTGGTGATAACTGGCCTCAGATGAAAGCATTCATTGAGCGCTGGCAAAAAGATCGTCTGGCAGCGCGTAAGGACTCAAGCAATGTAACTCCCCTGCGCACGGCCTCAGGTGCAAAAGCTGGCGGTAATATTGTCACCGACCGTTCCGCTGACCTGACGCATAACCATGACAGTCTGGGCCTGGAAATTGCCGCAGCGCTACTTCCGTTCGAATTTGATATTTACCAGATTCCGGCAGCGGTTTACCGCCGCGCAAAAGAAATGGTGACGTTGAAGGAGCAGGATTGGGCTGCATGGAATCGAGCCATGATTGCCACACCTGGTATTCTGGATTATTCCCGCGCTGCGATTATGCACTGCGTCAGAACTGCGCCAGAAAACATTCACCTCACTGCTGGCGCATTGCAGCAGCACATCAACAAAACCCTTACTGAAACAGATCACGCAAATCCTCTGCCTGAAATCGTAGCAATTGCGTGTGGCCAGCAGGTCGTTAAACCAGGGACTGATAACGATGAAACCAAACCGGACGATGAAAGCGAAAAACAGACACTGGCTGATGCAGCGGGCACAACTGGAACAGTGGAACCGCACTCAGATGAACCGGATGGCGCAGCGTCGGGCGTGGCGGATGTACCACCTGTAACCGAGCGCACCGGCCCGTTTTATGCTCGCAATGAGGCTGGCGAGGTTAAGCGCTGCAATAAACAAAAAGCACTGGAGCCGCTTCTGGCGCAGGGTTACACCGAAATAACCAAAGACGAATATTTACAGCTTAAAAACAAGTCTTCGGCACCAGCTACCCCACCCGCTGAGCCTACCCCACAGCCTGAGCAGAACAAGCCGGTAGTAAACGATCTCGGTAATGGCCGGTTCAGCATCGAGGGGCTGATTTTGACGCAGAATCCTGCACCTCAGGTGTCTGACCCTGCACCCTCAAATGAGGTGGAGAAACCGGAAAACGTCGCCCCAGCGCCTTCTGCGGAAACATTTCAGTCAATCGGGGCAGCATTAGAAAAAGACCTAGCTGATATCGGCGACAACATGAAAATCTGGCGCACTGTGATGCGCACGGACCCGCGTTATACCAAGGATCTGGCGGGTGTTGGGTTCGAGGGTACCAGCATTAATGCTGAATACATGATCATGCGCGCTACTGAGATTTTCGGTCCTGTTGGCACTGGCTGGGGATATGAGGTTGTCGAAGACCGCATGTTGCCAGGTGCTCCAATGAGCGAAGCAATTTACGAAGATAAAAAATTTATCGGAAACAGAATTCTTAGGGATGGTGACGGCACGCTCATCACCGAACAAAACCACAGTATAAAAATTAAATTCTGGTACGCAATAGAGGGTGAAGTACGCGGGGAAGTTGAAGCGTATGGAGCCACAAAATACCTCTACAAAACTAAACATGGGATCACCTGCGATGGAGAGGCGCAGAAAAAATCCCTGACTGACGCTATTAAAAAAGCCCTTTCACTCCTGGGCTTCTCCGCCGATGTCTGGCTGGGCCTATATGACCAAGCTGAATATAAAGCTGAAAATGCCCTGGAATTCGATATCCGCAATGCCAGCGATAAAGCAGAAGACGTCACTCGCATCCGTAAAGAGCTGGACGAAAAATTCAAAGCAAATACGGAAAGCATGCGCACAGCCGTAACGCCTAATGAGGTATCAGGCATTGCCTCCTCTCTCACCCGCGTTATGGGCATTCACCTCAAAGCAGCACGCGAGAAAGCCGACACCGAATATGCCAAATATCTGGAAGGCCGTTTACGCCGCCTCGAAGAAGTTAAAGCCGAGTGCCTCACTAAATTGCAGGAGAACGCAGCATGAACAACCGTACTATCGACCTCGCATTAGAACTTAGCAAACTGGAAGCTCTGGCCTCAGAAGATGGCGATCTAACCCCTGAAATGATCGCCGACACCTTGGAAGGCATCGAAGGGATGCTGGAAGACAAGTTCGATGCAACCATGAACGTGATCCGCAGTTTTGATTCCAAAGCTGAAACCTGCAAAAAGGAAGCGGCGCGGCTTGCCGAGCGTAAAAAGCATTGGGACCGCCAGACATTCGCGCTAAAAAAATATCTGCTGGAATGCCTTATCACCTCTAACCGTACAACGTTTAAAACCGCGCTGAACACCTTCACAGCTCGTAAAGGCTCAGACAGTCTGGTGGTGGACAACATTGATCTAATCCCTGATGAATTTGTCGAGTCATTTACTGAAGTTGTGACTAAAACAAAAACTGATGAACTCAAAAAGGCGCTGCGTGATCTCAATACTCAGATCGAAGCTTACAAAGCCGAAGGCAAAGAACCTCCACAGGAACTACTGAAAAAAATCCCCGGTGCTCATCTGGAAATTGGGCCACAAACATTACAGGTTCGTTAACCACCCTATATATTTCCGGGAGCCGAGGCAGTAATGAACAACGATTTATTTCATGAACTCGTCTGCGAAACTTTATACCGGCCTGATGATGGATGTGATTACACATCAACAATCATATGGGAAATGCGCGCTGGTATGCGCAGGCGCTGCGGTGAAGAGACACAACGACCTGTTCCAATCAGGGTTGTAGCTAAAAACAAAAAGGAAAGAGCAAGGCGCATAAAGAAACGCAGGAAGAAAACCATTTTAATTTAGTTACTCCTGCAAAGCGTTAACGCCAAATTCACATAAGGAAAAATCATGGCTAATTCATTCAAAAAAATGATCAAAGAGAAAATAATTTCTCGCAGCGATAGCGGCATGTTTATCAGTCTGGATAACATCCACGTCAAGGAAGGTTTTAATAAACGCGAGGACGACGAGCGCACTCGCCTTGCTGATGATGACCTCTTTGCATTTCTCATGGCTGGAGGAACCGTTCCGGCGATTGAAGCCGTGGCGCGTGACGATGGAGGCGTATGGGTGGTAGAAGGCCACCGTCGCCGTCGCTGCTATGAACGCTGCCGCGCTGCGGGTAAACCGGTAGAGCGTATTGCTATCGTTCCATTTGTAGGAAGTGACATTGATCGCCTGGCGCGCATCATGACTTCAAACAATCAGCTTTCTCTAAGCCCAATTGAACAATCCGCAGTCGTTAAAGAACTTGCTGCTTTCAATCTGAACACCTCCGAAATCGCTAAATTGGTTCACAAATCAATACCCACTGTAGAGAAATTGCTGGCCTTAAGTTCTGCAAACCATAACGTGCAACAGCTTGTTAAGGACGGCGAAGTTTCAGTTGAGGTTGCAGTTGACCGCTTTAAAGAACATGGGGAAAAAGCTGCGGAAATTCTTGAGCAAGATAAGAAAGCGGCCACTGCTGCTGGAAAGAAAAAAGTAACACGCAGTGTTATCTCGCCAGAGTTAAATGTAAGGAAAGCGAGGCGTGCAGTAGCAATTTTAGCTGACGCACTTACTGGTGAGGATGAATGGGAATTCACACCAGACACTTGGAGAGAGCTTTCTGAAATCATAAATGAGCACAGGAAAATCAATTGTGTGTCATCTGAAATCAAGGAAGAGAATGTATGACAGTAAAGCGATTTAACGCGGTTGCCTCTGCCGCAATCATGCCAGCAACTCAGGGTAAATACGTTCTCGCGTCCGAATATGACAACGTTCTCCAGCAGAACGTTCGGATGCGTGAAGCCATCGAATTTGCTATAGCGCCCGACCTCTGGTCGCTGATTTGTGCTGATGAGAGAGCATGGCGCTATAAGCGCGGCGCCCCAAAATACCAGGAAGTGCTACGCCGCGCCCTTGACTGTAAGGATGGTGAAAATGGCCGTTAAAACTCACACCGGGACGGTGATCACGAACACCGGGCAAAAACAGGTCAGATTACACCAGAGCGCTACAACTTGGGTAGTTAGCGGCAAAGAGTACTACTACAAAGAGACTGGACGCCGTGGGGGCGCAGGAGGCACACGCGCCCGCCTGTTGTTGGATAGCATCACGCCTATCTCAGTTAATGAAATCGACAAGGATGGTGAGTAATGGCTAAATCGCAAATGCAGCTGGCTAATAAAGCTTGGCGTAACGTTTCGAAAAACTATGAATGGCACACACATTTTCCCAGCAAAAAAGCATGGAAAACATTTTGTCGCGAACAGGCTAAATATACTGCGCTGGACGCGATCGATAATAATGATCCGTTGAAGGGATATAGCGATGCAGAACTTCGCGTACAACAAGAAATTATGGACTGGTTTTAACGGTGGCCACCAGCCAGGATGCAATGGCATAGGTTAAGGCTAGGAATAGGTTAGTGCGGAAAAATGAGAGAGATTAAAACGGCAATGACAATGCAAAGCCAAAAAATTGACGTAGCAACATTATTACAGATGCCCTATCTCAGTCTGGACGAAGCGGCCCTGTTGCTGCGTGTTGCACCTCAGACTATCCGCAAATGGGTATCAGTAAACGGCCGTACTAAGCGGCCTCATAATCCCGCGTTTCCGGTACCGGTTCGCCGTAGCCGTTTAACGTTTCGCACTTGCGACATCATGCGTTATCACGAGGAAAGCGCCAGCACCGACACTTTACCCTCGCCATAAGCCCAAGCCGTGACGCGCGCCCACCACAGCGAGTAGGCGCGCCGCTGTTCCTCGATATAGCTATGACGGTCATACACTTGCCAGACGCCAGGCAGCTTATGCCCTAACATGATTTCCGCTATATGCGGCTCAGTCAGATCTGAAAAATTCGTACGCGCTGTGCGACGCAGATCATGTAACGTCCAGTGTTCCATTTCGATGCCCAGGTGCCGCCGTGCGGCGTTAATAATTAATTGTGGAATATCAGCGAGAGTGGAGCGGCCCTGGGGAACGTCACGCCGATTTTTTGCAATCGCATAATGGCTGTGCGCAGAGTGATCGAATAATTCCTTTAGCATTTCCTCTGCCGCCGGAATGATTGGTCTCACCAGCGGCTTACGCGTGCGTTTACCGGTTTTATGATGCGTTGGCGGAATTGACCAGAGTTTTTTTTCAAAATCGAAGTGTGCTTTTTCTGCGTACGATAGTTCACCGCCACGACAACCAAACAGCAAGCACAACTGAACCAGCAATTTAAATTTAGGCGCAAGCCTGCTAGCCTCCATCGCGCGGAAAATGGTCACGATTTCATCACTGGATAAAACGCGGTCGCACTGCGTCAGTGTGACTCCTAAATCAGCAATTCGAAGGTCGCTTAATGGAGTGGTTTTGATCAGCTGTCGGCGCACAGCCCAGTTATGAGCCTGCTTTGCGTTGCTCAACAACCGGACGGTAATAAATGGTACTTTTCGTGCCAGTGGTTCCAGTACATTTAACCACATATTTATCGGCGCATTATCATGGGGAACCATGCCTATTTGTGGAAAAAGGTGTAGTTCAAATGACCGTAATACCTGCTGATAATCACTCTTGTTTTCGACGCCATATTTTTCGAGCCATGCCCTGATCACGTCTTCAACGGTCAGCGCAGAATAAGCCTCATGGCGTGCCATGCGCTTAAGTAAACGAGGATTGCGGTTTTGCTCAAGCTCGCCACGCATTCTTACTGCCTCGTCGCGAGCCTCTTTTAAACTGGTGGCGGGATAGGTGCCGATATCAACACGTTCCCCCTGCCCGTTCCAGCGATAGCGGTATTGAAACGTGATTCGACCTTTGCAGGATATCCGGGCAGATAGTCCGTCACGATCCGTTTTTACCTGAACTTTTTCATATTCCTTGCCCAGCATTGAACGCAGGGCAGCATCTGAGAGCGCCATAGATTCTTAGGAGATTGGGAATTATGTACACCAGTATGTACACGAAAAAAGGGGAAGTGAAGGGAAACCACAGGAACATTGAGGAATAGTATACCCAAATGTTACTGGTTTTTTTTAGCGATTCCCAGCTGTCGCGGGAATACCCGGAATAGCTGGGAATCGAAAGAAAACATATGGAAAAGAGCCTGTTATATAGTGCAAGAATAGCAGCAAGTCACAGGGAAAAACTTAACCGCACTGGTCATGCTGTCGCGGCGTTTCTCAGCCTCCCCAGCGGCTTTTAAGATAGCTCACCGCCTGCTGAGTCTGCGGCTGATTCAGATAGTTCTCTCTGAACAGAATCGTGCCGTCGATATTGGGGTTCGATTCATTAAGGTCGAGCTGCTTTTTCAGCTCCGGTACGCCACCCTGCTGTGTCC
>Ga0308167_1000417_pt1 | contig 77785 bp, 61 predicted proteins | sample PhyCR1_2_FD_202138 | JGI IMG/M metagenome (GOLD analysis project Ga0308167, IMG submission 202138) | Phyllosphere microbial communities from UC Gill Tract Community Farm, Albany, California, United States - DLSLRC.R1 | ecosystem: Host-associated > Plants > Phyllosphere > Unclassified | place... | reverse complement strand
TGCCTTTGCCCTCATCACCCCATTGGGTGCCCAGGACTACGACATTCTTACCCATAACACTTGTCCTCATTCGCGCAAACTTGGTGCCGGCAGCCGCCGGCAGGAAAACTCAAGAAGCCAGCGGCACTACTTGCCACAAGCCGTTCTGCAGAATCAATTGGCGGTCGCAGTCAGCCTCTTGGGCCCCGGCCAGCTGCTGCCCAGGCAATGCCTGAACCACACGCTGACCTTCACTGCGAAGCTGGCAAACCTGCTGCCAGAGTGCCGCATCTGTGCTGTCAGGCATCCAGATACCGCCAGACGGTAGCTCGACTTCAGCACGCCCCAGGGTCACCAGGGTTTTCAAATCCGTTGAAAAGCCAGTCGCCGGCCGGGCACGCCCGAAAACAGCACCGATATCGTCATACCGACCGCCCTGAGCGATGGAATCCCCAACGCCCGGTACAAAAACCGCAAACACCACACCTGTGTGGTAGTGATACCCACGCAACTCACCCAGGTCAAAATACAGCGGCAACTGCGGGAAACGCACAGACAACTGCGCAGCAATTGCCAGCAGGTCGTCCAGAGCGGCCAGCACCGGGGCAGGAGCCTTGGCCAGACGCTCACGCGCAGCAACCAGAACGTCGTGGCCACCACACAAATCAACCAAGGCCTGCAGCATGCCCGCCAAATCAGCCGGCAAACCTTCGGTCAAGGCCGTTACTTCGTCGATCGCCTTGCGTTGCAGGGCGTCGAACAATTGTTGTTCCACTTCAACCGACAGGTTAGCCGCACGGGCCAACCCACGGTAAATGCCCACATGCCCGAGGTCCATGTGAACATCCGGTACATCAGCCAATTGCAGCATCGCCAACATCAGGCTAATGACTTCAACGTCGCTGCTCGGGCTGGCATCGCCATACAACTCGGCACCCAGCTGAATCGGGCTACGCGAGGATGACAGTGCCCGTGGCTGAGCATGCAGCACGCTGCCGGCATAGCACAAACGGCTCGGCCCTTCACGGCGCAAGGTATGTGCGTCAATACGCGCCACTTGCGGCGTGATGTCGGCACGAAAACCCATCTGACGACCCGTCTTCGGGTCAATCACCTTGAAGGTCCGCAGGTCGAGATCCTGGCCAGCCCCGGTCAACAGGGATTCCAGGTACTCGATATGCGGGGTGACGACGAACTCATAGCCCCAGCTCTGGAACAGATCCAACACCTGACGCCGCGCCACTTCAATACGAGCAGCTTCAGGTGGAAGTACTTCTTCGATGCCATCTGGCAAGAGCCAGCGGTCTACCGTTGCCATTACGCCATTCCCCTGTGATCCGGGCGGCCAGCCAGCAGGCGAGCCTTGAGTAAAGCAGAACGTGGCTGCGTCTTGAGCGCGCACAGCAAAAAAGCCTGAATGACAGGCTCGCACATTCCTCGAAAAATCTGCCGACGCTGTAACAGCCGTTCGGTCAATCAAACATGCAGACGCAAAAAAGCCGGGAATTTCCCGGCTGCCGCATCATACACTCGTTTTCTAAAAGGATCACCCCGCCAGGCCATTTGCCTGCCAGGCGGAGTGAACGCACATGATGCTTTTTGCTGTAGAAGCGCGCGCTCATCGATCAAAAAGATCGCGAGCACGCTCGCCCCTACACGTTTACTGCGGCTTGGATTTTTCCAGGTAGCGGAAGAAATCACTGCTTGGATCCAATACCAGTACGTCGCTCTTGTTCGCAAAGCTTTCGCGGTAAGCGCGCAGGCTGCGATAGAACTTGTAGAACTCCTGGTCCTGGCCATAAGCCTTGGAGTAAATCGCTGCGGCCTGGGCATCGCCATCACCGCGTGCTTCTTCAGACTGACGATACGCTTCAGCCAACAGAACACGACGTTGACGGTCGGCGTCGGCACGGATGCCTTCAGCCAGCTCGTTACCCTTGGCCCGATGCTCGCGTGCTTCACGCTCACGCTCGGTGCTCATACGTTCGAAAACGCTGCGGTTTACTTCTTTAGGCAGGTCGATGGCCTTGACGCGAACGTCGACCACTTCAATGCCCAGCTCTTTTTCAGCCATTTTGTTCAGCGATGCGGTGATATCAGCCATCAACGCATCACGCTCACCCGACACCACTTCGTGCAGGGTGCGCTTACCGAACTGGTCACGCAGGCCAGATTCAAGACGACGCGACAGACGCTCGTCGGCAATCTGCTTCATACCGGAGGTGGCGGTGTAGAAGCGCTCGGCATCTTTCACGCGCCACTTGGCGAAGGCATCAACCATTACGGCTTTCTTTTCCAGCGTCAGGAAACGCTGCGTCGGTGCATCCAGCGTCATCAGGCGGGCGTCAAACTTGCGCACCTGGTTAACGTAAGGAATCTTCACATGCAGGCCTGGCTGGACGTCGGCCTGAACCACACGACCAAAGCGCAGCAGAACAGCACGTTCCGTTTGCGAGACGATATAGAAGCTGTTCCAGGCAACGATACCTATGACAACGGCGACAATAAGGGCGATCAGCGATTTATTGCTCATCAGCGACTCTCCCTGGTGCGCGGCTGTGGCGGCAGTTCCGTGCTGCTGTGCGAACCAGCAGAATTATTGCTCGCCGCGGCGGCTGAACCCGTTGCCGGGGCGCTGCCATTACGGCCTTCGATCATTTTGTCCAATGGCAAATACAGCAAGTTGTTCTGGCCGTTCTTGTTCCCGGTCACGAGTACTTTGCTGGTATTGCTGAAGACATCCTGCATGGTGTCCAGATACAGACGGTCACGCGTTACCTCAGGTGCCTTGCGGTACTCGGCCACCAATTTGGTAAAGCGGTCTGCTTCACCCTTGGCGCGAGAAACCACTTCGTCACGGTAACCATTGGCATCTTCGATGATGCGCTGGGCCTGACCACGGGCTTCAGGTACAACGCCATTGGCGTAGCTTTCTGCCTGGTTGCGGGCACGCTGCTCGTCTTCACGCGCACGGATCACGTCATCAAAGGCTTCCTGCACTTCACGCGGTGCCGCTGCGTTCTGTACGTTGACCTGAGTCACGGTGATACCGGTTTTGTACGTGTCGAGGAAACGCTGCAGGCGATCCTTGATCTCGATTGCCATCTGCTCACGGCCTTCGGTCAATACCTTGTCCATCGACGTGGAGCCCACGACGTGACGCAAGGCGCTGTCGGTGGCCTGTTGCAGGCTGACTTCCGGTTGATCAACGTTCAGCACGAAGTCGCGCAGGTTGCTGATTTTGTACTGCACGGTCAGCGGCACTTCGACGATGTTTTCGTCTTCAGTGAGCATCTGGCCCTGCTTGGTGTACGCACGCTCACGCGTCACGTTTTCCTGGTACTTCTTGTCGAAGGGCGGCAGGTAAAGGTTCAACCCCGGGCCCACGGTGTCGTTGTATTTGCCCAGACGCAGCACGACAGCCTGCTCCTGTTCATCGACAACATAAACCGCGCTGTACAGCCAGACAGCCGCCAATACGACCAGAACAATGCCGAGCAGGCCAAAACCCGCTGCCTTGCCATTCTGACCGCCGCCGCCATCACCGCCGCTACCGCCGGTGCGTTTTTTTCCACTACCGAACAACCCATTCAGGCTTTCCTGCAGCTTACGGAAGGCCTCGTCGAGATCAGGTGGTCCCTTGCGGTCGCCATTTTTAGGACGTTTTCCACCCCAGGGATCTTGATTATTCGAGTTGCCACCCGGCTCATTCCAAGCCATAGCGCTCTCCATCTGATAAAGCAAAGACGCGCCCACGGCGCGCCAACCAATGCTACAGAATGCCTACCACAGCGGCACAGCCGCTTTGCCAAGCTTTTATTGCAAAGTGTGTTCTTCGATGAAGGCTGCAGGTTCCATCCCTTCACGGCTGACCAAGCGGTTTAGCTCGGTTCGCGGCAGGCGTACATCCAGCAGACTAGCCCCTTCATCGTCATGTGCTTCTTTTTGTACCACGCCCAGTTCGAAGAACTGCGCACGCAGTCGAGCAAAACGTTGCTCCAGGCGCAAGGTGCCCACGAACAAATCACTGCCCAGCAACTCGGCAATGGCTTGCTCAAGCAACTCCAGCCCTAGCCCATCACGCGCCGACAACCAGACCCGCTGCGGTTTGCCATCGGCATCGCGCTGGATCTGCGGCTCGACCCCTTCAAGCAAATCGATTTTGTTGTAGACCTCGAGGATCGGCAAGTCCTGGGCACCAATCTCACCCAGCACGACCATCACCTGCTCGATTTGCTGCAGGCGCTCAGGCTCGTGTGCATCGATCACATGCAACAACAAATCCGAGTTGCTCGACTCTTCGAGCGTAGACCGGAAAGCTTCAACCAGCTTGTGCGGAAGATGGCGAATAAAGCCCACCGTGTCAGCCAGCACAATAGGCCCCAGGTCACCCAAGTCAAGCCGGCGCAAGGTAGGGTCGAGCGTAGCAAACAGCTGGTCGGCCGCGAACACGTCAGAGCCGGTCACCGCGTTGAACAACGTGGATTTACCCGCGTTGGTATAGCCCACCAACGACACCGTAGGAATGTCGGCGCGCTGGCGCCCTCTACGGGACTGCTCGCGTTGACTGCGGACTTTTTTCAGGCGGGCCTTGATCTGGCTCATGCGCACACGCAACAAGCGCCGGTCTGTTTCGAGCTGCGTTTCACCCGGGCCGCGGCTGCCGAGGCCGCCACCCTGACGCTCAAGGTGAGTCCAGCCACGCACAAGGCGCGTGCTCATGTGGTCAAGCTGGGCCAGTTCGACCTGCAACTTACCTTCATGGGTACGGGCGCGTTGGGCAAAAATGTCGAGAATCAGCCCGGTACGGTCCAGTACGCGACACTCGAAAACACGTTCGAGGTTACGCTCCTGGCTGGGCGTGAGGACGTGATTGAAAATCACAATGTCGACCTTCTCGGCCTTAACCAGGTCGCGTAACTCCTCGACCTTGCCACTGCCAATCAGGAACTTGGCCGATGGCCGATGACGCGGCACGTTGAAAAACGCGACGGTCTCGGCGCCGGCCGATACAGCTAACTCCTGGAACTCCTGCGGATCTTCGCACGCCTCAGGGTCCTGATCTTCCAAGTGAACGAGTATTGCCCGTTCACCACCACCGTGGCGCTCAAAGAACAAAGGAGACTCCTATCAAGCGTTACCTGGTTCAGCGTCTGCCAGATCGGTTTCGGCTGCGCTAGGCAAACGAATTGGACGGACAGGAACAACTGTCGAGATAGCGTGTTTGTAAACCATTTGGCTTACGGTGTTTTTCAGCAGAATAACGAACTGATCGAAGGATTCGATGGTTCCCTGCAGCTTGATTCCGTTGACCAAGTAGATGGAAACGCCGACCTTCTCTTTACGCAATGTATTCAAGTAAGGGTCTTGTAGCGAATGCCCTTTTGACATATGCCGCACTCCTGTAAGGATAAAAAATAGAAACTAAATTAGATGGCTGATGACGCCATACCCACTAGGATAGACGGCAATTTCCTAAGACTCAGCTCAATATGGAGACCGATTCCAGGTATTTCAAGGCTCGTGGCAGATTGCCGCAGTCCAGACTGTCCAGCCACTGTAGATTGTCCCAACTGCGTAACCAGGTGAACTGACGCTTGGCCAACTGGCGCGTAGCAATGATGCCGCGCTCCTGCATCTCAGCCGCTGTCAGCTTGCCGTCCAGGTAATCCCAGACCTGTCGATAACCCACAGCACGTATAGACGGCAACCCTGAATGCAAGTCACGTCTATTACGCAGGGCTAAGACCTCATCAATGAATCCCTGTTCCAGCATTTGCCCGAATCTTTGTGCAATTCGTTCATGCAGCACCTGACGGTTCGCCGGGGCGATGGCCAGGTGCGCGACAGTATAGGGCAATTGGCTTCGGCCCGAAGCCGCTGCTTTAGTAGATTGCTCAGATTGTTTGTGACGATGGGCGGTCATGGTCATGCCGCTCACCCGATACACCTCAAGCGCCCGCGTCAGACGCTGTGGGTCGTTGGGGTGAATGCGCGCCGCCGACTCCGGGTCGATAGCGGCCAACTGGTCGTGCAGGGCTTGCCAGCCAAGGCGTTCGGCCTCTTCCTCCAGTTGGGCGCGCACGTCCGGGTCGGCGGCCGGCATGTCGGCCAGGCCATCAATCAGCGCCTTGTAATACAACATGGTGCCGCCCACCAGCAGCGGCGTCTTGCCGCGCGCGGTGATCTCGGCCATGGCCTTGAGCGCATCCGCCCGGAAGTCGGCAGCCGAATAACTCTCGGCCGGGTCCAGAATATCGATCAGTTGATGCGGGTGCCGGGCCAGAGTCTCTTTGTCGGGCTTGGCGGTGCCGATGTCCATACCGCGATAGACCAAGGCTGAATCGACACTGATGAGCTCACACGGCAAGACCTTGCTCAGCTCAATAGCCAGGTCGGTTTTACCGGCTGCGGTCGGCCCCATCAAAAAGATTGCCGGAGGTAAAGCATTGGAACCTGTCATCAGCGACCGCGCAAAAAGAGTTTGTCCAAGTCGTCCAGGCCCATTTGGGTCCAGGTCGGGCGACCATGATTGCATTGACCGCTGCGCTCGGTATTTTCCATGTCGCGCAGCAAGCCGTTCATTTCCGGGATCGCCAGACGACGGTTGGCCCGGATTGCGCCATGACAGGCCATGGTGCCAAGCAATTCGTTGAGGTGGGCCTGAATCCGGTCACTGGTGCCATATTCCATCAAGTCAGCCAGCACGTCGTGCACCAGACGCTGGGCTTCAGCCTGTTTGAGCAAGGCCGGGATTTGGCGAATGGCCAGGGTTTCCGGCCCAAGGCGCTGCAGCTCAAAGCCCAGGCGGCGAAACCAGTCGGCGTGTTCTTCGGCACAATCCGCTTCACGCTGACTGACGGCGATGGATTCGGGCACCAGCAGCGGCTGACCACTGAGACCTTCACTGGCCATGGCGATTTTCAAGCGTTCATACATGATGCGTTCATGGGCCGCGTGCATATCCACCAGCACCAACCCTTGAGCGTTTTCCGCGAGGATATAAATGCCTTTAAGCTGCGCCAGCGCAAAGCCCAGCGGAGGAATATCACCCTGCCCGTCCGGCAGTGGCGCGGCACCGGCCTCGGGCAAAGGCGCAAAAAAAGCCTGATAGGCGTTTCGGGCCTCGGCCGTCGAGACGGAGGGGGTCGAAGACGGCGGGCGGTACTGGGCCTGATAACCCGCGCCAGCCCCTGAGCCCGGCACATGTGCAGCAGGCGCGGCTTGCGGCTGTTCCAACACGTGAGCCGCCAGACGCATTTCGCCCTGAGGGCCAAACTCGCCAGCATCCAGCCCCGTAGGGCGCTCTGCCCCCGGCACCGGCGCAGGCGCGGCCAACTGGTCTTCAGGGCGCACATCGCCCAGGGCGCGATGCAAGGTGCCGTACAAAAAGTCGTGCACCATGCGCCCGTCCCGGAACCGCACTTCGTGTTTGGTCGGGTGTACGTTGACGTCGACCACTGCCGGGTCCACCTCAAAAAACAGTACAAACGTGGGGTGACGGCCGTTAAACAGCACATCGCGGTACGCCTGGCGCACGGCGTGAGCCACCAGTTTGTCGCGCACCGCCCGGCCATTCACATAGAAATACTGCAAATCGGCCTGGCTGCGCGAAAACGTCGGCAAACCGACCCAGCCCCACAGGTGCAGGCCGTTGCGTTCCACTTCAATCGGCAGTGCCTGCTCCAGAAACGCCGAGCCGCACACTGCCGCCACACGCCGGGCACGGGCGGTGTCGTCACGCGCCTCATGCAGGTTGAGGATGGACTTGCCGTTGTGGCGCAAGTTGAACGCCACATCAAAGCGCGCCAGCGCCAGGCGCTTGATCACTTCTTGCAGGTGATCGAATTCGGTTTTTTCGGTTTTAAGAAATTTGCGCCGCGCCGGCGTGTTGAAAAACAGGTCGCGCACTTCAACCGAGGTGCCCACTGGATGCGCCGCTGGCTGAACCCGCGGGGCCATGTCACGGCCCTCCGTTTCGACCTGCCAGGCCTGATCCGCCCCCCGGGTGCGTGACGTCAGGGTCAACCGGGCCACGGAACTGATCGAAGCCAGGGCCTCGCCGCGAAACCCCAGGCTCATCACCCGCTCAAGGTCTTCCAGGTCGCGAATTTTACTGGTGGCGTGACGCGCCAGCGCCAACGGCAAGTCGTCACTGGAAATACCACTGCCGTCGTCACGCACCCGCAGCAGCTTGATCCCGGCCTGTTCCACGTCCACGTCAATGCGCTTGGCACCCGAGTCGAGGCTGTTTTCCAGCAGTTCTTTAATCACCGAGGCCGGGCGTTCAACCACCTCGCCTGCTGCAATCTGGTTAGCCAGGCGCGGGCTGAGCAGCTCAATGCGCGCGCTGTTGCTCAGGCTCTCGTCGCTCATCATTGCGCCGCCAGGGTAGTGGCCGGAATATGCAGGCCTTGGCCGACTTTCAACTCATCGGTTTTCAGATTATTGCTGGAGCGCAACGCCGCCACACCCACTTGATAACGCACAGCAATCATTGCCAGGGTTTCGCCGGGGCGCACCGTGTGTTCACGGGCACCCTGGGCAATTTTACCGGTGTCACGCAACCAGGCAATGTAAGTGCCCGGCGGTGGGTTTTGCTGGAAGAACTGATGCACGCCGCTGCTGATCGACCGCGCCAGCGCTTGCTGGTGGCTGGAAGAAGACAATTTGCTGGCTTCATTCGCATTCGAAATGAACCCCGTTTCGACGAGGATCGATGGAATATCCGGCGACTTGAGTACCATAAACCCAGCCTGCTCCACGCGTTGCTTGTGCAACGGCGTCACGCGACCAATATTGCTCAAGACTTTTTGACCGACATTGAGGCTGGAGGTCAGCGAGGCCGTCATCGACAGGTCAAGCAACACACCGGCCAGCATCCTGTCTTTGTCATCAAGGCTGACGTTGCCGGCCCCGCCGATCAAGTCAGAGCGGTTTTCACTATCTGCCAGCCAGCGCGCTGTTTCAGACGTTGCGCCACGGTCAGACAAGGCAAACACCGACGCACCAAAGGCCGCCTTGGAAGGCGCGGCATCAGCATGGATCGACACAAACAGGTCAGCCCCTTTCTTACGGGCGATCTCGGTACGCCCGCGCAACGGAATAAAGTAGTCGCCGGTGCGCGTCAGCTCAGCGCGAAAGCCCTTGATGCCGTTGATCTGGCGCTGCAATTCTTTGGCAATCGCCAATACCACGTCTTTTTCACGCTGGCCTGCCGAGCCCGATGCGCCCGGGTCTTCGCCACCATGCCCGGCGTCGATCACCACCACAATGGTGCGTTTACCGCTGGGGATCGGCGGCAGTTTGATTTCCGGTTGTGCCGGCGTCACTGGCACCACCGGCACTTTGGCCACATTCGTGGCTGGCAGGCTTGGCGTAAGGTCGGCCCCCTGATCGTACAGGTCAACGACCAGCCGATTACCGTATTGAGCGTTCGGTGCCAGGGTGAAGCTCTTGGGGGTAACGGCCTTTTTCAGGTCAATCACCACCCGCAAATCGGTCGGGGTGCGTTGCGCCGAGCGCATGCTGTTGATGGGTGTATTGGCGGTTTGCACGTTCAACGGACCCGCGAGGGTCGCGCCGTTGATATCAATCACCAGACGGTCTGGCGCGGTCAGCGTGAACACGCTGTGCTGAACAGGACCTGTGAGGTCAAATACCAGCCGGGTATTGTCCGGGGCACGCCACAAACGCACGCTTTTCACCTGGGTCGCGGCCACGGCATTTATCGCCATGACACTGAGCAACAGACCAACGACACTCACTAACGCGCGAAAGCGCATACCAAACCCCATCATTATTTGTATTCCGGTGCCAAGGCGGCACACCAAAACTCGCCACGTGAACCTTGGAACGCCAGCGTCAGCAAACGCCCGGTGTTGTGCGGGGTAATGGTAATGGTCAGGTCAGGCTTTGGCAAAAAACCTGCACCTTTATCGGGCCACTCAATCAAGCATAGAGCGTCATCCTCGAAATAGTCGCGAATGCCCATGTATTCCAACTCTTCAGGGTCTACCAGGCGATACAGGTCGAAGTGAAACACCCGCATAGCACCGATTTCATAGGGTTCCACCAGCGTAAACGTCGGGCTTTTGACCGCGCCGGTGTGCCCAAGGCCGCGAATCAGGCCACGCGACAGGGTGGTTTTGCCCATCCCCAGGTCGCCATCAAGAAAGATCAAGCCGTGCCCCTGAGTGATATGCCCCAAACGCGCACCAAACTCAGTCATCGCGGCCTCGTCGGCCAATTGCAGTGTTATTTCGTGCACGGTGCGTGTTCCTCCAACAACTGACGAATGGCTGGAATCAAATCACTGGCCGCCAGCCCACGGCCCAATTGTCCTTGTTGCTCCCCGGCGCGGGCGTGTAGCCACACCGCCAGGCTGGCGGCGTCGAAAGCGCTCATGCCTTGCGCCAACAGCGCGCCAATCACGCCGGCCAACACATCCCCCAGCCCGGCGGTGGCCATTGCCGGGTGCCCGTCGTTGCAGACGGCCAACTGGCCATCCAGCCCTGCAATCAGGCTGCCCGCCCCTTTAAGGACGCACACCGCTGAGTATTTTTTAACCAGCGCCCGTGCCGCCGCCGGGCGGTCGGCTTGTACCTGGGCGGTTGTGATGCCCAGTAAACGGGCCGCTTCGCCGGGATGCGGTGTTATTACCGCGCCGGGGGCCAGCCCATAGCCTGCGTTAGACAGCAAATTCAACGCGTCGGCATCCCACACCTGCGGTAATTTTACGTGGGCCGCCGCCGACAACAGGCTGCGCCCCCATGGAGCTTGCCCCAGGCCCGGCCCAATCACCAACACCGACGCTTGCGCCAGCACACCCATCAGTTGATTGGCGGAAGAAACGCCCAAGGCCATCACTTCCGGCAAGCGCGCCAACGCGGCGGGCACATGCTCGGGCCGCGTCGCCAGCGACACCAGGCCAGCACCGCAGCGCAGCGCGGCCTGGGCGCAAAGGGTGATGGAGCCACCGAGCCCCCGGTCACCGCCCACCAGCAGGACGTGCCCGAACTGGCCTTTATGGGCCTCAGGCGAGCGCGCGGGCAAGCGCGCCAAGGTATCAGCGTGCAACACCTGGGGCGGGGAAAACGGGTGATTGGTCTGCGGCATGCGTGTCGGGCTCCGATGTCTGGCAGAATTATACGCATCTCAGCCCCGGTTTCTGTTGCCTCATGCCTGCTATTACTGTCGACCTCCCCACACTCGCGAACACCATCAAGCAATGGGGCCGCGAATTGGGCTTTCAACACGTCGCCATTGCCGGCCTTGACCTGGGTGAACACGAACAACATCTGGAGCGCTGGCTGGCAGCTGGCTATCACGGTGACATGGCGTACATGGGGGCTCATGGCAGCAAGCGCGCGCACCCCGAAGAGCTGGTACCCGGTACCTTGCGCGTGGTGTCGTTGCGCATGGACTACCTGCCCGGCGATACGCACATGGTGCAATTGCTGGCCCAGCCCGAAAAAGCCTACGTTTCGCGTTACGCCCTGGGCCGCGACTACCACAAGCTGATCCGCAAGCGCGTGCAACAACTGGCTGACCGTATTCAAGCCGAAATCGGCCCGTTCGGCTTTCGCGCCTTTGTCGACAGCGCCCCGGTGCTGGAAAAGGCCATCGCGCAAAAGGCCGGCCTGGGCTGGATTGGCAAAAATACCCTGGTGCTTAACCGCAAGGCAGGCAGTTACTTCTTTTTAAGCGAATTGTTTGTGGATATAGCGCTGCCTGAAGACCCGCCCCACGAAACCGAACACTGCGGGCGCTGCACTGCTTGCCTGGACATTTGCCCCACCCAAGCGTTTGTGGGGCCGTATGTGCTGGATGCGCGACGGTGCATTTCGTACCTGACCATCGAATTGAAAACCGCGATTCCTGAGGAGTTGCGCTCAATGATGGGCAACCGCGTGTTTGGCTGCGATGACTGCCAGATCGTCTGCCCGTGGAACCGGTTCGCCCGCACCACGGCAGAAGGCGACTTCAAGCCCCGGCACAACCTGGACAACGCCGAACTGGCCGAGTTGTTTATGTGGGACGAAGACAAATTCTTAAGCAGCACTGAAGGCTCACCGTTGCGCCGGGCGGGTTATGAGCGCTGGCTGCGCAACCTGGCGGTGGGGTTGGGCAATGCACCGTCCAGCATTCCGGTGCTGGAAGCGTTGAAAGCCCGGCGCGAATACCCCTCAGCGTTGGTGCAAGAGCATGTGGAGTGGGCGCTTAAGCAGCATGCTGAGCGGGCAGCGGGGTAAACCCTGCGAGCCTCGCTGGGGGTACTTTTCCCACACAATTCGCAACGCCTGCACCGGCGTCGTCGCTTTCAATTGCAGGACCTTTCCTAGAGAATCCAACCCGCCTTGTGGCGCTGGAACGGCGCGGATAGTCTCGCTGGGTCACTGAGTTCGGTGACCGGTTTTGACAGACCGTCTGATCTCGCATGACCACTCTTGTGTTATGGCGGCCATGTGCGGGGCATCTTCGGGTGCGCCGAGTTTGCGAGACTCCTCGGTCTGTCAACCCGCGCATAGCTGCCACCCTCTTCGATTGACAGCGGACGGGTGACAGCTCCAACGCCTGGAGTCTTTCGCATGAACAAGATCGTCCCCGACCCACCCCTCGACACCCTCCACACCCGCGCCCATCGTGGCACGCGGCTGTTCACCATCCACCCTGGCATGGCAGCGCGAGACGCGCTGGCGCACGTGTCGCTGCTGCTAAAAGGCGCGGAATTAAACGCCGACGACATCAGCGGCCACCTTTCAGGGCTTGAAGCCGAGCAACTGTGGCACGTGATTCACAACATGGAGATGGCACGCGGCCTGGTGGATTCGCTGCTGGCCGATTAATGCTCGTCGTTGTACACGAACTTGGGCATTTCCCAGTTAAAACGAATCGCCAGCAAGCGCAACAGCAACCCACCGAACAAGGTGACGAAGATCGCCTGTTCGTTGGGCATGTTCAGGTACGTGCACAGCAAGAAGCACCACGCGGCCGCAAATGACACACTGGCATACAGTTCACGGCGGAAGATCAACGGGATGTCGTTGCAGAAGATGTCCCGCAGGATGCCGCCGAACACGCCGGTAATCACCCCGCTGACCGACGCCACCAGCATGCCCTGCCCCATTTCCAGGGCGGTCATGCAACCGATCAGGGTAAACGCCACCAGGCCCAGCGCATCGAGCACCAGAAACAGCGAGCGCAAATGGCGCATCAAGGGCGCAATAAAAATCGTCACCAACGCGGCAAAACTGGTGAGCACCAGGTATTCCGGGTGTTTGACCCAAGTAAGCGGGTAGTGGCCCAGCAGCACATCGCGCACCGAGCCTCCGCCCAGCGCGGTCACGCAAGCAATCAGCACCACGCCAAACCAGTCCATACCCCGACGCCCGGCAGACAGTGCACCGGTCATGGCTTCAGCCGTAATGGCAACTAAATAGAGCATCAACAACATGGCGGCGATCCTTGCAAGAAGGCGCGCAGTCTACTCAGTTGGCCTGAGCACCAAAAGGGGGCCCCCTGCAGGCGCGAGCTTTTCATCTGCAAAGGCTCGCGAACAAACAGGTGCGTACCCCAAGGGACAAAAAACACACTCCACCTGTAGGAGCGAGCTTGCTCGCGATCTTTTGACCTTCAAAGGCTCGCGCCTACACACAGCAAACAACCGTGCTTAGAACTTGATGAAGTGTTTACGGTAGTGCTGCAACTCGGCAATGGACTCGCGGATGTCGTCCAGCGCCAGGTGAGTGCCCTTCTTCACCAAGGTATCGCGCACCTCCGGTGCCCAGCGCGCAACCAGTTCCTTGAGCGTGGACACATCCAGGTTGCGGTAATGGAAGTAGCTTTCCAGCGCTTTCATGTGGGTGTACAGGAAGCGACGGTCCTGGCAGATGCTGTTGCCGCAGATCGGTGATTTGCCTTTGGGCACCCATTGTTCAAGAAAGGCCAGGGTCTGCGCTTCGGCCTCGGCCATGCTGGTGGTGCTGTCCTTGACCCGCTGGGTCAGGCCACTGCCGCCGTGGGTGCGGGTGTTCCACTCGTCCATACGCGCCAGCACGTCGTCGCTGTGGTGAATGGCAATCACCGGGCCTTCGGCCAATGTATTGAGGTTACTGTCGGTGACGATGGTGGCCATTTCGATAATGACATCGTTGTCGGGGTCCAGACCGGTCATTTCCAGGTCGATCCAAATCAGGTTCTGCGCGTTTTGCATAATGGCCTCCAGTGCTTAGTCGCGCAGTTTAGCTTAGGCCTGCAACCCTCGTGCTAAACTCGCCTGCGTTTTACCCCCTCTTATCGTTTTATCAACACGGAACACCCATGGCCAAACGCCAGCTCAATCGCCGCCAAAACTGGCGCATCGAAAAGATCCAGGGCGAGCGCGCCGCACGCGCCGCCAAACGCGAATCCAGTGCCATCGAAGCGCTTGAGGGCGGCGACCTGGGCCCCGAGCAACTCGGGCTGGTGATCGCGCACTTCGGTGTGCAGGTCGAAGTCGAGGCTCAAGAAGGCGAGCTCAAGGGCCAGCTGTTCCGCTGCCACTTGCGCGCCAACTTGCCCGCATTGGTGACGGGCGACACCGTAGTGTGGCGGGCGGGCAACCAGGGTATCGGCGTGATCGTCGCCCAGTTGCCGCGCAAGACCGAGCTGTGCCGCCCCGACAGCCGTGGCCAGCTCAAGCCGGTAGCGGCCAACGTCGACATGATCGTGATTGTGTTCGCGCCCATGCCCGAGCCCCACGCCAACCTCATCGACCGTTATTTGGTGGCCGCCGAGCACGCCGGGATTCGCCCGCTGTTGCTGCTCAACAAGGCCGACCTGATCGACGATGAAAACGCGCCGGCGTTGAATGCTCTACTGGGTGTGTACCGCCAGTTGGGTTACCCGGTGCTGGAAGTCTCGGCCCATCACGGCGACGGCATGCAGCAGTTGCAAGCCAAGCTGGACGGTCATATCAGCGTCTTTGTGGGCCAGTCGGGCGTGGGCAAGTCGTCGCTGGTCAACAGCTTGCTGCCCGAGGTCAACCTGCGCGTAGGCCCGCTGTCCGAAATTTCGGGCCAGGGCACGCACACCACCACCACCGCACGGCTGTTCCACTTCCCGGGCGGCGGCGAACTGATCGACTCGCCGGGTATTCGTGAGTTTGGCCTGGGCCACGTCAGCCGCAGCGATGTGGAAGCGGGCTTTATCGAGTTCAACGACTTGATCGGCCGCTGCCGCTTCCGCGACTGCAAGCACGACCGCGAACCGGGCTGTGCCTTGCTGATGGCACTGGACGATGGCCGCGTGCAGCAACAGCGCATGAACAGCTATCGCTCCATCATCGCCAGCCTGCCTGAATCGAGCTACTAAAACCGCAGAACGTGTAGGAACGTCGTGCTTTGGCTAGCCGCGACACCGCCACGGAGCAAGGCCTATGTGGCCAATATGGCAAAACCTGTAGGAGCGAGCTTGCTCGCGATCTTTTGACCTTTAAAAGATCGCGAGCAAGCTCGCTCCTACGCGCGTGTTTTTGAACTAAAGGGCCCCCTTAAACCACGCTGGCCGAACGCGGGTTTTGCGCAGTGGGTAACCCGGCAGGACGCCGGGTTAGCCGCGACACGGCCAGGGATGGCCGATCGCGGCGGCCCACGGAGCAAAGCCTGTGTGAGGGCATGCCGAGCCACAGCGAGGCACCGAGTGGTAGGGGCATAAGCGTTTGGCCACTTTGCGCTTTTCAAAGTGGCACGGCGTAAAGCCGGAACCTTAAGTGGCCGTGACCGCAGCAATGGATAGGATTGCTGAACGACAGCGCGGCGTCATTGCGCTTTTAAACATCAAAAGATCGCGAGCAAGCTCGCTCCTACGGATCACGGGGCCTTGTCGTCGAACAGGTTGAGCTTCTGGCGCTCTTCATGCATCGGCATGGGTTGTTGGTCGGGCGGCAAGGTGATCGGGTCATTCAGTACGTTGGGCACTTGCTCAGGTGTGACAGCTTCCGCGCCCTGCTCGCCCTCGATCTCTTGTTGCGCCTTTTTGGTCAGCACCACAATGTCGATACGACGGTTGACCGGGTCGGTGGGGTGAGCCTTGTCGAAAAGCACTGACGACGCATACCCCACCACCCGCGCCACCTGGCGCTCCGGGTAGCTGCCACCCAAGAGCGCGCGGCGCGCAGCATTGGCGCGGTTGGCCGACAATTCCCAGTTACCGAAATCCCCCGTGCCCACATACGGCGTCGCATCGGTGTGGCCGCTGATGCTGATTTTGTTGGGCACAGCTTTAATGGTGTCGGCCATCGCCAGCAAAATATCTTCAAAGTACGGCTTGAGCCGCGCGCTGCCCACGTCAAACATCGGCCGGTTCGCCGCGTCCATGATCTGAATGCGCAGGCCGTCCGGGGTGATTTCAAACAGCAATTGATCCTTGAACTTGCGTAACTGCTGGTTCTCTTCAACTTTGTTCTGCAGCTCTTGCAGCAACAACTCCAGGCGCTCTTTCTCGACCTGCTCGGCCAGGCTTTCCACCTGATCGGCGTCGATCTTGATTTTGTCGGGCTGGGGTTGCAGTTTTTCTTCGGGGTTGAGGGTGTTGTCCGGTGCCAATGCAGGCGTACCGCCCAGGTCGATGATGTACGGCGTGCCACTTTCGGAAAACCCGATCGGGTCTTTGAAGTAGCCGCCGATGGCGATTTTCTGGTCCGGGGTGGCGGCGGTCATGAGCCACAACACCAGAAAGAACGCCATCATTGCCGTGGCGAAGTCCGCAAAGGCGATCTTCCAGGCACCGCCGTGATGGCCTGCGGCATAGCGCTTGACGCGCTTGATGATGATGGGCTGGTTGTTTTCCATCACTCAGCGCCCGCGAACCACTTGTTCCAGCTCGGAAAAGCTCGGCCGGTGCTTGGGGTAAAGCACTTTGCGGCCAAACTCGACGGCCAGCGAAGGCGGCATGCCCGAGGCCGACGCCACCAGCGATGCCTTGATCGACTCATACACGTTGAGTTCTTCTTTGGCATCGTGAGCCAACGACGTGGCCAGCGGGCCAAAGAAACCATAGGCGGCCAAAATACCAAAGAAGGTGCCCACCAGCGCCGCCCCTACGTGCATGCCGATGGCCGATTGGTCGCCCTCGCCCAACGACGCCATGGTCACCACGATGCCCAGCACTGCCGCCACAATACCGAAGCCCGGCATGCCGTCGGCAATGCCGGTGATCGCGTGGGAGGGATGCTCCAACTCTTCCTTGAGGTTGAACAGCTCCATGTCAAAGAGCCCTTCCAGTTCATGGGGGGCCATGTTGCCCGACGACATGATGCGCAGGTAATCGCAGATAAAGGCCGTCATGCCTTCATCTTTAAGGACGGTGGGGTACTTGGCGAAAATCGGGCTCGCGGCGGCGTCCTCAATGTCGCTTTCGATGGCCATCATGCCTTCGCGCCGACTCTTGTTGAGGATCTCATACACCAGGCCCAGCACCTCCAGGTAGAACGCATGGGTGAAACGTGATCCGAACATACTCAGTGATTTTTTGATCACGTGCTTGGTCATGTAACCGGGGTTCGCTTGCAGGAACGCACCAAACGCCGCCCCACCAATGATCATGACCTCAAAAGGCTGAATCAACGCGCCAATTTTGCCGTGGGAAAGGACGTATCCGCCGAGCACACTCGCGAACACGACGATGATGCCGATAATTTTTGCCATAGCGATAAGGGTACTTACTGAGTCGGGTTCAAGAGCGTATTCCAGCACGAGTGAAACTCTTCTTCTCCTTATCGGCAAATGTGCGCCAGACTATAGCCTGAAACACAAAAAGCCATTCGCCCCTTTCGGGCGTGTACACACTTGATGATGACCGCGCGCCCATCATGGCTATAGAAATGACCACATCGGCCCCGACGCCCTCCTCACTCGACGCTTGGGTCAGTTGCCTGGATGCCGTGCAGTTGCCGATCCCTTTGCACAGCCATACGCAGGTGTGCAAGGCCATCAACGACAGCCGCCGTTCATTGCGTGACATTGCCGAGGTGATGCAGGGCAGCCCCGCGCTGGCGCTGAGCCTGATCCGCGAAGCCAACCAACACCGGCAAAGCAGCTTGAGCGAACCAGCCGAAAGCCTGGAGGTGGCAATCAGCCGCCTCGGCCTGGCCCGTACGAAAGAAGTATTAGAGCAACTGCCAGCGCTGCCCGTGGAGAACCTGCCGCTGGCGTACCGGCAAATCCAGCTCATCAGCCAGCACGCCGCGCAGCAAGCCATCGGCCTGTTCGGCACCCGCCTGGCGCGGCTCTGGAGTGAGCTTTACTGGGGCAGCCTGCTGTTTCTCTCGCCGTTATGGGCCATGGCGCTGGCCTACCCCAAGAAGCTCGAAGAATGGGAGCTGCGGGTCATTCACCAGAACGAATGTGCCCACCGGGTAGAGCTGGCCCTGTTCGGGGTACGGCTGTTCGATATTTGCCGGGTACTGGCTGAACAATGGCATTTACCGGGCTGGGTGCTCCAGGGCCTGACCCTGATTACCGAGGAGCAACACACGCTGGCTCGCGCGCTGCACATCGCCCGCGACTACGCCCACCCGCTGCACCAGCAACAGCGACTGGACGCGGACCCAGCCTTGCGCCGCTGGCTGAACCATCCGGCGAACAGCGTGTTGCTCGCCAACGGCCTGGCACTGTCAGCCCACGGCGCGTGGAACACCGCCCACACGCTGCGCTGGCACTACCTCACCAGCCTGTACCTGCAGCTACCGCTCGATGAACTCCAGCAGCTTGTGCACCAGAATGCCGCGAGCAGCGCGCGCTACCACGCCATGCCCGACTTGTGGCACCCGGCCGAAGCGATGCTGTGGCCGTGGAATATGCGCCGCGTCAAACAGCTCACCTCTGCGGTCCCGCCGCCGTCCGCACAAGCCCTGGCCGAGTGGCGTAAACACTGCGCGCAGTTGTTGGCTGAACCCAGCGCCTTTACCAACCCCATGCACCTGACCACCTGCGCCCGCGAGGCGTTGCTGGCATGCGGCATGCGCCGGGTAATGGTGCTGATGGCCGATAACACCGCCACCTTCCTGCGCGTGTTTCAAATCGCCGGGTTGCCCAAGGCCAGCTTTGACCTGAAGTTGAATGTCAGTGACAGCACCGCCTTGCAGCGCCTGATGACGCAACCAGCACAAGTGCGTCTGACCCCCGAAAACAATGCCGTGATTTCGGCCGTCTTGCCCCACGCCCTGCGCAGCCTTTTCCCCGGGGAACACCTGCTGCTACGCTCGCTGGGCAGTAAAGGCCGCGTGGTGATGCTGTTGCTGGCCGACCAGGGCGGCGGGCCGTTTTCGCCGACCAGCGTGCAAGCGTTCGGCAAGACAGCACAGTGCATCGAAAAAGCCCTGACTACCTTTACCTCTCGCGGGCGCTAACGCTTGCGCTACAATCTGCCCCTTTTCTGCTCTGGAGACCTCACATGCCTGACTTCTCTGGCCTGGCGCTGGTGATTGAACCCCGCGAGCTGCATGCCCGCCTGGATGCGCCCAACCTGATCGTGGTCGACCTGACCAGTGCAACTCGCTACGAAGCCGGGCATCTACCGGGGGCTCGCTTTGTCGACCCCAAGCGCACCCAGTGGGGCCAGCCACCGGCCCCGGGCCTGCTGCCGGGTACGGCCGCATTAGAAGCCCTGTTTGCTGAGCTGGGCCACACCGCGGACTCGGTCTACGTGGTGTATGACGACGAAGGCGGCGGCTGGGCCGGCCGGTTTATCTGGCTGCTGGATGTGATCGGCCACAAGGCTTACCACTACGTGGACGGCGGGCTGCTCGCCTGGCAAGCCGATGGCTTTGAAGTGTCCATCGTTGCGCCTCCCACGGTGGAGGGCACCGTGCGCCTGACCTTGCACGACGAGCCCACGGCCACCCGCGAATATGTGCAGAGCCGCTTGGGGGCCGACGACCTGGCGATCTGGGATGCCCGCAGCCCGGCCGAATACGCCGGGGAAAAAGTATTGGCGGCCAAGGGCGGGCATATTCCTGGCGCGAAGAATTTCGAATGGACCGCCGGCATGGATAAAAACCGCCACCTGCGTATCCGCACTGACATGGCCCAGGTCCTTGAAGAGCTGGGTATCACGCCGGACAAAGAAGTGATTACTCATTGCCAGACCCATCACCGTTCTGGCTTCACCTATCTCGTGGCTAAAGCGCTCGGTTACCCGCGCGTCAAAGGCTATGCCGGTTCCTGGGGCGAATGGGGCAACCATCCCGACACCCCCGTTGAACTGCCTGCACACCATTAAGGACCCCGAATGAAAAAGCGTTTATTCCTCCTCAGCCAGTACCTGCTGCCGCACCACCTGCTGTCGCGTTTGGCTGGCTGCGTTGCCGAGTGCCGCGTGCGCTGGTTTAAAAATGCGTTCACCACCTGGTTCGTCAAGCGTTACCAAGTGGACATGTCCCAGGCCCTGGTTGAAGACGTCACGGCGTACGAGCACTTCAACGCCTTCTTCACCCGCGCCCTGAAAGAAGGCGCACGCCCGCTGGACCCAACCCCGGGTGCGGTACTGTGCCCGGCCGACGGCGCTGTCAGCCAGCTCGGGCCGATTGAGCACGGGCGCGTGTTCCAGGCCAAGGGCCACAGCTATAGCGTGCTGGAATTGGTGGGCGGCAACCCGGCCGTGGCGGCACAGTTCATGGGCGGCGACTTCGCCACCATTTACCTGTCACCCAAGGACTACCACCGCGTGCACATGCCGCTGGCCGGCACCCTGCGCGAAATGATTTACGTACCGGGCCGCCTGTTTTCAGTCAACCAGACCACGGCCGAAAACGTGCCGGAACTGTTTGCTCGCAACGAGCGCGCGGTGTGTATTTTTGATACCGAACGCGGCCCGATGGCCGTGGTATTGGTGGGGGCCATGATCGTGGCGTCGATTGAAACCGTGTTTGCCGGGTTGGTGACACCGCCCAAGCGCGAGCTGAAAACATTCCGCTACGACGAAGCAGCCCGCGCGCCGATCCACCTGGAGAAAGGGGCCGAACTGGGTCGCTTCAAACTGGGTTCAACGGCCATCGTGTTGTTTGGACCTGAACAGGTCAAATGGGCACACAGCCTGACGGCAGGCTCACCCGTGATGATGGGCGAGAAACTCGGCGAGTAACGCCTTTGCCTGTGTAGCAGCCGATTGCTCGCAATCTTTTGATGGTTAAAAGATCGCGAGCAAGCTCGCGCCTACACAGGTTCTCCAGGCGTCAGGCCTGGCCGTTACGGTCGCGCTGCCCCAGCAGGTACAGCACGCCGTCCAGGCCCAATGTCGAAATCGCGTACTTGGCCGATTTCTTCACCAGCGGTTTGGCGCGGAACGCCACGCCCAGCCCGGCAATTTCCAGCATCTTCAGGTCATTGGCACCATCACCGACCGCAATGGTCTGGTCGAGGGTAAGGCCTTCCTTGAGCGCCAGTTCACGCAACAAGTCCGCCTTGCGCTGTGCATCCACGATCGGCTCAACCGCAACGCCGGTGACTTTGCCGTCGACCACTTCCAGCTCGTTGGCAAACACATAGTCGATGCCCAGCTTCGCCTGCAACTGCTTGGCAAAATAGGTGAAACCGCCCGACAAAATGGCCGTTTTATAGCCCAGGCGTTTGAGCTCAGCGAACAGCACTTCAGCGCCTTCGGTCAGGCGCAGTGACGCACCAATGGCATCCAGCACACTCACGTCCAAGCCTTTGAGCAGCGCCAGGCGCTCTTTGAAGCTGGCCTTGAAATCCAGCTCGCCGGCCATCGCCCGCTCGGTGATTTCAGACACCTGGTCACCCACGCCCGCCGCCTTGGCCAGTTCGTCGATAACTTCGGCTTCGATCAGCGTGGAGTCCATGTCGAACACCGCCAGACGGCGATGGCGGCGGAACAGGGTTTCTTCCTGAAGGGCGATGTCGACCTTGAGCGCTTGCGACAGGTCGAAGAGGTCAGCGCGCAAGGCTTCGATATCGGCCGCCTCGCCCGTGATGCGCAACTCGATGCAGCTTTTGCTCAGGTGAGTGGGCGCATCCAGCGGCACACGGCCCGACAGGCGATCGGTCTGCTCAATGTTCAAACCGTGCTGACTGATGGTTGACGTCACCCCCAGCAGCTCTTGCGCAGTGACCTGGCGGCTCATCAGCGTAACCACGTGGCGCTTCTGGCTCTGATCGCTCACCCAGGCCGTGTAATGCTCTTCGGTGATGGGGTCAAAACGCAGTTGCAATCCTTCTTGGGCGATCAACGGCTGAAGGTCTTTGAGTACCGCCGAGACCTGATCGGCCTGGGACATTTCAACCAGAAAGCCCAACGACAAAACGCCATGGATGACGGCCTGACCGATGTCGAGAATAGTCACACCATTGGTGGCCAATACACCGGTAATGGCCGCCGTGAGACCTGGACGGTCTTCACCTGTGATGTTTATCAGGACGATTTCGCGCAAGGCACACCCCCATTCGCTGAAAAAAAACGCATTCTACCCACTTTCAGTGACCATCGGGCATCGCCAAGGCTTTGCCGCCTCAGGGCTGCTCGCTATACTGCGCTCCAACTTAACGGACTAAGAGCCGCGCTCAGTGAACCGGCCAATGCCTGTCAAAAACGATAACTTCTTCCTGCTGATCTTCCGGGCCCTGCGCGATCGTCGCGTTCCGATTGCGCTGCGTATTGCCACTCACAACGTGATCCTGGTCGCTCTGGCGCTGGTGATTTACGCCGGGGTCATGGGCTTGCAATTCAAGCAGGCCATGCATGAGCAGGCCGATGCGCTGGGTCAAAGCCTGACCACACAAACCGCCACCTCGGCGACTGAGTTGCTGGTGTCCAATGACATTCTCAGCCTCAATGTGTTGCTCAACAACCTGACCAAAAACCCGCTGGTGGCCCATGCAGCCATTTATAGCGTGGACAACCGCATCCTCGCCGAAGCCGGCCAGCGCCCCAAGAACAGCCTGCTGGGTGAAGCCGAGGGCGTGTACCAGACCAAAATCACCTTCCAGGACGTGACCGCCGGGCACCTGCGCATCAGCCTGGACATGAACCAGTTCGACCAGCCCATGACCATCAGCTTGCAGAGCATGGGCATTTTGGCCGCTATTTTGTTGGCCTTGGCGCTGGCCCTGAGCCTGCGCCTGGGCCGTCACATCACAACGCCCCTGCTGCAACTGCGCGTGTGGCTGCGCGAGCCGGACCCGTACACCCCGGCCATTACTCGCCAGGATGAAATCGGTGACTTGGCGCGCCAGCTTCATAACCGTCTGGCCCCCCCCGCGCCGGAGCCTGAGCCGGAACCCGAGCCGGATGACGAAGCCGAAGACGACGAGCCGGCTTTCGAAGTGCGTAACCTGCGCGACCCTGATTTTGACGAAACACCGCCCGCCCCGGCCCCCAAAGCTGCGCCGCGCCAAGTGATCAGCGCGCAAGAAGACGACAACGAAGAAGACCCGTTTGCGGACCTGCGCGATACCGGCACGGCTATCGCCACCTCAACACCGCAGGCCAAGCCGCAGCCCGCCGTTTCTGCTACACCGCAACCGAGTGCCGTACTCGCCGTACAGCTAGGTGCGCAGGAACAGTTGCGTCGCCTGCCACGCGCCCGCTTGACCGACTTGCTTGAACGCTACCGCGACTGCCTGGACCAGGCCGCCTCGTTGTATGACAGCGAGTTGCACACCCTGAACGATGGCAGCACGCTGATGCTGTTCCACAGCGAAACCAGCGGTGACGACTACCTGACCAACGCCATTTGCTGCGGCGAGTTGTTGCGCGCGCTGGGCCACGCCCTGCAGATCGAGGTGGCTGACAGCGGCATCACCTTGCAACTGCAGTTGGGCCTGGTGTTGGGCGAGGGCCTGAACGGCATGAGCCAGATTGACCTGCTGCTGACCGAGACGGCACAAGACGCCCTGGCGCTGTCGCAACACAGCCGCAACTTGCTGCTGGTAGAGCGCAAAATCAGCGACGACGCCCTGATTCGCCAACGTGCTCGCATTCGCCCGATCGCCAGCCCTGAGGGTGCCTGCTGCGTTGAGCGCCTGATGGAGCCTTACCCGTCCATGCTCGAACGCCAGTTGGCGCGCATGCACGAGAACCGCGCTAAAACCTGAATGGCGAACGGCAGGCGCAGCCTGTCGACGCTCGATTGCTCGCAACCTTCTGATCGTTAAAAGATCGCGAGCAAGCTCGCTCCTACAGCGAGAGGCCCTGAAGGTGCGTACCCGTTGCCCAAGCATGAGGTTGCGATGAGCGGCCCAGCGGCCTGCACCGCCACCTCGTCAGCAACGACAAGAACAAAAAATCCCGCACAAGTGCGGGATTTTTTATACCTGAAAACGGGCTTAGAACCGGAACACTTCCATGTCGGTGCGAATCGGTGACGCCATCGGGATCTTCGGTTTATTGTCCTGTTTCGGCGCGGCCTTGGCCTCGGGTTTGCGCGGCTCAACCAGCGGCGGCTGATTGGCCAATGGCTTGACCGCCGCCGCCAATTGCTCGCTCAACTGTTGCAGCAGCAACCCTTGAGCCTTGACCTGCTCGGCCGTGCTGCCGGTATGCGGCTGCTCCAGGTGAATCATGCGGTTATCGCGCACCTGACCACGCCGGTCGAGCAAGCGCCATTGCGCATCCAGCACGGCAGGCTGTTTGATGCCCGAGTCCAGGCGCGTAATCGACAACAACACTTGCACGTCCGGGGTAAAACCCGCTGTCGCCGGGGCCAGCACCACACGCTGGCTGTCCAGACGCCAAGCCAACTGGCGTAACAGTAACTGATCGATATCGGACGACAGGCTACCCGCCCAACGACCGTCCGTGGCCGCGCTGAGGCTGCCGTCGGTTTGACGCTGCAGCAGCGTTTCGCGTTGCAGGTAATCCGCCAGGGTCACCGGGCCAAGGACCACCGCCATGCCCGCACTTTGCTTGGGCTGGCCGGGGGTGCCGCTGTCCAGTTGGTAAAGGACCGCAGGCTGATGCACGCTGCACCCCGCCAGCCCCAGCACACCGGCCAGCAGCGCAATTAAAGGAAGACGTAGAAGATTCATCATTCCATCCAGGTGACCGCCATCCGGCGCGCCACAGTGTGATTCTCGAGAAAGCCTTCGGGCAAATCGCCACTATGCGACGCCGAAAGAGCGCCACATCATCCGCGAATATCCAGCCCGACTCCAGCGCTGTAACGCCGATCTACGCGATAAAACGCAGACCGGGTAGGCTCATCCGCGCTTATTCGGGCACATCAACCAGCAACGCATCCACGCGCTGGAAGCCACGCGGCAGTTTATTGCCACGTCGGCCACGCTCGCCTTTGTAGTGCTCCAGGTCGTCGGCCTTGAGTGACAACGTGCGCTTGCCGGCCTGCAACACCAGGGTGGCGTTATCAGGCAGCACGGCAATGGCCGTCACATACTCTTCGCGGTTGGCCACACGTTCTCCAGGTATGCCAATGATCTTGTTGCCCTTGCCTTTGCCCAGTTGCGGCAGGTCGCTGACTTTGAAAACCAACAACCGGCCTTCTGTGGTAACGGCCGCCAGCCAGTTGTGCTCGCGGTCGGCCACCGGGCGCGGCAGCATGACCTGCGCGCCTTTGGGCAGGCTCAGCAGTGCCTTGCCCGCTTTGTTCTTGGCTTGCAGGTCTTCGCCCTTGACCACAAAACCGTAGCCGGCGTCGGAGGCAATGACGTACAGCGCATCGTCATCGGGCAGCAGCACGCACTCAAAGGTCGCCCCCGGTGGCGGTGCCAAACGGCCGGTCAGGGGCTCGCCCTGGCCACGGGCCGACGGCAGGGTATGCGCCGCCACCGAGTAGCTGCGCCCGGTCGAGTCGATAAACACCGCGAATTGGTTGGAGCGGCCTGTTGCGGCCGTTTTATAGCCATCGCCGGCTTTATAGGACAAGCCCGTCGCGTCCAGGTCATGACCTTTACCGCAACGCACCCAACCCTTTTCAGACAGCACAACCGTCACTGCTTCAGTCGGCACCAGCTCGTTTTCTGACAAGGCCTTGGCTTCTGCACGGGCCACGATGGGTGAACGACGGTCGTCGCCATAGGTTTCGGCGTCGGCCAGCAGTTCGCTGCGCACCAGTTTTTTCAGCTTGGCTTCACTGCCCAGCAAGGTTTGCAGCTTGGCTTGTTCTTTGCGCAGCGCGTCTTGCTCGTCGCGCAGCTTCATCTCTTCAAGACGGGCCAATTGGCGCAAGCGCGTGTCGAGGATGTAGTCGGCCTGGATTTCGCTCAATTCGAAACGGGCGATCAGCTGTGCCTTGGGGTGTTCCTCGGTGCGAATGATGTGAATCACTTCGTCGAGGTTCAGGTAAGCGATCAACAAACCGTCCAACAGGTGCAGGCGGCGCTCGACTTTATCGAGACGGAACTGCAAGCGGCGGCGCACAGTTTGTACGCGAAATTCCAGCCACTCCACCAGCAAGGCACGCAGGTTTTTCAGCTGCGGCTTGCCGTCCAGGCCGATGATGTTGATGTTGACCCGGAACGTGGACTCCAGCTCGGTCACGGCGAACAAGTGCTGCATCAACTCGTCGAGGTCGACTTTGTTGTTGCGCGGGATGATCACGATACGGCACGGGTTTTCGTGGTCAGACTCGTCACGCAGGTCGGTGACCATCGCCAGCTTGGTCGGCTTGGCCTGCATCAGCGCGGCGATTTGCTCCAGCACCTTGGCACCCGACACCTGGTGCGGCAATGCCGTCACCACAATGTCGCCGTCTTCGATGTGGTACACGGCACGCATACGCACCGAGCCGCGACCGGTCTGGTAGATCTTCAGCAGGTCGGCACGCGGGGTAATGATTTCGGCTTCAGTCGGGTAGTCCGGGCCTTGAATATGCTCGCAGAGTTGCTCGACCGTGGCCTTGGGCTCGTCGAGCAAGCGCACGCACGCCGTGGCCACTTCACGCAGGTTGTGCGGCGGCACGTCGGTGGCCATGCCCACGGCGATACCAGTGGTGCCATTGAGCAGGATGTTCGGCAAACGCGCCGGTAACACAGCAGGTTCGTCGAGGGTGCCGTCAAAGTTCGGCACCCAGTCTGCCGTGCCCTGGCCCAGCTCGCTGAGCAGCACTTCGGAATAACGCGACAAGCGCGCTTCGGTGTAACGCATGGCCGCGAATGACTTGGGATCATCCGGCGCACCCCAGTTGCCCTGGCCGTCGACCAGGGTGTAACGGTAGCTGAACGGCTGCGCCATCAGCACCATGGCTTCGTAACAGGCCGAGTCGCCATGGGGGTGAAACTTACCGAGCACGTCACCGACGGTACGCGCCGATTTCTTGTGCTTGGAATCTGCATCCAGCCCCAATTCGCTCATGGCGTAGACAATGCGTCGCTGCACAGGCTTGAGGCCATCACCGATATGCGGCAAGGCCCGGTCCATGATCACGTACATGGAGTAGTTGAGGTAGGCCTGTTCGGTGAAGTCGGCCAGTGACCGGCGTTCTACGCCGTCCAGGCTGAGATCAAGGGAGTCGCTCATGCGGACCTCATTCAGTATGTTGACTGGCGCAACAGCATGGTGCCGTCGCGCTGAGTAAATTCAAGTTGGTTCAAGGCGCTCATGCCCAGCAGCACTTGCTCGCCTTCAAGCCCGGGCGCAGCCACCGCACGCACGTCGCGCAGCACGATGGCCCCCAGTTGCAGGCGGTCGATCCGGGTGCGATAGCCCTGCGCACGGCCATTGGCGGTGCTCAGGGTGACGGGCACGCCTTTGGGCAACGCCAGTTGCCGGGCCAGGTCCAGCGGCACCGCCACATCGGTGGCCCCGGTATCGAGTAAAAATTCTACGGGCACGTTGTTGATACGCCCGCTCGCCACAAAGTGACCCTGCACATTGCCCCGCAACGTGACTTCGATATACCCGTCGCCTTGCTGCGAGGTCACTTCCGTGTTGGGGTTTTCCTGCTTTTGCTCCCAGCGCCCGAAAAACTGGGTCGCCAGGTACAACCCCGCACACCAGGCCACGATCATCAAGACGCGCCCCGCGCCCTTGCCCGGTGCCTGAGTGCTCATGGGTTAGCGCTCCAGCCGCCCGGCGGCGCAGCAAAACGCCACACCACGGGGCGCTTCTCGCCATCGGCACGCACATGGTCGCCGTTATCGACACCGATCCATGCACCGCTGGCATCCAGGCTCAAGGCTTCGGTGTTGCCATAGGCGATGTGGTACTGGCGGGCATCGGTCAAGGCGTCGTTGGCAAACGACCAGCAGCGCTCTACTTCACCCGTGTTCAGGGTGCGACGGCACACCTGGTACGCCATACGCTCCAGGGTGAAGAGTTTGCCCTCGAACAGCACCAGGTCAGCAAAATCCTTTTGCCGCGCCTTGACCTTGAGTTGCGGCGGCGGCGCTTGCAGGCCACCTTCACTCATCAGCACGCAGCCACCTTCGCAGTCCCACACGCGCTGTTTTTTGCGCACGGTCAGCAAACCACGGCGTTCACGCTCGGCCGCCAACCAGATCTGATTGCCCTGCGGGTTGACCGCAATGCCTTCAAACAAGGCATTGAAGTGCAGCAACATGCCGCTGGCGCGCGCCTGGCGTACCAGCGCCGGGTCAATTTTCAGCCAGGACGGTGAGCCCAGCGGCGGTACCAGCAGCACCGCTGCATGGGCTTCGCTGACCACGTAGCGATTGCCCGCGTCATCACAACTGATGCCTTCGAAATCCAGATCCCCGCCGCGCAAGGGGGCAATGGCTTTGCCCATCATGCGCACCCCCCACGGCAAGCCGCTTTCAGGCGGGGGCGGCACGTCAATACTCATCGCCTCGGCCTGCCACAGGTCCGCGCGGGTATCGAGGTAGTAAATCTGGTCATCATCACGATCAGACACTGCCCACAGCTCCCCCTGACACAGCGCCAGCCCCGACAAATTGCCACCGCGCATACCTTCCACGGCATGCTCGGACTGCAACACCAGCTCAGACCAGGCCTCAGCCATGACCGGCGTCGCACTCAGGCACAGCATCGCCAGTACGGCGCTGCGCATCAGGCCAGCACCTGCGCCAGGTTGCCTTTGGACTCGAGCCAGGACTTGCGATCACCCGCACGTTTTTTCGCCAGCAGCATGTCCATCATTTCCGAGGTGGCGGCAAAGTCTTCCAGGGTCAGTTGCACCAAGCGCCGCGTGTTGGGGTCCATGGTGGTTTCGCGCAGTTGCGGCGGGTTCATTTCACCCAGGCCCTTGAAGCGTGTGACCTGCGGCTTGCCGCGTTTTTTCTCGGCCACCAGGCGGTCGAGAATGCCGTCGCGCTCAGCCTCGTCGAGGGCATAGAAAATTTCCTTGCCCAAGTCGATGCGGTACAGCGGCGGCATGGCCACATACACGTGCCCCGCGTCCACCAGCGGGCGGAAGTGCTGCACAAACAGCGCGCAGAGCAAGGTCGCAATGTGCAAGCCGTCAGAGTCGGCGTCGGCCAGGATGCAGATTTTGCCGTAGCGCAGTTGGCTGATGTCCGCCGCGCCGGGGTCGACACCAATGGCGACGGCGATGTTGTGCACTTCCTGGCTGGCCAGGACTTCGCTGCCATCGACTTCCCAGGTGTTCAGGATTTTGCCGCGCAACGGCAGAATTGCCTGGAACTCCTTGTCCCGCGCCTGCTTGGCCGAGCCGCCGGCAGAATCACCTTCCACCAGAAACAACTCGGAGCGCATCGGGTCTTGCCCGGCGCAGTCGGCCAGCTTGCCGGGCAGCGCCGGGCCTTGGGTGATGCGCTTGCGCTCAACTTTCTTACTGGCTTTAAGGCGTCGGCCGGCGTTATTAATCGCCAGCTCGGCCAGTTGCATGCCCAGCTCAGGGTTGGCGTTAAGCCACAAGCTGAAGGCATCTTTGACCACGCCCGAGACAAACGCCGCGGCCTCACGGGACGACAGGCGCTCTTTGGTCTGGCCAGAGAATTGCGGCTCCTGCATTTTCATCGACACGACGAAGGCGATGCGCTCCCAGACGTCTTCCGGGGCCAGTTTTACACCCCGTGGCAACAGGCTGCGGAACTCACAGAACTCGCGCATGGCATCCAGCAAACCCTGGCGCAGGCCATTAACGTGGGTGCCGCCCTGTGCGGTGGGAATCAGGTTGACGTAGCTTTCCTGAACACTGTCGCCCCCCTCGGGCAGCCACAACAACGCCCAGTCGATGGCTTCTTTATTACCCGCCAGGCTGCCGCAGAAAGGTTCGTTGGGCAGGCGCTCGAACTCGCTGACCGCATCTACCAGGTACGAGCGCAGGCCATCTTCGTAGTGCCACTCGACCTTTTCTTGGGTATTTTTGTCTTCGAAAGTGACCAGCAGCCCTGGGCACAGCACGGCCTTGGCTTTAAGCACGTGCTTGAGGCGGCTGACCGAGAATTTCGGGGAGTCGAAGTATTTCGGGTCCGGCGCAAAGTACACGCTGGTGCCCGTGTTGCGCTTGCCAACGCTGCCGATAACTTCAAGGTCAGTCGCCTTGTAGCCGTCAGCGAAGGTCATCTGGTACTCGTTGCCGTCGCGCTTGACCTTGACCCGAACCAGCGTCGACAGCGCGTTGACCACCGAAATACCCACACCGTGCAAGCCGCCGGAGAACTGGTAGTTTTTGTTGGAGAACTTGCCGCCCGCATGGAGCTTGGTCAGGATCAGTTCGACGCCTGGCACGCCCTCTTCAGGGTGAATGTCCACCGGCATGCCGCGCCCATCGTCGCTGACTTCCAGCGAGTGGTCGGCGTGCAAGATGACATGCACCGATTTGGCGTGACCGGCCAGGGCTTCGTCGACGCTGTTGTCGATGACTTCCTGGGCCAAGTGGTTGGGCCGACTGGTGTCGGTGTACATGCCGGGGCGTTTGCGCACCGGGTCGAGGCCCGAGAGGACTTCGATGGCGTCGGCGTTATAAGAGCTAGCGCTGGGAGTGGCCATAGGGTCTCGTCGTTAGTCGTCAATGAAAAAGTCGACCGGTGCCCTAAAGCGCCGAAAAGTCGATAGTTTGATACTGTTTGGCATCGATACCGGAAAAGTTCAACAGCGCGGGCAGTTGCTGAGCAAACCCCAGGTAACTGTGATCGCCACCGGCCTGAATGCGCAATGCACACGCCATGTAGTACTTTTCGGCATGGCGGTAATCAAGGGTTTCGTCGCCCGTTTGCAACCATACCTGATAACGCTGCGGCTCCCGGAGGGCGACCACTTCCAGTTCCGCCAGGGCGTCCACGTGATCGTGGGTCAGTTCCCAAGTGTGGCCGGTGTAATGGTTGGTTTGCGTGCCCAGGTAACCGTCAAACATCCGATGCGGGTTGACGGCCGGGTTAATCAGCAAGGCCTTGAGGCCCATCAGTTCGGCCAAATACGTCGCATAGTAGCCGCCGAGCGAGCTTCCGACCAGCGTAGGGCTGCCCAGTTCACTGATCGCCGCCCGCAATTGCACCAGCGCTTCGCGCGGATGATGATGCAAGGCTGGCACCCGAAGCTGATCACCCAAGCCCATTTGCTGCATTGCTGAGGTCAACAGGGTGGATTTCTTCGACTCGGGAGCGCTGTTAAACCCGTGGATATACAAGATGGAACCGGACATGCATCACTCCCGAGGACAGTTGGGGCCGAACACAAAGGTGCGCAGTTTAGCCTGACTCAAGCCCCCTGACTCGCCCCGGTTCAGGTCGCGCCACTCAGTAATTGTTCGCGCTGTAATCGGGTTCGAACACAAAGTCCTTAACCCGCGACACGCCGGTGTGCAGCGTGCCGTCCGGGTGCAGGCGCAACCAGCGATAACCGGGGGCCTCCTGGCTGACCTTGAAATCGTCGCTGCCCACCGCGAACTGAACGCAGGTCGACGGCGTCGCCAATAACCGGACACCGTTGCGCACCTGATCAAAAGGTTGGTGCACATGCCCCCACAACACGGCGCGCACTTGGGGAAACCGCTCCAGCACTTGCCAGAATTTCGCGGCATTGTGCAGGTTGATCGGTTCAATCCACGCGCAGCCCACCGGCACCGGGTGATGGTGCAGGCACACCAGATGATGACGGTCCGGCGCTTCGCTCACGGCTTGCACCAGTAAGCGCAGTTGGTCGTCTTCCAGGTAGCCGTGAGATTTGCCCGCCACGGCCGAGTTGAGCAGTGTTATGCGCCAGTTGCCAATATCGATGGTGGGCTTGAGCAGGCAACTGTGCACCGCCGCCTCAGCCATGGGCTGCAACTCATCGTGATTGCCAGGCAGCCAGCGGGCGCGGGGCGACAGCCCTTCGGTCATGCGACGAAAACGCTGGTAGGCCTGCACGGTGGTGTCTTGCGACAAATCGCCCGTGGCCAGCAACAGGTCGATGGACGGCTGCTCGGCGCGCACCAGTTCAATCACCTGTTGCAGGCTGTCAGCGGTGTTGAGCCCCACCAGCGAACCGTCCTCGTCCGCGAACAAATGGCTGTCCGTCAACTGCACCAGCAGCACCGGGTCGTCGGTGGTCAGCGTGGAAACATTAGGCACGGCGCTCTCCCGCACAAAGTGGATATAAAAAACTGGCAGTCGGCAATTTTACTCACTTTCTATCGGCGCGAGCAGGATGCGTGATCATCGTTAACGATAGCGCGTGTTCGCGGGAAAAACTCGCCCTGTTTGACACGATTAATCGCGTAGCGGCCGAATTCAGCGGACTTGCGCGTACTCATGACCGCAGGCCAGGCAGTGGCTCAGCCATTCGCCCAGAAACACATTGAGCTGAGCCTTTTCATCAGGCTGGTGCATGGCCACGTTGGGGTACGGATAAATGCTGCGAAACCGACGCGCATGCTCGGCAGCCACCACTTCAGCCATGCGCGCGTCGTGGTACACCTGCACCTGCAATTCCGGTACCGGCAGCCAAGGCAAGCTGTGCTCCTGGCGCACGCGCAAGGTGCTGGTATAGGGGCAATCGAGCAGCACTTCGAGGGTCAGGACGCCGAGCATCTGGTCCCCTTGGGTCACGGCAATACGGCGCGCAGCCGGTTGCCCACGCATATCGGGCAACAAACGCATCAAACGCGCATAGTTGGCTTCGCAGGCGGCCTGCAAGCCAATCAAGTCGACCTTATAACGATCGCGCAGCGCGTTTACGACCATAACCCCCTCACTTCAGCGCGATTAAGCGCCAGCCATTGCAGGGCAATAATGCTCGCTGCATTGGAAATACGTCCATCGCGTACTGCTTGCAGCGCATCTTCATACGCCCAAACGGTAACTTTGATGTCTTCCGCTTCTTCTTCCAGGCCGTGCAAACCGCCGATACCGTCGGTGCTGCAACGCCCCAGGTACAGGTGCACAAACTCAGTGCTGCCGCCCGGTGACGGGAAATAGCGGGTGATCGGCCACAGCGAAGAGAACGTCACGCCAGCTTCTTCTTCACCTTCACGGTGAGCGACTTCCTCAGGCACTTCGTCCCGGTCGATCAGCCCGGCGACCAGTTCGATCAGCCACGGGTTGTCGGTTTTACCCAGCGCCCCTACCCTGAATTGCTCGATCAGCACCACTTCGTCGCGCTGCGGGTCATAGGGCAGCACACACACCGCATCGTGGCGTACAAACACTTCGCGACGGATCTCACGGCTCATGCCACCGGCAAACAGCTCATGGCGCAGGTGCACGCGGTCGAGTTTGTAGAAACCCTGGAAGCAGGCTTCGCGTTTTACGATCTCGACAGCGGTTGGCGCGGCCTTGGCGATGTCAGTCATTTGAACCTCTTGCTGGCGAATTCACACCGGGGGTGGCCCTCGGTATCGCGCATCCTATCGCGCCTGTCGTGACAGATGCAGCCCCTTTTACAGCACGGGGATAGACGAACCGCCCGCAAACCTCCTTTAATTGACACCCTTGAGTTTAGTGGCGAACGGACTCCTTCGTAGGGAGTCAGATGGCCATGCTTTAACTTTTTACGTGTTTATGAAGGACGACCATGTCGCTTTTAAAGTATGCCTCCCTGACTTGCATCGCCCTCACGCTGGGGGCTTGCCAAAGCGTATTCCAGCCCTCCGGCCCCAAGCCGCTGGCGTTCACCCCGGACGCGTCCGAACAGCTCAAGGCCGGCTGCAGCGGCGATGATTGCCCGCTGGTCAATATCGAAACCGTACAGTTTGCCAACGCGCCAGCCCTCAATGCGCTGATTGAACAGCGCTTGTTGAACATGACCGTCAATTCGCCCGACGAAAAAATGGCACCGTCGCTCGCGGCCTACCGCGAACAGTTCCTGCGCACCGCGCAACCACGCAACAGCACGTATTTGCAGGCAAAAGTACGTGAGCAGCATGACGGTCTGGTGATCGTTGAACTGTCCAGCTACCTGGACACCGGCGGCGCGCATGGCATGCCGGGGCGTGGCTTTATCAACTGGTCGGCCAAGGATCAGAAACCCGTGACCTTGCAAGATATGCTGCTACCCGGCCAGGAGCAGGCGTTTTGGGGGGCCGCCAAAGTGGCTCACAACAATTGGTTGATCAGTAACGGCTACAGCAACGACCCGGCGTTTGTTAAAAACTGGCCGTTCCAGCAAACCCCTAACGTGGCGCTGCTCAAGGACAACGTGGCGCTCAAGTACGACGTGTACAGCATTGCCCCGTACTCTGAAGGTCATGTTGAGTTGCAGATTCCTTACTCGCGCCTGAACGGCATTCTCAAACCCGAGTGGTTCCCGACCCAACACTAGCCCTCCCGGTAGGAGCAACCGTGTCGACACTTGATGGCTCGCGATCGTTTAAGCATCAACAGATCGCGAGCACGTTCGTTCCTACCCGTTAGCTTTTTTACGGCCCAACACCCCCATCAACCCCCCGGCCAGCAACAACGCCGGCAAGGTTGCCCCAACATCCGGGTACAGGTTGGCCAGCAGGTGGTAGGTGCTCACGCCACCCAGCCACGCCAGCAGGCTCGGCCAGCGCAGCAGCGCCGAGGCGACCTGAGCGCTGCGTTGGCGCAGGATAAAGTGGTCCACCAGCACCACCCCAAACAACGGCGCAAACACCGAACCGATCAGCAGCAAGAAGTTCTGGTACTGCGCCAGCGGTGCCAGCAAGGCAATCAAGGTGCAGATGACGCCAATGGCCAACGCCAGGTGTTCAACCTTCAAGCGCAACAAAAACCCGCTCGACACCGCTGCTGAGTGAATATCGGCAAACGCGTTTTCAGACTCGTCCAGCAGAATCAGCAACAGCGGAATGCCCAACCCCGCGCCCGCCAGTGCCAACAACAGCGCATTGACCTCGCCGCTCGGCGCAAACGCCAGGGTGTAGGCCACGCCCAGGCTCATCAGCCAGAAGTTGCCCAGCAAAAAGCCCAGCGCGGTGCCACCAAACACGCTGTTGGCACGTTTGCCGAAGCGCGAATAGTCGGCAATCAACGGCAGCCACGACAGCGGCATGGCGATAGCAATGTCAAAACCCACGGCGAACGGCATCGATCCATCGCCCTTCTGCGCCCATAATGCCGTCAAATCAGCTTTGGCAAAGAGGTTCCAGGTGAGCCACAGGCACGCTGCCAGCAACAGCCAGATGCCCCATTTACGCAACACCTTGCGCACAAATGCCAACGGCCCGCTGACGGCGAGCAACGTGGCCAGGGCCCCAAAGAACAAGGTCCAGAACAGTGGGTTGCTCAGCCAACGGCCTTCACCGAAGGCGCGGGTGCCGAGCAGGCTGGCCGCATCGCGCATCACGATGATTTCAAACGCCCCCCAGCCAACCAGTTGCAACACGTTCAACACCGCAGGCAGCGCGGCACCGCGACTGCCCAGGCTGAGTGTTAACGCGGCCATGGAGGACAGGCCCGTGTCACTGCCAATAACCCCGACCGACGCCAATAACGCCACGCCCACCAGCGTGCCAAGAAAAATCGCCAGCAGCGAACCCGACAGGCCCAGCCCCGGTGCCAGCAAGGCCCCGGTCTGCAACACCATCAGCCCGACGCCGAGGGAGAACCACAATGAAAACAGATCGCGAGTGCCGAACACGCGCTTGTCCAACGGGACGGCGGTATCCGGCGAGTAAGTGTTGGGTGTGTTCAAAACATCATTCTCGAAAAGGACCAAACCCGTAGTCGCTGACGAGAGACGAGGCTGCGATAAGGGCCGCAGGACCTTCAACAACAGGGTCGCTGCGCAACCCATCGCAGCCTCGTCCCTCGACAGCGACTACAAATGGGCGCCAGCGGCGGCTGGCGCGTTTACATCACACCTTTTTGTACAACTGGCTGCCTTCCTGCTTGAAGCGCTCAGCCTGTTCCGCCAGGCCTTTGGCCACGTCGACGTCGACCGCTTCGATGCGCTGGTTGGCGGCGTAGATGCGCACTTCCTGAGTGATTTTCATCGAGCAGAATTTCGGCCCGCACATGGAGCAGAAGTGCGCAACTTTGGCCGAATCTTTCGGCAGGGTTTCGTCGTGGTACGAGCGTGCGGTATCCGGGTCCAGGCCGAGGTTGAACTGGTCTTCCCAACGGAACTCAAAACGCGCTTTGCTCAACGCGTTGTCGCGGATTTGCGCGCCGGGGTGGCCTTTGGCCAAGTCAGCAGCGTGGGCGGCAATTTTGTAGGTGATGATGCCGGTCTTCACGTCATCCTTGTTCGGCAAGCCCAGGTGTTCCTTGGGCGTGACGTAGCAGAGCATGGCGCAACCGAACCAGCCAATCATCGCCGCGCCAATGCCCGAGGTGATGTGGTCATAGCCCGGCGCAATGTCGGTGGTCAGCGGGCCGAGGGTGTAGAACGGGGCCTCGTCACAGCATTCCAGCTGCTTGTCCATGTTCTCTTTGATCAACTGCATAGGTACGTGGCCGGGGCCCTCGATCATGCATTGAACGTCGTGTTTCCAGGCGATTTTGGTCAACTCGCCCAGGGTTTCCAGCTCACCGAACTGTGCTGCATCGTTGGCGTCGGCAATCGAGCCCGGGCGCAGGCCGTCACCCAGCGAGAAGCTGACGTCGTAGGCCTTCATGATTTCGCAGATGTCGTCGAAATGGGTGTAGAGGAAGTTTTCTTTGTGGTGCGCCAGGCACCACTTGGCCATGATTGAGCCACCGCGCGACACAATGCCCGTCACACGTTTGGCGGTCAGCGGCACGTAGCGCAGCAACACCCCGGCGTGAATGGTGAAGTAGTCTACGCCCTGCTCTGCCTGCTCAATCAGGGTGTCGCGGAACAGTTCCCAGGTCAGGTCTTCGGCCACGCCGTTGACCTTTTCCAGCGCCTGATAAATCGGCACGGTACCGATCGGCACCGGCGAGTTGCGGATGATCCACTCGCGGGTTTCGTGAATGTGTTTACCGGTGGACAGGTCCATGACCGTGTCCGAGCCCCAGCGAATGCCCCAGGTCAGCTTGGCCACTTCTTCTTCAATCGAGGAGCCCAGCGCGCTGTTGCCGATGTTGCCGTTGATCTTCACCAGGAAGTTACGGCCAATGATCATCGGCTCCAGCTCAACGTGGTTGATGTTGGCCGGGATAATGGCGCGGCCACGGGCGATTTCGTCGCGCACGAATTCCGGGGTGATTTCTTTCGGGATATTGGCCCCGAAGCTGTGACCGGCGTGCTGCTGGTCAAGCAAACCTGCCGCCCGCGCTTCTTGCAGTTTCATGTTTTCGCGGATGGCGACGTATTCCATCTCGGCGGTGATGATGCCCTGACGCGCATAGTGCATCTGGGTCACGTTGGCCCCGGCCTTGGCCCGACGCGGGTTTTTCACGTGGGCAAAACGCAGCTGGGTCAACTCGGCGTCGTCGAGGCGCATTTGCCCGAAGTTCGAACTCAGGCCCGGCAGGCGCTCGGTGTCGTCACGGTCGTTGAGCCAGGCCGAACGCACGTCGCCCAGGCCTTTGCGCACGTCAATCTCGACCGAAGGGTCGGTATACGGGCCGGAGGTGTCGTAGATCAATACCGGGGCATTGATTTCCCCGCCAAAATCGGTGGGCGTGACATCAAGGCTGACTTCACGCATCGGTACCAGAATGTCCGGGCGCGAGCCCTGTACGTAGACTTTTTGCGAGCGGGTAAACGGCTTGACGGACTGCTCATCGACCTTGGCCGAATCGCTGAGGTTGATCGCATTTTTTGGTTTTGTACTCATCACGGCTCTCCAGACTGCATCCAGGTGGATTGTCGGAGGGAGAACCTGAAAAATGTACGGAGTCACCCAAGGACTGGGTGCTGAGTGACGGCCTCGAACGATTGGTCATTTTTTGAACAATCGATCCCGGACGGCACTCAAGAGGACTCGCCGGGAGACGAGAAATCTTGTTCCCTACGCAGGCGTTAACCTGATCAGGTTCAACGGGATCCGAAATTATTCGATCTCAGCCTCATAGCAAGGCACCCCGACAAGAACGCGGCCAGTCTAGGGCAGACTCCAGTTTTTAGCTACAAGCGGCAAGCTCATGGCGTAAATTTGACTTGCCGCTTAAAGCTGAAAGCTTGCAGCTGCTCTCTCCCTCCAAAACTACTACACTCGCTACGTCTTGAAACAACGAGAGCCAGAACACGGCCTCGCCAATCACTTTCGCACTTTGAACTAGGGATCGCTCATGCTGCGCAAACTCTCGCTGGCTATCGCCGTGTCCTGGGCGACCAACGCTATGGCTGTGGATTCGCCTGCTCCTGTGTCCAACCAAAACGGTCTGGTCAGTGTTTACCGGGAAGCTGTCGACAATAACGCCGACCTCGCGGCAGCGCGTGCTGATTACTCGGCACAAAAGGAAGTGGTACCCCAGGCCCGCGCCGGTTTGCTGCCGAATCTGTCAGGCGGGGCCGAATCAAGCAATGTGCACACCTCCATCAATAAGCCGTCACTGACCACCAATCGCAGCGCGATGGTGTATCAGGCCACATTGGCCCAGCCCCTGTTCCGGATTGACCGCTGGTACCAGCTCAAAGCCGCCGAATCGGTCAATGAGCAGGCTGCGTTGCAACTCTCGGCCACGGAACAAAACCTGATCCTGCAAAGCGCCAATGCCTACTTCTCGGTGTTGCGTGCCCAGGACACGCTGGCCGCCACCAAAGCTGAAGAAGCCGCGTTCAAGCGCCAACTGGACCAGTCCCGCGAGCGTTTTGATGTAGGCCTGTCGGACAAGACCGACGTGCTGCAATCCCAAGCCAGCTACGACACCGCGCGGGCCAACCGCATGCTCGCCAAGCGCCAGGTCGAAGATGCTTTTGAAGCACTGGTGAGGCTGACCAACCGCCAGTACAACGCCATTGAAGGCATGCGCCACAGCTTGCCGATTTTGCCGCCGACGCCAAACGACGCCAAAGCCTGGGTCGACACCGCCGCGCAGCAGAACCTTTATTTGCTGGCCAGCAACTTCGCCGTAGACGCCGCGCAAGAAACGCTCAAACAGCGCAAAGCTGGCCACGCACCCACCGTGGATGCCGTGGCGCAATACAAAAGCGGCGACAACGACGCCTTCGGCCTCAGCAACCCGAACGCCCTGAACCAGCACTATGCCGGCCCGGTCAAGCAAACCAGCATCGGCATTCAGTTGAATATCCCGATCTACAGCGGTGGCCTGACCAGCTCGCAAGTCCGTGAGTCGTACTCGCGCCTGGACCAGACCGAGCAGCAGCGCGAGTCGCTGCGTCGTCAGGTGGTCGAAAATACCCGTAACCTGCACCGCGCGGTCAACACCGACGTTGAACAGGTGAAAGCCCGCCTACAGTCGATTATCTCGAGCCAGAGCGCATTGGAAGCCACAGAAATCGGCTACCAGGTGGGCACACGCAACATCGTCGACGTGCTCGACGCCCAGCGCCAGCTGTACAACTCGGTGCGCGATTACAACAACAGCCGCTACGACTACATCCTCGACAACCTGCGCCTCAAGCAAGCGGCAGGCACGCTGAACCCCGGCGACCTGGACGCACTGTCGCGCTACCTGAAGGCCGACTACAACCCGGACAAAGACTTCCTGCCACCTGACCTGGCCCAGGCGGCCGAAGCCAACATACGTTCAGCGGGTAAATGATGTAATCGGATACCACCGTTCCGTGCGTGTTCCAGAGGTTAATGCGGCATTGCCCGCATGACCTCTTGGCACTCAACACAGGAACACCCCCCATGCCGCTAGAACCCACCACCCCCGCTGACGCCACACCTTTCATACCTACGCAAAACGCAGTGCGAGCCGAGTTCGACAACCCGCCGACCCTTGAGTCCGTCGCCCGGCAGATGCTTGCCGCGGCGATTGCCGAGCACTACCCCACACTGATCATCGACCTCACGCGCACACGGCTGGCGGTTCCGATTCCTGAGGGCGGCTGGGCCCTTCACCCGTTCATGCCCAAGGTCATGGACTATTTGGGCAGCGGGACCGAACTGGATCTGACCCCGGTCAGCGGCCAGCCCTACTATTTGGTAGACGAAGCACCCAACTGGCTACGCCTGCCCGCCGGCGAACTGAACATGAAGGTCATCGCAACCCTGGTCAAAGAGTTGGCGTGGCGCCTGCCGATCGGCTTGCAGAATTCGCTTAATGACTATTGGAAGCAGCCTTCAAGCACCGGCGCGAGCCGCTGGCGCTGGCTCAGTGATGTAATTCGAGACACCTTGACCCTCGGGGCGCTTAAACAGAAAGACTTGGACAGCGACGCTCGCGAGGCGATCAACCAGATCATTCAGTTTCCTGAACGTGAGGCGCGGGTTCGCGAGTTCGGTGAGCGTGCTGTCAGCGCCTACTGGCTTAAAGTTACGCTGCGCAATAATGGTGTGGTTCGTTCCGTGCTAAGCGAGAGGATCGTGCTTGCCACGGCAAAACAAGTGATGAGCTTCAAGCCAGACGGTACCACCCGCACCTATAAAGACCTGAATACCCTGAGCCTGAGTTGGGTCAAGCGGATCAGCGAACGCTACGCGGTCAGTGAAATCCGGTCCAAACACTTCGAGCTCGAGGGCAATGTATTCGACGCAGCGGCCGCGGCCCTGCTGAATCGTCACCTGGAGCGTATTGCCGCACTCACACTGCCCGCCCAGATTGGCGCACAGGCACTGCAAACGCTCTACCGCAAACTGCTCGACACCTCAGACTTCTTTGCTGATGCGCCTCCAGCCAATCGACAACAACTCGCCCCCCTGAAAGCGAGTGTCCCCGACTGGCTCGAAAATGCCTCGCCAAACGACCGGGCGCTTTACCGCCAATACAGTGTGGGCATGGCCCGGGCCAAAAAAAACAGCCGGGGTCATACTTACCTGAACGGTATCAGCGGCATTCACACCTATGCCGTCGACGTCCTGCAGCAACTCCTGCAACGCGACCAAAAGCAGTTCGAACCCGGCCTCACCGAACCCCACGCCCCTCCCCATCCCGATGACATACAACTGACCTTTCATGTCGCGACCGGCGTGTTGAACACGATCGGTATCATCGAACCGGTCACCCTGAGCCTGACCGAACTGGCCCTGAAAAACCTGGTCGGGCGCCCTACCGGCCGCTTAACCCTGGGGCATCGATTGGGGTTAGCCCTGCCCGCGTGGCTAACGCCCGACTACATCACTCAGCGTGACGGCCTGATCGAGCAGGCCAATATCGGCAAGGCGTATCCCGAACGCCTTGAAAGTCTGCTGCTGAGCAACACCCCGGCCTCGCAAGAGCGTGAGAAGCTGTTTGCCGAACAAATGAATGTACAACTGCCCCTGGAAGCCCTGGAGTTGAGCCTTAAAAAAGCCAACGGCATGACCCCGCTCGGCGCACGTTATGTGGCCGCAGTGGTACAGCCTGGTGCAGACGAGCGAGTGATTGAAGGGCAGCCTGTGGTGATTCGGCGCCTGGCGCTGATACGTAAACCCGAGGCCGTACCCGATGTCGTCAGCAACATGTTCATCATCGAGCCCAGCAATACTGACCACGGCCCGCACGTGCTCTACCGCCCGTTTTACGCCAAGGCACTGCTGGAATTCCCCACGCGTGACGCCTTGCTAAAGGCCATGGCGGAGCCGGGTGAGTTGCAAGACAGCATTCTGATCTGGTTAAGCGATGCCGCACGTCCGATCTATGCCAATGGCGGCATTAAAGAGCCTCACTACGTACGTTTTGGCTTGGGCAGTGAGTTTGCTCCCCTCGAAGTACCCGCCCCGGCAGCGCTAGCCACCGATGGCATCAGTCACGAACTGCTGCAATACCTGCTCAATGGCCAATTGATGCTGTTCCTGTATGGGTGCAACGCCAGAGCCTTGGTCGACCAGGCCAATACCGACTCTGTGTCCAACCGTGAGAGCCGCTGGCGTGTTTTTTTTGAAGGCACCAGCCTGGTGTTCAACAGTTTGCTGCTTGCACCGGCGTTGCCGCGGGCGCTGATGATCACAGGTGGGCTGCTTGGGCTGGCGAATACGGTCAGTCAGGCTATTCCCGCACTGTCCAGCCGTGACCCGGCCACACGAGAGCTTGCCATCGCCGATGTACTGCTCAACATCGGCATGATGTTATTCCACTACACCCTGAGTGCCCTGCCTCGGCTCCCACGGGTGGCGTCGCGAATGGCGCGCCAAACCTTGCGACCTTTAGCGCCCGCCCATGACCCGCAAGGCTGGCCAGCCCCCTCCCCGCCCAAAATCATCACGGGCCTTGTGGCGCTGGCCGGTGAGTTCCCCAACACGGACAGCACAGTTCTCGATTTCCGTTTCGCCAGTGCCCGCAATCACCTCACTGCCGGCCAAATAAGAAAACTCGCTGAATTCAAGATTGCTCGCCCGGCGGCTCTCCCCCCCCCTCAAGCCTCAGGTGCACACAAAGGCCTGTACCGCATTGCCAATAGGTGGTGCGCCCTGGTCGATAATGACCTGTACCCCGTCGAAGTCGACATCAAAGGTGGTGCCGTCATCATGTCGAGTACCGACCCCAGTCACTTGGGCCCACGGGTGAAGTCAGACATCAATGGCCTGTGGACGTTTGATTTGGGCATGAGCTTGCAAGGCGGCATGCCGCCCAGGCGTATCGCCGCCCTGAAACAAAAGAAAGCAGCCCGCCTGCTTGAGCTTCAGACCGAACTGGATACTTTTTTCAAAGAGGAAGAGACGCTGCACAAAACCGTGGAAACCACCCTTCAGATTCTAGAGAAGGCCAGTGATGACCCACGCTACACCGCTGATCAGCTCACCGCCCTGCGTGAGCGCCTCGACACTGCACTGCAAAAGCAATTGAGCGCCTACCAAAAACTGCTCGACACGCGGCAGGAGCGCCTGGAGCTTCAGGCACCATTTCACGAAAAAGTCGTGATCTCTCTGCTGGGAAAAGCGTTTGACAACAGGGCAACGTCGCTCTCAATTCCGGCAAAGGAACAGCGCATTCTGCTACGTAAATGGCCACAGTTCAGCACGCTTGACGCTCGCATGGAGGCGGCCAGTGAGGCCGACCCGAAGGGTTTCGAGCAGTTCATCAGAGAGCAAATCACCATCAACGATAGAGCCATCGAACGGATCGAAATGCGTAATGGCTACCTGGATGAGCTGTTCAACCTCAGTGAGGCCGGTGCCGAGGCGGCGGCCCCGCTGACGAGCCAGTTACCCCGCGAGGAACACAGCCCTCTGTCCCTGAAGAGCCTGCAACTGGAGTGCCTGAAGATGGTCAGTTCAAGCACAACGGCCAGCACACTGGTAGAGGACAGCCTGGATCAGGCCATCGATCCCCTGAAAGAACACCTGCATACCCACATCGAAGTCACCACGCTTGCGCTCGAAACGAGCAGGCGCGTAGAGGTGCTGGACAGCCTGGTTGAACATTACGGCCAGGCTCTTGATGCGCTACAGGGCATCCGCCTGATCAGCGCTGAAGAACTTGAAATGACGTATTTCGACAAACTTGTCCAGTTGCTCGACTCACTGTACCAAGATGCAACCAAACTACTGGCGAACGAAATAAAACCGCCCCTCAAGCCGCGTAAAGGGCCGGCCCAGCGCCCGTCCTCCGGTGCGGGTACACCGCAGCGCCAAGTAATCAAAGCCCGTGGTAAAGGGACCTTGATCGGCAATGTCATTCCTGCTGGCGAGCAATGGCCGATGGACGTCATTGAAGTGCATTCCGGTTACGACAATCAATTGCTGTCGACCTACTCACAACATGGCGATGAATGGGTCGAGATCCAGACCCATAGCCCTAAACCGGCAGCCCCGCTTCGTGCCCTGAATATCATCAAGGGAGACGCACGTAAGCTGTTTGGGCAATTTGATAGACACCTGAACCAAGTGCGGCAATACCGAGCCCTGTGCCGGCACCCCGTGGAAATCCAGGAGCAGGCCAACAACGAAGCCCGCAAACTCGACCGGTTGGCCACCGAACTGCACAACGCCGTTGAGGCTCAGCCTGACTCGTCACGCCTGCCTGCAGACCAGACACTCATCGATGACATGCGAAGCGCCGCCCAACGCCTGACACAAGAAGGCGAAACATTGCGTATTCAGTTAAGCCTGGAACTGCCCCCCACCCACGGCAACCTTCAGTACTTGCTGGATCAAAAACGTGTGCAGATTGCAGCCTTGGGCGAACGCATTAAATTGCAGGGTGAGCGTCAGGACTTTATTCAGGAATACGCGATAAATGACCGGGACGGCGCGCCGTTGTGGTATGCGCACTTTCATTACCCGGCACTCGATACGCCCGCGCCCGATTATGCGGTCGCCCATTTGAAGACCAAGGCACAGCGCAAGCTGAGCTACTTCTCACAGTTGGCCGACGCGCACAGCGGGCAAGCCATTGTGAATGTACACCGGGGCCAGATAGGCAAAAACCTGGCCGAACGCTGGTTTCTGCCGCTGGTCATGCTGACGGAATAAGCACCTAGCGCGACAGCAGCTTGCCCAAACCCTCCAGCAGGCGCTGCAAAGCGCCCTGGTTGGTGCGCATCACGCGCAACCCGGCCTCAGCCATCAAGTGCGCGTCCTGCGGCAACTCAAACAGGCGCTGCACTGCAACGGCCAGGCCTTGCGCATCGTCTACCTCCTCCAATGCACCGGCCTCGCGCAACAACGCGGCGATTTCGAGAAAGTTGAACAGGTGCGGGCCACTCAATACCGGCTTGGCCAGCGCTGCGGGCTCCAGCAGGTTATGGCCGCCGTTGGGCACCAGGCTGCCACCCACAAAAGCACTGTCTGCCAAGGCATACAAAAACAGCAGCTCGCCCATGGTGTCGCCCAACAGCACCTGCGTCTGCGCGCTGACCGGCGTTGCAGTCGAGCGCCGTACCGTGTTGAAACCTTCGCTCTGGCATAGCTCGAACACCGCGTTAAAGCGTTCCGGGTGGCGCGGCACCAAAATCAACAGGGCGTTCGGGTAGCTGGCGAGCAACTGCCGATGCGCCGCCAGCACGATTGCATCCTCACCGTCATGGGTGCTGGCGGCGATCCACACCGGGCGCTCCAGCGCCTGCCATTGCTCGCGCAGCGCGCGGGCCTTGATCAGCAACTGAGTGTCAATCGTCAGGTCAAACTTGATCGAACCGGTCACTTGCACGCACTCAGGCCGGGCACCCAACTGGAGGAAGCGCTCGGCTTCGGCTTCGGTCTGTACCGCGATCAGGCTCATCTCTTCGAGCATTGGCCGGGTGAGCTTGGCGAAGCGCGCATACCCCTTGGCCGAACGGGCCGACAACCGCGCATTGGCCAGTGCCACCGGAATGCCACGCTTGGCGCATTGATGAATATGGTTAGGCCACAATTCGGTTTCCATGATCACCGCCAGCTTGGGCTGCACCCGGCCCAGAAAACGCGCGGCGGCCCATGGCAGGTCGTAAGGCAAATAACAGTGCTGAATGCGTGGTTCGTCGGCGAACAGGGCTTGAATGCGCTCCGAACCGGTCGGAGTCATGCAGGTCACGGTAATCGGCAACTGTGGATAACGTTGCAGCAACGCCCGGATCATCGGGGCGGCGGCGATGCTTTCACCGACGGACACGGCGTGCACCCAGATCCCGCCGGGCTGCAGGGCTGGCAGGTTGAGCGCGAAACGCTCGCCAATGCGCTTGGCATACGCCGGGGCTTTACGTGCCCGCAGCCATAAGCGAATCGCCACCAATGGCAGCCCCAGATGAAACAGCAAGGTGTAGAGAGTTCTATTCATGGGCCCGGAGTTTACTTGAAAACGACTTCCACGATGATGGCACCGAACACGGCCCTTTCAAGGCGCGACAAAAAGCCCCCTACACATTTTCACAACCTCTAGAATTACTTGCTGATAAATTGCTCCGCCCCCTCCCTTCAGGATTCCTCCATGAACGCCTACTACTACTTGGCTATCGCCATCTGCGCCGAAGTGATTGCTACTGTTTCGATGAAGGCGATCAAAGGGTTCAGCACACCCTTACCGCTGATCCTGGTCATAGCGGGCTACGCAACGGCGTTCTGGATGCTGACACTGGTGGTGCGCACCATTCCGGTGGGCGTGGCGTACGCGGTGTGGGCGGGCATGGGCATTGTGATGGTGAGCATTGCCGCGCTGTTTATCTACGGGCAAAAGCTCGACCTACCAGCCATGCTCGGCATGGGCCTGATTGTGTTGGGCGTGGTGGTGATTCAACTGTTCTCGAAAACGGCGGGGCATTGAAGCAGCGGCAAGCGGCAAGTTTTGAGCTACAAATAATAGCGAGATCAAAAGCCAGCCCTCACACCGCTTCTGATCTTGCCTTTACTTGCAGCTTGCAGCTTGCAGCTTCTTTATACTGCTTCTTTGTCTTTAAAGCCTGAGGTCGCCCATGCCATCTGTTATTTCCACCGACGTGCTGATTGTCGGCGCGGGGGTTGCTGGCCTTTGGCTCAATGCCCGCCTGCGCCGCTTGGGGTTTTCGACGGTGGTGGTCGAGCGCGAAAGCCTCGGCGGCGGCCAGAGTGTGAAATCCCAAGGCATCATTCATGGCGGGGCCAAATACGCCCTGCACGGTGCCCTGACCGGTGCATCCGAAGCCATTGCCGATATGCCCCGCCGTTGGCGCGAAGCCCTGGCCGGTGACGGCGAATTGGATCTGCGCGGCGTTCGCGTGCTATCCGAAGCCCATTACCTGTGGTCGCCCGGCACCTTGGCCGGCAACCTCACCAGTTTCTTTGCCAGTAAGGCGGTGCGCGGGCGCGTCGATCAGGTCAAAGGCGATCAATTGCCCCCGGCCCTGCAAAACCCGCGTTTCAAGGGCAAGGTCTATCGCTTGGCTGAACTGGTGGTCGATGTACCCAGCCTGATCGAGCGTCTGGCTGGACTGGCAGGGGATGGCCTGTTGGCCGGTCAACAAATCGAACCTCTTTTTGAGCACAACGAGCTGATTGGCCTAAGGGTCGACGGCCGTGATATTCATGCCCAGCGCATCGTGTTCAGCGCAGGGGCGGGCAATGCCGACCTGTTGAGCAGCGCCGGCATTAGCGTACCCGCGCAACAGTTGCGCCCGCTGCACATGGTGCTGGTCAAGGGCCCGAGCCTCAAACCGCTGTATGCCCACTGCCTGGGTGGCGGCCCCAAGCCGCGCATCACCGTGACCACTCACCCGGCCGCCAATGGCGAATGGGTGTGGTACTTGGGCGGCGATATCGCCGAGGCCGATGGCGTGGCCCGTGAACCGGCCGAACAGATTGCCGTGGCGCAGAAAGAACTGGGCAACTTGTTGCCGTGGGTCGACTTGAGCCAGGCGCAGTGGGCCACGTTGCGGGTCAATCGCGCTGAACCCGCGCAATCGGGGCTGGTACGCCCGGACAACGCTTTCCTGGCCGATCAGGGGCGCTTGCTGGTCGGCTGGCCGACCAAGCTGGCCTTGGCCCCGGACTTCGCGGACCGCGTGCTCAAGGCCCTTGAGCATGACGGCATCACGCCGGGCAACGCCCCCGCCCTGCCCGACTTCCCGCGCCCACCCTTGGGCAAAACCGCCTGGGAGCAACTGTTGCCATGAGCCAGCCCACCCTGCACGACCTTCATCGCCCACTGGGCAGCACCGGCCTGAAGGTGTCGCCACTGGGCCTGGGCACCGTCAAACTGGGGCGCGACCAAGGGGTGAAGTACCCCAATGGTTTCCAGATCCCGAATGACGATGAAGCGCGCAAGCTGCTCAAACTCTGCCGTGATCTGGGCATTAACCTGATCGACACCGCGCCGGCCTATGGCCGCAGTGAGGAGCGACTGGGCCCGCTATTGCGCGGCCAGCGCCAGGACTGGGTAATTGTCAGCAAAGTGGGTGAAGAGTTCGTCGGCGGCCACTCCAGCCACGACTTCAGCGCCGCCCATACCCGCCGCTCGGTGGAACGTAGCCTGCAACGCTTGGAAACAGATTTCATCGACATGGTGCTGGTGCATTCTGACGGCAATGACCTCGCCATTCTGAACACCCACGAGGTGTACGACACGCTGGCCGCCCTCAAGCGCGAAGGCAAGATTCGCGGCTTCGGGCTCTCGGGCAAAACCGTCGAAGGCGGGCTCAAAGCCTTGGAAACCGGCGACTGTGCGATGGTCACGTACAACCTTAACGAGCAAGCCGAGAAACCCGTCATTGATTACGCTGCCGCCCATGGCAAGGCCATTCTGGTCAAGAAAGCCTTGGCCAGTGGCCATGTCTGCTTGAGTCCCGGGGTCGATCCAGTGCGTGCCAGCTTCGAACTGGTATTTGGCCATCACGGGGTTGCCAGTGCTATTGTCGGCACCATCAATCCTTTGCATCTGGCCCATAACGTGACAACGGTGGCGCAGGTCCTGCACACCCGCTGATGCCGCCGACGCGGCCGACCCCGACGCAAGAAGGAGCCGTCATATGCCGCGTTCGCTTATTCGCAAGAACCCCAGCGACTTCAAAACCCTGCCCCTGTTTGTCGAAGCGACGCCCGAAGGCCTGGCCTACCAGAGCATCGGCATGCCCCTGAACTTTACCCAGACCCTGCAAAAACGCCGGCACGTTACCGTGCCCGATATCGAGCGGTTTGCCCTGGAACTGGCCAACCTTGGGGTTTCCGTGCGGTTGACGCTCAATTGGCAAGGTCGCGACTACTGGGTGCTGGTGCGCCAGCGACGCCAGGATCGCGGCGATGTGGTGCTTAAGCTGATCTCCGGTTACGTACCGGCCCACGAGATCAATCTGCCCTTGCACACGGCCATTCAGGAAATTGCTGAAGAGTGCTTGCTGGAAACCCCCGAAGGCTGGCTCAGTGGGCGCTTTAACGAAACATGGCTGCCCGCGCCTTACGTCAGTGCGCTGCATTATCGTGAAGCCCTGCCCTTTCGCCTCACGCCGCTGTCCGGCGCGGCCCGCCCGGTGCGCTGTGGCAGCCAACCGCTGCTGGAACGCCCACGGGCCTACGTGCATTTACCCACCGCCTCCCTGCAACTGATTTACGACCTGCGCCTTGAAGTGCCCAAAGAAGCCAAGTCGTTGAGCCTGTTTCATGTGGACGAACGGCTTGAAGGGGACCAACTGGTGGCGCGGCTCGACCGCAAGCGCCCAGACCTGTACCTGATGCCACTGACTGACGGCGAACCGTGCGCCGAGCTGTACACCCTGCACAAGGACCAACTGCAACGCGCCAGCACCCGAGGCTTATACCTGGCGGAAAGTTTTGCGCCGCAGAAGGGCTGGGTGGTCAGCGAAGAGCGAATTCGCTGGAAAGACTGGCTCAAACAGCAAGGTTTGAGCGCACCGGACAAGGAGTCGAGTCTGAAGCGCCTGACCGGAAAGGCCCGGCAGATATTCAGGAAGGTCGTAAAGGCCGAGTAGCCCAATACGCCTGTAGGCGCAGCCGGTCGACGCTCGATTGCTCGTGATCTTATAAAGGTCAAAAGATCACGAGCAAGCTCGTTCCTACAAACGCTGCCATCCTCCGTAGGAGCGAGCTTGCTCGCGATCTTTTAAAGGTCAAAAGACAACGAACACGCTCGTTCCCACAGATTGCGTGGTTACTGGCCGCGGATTTTCTCGACGATGGCCGTGGTCGAGCTGTTTTCAACCAGCCCCAGCACTTTCACGGTGCCGCCATACGCGCTCACGATGTCGGCACCCACCACTTGGTCAATCCCGTAATCACCGCCCTTGACCAGTACGTCCGGTTTGACCTGAGCCAGCAGGTTCTCCGGGGTGCCCTCTGGGAAGCTGATCACCCAGTCCACAGCGCCCAGACCGGCCAGCACCGCCATGCGGCGGTCCACGCTGTTGATCGGGCGGCCCGGGCCTTTGAGGCGGCTCACGGAGGCATCGTCATTGACCGCCACAATCAGGCGGTCGCCTTGGGCGCGCGCCTGCTCCAGGTAGGTCACATGCCCGGCATGCAGGATGTCAAAGCAGCCATTGGTGAAAACGATTTTCTCGTTATGCGCCCGAGCGTCATCAATGGCCAGCAGCAATTGATCAAGGCTCAATATGCCCCGCTCGGAGCCTTCCGAACGCTGAATGGCGCGACGCAGTTCCGGCGCGCTGATGGCCGCCGTGCCGAGCTTGCCGACCACGATGCCCGCCGCCAGATTGGCCAGGGCCACCGCGTGGGGCAGTTCTTCGCCGGCTGCAATGGCCGCTGCCAGGGTCGAAATGACCGTGTCGCCAGCACCGGTGACGTCAAACACTTCACGGGCGCGGGCCGGCAGGTGCATGGCCGCAAAGCCCGGACGCAGCAGGGTCATGCCGTGTTCGCCACGGGTGACCAACAGCGCGCCCAAGTCCAGGTCGGCCATCAGCTTGGCACCTTTGGCCACCAGGTCAGCCTCGTCGATGCAGCCACCGACGATGGTTTCAAACTCGCTGAGGTTCGGTGTGATCAGGCTCGCGCCACGGTAGATCGAAAAGTCTTTGCCTTTAGGGTCGGCCAGCACGGGAATACCGCGCTCACGGGCGGCCTGAATCAGCACTTGATGGTTTTTCAGCGCACCCTTGCCGTAGTCAGACAGCACCAGCACCTTGATGCCATCCAGCAGGCTTTCGACTTCAGCTCCCAGCGCAAGGGCGTCGGTGGCAAAGGGCTCTTCAAAGTCGATACGCAGCAGTTGCTGGTGACGGCTCATAACCCGCAGTTTGACGATAGTGGGCTGGTGCGCAATGCGCTGGAACAGGGCGCGCACACCTGCGCCTCGAAGGCTGTTGGCCAGGCTGTCGGCAGCTTCATCGTCACCCGTCACGCCAACCAATGAGGCTGGCGCACCGAGCGCCGCAATGTTAAGCGCAACGTTGGCGGCACCACCGGGGCGGTCCTCGATTTGCTCGACTTTAACCACCGGCACGGGTGCCTCAGGGGAAATCCGTGAGGTCCCGCCATGCCAATAACGGTCGAGCATGACATCGCCTACCACCAAGACAGGGGCTTGATCGAATCGCGGCATGGACAACTTCATGGAGAACCCACATACAAAATGAACAGGGGCGCGATATTAACACAGGGTGAACGCAGGTCAGTTCACGGTGTTAATCGCAGGAATAAGAAGCACTGTCAGAGGTGGGAGCAGGTGTGCCCGCTCCCACAGGCTTGGTCGTCAATTTCAGGCGATATCGCCAGACGCCAGCGGCGCATCAAGGCCCATTGAGTGCAGACGGGCGTAATAACCGTTCTGCGCCAGCAACTCGCTATGGGTGCCACGCTCAACGATCTGACCTTGGTCCATCACCAGAATCAGGTCGGCTTTTTCGATGGTCGAAAGACGGTGCGCAATCACCAGCGTGGTGCGGCCCTTCATGACCTGGTCCAGCGCCGCCTGAATATGACGCTCCGACTCGGTGTCCAACGCCGAGGTCGCTTCGTCGAGAATCAACAATGGCGCATTCTTGAGCAGGGCGCGGGCAATCGCCAGGCGCTGGCGCTGACCACCGGACAACAGCACGCCGTTCTCACCCACGGGGGTGTCCAGGCCTTGCGGCAGTTGCTCAATAAAGTCCATCGCGTAAGCATCACGCGCGGCTCGCTCGATGTCGGCCCGTGGCGCACCCGCCAGGTCACCGTAGGCAATGTTGTTGGCCACGGTGTCACTGAACAGGGTCACGTTCTGGGTCACTTGCGCTATATGGCGACGCAGGTTGAGCAAGCGATAATCTTCGATCTCGACCCCATCGAGCAGAATTTCGCCCGAGGTGTGGTGATAGAAGCGCGGGATCAAATTGGCCAGCGTCGACTTGCCGCTTCCCGAACGCCCGACCAGCGCCACCATTTGCCCCGGCTCAGCCGAAAACGTCACGTCCTTGAGCACCTGACGGTCGGTGTCGGGGTAGGTGAAGCTCAGGTTGCGCACATCAAGGCGGCCAGTGACATGGTCGCGCTCGATGGTGCCGGTATCGACCTCAGGTTTCTCATCCAGTTGTTCGAAAATGCTCTCGGCACCCGCCACACCTTTCTGAATCGTCGAGCTGACTTCCGACAATTGACGGATCGGCTTGGGCAGCAGCCCCGCCAGGGTGATGTAGGCGATCATGTCACCTGCCGAGGCATCGCCGCGCATGTACAGCACCAGGAACATCAAAATGCCCATCGCGATGTAGATAACCAGTTGCAGCATCGGGGTGTAGATCGCCCCGGTACGGGTCATGCGCAGTTGTTTGTCGGTGTTGCCTTGGCTGGCTTCCAGAAAACGCTTTTGCTCGTAGGCTTCGCCGCCAAAACTGCGAACCACGCGGTAACCCTGGATGGTTTCTGACGCGACGTGCGTCACATCACCCATAGCTGCCTGAATTTTCTTGCTCTGTTTACGGAATTTCTTGCTGGCCGTGCTCACCATCACGGCAATCAACGGCAAAATCGCGACCATCACCAACGTCAACCGCCAGTTCATCCACAGCAGCGAGGCAAACAGGAATACCACGGTCATACCTTCACGGATCACCACTTTGATGGCGTCTGTGGCGGCCCCCGTGACCATCGTCACGTTGAACGTGATACGGGAAATCAGGTGGCCCGAGTTGTGTTTGTCAAAGTAGCGGTTCGGCAGCACCAGCAGGTTGTTGAACAACTGAACCCGCAGGTCGTGCACCAGCCCCAGCGATACTTTGGCCAGAAAGTAGTTGCCCAAAAAGGAACCCAGGCCTTGCCAGGCCGCAATCAGTACGATCAGGATCGGCACGGCTTGCAGCAGCCGAAGGTCGCGCAGGTAAGGGACCGTCGGGAACAACACCGCATCGGGGTTGGACAGACCATCGACAAAGTACTTGAGGATGTAACCCAGCATTGGCTGGGTCGACGCGAAAATCAGAAAGCCGACAATACTCAGCAAAAAAAGACCGATATAAGGCCGTACATAGCTGAGGAGGCGCAGATAGATCTTCAAGCTCGATTCGCTTGAGGTGGGGCTGGATTCGGTCATATCACGCGACAGTTGTGAAAAAAGGTTGCTGACTTTATCACAGCTTCTCTGGTGTACTGCCAGCCGCTTCGGCGACGGTCCTACGGGGCATCGAAAACGACATGAAATGGCCATTACCCTACAATGACCGTTCAAAATCGGGAATGAATCTTTCAACATGCAATTCAGTTACTTGAGTGACTCAAAACATCGAATCTTCGATTTCATTTGCCTATGGCTACTGCCCATCGGGCTTTTTTTATTGCTGTGTGACTTATATTTTGTTCCTGACCGCAGCCTCCATCACAAGCTGTACTACGGCCTGTTCAGCATTCCGACACTGATCGCACTGGTGCTGCGCCCCAGCGAGCTGAAAGCCTGTTTGCGCGAGCCGTTGGTACTGGGGTTTCTGGCGTTTGCCGGGTGGGCAATGGTCAGCCTGATCTGGAGCCCGGGCAACGAAAGCCTGATGAAGGCGCTCAAGCCGGCACTGCATATTCTGATGCTGTTCATGGGCTGCAGCCTGCTGGTCAAGTACCGCAGTGACAGCCTGCAACCCGTTTTTTTCGGAGCCGGTGTTGTCGCGCTGCTGATCACGGTGTTCAACCTTTACACCTACCTCACCACCGCAACACCCGACACCCCGGATGGCCGCCTGATCGGTATGGGGGCGTTCGATAACCCCCTGCTCAGTTCCCACGCCTTTGGTTTTTTCTGCATTTACTGGCTGACCTTGGGCATGACGTGCAAACGCCCTTTTGTCATGTTGATCGCTGCACCCGCCTTTCTCATCATGTTTGCCGCACTGCTGGCCACGGGTTCCAGAACTCCGCTGGTGGCCATTGTCCTGAGCATGATCTGGCTCAGTTTTATCTGCTGGAACCGCCGTTCACTGGCCTTGGGCATTCTCCTGGTGGTCGGCGGTGCCGTGGTGTTCAGCCTGTTTTCAGAGATGATTTTCAGCCGTGGCAGTTCGTTCCGCTTCGAGCTGTGGCAAATGGCCCTGGACCTGATTGGCCAACGCCCCTTCACCGGCCACGGCTATGACGCGCCCCTGGCCCTGCACCTGGCCGAGATGGATGTTGTGCTCTCCGAGCCGCACAACTTTGCCCTGGGCGCGCTGTATTACGTGGGGATCATTGGTTTTGTGCCGTGGGCCTTTATGCAAGTGTGGGCGCTGTGCAGCAGTTGGCGGCACCGGATCAACCCACTGTTTATCCTCGCCTCAGCCTGGCTGGTGTACGGCATTGGCGCGGGTATGACCGAAGGCGGCGGGATTCTGCCACGCCCCAAAGAACACTGGTATTTGCTATGGATTCCACTGGCCATCATTGCCGCGCTGAGCATCAACCGACGCCTTAAAACCCTGCTCGACCGGCCTGTTCGCAGCCTGAGCAACGCCGATCTGGCGGCCCTGCAGACCCACGCGCGGGTGATTGAAGAAGACGGCTTGGGGCCAAAAGTCCTGCGCCTGGAAAATGGCCAGTTCCTGAAGCTGTTCCGCCAGCGCCGCTGCTACACGTCGGGCAGCTTTAACCCGTACTCCGAACGCTTTGCCGTCAACAGCGAACGCCTGCAGGCCAAGAGCATTCCCGCCCCGCAGATACTCGACCTGTACCAGTTTGCGGATGGCAGCAGCGGCGTGCTGTACCAGCCGTTGTCGGGGCAGACGCTGCGCCAGGTGTTGCAGTCCATCGGTTCCGATGCCATGCGCCAGGCGCTGGTCGAACGCTTTGGCAAGTTCCTGGCGCTGCTGCATGAACAGGGGATTTACTTCCGTTCGCTGCACCTGGGGAATGTGTTGTTGATGGACGATGGCGAGTTTGGCCTGATCGACATCGCCGACCTGCACGTTTACCCCTCAGCCCTGCGGCTGGACTTGCGCCAGCGCAATCTGCGCCATATGCAACGCTACCCGGAAGACCGTCGCTGGTTGTTTGAAGAGCAGTTGCAAGCCCTGCTCGACGGCTATGCAGCCCGCGCGCCTGCCAAAGCCGCCGCGCGGTTGAAGGCCCAGGTCGAACAACTGGGCCGTTAAGTCATACGCTGAGCCCTACGGGGCTCAGTTCTTTTCCAGGGGCGAAAAGTACAACCGCCCCAGCCCACGCCAGGTCTTGCCCGTCCACTGCTTGAACGGGATCTGGGCCAGCAGTTCACGCGCCAGCTCACGGTTGCGGTTGGCTGTTTTCAGGAACATGGAATTCAGGAACTTGTAGCGCACCTCGTCGTACAGCGGGTGATCGCTGAACAACGCATAGATGCGCAAGATGCTGTCGATCATAAACCGGTGGTTTTTGTACGAGTTGGTGGCGTGCTTGCGGTACTGCGCCATCACCACGTTCAAGCCATCGATAAAGTAGCCCGCATGGGTGATCTTCAGCTCGATATACAGGTCTTCAAGGCGGATGTTCGGGTCGAAACCACCGACTTTCTCCAGCGCTTCGCGGCGAATCATCAGGGTGGTCGCCGGCGGATAGGGTTTGCGTTCCAGGAACATGTCATCAAAGTCCAGGCGGCGGAACGGCACATCGCGGCGTTGGCGCTTTTCAGGAAACAGCTTGCCCTCGGCGTCGATCAGCTCAATGTTGCCGGCGCAAATTCCGACCTCGGGTTTACCGTCCATGTACGCCACCTGAACCGCAATCCGATCCGGCTTCATGATGTCATCCGAGCCGAAAGGCACAATCAGCGAACCTTTGGCACGGGCAATGGCACCATTGAGCGTGTTGGTCAGCCCCTGGTTCTGTTGCACCCGAAAATCAAAGCCGTGGGCGGCCTGCAACCGCTGGATACGCTCAACGCTGTCATCCGGCGAGCCATCGTCCACGACCAACAATTCAATGTTCGGGTAGGTCTGGTCCAGTACGCTCTGGATGCTTTGCTCAATATACGGGCCGTGGTTGTACGAGGCGATGATCACCGTCACCAACGGTTGGGGGTCTGTCATGGGGCTTCCTTGCGGGCCTGGCTGAGGCCCGAGTCAATCAAATCCAGGTATTGCTGGCGGAACACCTCAATATCATGGTGCTCCTGCAGGTAGCGGTAGGCCTGCTCGCCCTTGGCGTGCAAGGCTTCATCCGACAGGCCCAGGTATTCATCCAGCGCAGCGGTCAGCGTGGCCACATCACTCGGTTTCACTGCCAGCCCGCCGGCCCCTTCGATCAGCGGCAACATCGCCGGTACATCCGTTGCGATCACCGGCAAATGGCCGCTCATGCCTTCCAGCAACGCCAGGCCCAGGCCTTCGGCCAGCGACGGCATGGTCCAGATGTCGAAGGCGCGCACGTACTGCAGCGCATTTTCCCGAAAGCCCAGCAAATGAGCGCGGCCTGTTAGCCCCAACTGCTCGATCTGTTCACGCAGGCGCGACTCTTCGCGGCCCGCACCGATGATCGCCAACTGGGCATTGGGGTACTTGTCTTTGAGCGCTGCAAACGCTTGCAGCAAAAAGCGGTGGCCTTTGATCGGCACCAGGCGGCCCAGCGCGCCGACCATCCGCGCCTGCGGCTCAAGGCCCAGTTTTTCACGGGCTTGCGCGCGCGAAAGCTGCAGGGCTTCAGCCTGCTCGATGTCGATGGCGTTGGTAATTGCGTAGGTGTTCTGGTCGGTAAAGCCGCATTGGCAATCCAGCAGGTACTGCTTAACCGCCGGCGACACGCCGACAAACCGCCAGGCCTTGGTGATCAGGCGCTTGGCCTGGCTACGGCGGTACAACCGGTCGTACTCGCCAAAGCCATGGGAGATGCCGATGCACAACGGAATCTTCAACCAGCGGTTAAGCTGCAACATCATATTGACTGGCTTGAAACGATTACAGATCACCACATCGAACTGCTCTTTACGGCAGAACTTGTAGAGCGCCCACATGGCACGCAAACGCATGCCTTTGAGCGACTTGTCGCTGAACTCGAAATACACCGAATGATCAGCCTTGCTCACCGGCTCTCCCGGCCCCGGGCGACCGCGCAGAAAGGCCGCCGTTATCTCGTAACGCTCGCGGGGCAACGCCCGCACGATTTGTTCAGCCAGGTCGGCAAAGTCGTGGGACTTGACGTTGTAATCGGGCTGCAACTGCAGAACCTTGGAACGCGTCATAACTCTCCCCGGTGGAATCCGTTGGCATCAATCACCCAGGCGGGCTCGGCCGCCAGACGCCGAATCGCCTCGGGGTCTGGTGTGGGCAGGGCCGCCCATTCATTACGTTTCCAGCACACAAAGTGGAAATACGCAAAGGTGCGGGCCCCGTCCCGGTTGTTCGTGAGTTCGCCTTGCTTGAAGTACCACACGCTCGGGAAGTTGTCAGTGCCGTCGTGCCACTTGATGCAGCCTCCCGGCGTACTGAAAGCTTCAGTGAAGTCGCTGGCCCGTCTAAGCGGGTTGAACTTGCCCACCAGCTTGAACAGCGGTCTGGGGAAGTTCTTGCGCCACAGAAACAACCGAGTAAAAGCCCCTTCATCCAGCGCATGGTGCTTTTGGTCAGTGAAACGTTCCTTCCAATGGCTGATTTTCAGGTACAAATCTCGTTGACGGCGCGTGTTGCGAATCAGGCACAGGTGCCCGGCAACGCGACGCTCGTGGGTCGAGAAAAAATCATAGCGGGCCAGGCGCTCTGCAGTGAAGTAGCGACGAAGATCACCATAGAGCAGATCAATGTCACCAAACGCCCAAAAATCGTAGCCTTGCAGGCGATCTTCATGGATATGCCCCATGGCAGGACGTATGTCACATAACTTATAGGCCGCTTTGGGCGCAAAGTTGATGTTCAGGCGCTCTGACACCAGGCGGCAATAGTCCTCAAAGCTCATGCTCTCAACGGTCACGTTGGCCGGCAGATTTTCAGGTACCCCACAGTCGCTGAAAAAGAGCCAGTCAATGTCCGGGTTACGCCGGCAGGTTTCCAGGTAAAACGGCATCCAGAACGGCCATTGGCCGAAGTACGGCATGAGAAACAAAATACGCGGCGATGCTTTCATCACGAGGGCGCTCAATGTAATGGTCAAGATAAGGGCCCACGCAAGGCCCCTGATTCACTGTTTTTATTTTTTAAGTACCCAGAACAACTCATGCCGCCGTACCGCTTTACGAAAGAACTCGTTCTCACCGTAAGGCGATGGTTTTCGGCTGGCCAAACACTGCTGAATCGCACGCCGCAACCGGCGCTTAAGCGCAGCACGGGGTTGCAGGTCATGCATCATGCCCAGCGCCATGGCTTTGTCACGTTGCTGGCCCAAGGTCAATTCCAGGCAGCACGGCTCTAACACCTGGGTGGCGTCAAACACCGGCGGCAATGTGATGCCGTCACCACTGTCGCCCATGGGCCAGCGGTCATTGTCATGCAGGTGGTTGGCATAGCCGAGCACGACTGACGGCTGCCAGGCCAGGCCGTTCAGTGCTTCCATCACCGCATCGTGAGCGCAGATATGGTCCGGGTGCGGGTCAATGGACGGGTGCGGCAGTACAATCACTTCGGGGCGGGCCCGCAAGATCACGGCTCGCAGGTCGGCCAGCAGGTTATTCCAGGTCGGCGCACCGTCTTCATCACCCGGCAACGCGAACGTATTGAATTGACGAAACAGGCGAATATCGCTCAAGTCCGCCTCACGGGAGGCCATCGGCTGATCGGGCGCGGCCTGCATCGCGGGCAACTGCAGGCAGAAATAACCCAGCTGCGCACACTGCTCCTGCGGCACACCCGCCCAACGGGGCACGGTGATGCTGTCCCATGCACGCAGGCGGCCTTTCATGCGGGCCGCTTCGGCTCGTTCAAGGCCCATCTGCTGATAGTGTTGCGCTTCGATTTCACCGGCGGTCAGGGTCACGATCCAGGCCTCTTTGGCCGTGCTGTACACGCCGAATGCGGCTAATTCAGCATCGTCGGCGTGCGGGGCGATCACCATTACACGCTGATCGCGTACGTCCGGCTGACGAAACGCCCAAAGAGCGGGCTGCCCCTGCACACGGCAAAAACGACCGCGAAGGCGCACGTCGCCCGCAGCCAACGCACGGGCGTTGCCGGTCAGGTTCAGGTAACGCAGCCCATTGACCCCACGCTCGAAGGTTTGCGTGTCAACGGTTTCGCCGACGATCTGCACACACGGATCGAAGAACCGGCCCAGCCAGCTACTTTTGACCTTCAGGGCCACGATCAGGGTTTCATCACCCAGCAGGTTCAGCGGTTGTTCCGCCACCAGGCGATCACCGTCAAAGCGAACGGCCGGGCGCTGGCTGTCAGCGGGAAAGGTGTAGCGATAGTCGTCCTGGGCGGCGTAAAACAGATGGTCGGCCAGCCACGCTTCATGGGCGATCCAGCCCAGCAACGCCAATACGACGGGCAGCCACCAGGCCACCAGCACGCCGCAGGCAATCAGGGCGATCAGGCTAATCAACAAGCCCATCCGTTTGTTGCGCCGGTGACGCTTGAGAAGTTGCTGCTTGCGGCTCATGGGCGGACTCTATGCAGTTCTGCGTAGGAGCGCGCTTGCTCGCGATCTTTTTATCTTTTAAAAGATCGCGAGCAAGCTCGCTCCTACGACAGATCATTTACGTTTTAAACACCGGCACCGGGTTGCACCAACGCTCTTTATACTCGCGGTCGGCGCGGCCGAACGAGAAACGCAAAGCCTTGTTGACGCTGCGAGCGTGCTCCCAGGCCGACTGCGTATTCAGGAAGCTCAACACACTGCCAGGGCTGAACGCCCGCGTTTCGGGATCGACGCCGCCATTGACGTATTCGACGCTGACCCACTGCGGTGATTCAACTCGGTACACCAATTGAATCGCAATCGGCGCACCGTTAAGGTAGATCACCGAACCGATCAGAAACTCGCGCAACACCTCAACCACGTCCGCCATGCGCTCCGCACCCGTGGCGACAAACCCCCAACGGCGCAAGAACAGATCGCAGTAGATGGCGGCCAGTTCAACGCTGCTCAGCTCCGCTACCGGCTTTACAACGCCGCCCGCCTCTTCGAGCAATCGCAGCTCGCGGCGCTGGTTGTAGCGAAACTTCTTCGACAATTCTTCCGGCGTGCGGGCCATCGCCAACTGTTCGGTTTGCGGGAGCAGTGTGCTGAAACGCCCCTCATTGAGCTGCGACAAGTAGCGCCCACGATGCCGCAAGGGCACCTTAGCCCCTTCGGCGGCGGGCAGAATGATTTCGGCGTTGCCGAGGTCAAACAGGCCCTTTTTGCCGTGGCGCTTGAGTACATCCTTGGACAAGGCCAGGTCGCGCCCCCAAGTGGGAATCGCGGCTTTTACCTCACCGTTTTGCTCCCAGGCCAGATAGCGCACCGGGATATCCGCCAACTGCGCCAGCCGCTCGACCACCTGCGGGTGGGTGGCCACGCTGCCGCCAAAACGCTGCCAGGCGTCGGCGTAAACGCCGGCGTCCACCACGCTCCAGCCGCGTTCACGAACGCGTTGAAATCGATTAAACATTAGCGCTCCGCCGTCAGGTCGGTGACTGGCGGCAACTGCCAAAAGGTTGCATGCACCGCTTCGTCGCTGAACCGCTCATGCAGACGCGCCAGCATCAACTCGGCACAGGCCAGGCGCTGGTTATCATCCAACTTCGATAAATGTTGCAGGCCTTGGGCCAGGTGCTCGGCATCGCCCAGCGGAAACAGAATGCCCACCCTTTCGACCACTTCCTTGGCCCCGCCACACGCGGTCGCCAGCAACGGTACGCCAGCGGCCATGGCCTCCAACAACACCATGCCGAACGGCTCGTGGTCAGAACTCAGGGCAAACACATCAAAGGCCCGGAAGTAACGCCGCGCGTCGGGTACCTGACCGAGGAAAATCACCTGCTCGGCCACCCCCAGTTCATGGGCCAGGTCCTTGAGCGCCTGCTCCAGACGGCCCTTGCCCATGATCACCAACTGGCTGTCCGCCGGCAGGCCTGGCAGCGCCTTGGCAAAGCCTTGAATCAGCGTGGTCTGGTCCTTGTCCGGGTGCAGGCGCCCGACATTGCCGACAATAAAGCCATCGACCGACAAGCCCAACGCTTCACGCGCCTGGGTGCCCGGCAGTTGGCTGGCTTGCACGGCGTCCACATCGATGCGGTTGTAGAGCGTGCTGATGCGCCCGGCCGGCCATTTGGGCAGGCTCTTGCGCAGGTCATCACGCACCGCATCCGACACGCCGAGCAGGCTCAAGCGCTTGCGAAACAGGTGAGCAAACAGTTTGCGGCTGCGTCGCTGGTAATCCCCAAAGGCGTGATGCACGCCGATCACCGGCAAATCGGTGGCCAACAGGGCGATATAAATCGGTTTGAAACGATGGGCAATGCAGAAACTGAAACGGCGCGACGCGGCGATTTTACGCAAGCTGGCGATGGCCCCCAGCTTCAGGCCACGAATGGCCCTGGAGCTGAATTCCATAAACAGCACTTCATCGGACGCGCAGCCGGCGGCGACTTCGGGGTCGGCCGCCCCGGTCAAAAAGACCGTGGTGACCTTGTACCCGCTGCCCGCAAACAGGCTGGCGTACTGGCGGGCACAGTCCAGAAACGGCCCGTCATAGCCGTGGCAGAACTGCAGCACATGGCGCTCAGATGAGCGATTCATACGCAGGCGCGCCTTCTTTGACGACCAGAATGTCTTCCATGATCAGGTACTGCAGGTCCGAGCCGAAGAACATGTTCAGCGCGTCGGTGGGTGAACACACCATCGGCTCGCCACGGCGGTTGAGCGAGGTGTTCAGTGACACGCCGTTGCCGGTCAGCACTTCCAGCGCTTTCATCATGTCGTAGTAGCGCGGGTTGTATTCGCGCTTGAGCACCTGGGCACGGGAGGTGCCGTCTTCATGCACAACTTCTGGCACGCGGGTTTTCCACTCTTCAGCCACTTCAAAGGTGAAGGTCATGAAGGGCGCCGGGTGGTCGACCTTGATCATCTGTGGGCCAACGGTGTCGAGCATCGACGGGCAGAACGGCCTCCAGCGCTCGCGGAACTTGATCTGTTCGTTGATGCGGTCTGCCACGCCTTCGCTGCTCGGGCAACCGATGATCGAACGACCGCCCAAGGCACGCGGGCCAAACTCCATGCGGCCCTGGAACCAGGCTACCGGGTTGCCGTCGACCATGATTTTGGCGATGTTTTCCGGGGTGTTCTGAATCTTGCGGTACGCCGGCTTGCCCGGGTGACGAGCACAGGCAGCGATCACATCTTCGTTGCTGTACGCAGGGCCGAGGTACACGTGTTCCATCTTCTCGACCGGCACGCCGCGCGCATGGGACACATACGCCGCCGCGCCCACCGCGGTACCGGCATCGCCGGACGCCGGTTGCACGAACAGCTCTTTCACCTCTGGGCGGGCGATGATTTTCTGGTTCAGCTTCACGTTCAACGCGCAGCCGCCCGCAAAGGCAATCTTGCCGGTTTCCTTGAGGATATCGCCCAGGTAGTAATCGATCATTTGCAGCGACAGTTTTTCAAACAGCGCCTGCATGCTGGCCGCGTAGTGGATGTAAGGTTCGTCGGCGATGTCGCCTTCACGCTTGGGCCCCAGCCACTCGATCAGTTTTGGCGAGAAGTAGAACCCCTTGCCCTTTTCTTTGTAACGGCGCAGGCCGATGACGTTGGCGTATTCGGTGTTGATGACCAGTTCGCCGTTTTCAAACGAGGCCAGGCGCGAGAAGTCGTACTTGCTGGCATCGCCGTACGGGGCCATGCCCATGACCTTGAACTCACCGTCGAGCATCTCGAAACCGAGGAACTCGGTGATCGCGCCGTACAGGCCGCCCAGGGAGTCCGGGTCGAAGAATTCCTTGATCTTGGTGATCTTGCCGTTTTCGCCATAGCCAAAGAAGGTGGTGGCGTACTCGCCCTTGCCATCGATGCCCAGGATCGCGGTTTTCTCTTTGAAACCCGAGCAGTGGTAAGCGCTGGAGGCGTGAGCCAAGTGGTGCTCGACCGGTTCGATCTTGATTTTCTTCGGGTCGAAGCCCAGTTGCTCAAGGCAGAACACGATTTTATTGCGATAGCGCTTGTAGCGACGGTTGCCCATCAGGATCGCGTCAAGGGCGCGGTCCGGTGCGTACCAATAACGCTTGGCGTAATGCCAGCGGGCCTTGCCGAACAAGCTGATCGGCGCGAAAGGGATCGCCACCACGTCAACGTCAGAAGGTTTGATACCGGCCTGTTCAAGACAGAATTTTGCCGATTCGTAGGGCATGCGGTTCTTTGCATGCTTATCGCGAACGAAGCGCTCTTCTTCGGCCGCTGCTATCAGCTTGCCGTCGATATAGAGGGCTGCCGAGGGATCATGGCTAAGGGCGCCGGACAGGCCAAGAATCGTCAATGCCACAGGTTGTGCCTCGTTAGAATGCAGGCAGGCGGCAGGCGCCTGAAAAAAGGGTGTACTGCGCGCAACGCACAGAAACAACTAAAGGGCGGGATTATAGCGTAAAGCACACGGGAATGACCCAGCGCGAGTGGGTAGGTCATCACTTTGACACCTGAAAGACATCACAACCTGACACCCGACCGTTTCAAATAACGGCCTAAAGCTTCCTGTTTTTTCGTATGAACGCGCTTACCCCGCTAAACTGCCCACCCTCTGCTAGCCTGATACTCGTCGCCCAGACGGGTCGCTTCACACGGAACCCTGAAATCCCCCATGAATTTTTTTGCACCCGCCCGTTTTGCCCTTTTGCTACCAGGTCTTTGCTTGGCGCACACCGCGCTGGCCGAACCGCTGGAACTCGACCCCAGCGTTATCACCGGCTCGCGCAGCGCCAGCCCGAGTTTTGATGTGCCGTATTCGGTAGACAGCATCAACCAGCAGCAGATCAGCGATGGCCAACTGGGCATTAATGCCAGCGAAGTGTTGTCCCGCGTGCCGGGGCTGGTGGTGCAGAACCGCCAGAACTACGCGCAGGACCTGCAAATTTCGTCTCGCGGCTTTGGGGCGCGTTCCGCCTTTGGGGTGCGCGGCATCAAGCTGATTGCCGACGGCATTCCGGCCAGCACCCCGGATGGTCAGGGCCAGGCGGCCACCTTCAACCTCGACACCGCCGAGCGCATTGAAGTACTGCGCGGCCCGGCCGCCACCCTGTACGGCAGCAATGCGGGCGGGGTGATTCAAATGTTCTCCCGCGACGGCGAAGGCCCGCCGCGCATAGGGGCCGAAACCCTGATCGGCAGCGATGGCCTGAACAAGAACCACCTCACCGCTGAAGGGGCCACCGATGACGTGGGCTTTGTGCTCGACGCTTCGCGCCTGGACACCGACGGCTACCGCGACCACAGCGCCGCACGCCGCGACCAGACCTTCGCTAAGCTCAACTTCAAGCCCGACGAAGACAGCAAAATGGCGCTGATCTACAGCAGCCTTGAACAAAACGGCACCCAAGACCCTTTGGGCCAGACCTGGAGCGCTTACAAGGCTGATCCGCGCTCGGTTGCGCCGGCCGCGCTGGCTTACAACACGCGCAAAAGCATTGACCATCAACAGGTGGGCTTGAACTACGAGCGTTATATCGGCGATGCGACCTTGCAGGTCAATGCCTACACCGGCACCCGCAGCGTGATCCAGTACTTGTCGATCCCCAAAGGCACGCCCAGCAACAACCAGGGCGGTGGCGTGGTGCAATTCGACCGCACATTTTATGGCGGTAGCCTGCGCTGGTTGCAGCCGGTGCAAGGCGTACCGGGCGACCTGACCTTGATCGGCGGGCTGGATTTCGACCAAAGCCGCGATAGCCGCCACGGTTATAACAACTTTATTGGCAATGAGCTGGGGGTTAAAGGGGCTTTGGTGCGTGACGAAATCGACACCGCCCGCAGCCTCGACCCCTATGTTCAAGCCAACTGGGCCATCGACGACTGGACCGTGCAGGCAGGCCTGCGCTACAGCACGATGGAAATGGACGTCCACGATCAATTTTTGAGCAATGGCGACGACAGCGGCACCAAGCGCTACGAGAAAGCCACCCCGACGGTCAGCGTGATGTACGCCTTCACCCCCGAACTGCACGGTTATGCCAGCGCGGGCAAAGGCTTTGAAACACCCACCCAGGCCGAACTGGCGTATTCGCCTGGTGGCAAGGGTTTCAACTTTGGCCTGAAACCTGCTGAAAGCACGCAATATGAAGTGGGCCTCAAAGCGCAGGTGTACAACACGCGCATCAACGCGGCGGTGTTTCAGATCACCACGGAAGATGAACTGGTGGTCGCTGGCAATGATGGCGGCCGCACCACCTACCAAAACGCCGGCCGCACCTTGCGCCGTGGCTTTGAACTGGGCGTCGAAAGCCAGTTGGCCGAACACTGGACCGCCACCCTGGCCTACACCCGCCTACAGGCCACCTATGACAGTGACTTTGTCAGCGGCAGCGGCACTAACCGCAAAAGTGTCGACAAAGGCAACGATCTGCCGGGCGTGCCGCAAACCACGCTGTTCGCGGAAGTTAACTGGAAGCCGGCCGACTGGGTCAGCACTGCCCTTGAAGGCATGTACCGTAGCAAGGTCTACGTGGAAGACACCAACACAGCCAGAGCGGCACCGGCGTACAGCGTGTTCAACTGGCGGGCAAAGTTTGAACAGAAGATCGAACACTGGACCTTCCACCAGACCTTACGCCTGGACAACCTGCTGGACCGCCAGTACGTGGGCTCGGTGATCGTGGCCGACAGCAGCAGCCGCTACTACGAAGCCGCCCCGGGCCGCTCGTGGTATGCGGGCGCGGGGGTTGAGTACAACTTCTAAGTCGCAAAACCACACTGTAGGAACGAGCTTGCTCGTGATCTTTTGATCTGGTTTTTGATCATCAAAGTAACACGGCGTAAAGCCGGAACCTTAAGTGGCCGTGACCGCAGCAATGGATAAGATTGCTGCGCGACAGCGCGGCGTCGAAGACGGGGCGACCTCTCCTACAGGGGGTGGGTTACACCTCTTTCGGCAAACGCTCATCTATCACTTGATACAGCGCGCTGGTCGCTGGCCAGTTGCGCATAAAGCGCGCCCGGTCACGGGCGTAGGCCGGGGCAAAGCGGGCGTTTGAACGGTGCTGGCACATGGAGTCCAGGTCAATCAGCGCCCAGCGTCCATCGGCCCAGAACACGTTATGCCCCTTCAGGTCACCGTGGCTGATGCGTTCGCGAATCAAGTCGGCAAACAACCGGTCCAGCGCCTGTAACTCGGCCTCGGGCGCGTCGCCTTGGGCAACGTAGGGCGCAAAACGCTCGATGATGTCCGGCCCCGGCAGGTATTCGGTGACCAAGTACGCCTTGCCCCGCAGCCCCAGAAAGCGGGTTTCCAACAGGGCCAACGGCTTGGGCGTGGCAATGCCAAGGAACGCCAGGCGATTGCCTTCGCGCCACGAATGCCAGGCCCGGCTGGGCCGCCAAAAACGCTTGAGCCAATGGGCAAAGCCCTTGATGTTGTAGCGTTTGACCACCAATGTGCGCCCCGCCACGTCCACCTTGCCCACGCTTGCCGCGCCGCCGGTCTTGTACAGGTGCCCCTGGTCGAGCAAGGCATCGGCATTGGCCAGCACGGGCAACAGGGCGGCGGTTTCTTCGCGGCGCACGGCACGCAAGGCAAACGCCCCACGCTGCACGCTGAATAAGGTGCAGTCGCGACCGGTTTTGTTGAGGAAATCGTTCAAGCGCCAAGCCCGGACTTTTTCGATCTGCTTGAGCAGCGCCTCCAGCGGCAAGGCGTGTTCGCCGTTGCTCAGCAGGTAATGCACCAGCAATTCTTCAATAAACGGCTCAAGGGTTCTGGGCAATTGCGCAAAAAACACCCCGAGGTTTTCCAGCACTTTGTCCCGAGACAACGGCTTGCCAGCCTGTTCGACGCAAATCCCCGCGCCGTCGATCAAGTACAGGTGGCCGTTCTGGCGCAACAAGTTGTCCAGGTGCAGGTCTTCCTGCCACAGGCCTTTGAGGTGCATCTGGCCAATCGCGGCCAGGGCCTCGGCCAAGACCGCTTGCTGTTCGTCTGCCAGTACGGGCAGGTGCTCAACGGCCTTCCAGGCTTCATCCAGGCTGTGCGCGTCTTCCAGAAACTCGAACAGCAACCAGCCGCCCTCGCCGTCTTGCAAACCATCGGCCAGCAGCAACGGCGTGGTCAGGCCCTGTTCCGCCAACAGACGTACGCCGGTCAACTCACGCTCAAAGTTGCGCGCGGCCTTGCTGCCCACCATCAACTTGGCCAGCACCGTGCGCCCCCGCCATACGCCTGCGCCCACATAACGCTGGCCCGGCAATACGCGCAGCAAGGTCAGCAGTTGCAACTGCGCAGGCCCGGCGGCGTCTGCCAGTTCAAGGCTCAACGGCAAGCCCGGCGTGCGCCCGGCCTTTTGCAGTTCGGACAAGCGCATCAGCGTTTCTCCTTGTGGCTACGGCGCGAATTCAGACGCACGAACCAGGCGTCGACCAGGCCGCTGTCAACCGGTTGATCAAGGTAAGCCGCCAGCAACGCGCGCACTTCTGCATCACTCCACACCGACGCCCGGCGCAGTAACGGCTCAATGTCCTTGACCCGGTCACGCTGCCCCAACAACAAAGGCCGGGTTTTTTCCAGGTCGATCAGTTGCGCCCGGTACTGGGCACCGTGCGCTTGTAAAAAGATGTGTTTGGGGTAGAAACAGCCGTGAACCTGACGCACCGCGTGCAGGCGTCGCGCCAGTTGCCCGCAGGCCTGCAAAATGGCCTGCTGTTGCTCGCCGGTCAGTTGCGGCCATTGTTCCAGCAGCGTGTCGAGATCGCTCCAGCCATCCAGGGCCCGCGTCATCAACACCGCCCGGCGCTCACCTGGCACCTTGCGTTCCCCATAAAACGCCGCGTCGAGGGCTGGAATACCCAACTGCTGATAGCGCTGGATATTGCGAAATTCGCGAGCAAAACTCGGCTCGCCCAACGGGCTGTGCAACGTGCGAGTCAGGTAGTTGCTTTGGCGCTTGAGGTAGAAACCCTGGCCCTCAAGGTCCAGGCGAAAGACCGTACTCCAGCCACCACGGCTGGTGTTGGGCTCGTCCACCGCTTCGAGCTTGAGGTTCCACAGCGCATCAAAATCCGCCACCCCATTGCGTTCCAGCAAGGCACGGTCAGCCTCGGCCACGTAGTCAGTCATTCCCGTCCCTCAAAAAAACGCACGATATGGCGCACACGTTCCTTGTCCGCCGCGTTAAGCCTGGTGCGTCCGGTGTATTGAAAATAAAAGCGCAGGCGCTGGGTGGCCGACAAGTGGTATTTGGCCACTTTATCCAGGCAAGCCAAGTCTTTGGTGATGCGGTATTTGAGCCAGAAACCGCGCCAGAAATCACCGTTCGGGCAATCGATCAAATACAGCCGGGGCTGATCGTCGATCAGCAGGTTGCGCCACTTCAGGTCGTTATGGGTGAAACGGTGGTCGTGCATGGTTTTGGTGTAGCGCGCCAATTGGCGGCTGACGCAATCGACCCAGGCGCGGTTTTTGAGCAAGGGATCATGGTTGTCCGCCAGCTCCGACAAGTCACGGGTACCGGGCAGTTCGCGGGTGATCATGGCACCGCGGTCGTAGGCCAGGCAGCGGCGCTCAAGGCCCCACGCCACCACCTCTGCTGTGGGAATGCCCCATTTGGCGAAGCGCTTGAGGTTCTGCCATTCGGACTTGACCCGTGGGCGGCCCAGGTAGCGGCGCAAACCTTTGCCGGCCCCGGTGTAGCGCTTGACGTAATAATTGACGCCACCGCGCTCGACACGAATGACTTCCGACAAGGGGTCGCGCGTCAGGTGTTCGCCTTGCAAAGCGAACACCGCATCCAGAGTGCCAAAATCCGAAGCCAGCGCGCTGTAGGCCGGGTCCAGGTTCCAACCCGCCATTAGAGTGCGTCTCCGTAACGCAATTTGCGCGCGTACAGTTTGTTCGCCTTGCCTTCGAGCCACGCCAGCAAATGGGCTTCATCACGCAGGATCTGACGCAACGGCTTTTGGAAATAACCGTGCAGGAAGCGCAACTTGTCGCGCCGGGTCAGGCCAATGTCCAGCGCCGAGAAATACAGCGCGGCCAGGTCCTTGTTGCGCCAGCGTGTGCTGATGACGGCGCGGGTCTGGGCGCGGTGCAGGTCGATCACCGAGAGGCGGAAGTGGTCCGCCGTCACCGGCTTGTCGGTGTGCAGTAAAAAGTGGCAGATGTAGCAATCGCGGTGGTTGACGCCCGCGCGGTGCATCATGCCGGTCATGCGCGCCACTTCGGCGATCAGGGCTCGCTTGAGCCTGGGCAGCGGTGGCTCTTTGACCCAGTTGAGGCTGAAGTCTTCGAGGCTGACGGTCGGGGCCAGCTCTTCGGTAATAATGAATGAGTGCTGCGCCGCCGGGTTGTGGCCCTTTTCGCCGTAGGCAACGGCGGTCATGGTGGGCACGCCCACTTCATGCAGGCGGTTGATCGCCCGCCATTCCTGGCCCGCACCGAGCACCGGCAATTTGGCGGTCAGCAGGTTCTTGAACACTTCACCCCAGCCAATGCCACGGTGGATTTTCACAAAGAAACCACGGCCATCGACTTCGGTGCGCAAGGTCCGTCGGCCTTCAAGCTCACGGTACACCTCGCCGTGCAGACGCTCGACTTCGGTGAACGCATCGCGCCCAGCCCACAAGCGTTTGAAGGGTTCGGCAAGTATCAGTTTCATCAGTGTTGCTCCGCCAGAATCACATCCGCAGCGTGCTGCGCCATGCTATAGAGGTCGGCCGTCTGCGCGTAGGCCAGGCCGTTACGGCTCCAGGCTGCGCGCGCAGCATCATCGGACAACATGTGGGTCAGTTCATCATTGAGTTGGGCTTGGTCAAACGGTTCGTCCAGCACCCGGCCACAGTCAGCATCGCTGATGTAATGGGCGTAGCCACAGACCGCGCTGACCAGCACCGGCAAGCCGGCGACCAGCGCTTCAAGCAGCACGGTACCGGTGTTTTCGTTGTAGGCCGGGTGAATCAGCAGGTCGGCACCCAACAGGAAACGCGGGATATCGCTGCGCCCCTTGAGGAACTGCACATGCTCGCCCAGGCCCAACGCGGCGCTTTGCAATTGAAAGACTTTGGGGTCGTCCTGACCAATCACAAACAGCCGGGTGCGCTTTTTAAGCGCGCTCGGCAGCGCCGCCAGGGCTTTAAGGCTGCGGTCCACGCCTTTGGTTTTGAAGCCTGAACCAATTTGCACCAACAGCCGATCATCGTCTGTCAGGTTGAACTCGCGGCGAAAATCGGCACGAATAGCTGCCGCGTTCGGCGGCGCGCGGCGATCCAGCGCAATACCCGGTGGCAGCAGGTGAAAGCGTTCCAGCGGAGTGCCGTAATGCTTGATGAACAGCGGCTGCTGGACCTCGGAAATCATCAGGATTTGGGTCTTGGCATGCTTGTCGAACACCGCGCGCTCGTACTCGGCAAAGTGCTTGTAGCGTTTGAAAAAACGGTACAGCGAATGGCGCAGGTTTTGCGCCTTGTCTTCAAAACAGCCGTCGGCGGCGTAGTACACGTCCAGCCCCGGCATTTTGTTGAAGCCCACCACCCGGTCAACCGGGCGCTTGGCCAGGTCGGCCTGCATCCAGGCGAGCATTTTTTCATTGCGCGTATGGTTGTTGAAGGCTTTGACCGGCGCAATCAGCACTTCAAAACCTGCCGGAATATCGCCTTCCCAGATCATGGTGTACACGCGAATCTGATGCCCGCGCTGTTGGCACTCCAGGGCAATGCGCATGAAATCGCGTTGCAGCCCGCCAAACGGGAAATACTTGTACAGCACAAAAGCCAGTTGCATCAGCGCAGTTCCTCAGCCAGTAACAACGTGCTTAATCGACTTGCGACACGCTCAGGGTTCAAACGGGTGAAGCACAACGGCCACTCGTTTTTCAGGTCAAACCGCTGCTGGTCCTGTGCAGTCGGGGTGTAGGTGCATTTTTTTTGCAGGCACGGCGCACACGGAAAATCACTGGCCAAATGAATTTGCACCTTGCCATAGGCACCGGTCAGCCCCGGGTTGGTGGGGCCAAACAGGGAAATAGTCGGCACATCCAGTGCCGCTGCCAAATGCCCCAGGCCGGTGTCCACCGCCACACAGGCGCTGGCGCTGGCCAACACCTTGGCGACGCCGGCGAGGTTGAGCTTAGGCAGAACCACAGCATTGTGCAGGCCGTTGGCGATGCGTTCGGCACGGGCCTTTTCGGCCGGGTTACCCCAGGGCAAACGCACTTCGACCCCCATATGCCCCATGCGGACGGCCAAGTCACGCCAGTACACTTCAGGCCAATGCTTGGTGTCCCACGTGGTGCCGTGCAAAAACAGCACAAAAGCATTCTGGCGCGGCAGCTCGACCAGTTTGTCGACGTCTAGCCCGTAATCACCCAGCCCTTTGGGCAGGTCATAGCCCAGCGCCACGGCAAATAACTGGCGCAGCCGCTCGACCGCATGCTGGCCGCGGGCAACCGCCAGGCGGCGCTGGTAAAAACGGCTGGCCAGCGGTTCGCGGGCCGAGTTTTTATCCAGCCCGGCCACCGGAGCGTTCACATAACGCGTCAGCCAAGCGCTTTTGACCAGCCCTTGGGCGTCAATCACCAGGTCGTACTGTTCAGCGCGCAGGCGTTGCTTGAAACGCTTCCACTCGCCGCTTTTGAGGGTTTCCCAGAGGTTTTTGCGCCAGCGGCGGATCGCCACGGGAATCACCTTGCCTACCGCAGGGTGCCAGGTGGGGATCTCGGCAAAGCCTTCTTCCACCACCCAGTCAAAAGTAATGCCGGGAATGGCCCGGGCGGCATCAGTCAGCGCTGGCAAGGCATGAATCACATCCCCCAGCGAGGATGTTTTTACCAACAGAACACGCACTTAGTTGACCTCGACCACAACGCCCTGCAACCGTTGCAAGGCCTCTACCACGGGCTTTGGCATGAGTTCGCGCAGGCAATTGTAGTGACCGAAGCGGCACGTGCGCTCAAAACACGGGCTGCATTCCAGGCCCAAACGCACGATCTCAACCTTGTCCGCCAGCGGCGGTGTGAAGCCCGGTGAAGTGGAGCCGTACACCGCCACCAGTGGGCGATTCAGCGCCGCCGCCACGTGCATCAGCCCGGAGTCGTTGGACACCACGGCGTCGGCACAGGACAACAGATCGATGGCTTCCGCCAGCGAGGTTTCACCACTGAGGTTGACTGACTCTTCGCGCAGGCCGGGGATCAGCCGCGCGCGAATGTCTTCGCCCACGCTGTGATCGTTTTTGGAGCCAAAGAGCCAGACCTGCCAGCCTTCACGGATTTTCTGCTCGGCCACCGCCGCATAGTGGTCAGACGGCCAGCGCTTGGATTCGCCAAACTCGGCTCCCGGGCAGAGCGCCAACACGGGGCGGTCCAGTGTTAGGCCGAACTTGGCCAGGGCCGCCTCGCGGCTCACCGGGTCGATTTGCAACGCGGGGCGCGGGTACGGCTGGGGCAGGTCGGCTCCCGGCGCGTAGGCCAGGGCCATAAAACGCTCGATCATTAACGGGTAGCGCTCTTTATCGAGCGTGCGCACATCGTTAAGCAAGCCGTAGCGGAACTCGCCGCGCCAGCCGGTGCGCGTGGCAATACCCGCGAAGAACGGCACCAGCGCCGACTTCAGCGAGTTGGGCAGCAAAATCGCTTGATCGTATTGCCCCTTGAGGGACTTGCCGATGGAGCGCCGTGTGGCCAGTTCAAGCGCACCGTGGCCGAGCGGAAAGCTCAAGGCCTGGCGAACTTCAGGCATGCGCTCAAGGATGGGCCGGCTCCACTCGGGGGCCAGCACATCGATCTCGCACTGCGGGTGGCGTTGTTTGAGGCACTGGAACAGTGTCTGCGCCATCACCATGTCACCGACCCAACTGGGCCCAACGATCAAAATATTCATAAGTTTCCATAAACAAGCAAGGGAGGCATTCGCCTCCCTGCTGTGATGCTATGCCGACATTACTTGACCAGTGTACGCCACTCTGGATGATCCGTTGTCTTGCCGGTCACCAGGTCAAAGTAGGCCTTTTGCAGTTTCTCGGTAATCGGGCCGCGGCGGCCGATGCCGATCTGGCGGCCATCGACTTCACGAATCGGCGTGACTTCAGCGGCAGTGCCGGTGAAGAACGCTTCGTCGGCGATGTACACCTCGTCACGGGTGATGCGTTTTTCAACGAACTTGAACCCAAGTTCGGTGGCCAGGGTCAGGATTGTGCTGCGGGTGATGCCGTTCAGGCAGGCCGTCACGTCCGGGGTATAGATCACGCCGTCCTTGACCAGGAACACGTTCTCGCCGGAACCCTCGGCCACGAAGCCTTCAGGGTCTAGCAGCAGTGCTTCGTCGGCACCGCCGGAAATCGCTTCCTGCAGGGCCAGCATCGAGTTGATGTAATGACCGTTGGCCTTGGCACGGGTCATGGAGATGTTCACGTGGTGGCGGGTGAAGGAACTGGTGCGCACCTTGATCCCGACTTCCAGCGCTTCAGCCCCCATGTAGGCACCCCAGCTCCATGGCGCGATGATCACATGCACCTTCAGGCCGGTGGCGCGAAGGCCCATGGCTTCGGATCCGTAGAACACCATCGGGCGGATATAGGCGCTGTCGAGGTTGTTTTCACGCACCGCTACGCGGGTCGCTTCATTGATTTCGTCTTTGCTGAACGGGATCTTCATGCCCATGATGTGGGCGGAATCGAACAGGCGGTCGGTGTGGGCCTGCAAGCGGAAAATCGCTGCGCCCTGAGGGGTTTCGTAGGCGCGCACGCCTTCAAACACACCCATGCCGTAGTGCAGGGTATGGGTCAGCACGTGAGTGGTCGCATCGCGCCACGGCACCAGTTTGCCGTCATACCAAATCACACCATCACGATCAGCCATCGACATCGTCAAGATCCTCTTAGAGAGAAAAGCAGCTTCAAGCTGCACGTTTTAAGCTTCAAGAAAAGCAGCTTCACGTCCTGCGCTGCAAGCTTTTACTTGAAGCTTGAAACTTGCAGCTTAGCGCAACCCCAACTCTTCCCAGATACGCCGAACGTCCCGGCGCGCGTCCACCAGTTGATCCCCCGTGACCACCCCTGCCTCCTTCTGCAAGGCCTGACGGTGGGCGACGGCGCGAAAGGCTTTGTAAGCCTCGCGCAACAGGCTGGCATCGGTGGCGGGCATCAGCCCGGCCTGTTCCAGCCCTTCCAGAATGCGGATGTTATCGGTGTAGCGCAGTAGCGCCGGGTGTTCCCTGGACCACGCCAGGGCCGCGTATTGCACCATAAATTCAATGTCGACGATACCACCCGCGTCCTGCTTGAGATCGAACGGCACCGTGGCCTGGAAGGCATTTTCAGCGGTGCCGGCCGCCGTGCTGCGCGTGCCGAGGTTGTCGCGCATTTTGGCGCGCATGTCGCTGACCTCCTGGCGCAGCGTGGGCAAATCACGCTCGCGCCCCAGCACATTGGCACGCACGCGCTCAAACGCCGCGCCGACTTGCTGGCAACCCACCAGAACCCGCGCCCTTACCAACGCTTGATGCTCCCAGGTCCAGGCTTCGTTTTGCTGATAGCGCTCAAACGCCCCCAGGGAACTGACCAGCAGCCCCGACGCCCCGGACGGGCGCAAGCGCATGTCCACGTCATACAACTGGCCGGAGGTGGTTTGCGCGGTCAGCAAATGAATGATGCGTTGGCCCAGCCGGGTGAAAAACTGCGCACTGTCGATCGGCTTGGGGCCATCGGTGTCGGCATTCGGGTCGCCGTCGTGGATAAACACCAGGTCCAGGTCTGAACCGTGGCCCAGCTCGATCCCGCCCACTTTGCCGTAACCCACAATAATAAAGCCCGGATCGCACAGGCTGCCGTCCGAACGCTGCGGCGTGCCGTACTTGGCCACTGTCTGACGCCAGGCCAGCGCCAGCACTTGCTCCAGGATGGCCTCGGCCAGCCAGGTCAGGTAATCGCTGACTTTCATTAACGGCAGGCTGCCGGTGATTTCCGACGCGGCAACCCGCAGGCGGTGTGCCAGCTTGAAGTTACGCAGCACTTCCATTTGCTGCTCAAGGTCGTCCTCGGGAATGCGTGTCAGGCGCTCGCGCAACTCGGCCGCCAGTTCAGGGGCCAACGGCGGCTTGAACAGTCGCCCTTCGTTGAGCAACTCGTCGAGCAACAACGGGAACCGCGTAATTTGCTCAGCGATCCATGGGCTGGCCGCGCACAAGGTCAGCAAGCGGCGCAGCGCGTCGGGGTTTTCCGTCAGCAGCACCAGGTACGCCGAACGCCGGGCGACGGCCTCGACCAGCGGCAATACCCGCTCCAGCACCAGGTCCGGGTTGGCATGTTCGACCGCTTGCGCCAGCAAACGCGGAATAAAGGCATCCAGCCGCTCACGGCCCAGGCGCTGCATCGCTCGCAACTGCGGGCTGGCCCGCAACCCGGCCAATTGCTTCAAGGCGTTGGGGGCATCGACAAACCCGGCCTCCTCCAGTTGGGCACAGGCCGCCGCATCGTCCTGAACTTCTTCCCACAGGGGCAGCCACTCGCCACCGACCACCATTTCACCCGCATCCATGTCCTCTTCATCGTCCGGGTCGGCAATGACCTGACGGAAATGCCAGTCAATTCGGCCACGCCAGGCCATCAATTGCTCATGGAACGCGGCCCAGGTGTCAAAGCCCATCATGAAGGCAATGCGCGCCTGGTCCTGCTCGGAGTCTGGCAACATTTGAGTCTGACGGTCAGCAATGGCCTGAATGGCATGCTCTGTGTAACGCAGGAATTCATAGCCCTCGCGCAGCTCGTTGACCACGGCTGGCGGCAAGTAACCCTGCCCTTCCAGAATGCTCAGCACCTTGAGCAGCGGACGTTGCTGCAAGCTGAGGTCGCGCCCGCCGTGGATCAGTTGAAACGCCTGAGCAATAAACTCGACCTCACGGATCCCGCCCGCGCCCAGCTTGATGTTGTCGGCCATGCCTTTGCGCCGCACTTCCTGCTGGATCAACTGCTTCATGGTGCGCAGCGCTTCAATCGCCGAGAAGTCGAGGTAGCGCCGGTACACAAACGGGCGCAGCACATCGAGCAACTGTGCGCCCGCCACTTGGTCGCCGGCCACCACCCGCGCCTTGATCATGGCGTAGCGCTCCCAGTCGCGCCCCTGGTCCTGGTAGTACTGTTCCAGCGCGTTAAAACTCAACACCAGCGCGCCTGAAGAACCATAAGGGCGCAAGCGCATGTCGACGCGGAACACAAAACCGTCGACGGTCATCGGGTCCAGTGCCTTGATCAGTCGCTGGCCCAGGCGGATAAAAAACTCCTGGTTATCCAGCGGGCGCTTGGCCCCCACGGTTTCGCCACCCTCGGGGTAGGCGAAAATCAGGTCGATGTCCGATGACAGGTTCAGTTCTACCGCGCCCAGCTTACCCATGCCCAAAATCACCATGGGCTGCGGCTCGCCGCTGCGGTGCCCGTGGGGCGTACCAAATTGCTGGCAATGGCGTTCATACAGCCAGCCATACGCTTGGTCGATGCTGGCGTCAGCCATGTCCGACAGGTCGCGGCAGGTTTCGATCAAGTCGGCCTGGCGGGTCAGGTCACGCCAGATAATCCGCACCTGTTGGCGGGTGCGTTGGCGACGCAACACTCGGCCCAGTTCGTCATCGCTTTGCGCCTGCTGAGCGGCCGAAGCGATTTGCCCGCACATCTCACCGGGGGCGAAACTGCGATCCAGTTCGCCGATGCGGACCATGTCCAGCAACATCAAAGGGTCACGCAAAGACTGTTCTATAAAGAAGTCACTCGCGGCACTCACACGATTGAACGCTGACCAGCGATCCGACGACCAGTCATCAAGCGCGTGCCCGCCCTCAAGGCCGGCGACCGCAGCGCGCCAAGCCTGCTCGGCATGGCTGGCAAGGGGCAGTAAAAGGCTGGGGATTGCGACAAGCGAGGGAAGGCTCATGGTCTATCCTTGATCGGCGATGGTGTAGCCGAGTACGGTGACGGGAAGAAACAGCGGTTTAAACCAACTGTCGTACAAAGGTTACAAATAGCCGTTTTCTGCCATTATTTAGCAGAAAAACAATGTATAAACGGCAAATCATCACGTTTAAAATCTACAATATCGATTTTTCTTACGCTGAAACAAACCGATATTGTAGTCCGCCCTGTAGTTTTACTACTGGGTCAAACACTTGAAGGGCTGAAATGGCCGGCGATTTGTAGTAAAACTACACAACGTCGGAACCAACCCTCCGGCCATCCAAGAATTTATGTCGTCTGCCCACAAGGCCAGTCGCAAACTCAGGCAACCGATTCTGGAAGCCTTTCCGCCCTGGAGCAAGCCATGCAAGACCTCGATCCCGTCGAAACCCAGGAATGGCTGGACGCCCTGGAATCGGTTCTCGACAAAGAAGGCGAAGAACGCGCTCACTACCTGATGACCCGTTTGGGTGAGCTCGCGACACGCACCGGTTCGCAGCTGCCGTACGCCATCACCACGCCATACCGCAATACGATTCCCGTGACTCACGAAGCACGCATGCCTGGCGACCTGTTTATGGAACGCCGCATTCGCTCGCTGGTTCGCTGGAACGCGATGGCAATGGTCATGCGCACGAACTTGAAAGATTCTGACCTGGGCGGTCATATCTCCAGCTTCGCTTCCAGCGCAACCCTGTATGACATCGGCTTCAACTACTTCTTCCAGGCCCCGACCGACGAGCACGGCGGCG
>Ga0308167_1000415_pt1 | contig 78002 bp, 83 predicted proteins | sample PhyCR1_2_FD_202138 | JGI IMG/M metagenome (GOLD analysis project Ga0308167, IMG submission 202138) | Phyllosphere microbial communities from UC Gill Tract Community Farm, Albany, California, United States - DLSLRC.R1 | ecosystem: Host-associated > Plants > Phyllosphere > Unclassified | place... | reverse complement strand
GTAACCTGAACGGGGTCGGGCCGCTTCCCCCAAGCGGTCCGACCCCAGCATCGCCCCTCGGTGCCAAGCCCCGGCCCAGTTCCCCCCAACTGGGCCGGGGCGGCCCCACCGGCCGCAGCTGGCGGCGAGGGGGCAGGCCCCCTCGCGCTCCCCCGATCGCTCAGACGATCATCGTTCGCTGCTTGGCCCACTCGGTATGCACGTCCGTCCCCGCGTTCATAGCCTGCTTGAAGTGCAGCGCCGTGTGAGGTACGCGGAGCTGATACATGATGCGCGTTAGAAGCAATGTCTTGGCCACGTTGGGATGCGCGTTGCTCGTCTCAACCCTGATTCGCCACCAGATTCCCTGAGTAGGCGTCTTTTCAAACCAGTAGATCCAACTGCGCGCCGTTGCGATGCCTGACCGTCGTGAAACGACGACCGTGATCGGCGTCCAGCACGCCACCTCGTTGTTGAACTGGGTGATCGGTGAACGACGTGACCAGGCGAGAGCAGGCATTAGACCACGATCCTTTCGAGGGGCCGCCGCGCCGCATCCCCTCGGGTGAAGTGATCATCCGTGCGCGGGCCGCTCAGGTGAAAGTACCTCAAAGGTTAGCCAGTAGTTACACAGTGCTATCTCTTCGATATCGCACTGAAAGCTTGGAACTAAGCGCGAGCGATCACGGCCGCGGCCGTGAGCCGCCGCGGCGGCAGAAGGAGCCGGCACTGTCTGCCCTGCGGGCCCGTTGGTTTGCCGTGAAGCCTTCGGCAGCGTACGTCCGTCCGGGTTCCGCGCAAGCGGCAAGCCGCCGGCTCCGCCGAGATTTTCGGCACGCGCTTCGCTTATTCCGCGCCGAAATTCTCTCCCCCACCGCCCTCCGGGTTGCACTCCACCCTCCCGTCCTAGCGGCGACAAGTCGCCATCACGGCAAAACAACGAGAGGGAAGGAAGAGCACATGCGAATCACCACCATCACCACGGTCGTCCCGGTGGTCGGGGAGGACGAGATTCAGCGTCAACTCCGGAAGTTGGGCGAGCGGGACCAGGACCTCGCGACCTACGCCCGTTCGGGGTGGCAGTTGGTCCACGCCGCCACGGTGTCCGGTCCGCACTTCGCGACGTTCGTGGACACGCTCACGCAGACCGACGAGTGACCCAGGCGGGGAGGGGCGAACCGTACTCGCCCCTCCCCTGCCCCCGACAGTAACCACCCGGCAGGAGAGAGCCATGACGACGAGCACCGCCACCAAGAAACGCACCAACACCCGTCGCCCCACCGTCAGCCCCGAGGCCCGGAAGGCCCAGGCGGAAGCACTGCACGAGTCGATCGCGACCCAGGTCGAGCAGCTGCGCGACTCGGACCGCTGGACGCAGTTCCTCGCGTTCGCGGCCGCGTTCCACCGCTACAGCCTCAACAACGTGTTGTTGATCCTCAGCCAGCGCCCCGACGCCGAGCGCGTCGCCGGGTTCCGGAAGTGGCAGGCCCTCGGCCGTCAGGTCCGCAAGGGCGAAAAGGCGCTCCGGATCTTCGGCTACAGCACCAAGAAGATCACCGAGCAGGACGAGAACGGCGAGGACGTGGAGAAGCGCTACCCCCGGTTCCCGATCCTGCCCGTGTTCGACATCGCCCAGACGGACCCGATCGACCCGGGCGCCGACGACCCGTCCACGCTCACGGCGCCGCTGACCGGCGCCGATGACCACGGCGTGATCGTCACGCTGACCGCGCACCTGGTCGCGGAGGGCTGGACCGTCGAGCACGCCGACACCGGCCAGGGCCGCAACGGCTTCACCGACCCCGAGGCTCGCCGCGTCGTGATCGCCGCGCACCTCTCCCCCGAGCACTCCGCCAAGACCCTGATTCACGAGCTCGCGCACGTGATCCTCGGCCACACCGACGACCTGACCGAATACGCCGACCACCGCGGCCTCATGGAAACCGAAGCCGAGAGCGTCGCCTACGTCGTTGCCGGACTCGTCGGGTTCGACACCGCCGCGTACAGCGTCGGCTACGTCGCCGGATGGTCCGACGCGGACACCGACCTGATCCGCTCCACCGCCGCCCGCGTCCTCAGCGCCGCCCACCAAGTCGCCGCGATCCTCGACCCCGACGACGAGCAGGACGACGAGGCCTGACCTCCCCGCGGGGCCGCCACCCGGCGGTCCCGCCCCACTATCGAAGTGCTATCACAACGCAAGCGGAATGGAACCGCTAGCAGAACGGAAGCAGCACCATGAGCAGCACCGGCTACCAGTGCAAGGAGTGCGGCGGTCCCAGCCCCATCGGTGTCGGCTACGTCGACACCACCCCAGGAGCCGCGGACGCCTCCGCCGCCCTGACCTTCTGCGGCTGTGGGTACAGCCGCCTCGAGCCGGGAGCGGCCAGGTACGGTCCCGCCGCTCCCCTGACACCGAACGCGCAGCGCCTCGCGGCCCGCGGCTACGCACCCCCGTTCACGCTCGCGCAGAGCCTCGCGTGGGCCGAGCAGTCGGCCGCATTCGCGCGCACGGCTGCCGACCGATACGTGTCGACCGCTCGCGAGCACCAGAGCAAGAACCGGGAGGCGGAGCGGTTCGAGGCCGTCGCCGAGCAGTTGCGACGGCTCCACGACCTCGACCAAGCCAGCGCCGGCCACTGACCCGCCGCCGCCCGGCCAGCCGGGCGGTGAGGGGGCCAGCCCCCTCACGCTCCCCCGGTAGCGCACTGCTAGCAATATGCAACCACTTGCATAACGCTATTGCCGTGATATCACTTCGGAAGTAGGATGAAAGCATGATCATCGTCGTAGGAAGCGAAAAGGGCGGGCCGGGGAAGTCGACCATCGTCACCAACCTCGCCGTCGAGCTCGCGCGTCAGGGCAAGGACGTGGTGATCGTCGACGCCGACAAGCAGCGTTCCGCCGCCCGCTGGCACGCCGATCGCGTCGACGCCGGGCACCAGCCCGCCGTCGCCGCCGTCGAGAAGCTCGGGAACATCTACTCAACGCTCCGCGACCTCGACGCCCGCTACGACGTCGTGGTGGTCGACGTCGCCGGGCAAGACTCGCAGGAGATGCGCACGGCCATGATCGCTGCGCATCAAATGCTCGTCGTCGTGCGGCCCTCGCAACTCGACCTCGACACGCTCCCGCACATGTCCGAACTGATCGAGACAGCGTTGGACCTGAACCCAGAACTCCGGGTGCGGGGCCTGATCACACAGGCACCGACGAACCCCAACGGCACCGAGCGCACGGACGCGGGGGAGTACCTGGCGGACTACCCGCTCATCGCGCCGCTCGAAACGGTCGTGTACGAACGCAAGGCGTACCGCGACGTCATCGGAGAAGGACTCTCCGTCGTGGAGTGGACCAACCCGAAGGCCCGCGCCGAAATCCAGGAACTCGCAGGAGAGGTCATCGCGTAATGCCGATCAAGAAGCGCACCCCCCAGACCGACGCCGAGCGCGAAGCGGCCATCGCCGCATTCGGCGCCGGCGCCACCGCCCCCGCGGGTGAAGCACCGCCGGCACCGGCGGAGTCGACGCCCGCGCGCACCACGCGGCCGCCGAAGGCCCGCAAGGCAGCCGCGACCGCGGAGCCCACCGGCGACGTGCCCTCGACCTCGCTGGTGCGCTGGGCCGACGAGGACCTGCCGCGCGCCGTCCAGCGGATCGCCGCGGCCGAGGACCGCAGCTTCCAGAAGACGATGCTGCTGCTCATCCGACGCGGCGTCGACGCCTACGACGCCGACTAGCACGACGATGTCGGTCTGATAGCAGAGTGCTATCAGACCGACAGCACAACGAAGCCGTGGGGATAGCACGATGACAGCACCAGGGCGTCGGCCCCCCGCGGCGGGCGGGCGGCACCGATCGCCACGCCGATCGGCCCGTGGGGGAGCCGCTGCGCGGCCAGCCCTTGTCTCGTCCTTCGACCGTTCCGGCGGGACGATCGTAGTTCGCTTCACCGCGGTAACCAGGGCTTTCGCGGCATATCCTCCCTCGCTGCGCTCAGTCCGGTATTCCACGGTCCCTGGTCACCGCCGCTCCCGCTCACACTCGGTCCCCTTAGCCGGAAACGGTCAGAAGAGAAGTTGATCGGGAGGGGTCTGAGGATCATGAGCAACGTCACCGTCTACAGCAAGCCGTCGTGCGTGCAGTGCACCGCCACGTACCGTGCGCTCAACAACAAGGGCGTCACCTACGAGGTCATCGACCTCACCATGCAGCCCGCCGACGTCGTGGAGAGCTTCAAGGCCCGCGGGCTCCTACAGGCACCCATCGTCGTCACCGACACCGAGACGTGGGCCGGCTTCCAGCCCGACAAGATCGCTGCCCTGGCCGCCTGACCCGACTGCTCACCGAGGACACGAGGACCATGACCGGTACAACGCCGAATCCGACCCGGTGGGAGTGGGCCCGGTCAGGCGCGGCGCCGGCCGACGCCTTCACGGGGCCGGCGGACTACGACGAGCTCGCGGCACCGACCGCGGCGGGCCGTGAGTTCCCGATGGGGGAGTTCACCGAGCGAGAGTGGCCGATCTTCCGACAGGGACAGCGGTGGGGTTGGGAGTCGCGACAGTCCGAGGTGGACGCCGCGTGGAACGCCTACAACGGTGCCGACTACGACGCCGACCGCTACTACCGAGCCGCGTACGACCACGACAACCACGACTGCGCCATCCACGCCAACAGGGGTCCGTACCAGGGAGCACGCACCCGCCTGTTGCAGTGGAGCTACTGGCCCGACGAGGAAGAGCAACTCCCACCGGATCAGCGCCGAGGGGACACACGACCATGACCGAGAGCAACGGCACACCCGCCACGGGAGGACGTGCAGGTGACCCTCCGAGGTGAGGACTGGGAAAGCATGTCCGGCGTGAACGCCCCAACCTGACTGCCTCCCACTAGCTAGCACCCTCGGTCGACTCTCTCCCGTCCGGGGGTGCTTTCGTGTGCGCTCGAGAGTACCTACGGCGACGAATCGCGAGGCACGAAGACATTGTCCTGAATCGTGATCTGCCTGGCCGGCAGCGGTTGCCTTCCGACTCGTGCTCGGAGCAGTTTCCGCGCAAGCCGAGCCCGACGAGGGACCGCATCGCTGGACGAAGCCAGTGCCATGATCCCGACGATGGCCGCAGGCATGAACAAAAGGACCCAGATGCCAATCTCTCTGTTGACCGTCATCGTCAGGATGGCGCCGATGATGAGCCACAGCAGACCGCCCACCAGCAGCAGCGCACCTAGCGCAGCGAGGACCGTGCGCCGAGTGTTTCGGTTCTCAGTCTCGTCGTAGAACGAGCTCACTCGAAGATCAGCGACAGGATTGTGCGTTTGTACGTCGGGGAGTCCGTCGCTGATGAAGTCGTACCGCACGACGAAATCCGAGCGGATGATGCCTGGCTGTACGCGCCAGGAAGCGGAATCGCCCGCATCGAACTGCACACCTGCGCCACTTGTGTGCTCATCGGCGCGAACCGTCGAAGGAATCACTGGAACACCGAGCCGAGCCACGAAGTTGTCTGAGAACGAGTCGGCTCGCACATCCTTCGAACCAGCACGCCACACCCAGAGACGTACCCGGTAGGGCTTCTCCACGGGAGTGCCGTCGACGACGTATCCGACGTCGGATGCGTTGTTCACAAACAGGGGTGTCGCCGTGTAGTCGATCCAAAGCTCGTAGTCGCCGAGCGGCCGCCACCATCTTTCGCTGGTGCGATCCAGAGCGATGCTGACCACGGCGCTGAGGATGAGGCCAACCACCCACAGGACAGTTCCGAATGAATCATCCAGTCCGCCGCCGTTATCGGCGGCCGCCGCGAGACTGCCACCTAAGAGGATCACAGGACGCCCGATTCTCGCATCCGCCGAATATATCGCTGACGGCCGTCACCAGGCGGTTGTCACAAACGATCGTTTTTGGACTGGGTGCGCGCGGCAAGCGACACGCTGTGAGCAGCTTCGCTCTGTGTCGTTGTTTTCGCTGCGGTCGGTGTCAGGTCAGGTGGTGCCGATGACGAGGGTGCTGCGGGCGGCTTCGACGACGTCGTTGGTGATGACGTCGAGCTCGTTGATCTTCAGGACGCGTTGGATCTGTGGGAGCAGACGTTCGAGGAGGCGGAAGTTACCGCGGGTGATGCGTTCGACGGCGGCGATGGCTTGCACGTCGGTGAAGTCGTCGGGGTCGAGCGTCTTGCCGAGCTTTCGCCATTGGCGTTCGAGGACGAACAGCAGCTCGTCGTGTCCGAGCGGACGGTACTGGTGGGCGAACCCGAGTCGGCTGTAGAGCTGGGGGTAGTGGGTGAACTGCTTCTCGATGCCGGGCATGCCGATGAGGATCATCGCTACGCCGGTTCGGTCGTACTGGTCGCGGAGCCACTCGACCGCGTTGCCGGTGAGGCGTTCGGACTCGTCGATGATGATCAGCTCGAGCAGGGACGGGTTGGGGCCGTGCATGTGGTCGACGTGGCCTCCGTGGAGGAGGAGATGTTCCTCGATGCAGCGTTCGGTGCGGATCATGCTGGTGAGCGCGAGCCCCTCGACCAGGCGGACGAGGGCGACGTACCCACCGGTCCGGTAGCGGGTGAGCCAGCGTTGCAGGGTGCGCTCGCTGATGCCCGTGCTGCGGGCGAGGGTGGCGAGCGGGATGGCGTCGTCGACGTGCAGTCGAAGGATGCGCCACCGCTCGCTCGCGTCCATGGCCAGCTACATCGTCGGTGAGGGCTTCGGCCGGCGCGCGGCGACCGGTTCGGTGTGGCGGGCGAGGGCCCGGTAGATGGTGGTGCGGCTGACGCCGAGGACGTCGCCGATCTGCGCGACGGTCATGTCCTGCTGTTCGTAGAGCCGACGTGCGGTGCGCACCTGGTCTGCGGACAGGCGGGGCGGACGGCCGCCGGTGCGCCCGCGTGCTCGGGCGGCGGCGAGGCCGGCGTTGGTGCGTTCCTTGATGAGGTCTCGTTCGAACTCCGCCAGTGCGGCGAAGACGTGGAACACAAGGCGGCCGCCGGGTGAGGTGGTGTCGATGGTCTCCTGCAGCGACCGGAACCCGATCCCGCGTTCAGCGAGAGCGTGCAGCTGGTCGATGAGGTGCCGGATGGAGCGGCCGAGTCGATCGAGTCGCCAGACGACGAGGGTGTCGCCGGGGCGGAGCTGGTCGAGGAGGTTGTCGAGCTCGGGGCGGTGCTGGAGCGACCCGGACATGGTGTCGACGAACACGCGGTAGCAGCCGGCGGCGTTGAGCGCGTCGATCTGCAGCGATGCGTCTTGGTCGGCGGTGGACACGCGCGCGTACCCGAGGAGGTGACCCATGAGGAGAACGTAGCGAAACTCGACCAGCAGGGGTAGTAGCGGGACGTAGATTACAGGACTGAGTTTCGTTACAAGACACACCGTCCCGAGCGGCACCTCCGCGGGGTCATGGCGGATTGTGACGGAATCGGAGGTTTTAGCTACATGAGGTTTGTGGCGCATCTGAGCATCGGAGCCGCGGGGCGGAGTGCATGAGTCCCACTACGCGCGCAGTGTGCGCACCGAGCGCTTCCCTCGGATCGGAAATGAGGCGCGCACCCTGCTTCGGCGTGCACCCGTTGCTGAAAAGCGCCTTGCTGGCCTACCGGGCGGTCAGAGTAGTGGACTAGGGCTGCCGTGGTTTCGCCCCGGTGTTGTCTTCCTAGTCGGTGATGGCGCGTTCATGGACCGCACCCACGTCCGTGGAGGCTGGGGGGAGGAGTACGACGTTGCCGACGCGGCTGCCGCTGCGGAAGTGTTCTTGCGCAGCGACGATCTCGCTGAGGGGGAACGTCGCAGCGAGAACGGGTCGGATCTCGTCGCGTTCAACGTACGAGACGACATCGGCGAACACCTCGTCGTCCCAGGTGGTGGTGCCGATGAGACGAAGGTCGTGCAGGTACAAGGTGCGCAGGTCCAGCTCGACCACGGGGCCAGCGATGGCCCCGGACGTCACGTAGCTCCCGCCTGGCCGGAGGATCTCGAGAGCGCTGTTGAAGCCGGGGCCCGCGACGTTGTCGAACACGACGTCGATCCGTTCCCCGTCGAGCACTGTCCGCAAATCCGCGCCCCTGTCGACGACATGCGCGGCACCCAAGGCACGCATCGCGTCATGTTTCTGGGAACTCGCGACCGCGATGACGTCCGCGCCACGCCGCCGCGCCAGCTGCACGACCGCGGAGCCCACCCCACCGGACGCGCCGGTCACCAGCACCCTGTCACCTGACCCAAGCTGACTGCGCTGCACCATGTTCTCGGCAGTACCGTACGAGCACGGCATCGTCGCCAGTTCGGCATCGGACCACCCGGACTCGACGGGGAACACTTCGGTTGCGGGAACGACCACGTACTCCGCGAACGCGCCGTCGCAGTCGGTACCGAGCCAGCGCGCCTCGTACCTGCCGCCCGAGCCGATCATGCACGATCGGACAAGCACACGGCGCCCAAGCGGAGCGGCGGCAACGTCGCTGCCAGCAGCGACGACGATGCCGCAACAATCCGCGCCCTGGATTAATGGGAACACCGTCGCCCCGTTGTATCCGCCCGGTGCAGCAGTCTGATCACCACCATCCGCGGCAGCTGTGTCGTACCAGCCGACGCGGGTGTTGATATCCGTGTTGTTGATCCCGGCAGCGAGTACGCGCAGCAGCACCTCTTGGGGACCAACGACCGGGACCGGGATCTGTCGGATCTGCAACTGCTCGTGCCCACCGACACCCATCGTCACAACCGCGGTCATCTTTTCGGGCAGCGCGTCGCTCATCAGCAAATCCTCTCATCGTCGTCGCGGATGCCAGCCCGAGCATGCAGAGTTCCGATTCCGCAACAGTCCGGACCGGGGCTGGTTGCAACGGCCAGGCTGAACTCATGCCAATGTTCCGCGCGCAGCAAGGAGACGTACACGCCGAGTTCGAAGCGTTCACGATCATGGAAGCCCGCGCGAAAGCTGTCACGTCGGGCCGATTCGCCAGAGGAGAGACACTGACCATTCGTCCGGCAGGAGAAGAACCCATAGCGACGCCGGTTGCGGAGCCGGTTTCCGCTCGACGGGTACTGCTGCAAGTCGACGCAGCTGAGCGCCGGCCGAGGATGAATGCTGACGATCTCGCGAGCACAGCGTTCGTGATGTCGTCGCCGTCGGTGCCGCGGCTCTTGCTCGCGTGGGTCACGCTGGTAGGGGTTCTCCTGGCGATCATCGTGGCTGCCGGCGCTGGCACCGTCTGGAAGGTTCGCCACGTCGGGCCGCTTGGGGACTGTGCGCGGATCGGTTTGTGCGTGCGGACGCCGCTGGCCACGGTTGAACAACGCACCGGTGTGCAGCTGCCGGCGGGAGCGGAACGCATCAAATCATCAGCATCCCGTGACGGCAGCTACGTTTCAGCGTTGGTGCGCCTTCCCGAGGGCGCTGCCGTACCCACCCTGCAGGACAGCGCAGCAGCCGAGCTGACGAACCGGGCCGCTGCCGCGCTCCGAAGCATGTCCGCGCACCATCTGGCCGGCCGCACCGCGGGCCACGTCGGGCTCTTCACGGGGACCGCGAACGGAACGACCGTGCTGTTTCTCCGGTACGACACCACCCTGGGTTGAGGTCGCCACACGACGCACACAAGGCGGTTGCGTCACGGGCTTCGCTAACTGCGCTGATGGCGTTCACGGGCCACACGCGTGACGATGGTCCACGTCAAGCACATCGGTTCCATCAGGGAGGGAAGCTTGGAGCGCATGCAACAGCCTGCCGCATCCGGTGAGGAGGATCCCCTCGAGTGGGTCGCTGCTGGGCTCCTCGACGACGTACACCCTGGCGCGGCCGCACCGGAGCAGATCGTTTCGTCCACGCGAGACCGGCGGTGACCGCGGTACCGCACTCTCCCGGCACGGCATCGGCTCTGTTGCCGCTCGTATCTGGCCCCCGCCGCGCAGGCAGCGGGGGCCAGTCCGGATGCTCACGTGCGGGCACACGACGCAAGCCGGATCGCCTTCGCGCCGTTGCGGAGGCTCCCCGACGGTACGTCACCGTGGAGGGGGAGCTGGAACCCCTCCGGTCGATCCGATATCGGAGCGTTAACTTCGATTCTATGGAAGCACTGAAGCTGCGTACCTGATCGCGGCGCTGCGTCATGGTCGGGGACAAGCGTTACAGGGATGTGACGAACCCCGCTTGATCCCCACCAGACCGCGGCCCGGGCACCAGTTTTCGCGGCGAATTGCACGAGACGGCCTAGAGCCGGAGGGGACAGCAGCCCGATAGCTCGCTAGCGTCGATGCCTGTTCTACGGGGCCGGACGTGCCGACCCAACGATGTGAGGAGCGACGAATGGGATCTGATCCCAGCAGTACCGAGCGCCGACGGCCCGCCCGTCGGCTGCGTGAGAGCGACGTCACCGTGGTCGACAAGAGCATGATGCGGCGAGCCGTCAGCGGCATGGTCGTGGGCAACACCATGGAGTGGTACGACGTCGGCGTCTACGGCTATCTCGCCGTCACGATGGGGAAGGTCTTCCTGCCCACCGCCGAACCCGCGGTCCAGATCCTGTTCAGCCTCGGGGTCTTCGCCGCCACCTACATCGCCCGCCCGCTCGGCGGCATCGTCTTCGGCCGTCTCGGCGACCGCATCGGACGCCAAAAGGTGCTCGCGACGACGCTCATCCTGATGGCCTCGTCGACGTTCCTCATCGGAGCACTGCCCGCGTACGCCACCATCGGCGTCTTCGGTCCGATCCTGCTCGTCGTGCTGAAGCTCCTGCAGGGCTTCTCGACCGGTGGTGAGTACGCCGGCGCCACGACCTTCATCACCGAGTACGCCCCGGACCGCCGCCGCGGGTTCTTCGCGAGCATCCTGGACCTCGGCAGCTACATGGGCTTCGCACTCGGCGCCTCCGTCGTGACGGTCCTGCAGATCACCCTGGGCGAGGACGCAATGGTCGACTACGGCTGGCGCTTCCCGTTCCTCGCCGCCGGTGTCATCGGCGTCGTCGCGATCTACTTCCGCCTGCGCATCGAGGAGTCGCCGGTGTTCCAAGCGACCCAGGCCGCACAGGAAGCCGCCGCCGACGCCTCCGGCCAGCGTCCGTCAAGTGTGTTCGCCATGGTTCGGCAGCACTGGCGGCCGATTCTCATCGCGATCATGCTCGTCGCTGCGTCCAACACCGTCGGCTACGCGCTCACCTCGTACATGCCGACGTACCTGACCGACTCGCTCGGCTACTCCGCGCTCGACGGCACGCTCCTCACCATCCCGGTGCTCGTGCTGCTCGCCATCATGCTGCCCCTGACCGGCAAGCTGTCCGACAAGCTCGGCCGCCGCGTCGTCATGTGGATCGGCGCCGCGACGACCGTCGTGCTGGTCGTCCCCGCGTTCATGCTCATCGGGCACGGCGCACAGTGGTCGACGCTGCTCGGGCTCGCACTCCTGGCCCTGATGACCGCGCTCTGGGTGTCAAACCAGGCCGCCTCGTTACCTGCTTTGTTCCCGACCTCGACGCGGTACGCGGGGATGGGCTTCGCCTACAACATCGCCATCGCAGTGTTCGGCGGGACGACACCACTCATCGTGCAGGCACTCCTCACTGCCACCGGTGATGAGCTCGCCCCGGCGTACTTCCTGATGGCCATGAGCGTCGTCGGTGCCGTCGGCGTCTTCTGCATGAAGGAGTCGTCGAAGCGGCCGCTTCCCGGTTCGATGCCCGCCGTCGAGACAGTCGATGAGGCACGCGAACTTGTCCGCACGCAGGACAACAACCCGCACCTGGACACGGCCGAGCTCCCGTTCGTCGTGCTCGGCGCACGCGGCGAGGCCTCCGATGCGCACGATCGGAAATGAGTGTCCAGGTCGTCGCGACGGTCGCAACTCGTCGAAGCATCGCAACGGTCGAGGTGAGCGCGACCGCCGCGGACGAGCGGTCCGCACTCGCCGTTCTGATCCGGCAGCTTCCCCCGTCATGCCAAATCATCGGACACACCGTGAGCACCCCCGGAGATACTCACGGACCTAGCCAGCCAATCTCACAGACACGATTTTGAGTTCAAGGCCGCCTCACCGTCCGAGTACCGGTCCTGTTGGCTCGCGATGACGTTTTTCACCCGTTAGAACTGTTTCAGGGCAGCACGTTCTGCCCTGACGGCCTGACGGCCTGACGGTCTGACGTGCTCAGTCGTGGGCGTCGTAGCGGAGATAGATGATCGTGTGCCCGGCTGAGGTGCCCGTGAACAAGGCGACGTCGCCGCTGATCTGACCGCTCGGGGTATCTGCACCGGTGCTGGTGAGTGCTGCTGAGGCGCGCTGTGTGAGGTCGGCCGTAGTCCCATCAGCAAGGGTCGGCGGGTCCGCATCCTCAGGAAGGCGCACCAACGCAGACATGAAGTCACCGTCGCGGGATGCCTTGGACTCGATCAGGGTCGACCCCGCCGGCAGGCTGACGCCGGTCCTGCTCTCGACGGTCGCCAACGGTGTCCCCGTGCAGAGACCGATGTGCATGCAGTTCCCGAGCCGGCCGGTGTGCTCGACGTAGGCCTGAAGGGCGAAGACTGCCACGGTGACGACTGTGAAGAGCAGTGCGATAAGTGCCACGAGTGCGACGACCAGGCGCGAGAGAGGGGCTTGCGCGGAGTGCATGTGATGGCACGGTAGCGGAGCGTCCTCGGCGCTAGCTGCACCCGAACTGGTGGCTCAGAAGTCTCGTGCTGTCTCTCTCGGAGTGCTCGTTCCGGTGCGACCGAGGTGAATGCGACGCGAGAGCCTAATGACGGGCCGGACCAGAAGCTGCACGCTGCCGATCAGGAACAGCCATGTCCCCGCGGTCGTGGTGCTCTCAGAGAAGAACAAAACGCTCCCCACCACGAACCAGAGCGCCACCATAACGTCGTTGACGATGCTGATGGACTCATAGATGCCTCGGATGCGAAGTTCTTCATGCCCGACGGTGAGACTGATGTCCTGCTCGTCGTTTGCCATGTCGCAGATCCAACCAGGGCTCAAGATGATGGGCGCACAACGTCAGGCGCGTACGGACGGCCGCAACGCTGCAGCGGACACAGAACCAGGTGGCCCCACTGATGTGCGCTCAGACCTGCGCGTCAGGCGCTGTGCTACGGCGACGGTGAGTACCAGGTGCGACGCCGCGACTCGTGTACGCGGCTAGGTCCAGAGGTGGGTGAAGGGCTCAGCTCACCGAGCTTGAGTCGAACGTATCGACTCACTTCGGCACGTATGGTTTGAGCCAGTCGAGCTGTCCGTTCCGGACCGGCACGGACACCGTTGCGCTCTGGCCCGCGGTGTCGACGTCGATCTTTGTCCGACTTCCCGGGGGCACGTCAGCGGTTGCGAAGACCGTCGCCTTCTCGTGGAACGAGTACTGCTGCTCCGGCTTCAGGACGATCGTCGTTGAGTCGTCATCGTCGGAGAGGGTGACACGTGCTTGTTCATCTGAGGTGTTGAGGACCAGACCGATGATCCTCGCGGGCTTGCCCTTCCCCTCCGAGATGAGCAGGAGGTTCTCCATCTGAACAGCACCGACGGACTGGTTTGCGCCGAGGTTGATCGCCTCTTTCTCCTGCGGTGGTGTCTCCTCCGCGGAGGAACACCCGCCGAGCGTTACCGCTCCCAGAAGCCCCAGGACGGCGCAGCCGGCACGGACGGGAAGTGTACGAAGACCAGTCATGCGCCGGAGTGTAGACCGACGCATCATGTGCTCCGTTTCGTCCCAGTTGACGTGGCAAGAGCACAGTGCAGATGGCGCGAGCACGTAGCCGCTCAGCTTCCTGGGCGTGCACTCGAGGGGTGCGCTCTACGGTTGATTCTTGTAGCCGTACAACCATCGAGAGGAATTCTGTGCATCCCGCGCTCCTCGCCACCGGCGCCGGTTTGGCGTCCGGCCTTGCGCTCGTCGTCGGGGCGGCGATCGCCTGGTTCGTACGGGTGCCGCGCGGCGTTGTCGCCACGATCATGGCGTTCGGTGCGGGCGTGCTCATTTCAGCGCTGTCCTTCGACCTTGTCGCGGAAGCGGCGCGGTCGGGCACGTTCTGGACGGCGATGGCGGGGTTCCTTGGGGGTGCGGTCCTCTACGTCGTGCTCGATGTTCTGCTGGACAGGATGGGAGCGCGGAAGAAGCGCGGTTCCGCTGGGTCGGGCGGCTCCGGGACGGGCCTCGGGATTGCACTTGGTGCGCTGCTGGACGGCATCCCGGAGACCGCGGTGCAGGGTGTCGGGCTCGCGTCAGGGGGTGCGCTCTCCGTTGCCGTGGTCGCCGCCGTGGTCATCTCGAACCTGCCCGAGGGCCTGTCGAGTACGTCGGATATGAAGGCGAACGGACGGAGCGCCCGGTACGTGTTCACGGTGTGGGGCAGCATCGCTGTCGCCTGTGCGCTCTCGGCGCTGGGTGGGTACGCGATCTTGGGCCAGGCACCCGCGGGGGTGCAGAGTGCGGTGACTGCCGTTGCTGCCGGCGCGATTCTCGCGATGCTTGCTGACACGATGCTGCCCGAGGCGTTCCGGAAGACCGGCACGTGGACTGGCCTGATCGCCGTCATCGGCTTCTTCGCCGCCTACGGCATCCACACGGTGGGAGGCTGAGGTGCAGGAGCTCCACGCCGGCGCCTTTCCGGCGCCCCTCACCGTCGTTTGCGCCGTACTGCTCGTGATCGCCGTCGGCTCAGTAGTGTTCGTTACGGTCGACGTGGTCCGACATCCGCCGAAGATGCGAGTGATGGCCTTCGTGTGGCCCTTGACGATGCTGTTCGGCAGCGTCGTTTGGCTAATCTTCTACCTCCGCCGCGGCCGTGCCACGGCGCCTGACCATGGCCGGTGGGCTGGGACCGCCATCGACACGAGCCACTGCGGCGCCGGTTGCGCTCTCGGTGACCTGATCGGCGAGTTCGGGCTGGCAGCATTTCCCGCGCTCGGTGTGCTCGTGGGGCTTGGCTCGCTGTATCAAGATCGCATGGTGGCGGGGTGGGTGATCGACTTCGTCATCGCGTTTGTAGTCGGCATCGCGTTTCAGTACTTCGCGATCGCCCCGATGCGAGGCCTCGGGGTTCGCGCCGGATTGGTTGCGGCCCTGAAAGCCGACACGTTGAGTATCGCGTCCTGGCAGGTCGGGATGTACGGGCTGATGGCGGTGTGGCAGCTCGCGGTGTTCCCGGCCCTGTTCGGCGGTCGCGCGAGCGTGTTCTCGCCGGAGTTCTGGGTTGCGATGCAACTCGCGATGGTGGCCGGGTTCGTCTGTTCATACCCCGTGAATGCCTGGCTGGTGCGGCGCGGCATCAAGGAAGCGATGTGAGCGGACCAACGACGACGCGCGAGGAGATCGACGAGGTCCTCGCAGCATCGCGGGGCCTCCTCGGCGTCGTCGCCAGATCGCTGGCACCGGCACTCGAGGACGTCACCGTGCCGCAGTTCCGACTCATCGTCCTCGTTGTCACACTCGGACCGACCCGGTCAGGTGACCTCGCAAACCGGCTTGCCGTGGGACCGTCCACGCTCACACGAAACGTCGATCGGCTGGTGGCCGGCGGGTGGGTTGCACGGCAGCCGGTCGCCGGCGACCGGCGAGAGGTACGCATCGCTGCGACGGCTCGCGGCCGAGCTCTGGTAAATGACGTGAGTGAACGGCGACGGGGTGAGATTGCGGACATCGTCGCTCGGGTCCCGCCGTCCGAGCGGGAAGCGCTGGTGGTCGGCATGGCAGCCCTGCGGCGTGCGATGGGCGAACCCTCGGCCGAAGAGCTCTCCGCCTTCGGCGGATGAGTTCTGATGGCGACAGCGCCATGGGGTGCGTGCACGAATCGGGCGACGGCGGCACCGGCGACGTGGACTGGCACGGATATGAGCTCGATGCCAGTAGCAAGGACCGCTCCTGGACTGGAGAGTTCCTCGGCGCCCGCGATGATGGTCCGCACGTCCTGTCAGCATGCCCACGCGGCGCTACCGTCGCCGCCTATTCAGGCAGGGGGATGTCCGCGCGGGGACCCGTTCGCCGGTGATTCCGCGATACTCCCGGCGTCGCGTGCACCGCGTGAGCGGTGATCCGCCACGACGGGGCGGGGAGCTGACGAGCGATGATCGCGAGCGCGGCTTCCTCGTCCGCCGCGGTGGCAGTGACAGCCACTCCGGTGGGCGTCTGGTCGGCCCTGATCATGGCCACAACTTGCACGCTCATCGCGCCATGGTGATGCCGCCCTCGACAGGCTGAACGCTCGTGGCGGACACGAGCCGGGCGCCATGATTGCCTGCGTCATGGCCGTCCATCCGGGTGACTTTCACGATGGGTTCCTGATGCGCCGCGGCCGGCGCGCCAGGGCGGCTGCTTGGTCGTCTCGTTGGTAGCGCAGTGTGCGGAGCGCGGCCTCAACGCGGGTCCTCGTGGCGGGGAGGACGCGGTCCGAGTCGTTCAGAACGCGGGACACGGTCTGCCGGGAGACGCAGGCGGCGGCTGCGACATCGTTGATGGTGGCTGCTTCTGGCATGTGTTCCTCCGTGCGGCTGCAGGGTGGTGGGTGCCGTCAGGACGACTCACGTCACCCACCGGGGCCGGCGCTGATGAGATCGCGTCGGCCCGGTACTCCGCCCGTTCACTCGGTGCCCAGTGCGGGCCGGGCGGAGGTCGGAAGGTCAGTGGCCGCCGCCGAGGTTGCCGGCGAGGCGGCCGTGGAAGGCCTGGCTGGCGTCGTTCATGCCCCGGATGTCGACGCGCTTGCCGTGGGCGTGGTACTTCGTCTCGATGGCGTCGAGCGCGGCGACGGTGGAGGCGTCCCACACGTGCGACCGTGTCATGTCGATAATGACGAGCTCGGGGTCGTCGACGTAGTCGAACTGGGTGGTGAGGTCGTTGCTGGAGGCGAAGAACAGTTCCCCCTCGACCGTGTAGAGGGCGTGCTGCTCTCCGGTCTCGGTGGTTTCGATGCTCCGGGTGACGGAGGTGAAGTGCGAGACACGGCGGGCGAAGACGATCATCGCGGCGATGACGCCGATGATCACGCCGATGGCGAGGTTGTCGGTTGCGACGACGATCACGACGGTGAGGACCATGACGATGGTCTCGCCGAGCGGCATCCGCTTGAGGGTGGAGGGCTTGATGCTGTGCCAGTCGAAGGTGCCGACGGAGACCATCACCATGACCGCGACGAGGGCAGCCATCGGGATGATCGCGACGACGTCTCCGAGCCCGACGACGAGGATCAGCAGGAACACGCCGGCGAAGAACGTCGAGATCCGGGTGCGGGCACCGGATGCCTTCACGTTGATCATCGTCTGCCCGATCATCGCGCAGCCACCCATGCCGCCCATGAACCCAGAGCAGATGTTCGCGATGCCCTGACCGAGCGCTTCACGGGTCTTCCGGGATCCGGTGTCGGTGACCTCGTCGACGAGCTTCGCCGTCATCAACGACTCGAGCAGCCCCACGAGGGCCATCGCGAGGGCGTACGGGGCGATGATGGTCAGGGTCTCGAGGTTCAGCGGCACGTTGGGGATGAACAACGTCGGGAGGCTGTCCGGGAGCTTGCCCTCGTCGCCCACGGTCGGCACGGCGATCGAGGCGAACACGGTCACGAGGGTCAGGACGACGATCGCGACGAGCGGCGCGGGGATCGCTTTGGTCAGCCGGGGCAGGAGCACGATGATCGCGATTCCGACGATGGTGATCGGCCAGACGAGCCAGTCGACGCCGATGATGTTCGGCAGCTGCGCGGTGAAGATCAGGATCGCGAGGGCGTTGACGAACCCGACCATCACGGACCGGGGGACGAACCGCATCAGCTTCGCCGCTCCGAGCCCGCCGAGGATCAGCTGGAAGATCCCGCCGAGCAGGACGGTCGCGATCAGGTAGTCAAGGCCGTGGTCCTTCATCACCGGTGCGACGACGAGGGCGATGGCACCGGTGGCACCGGAGATCATCGCGGCGCGGCCTCCGACGATGGAGATGACGACGGCCATCACGAACGCGGAGAACAACCCGACGCGGGGATCGACGCCGGCGATGATGGAGAACGAGATTGCTTCCGGGATGAGCGCCAAGGCGACGACGAGGCCGGCGAGGACTTCACGGGTCAGGATCCGCGGGCTCTTCAATGCGGACAGGACGGTGGGACTGGTGTGCACCGGAACCGGTGCGGGCGTGACGGTGGTCACGGTTCTCCTTCGGTGAGGGTGCGGACGCTCTGCGCCCGCGGGGAAATGTCGTGGGGCGCGTCATCGCGCACGCCGGCCGCACCAGAGGCCAGCCAGAAACCCGACTCTTCCGTGACGGAAGGGTTGGTATGGTTCGACTCTACCGTCACGGAAGGGTTGGTGCGCAAGTGAGCAACGAAGAAGCTGCCGGAACGAGTGAGTACCTCATGCACATCGGGGAGGTCGCGGAGCGGACGGGACTGTCCGTGAAGACGATCCGCGACTACGACGCCGCAGAGGTGCTACATCCGTCGGGCCGGACCGATGGCGGGTTCCGGCTCTACTCAGAGGACGACGTCGAGCGACTGCTGATGGTGCGACGGATGAAGCCGTTGGGGTTCTCCCTTAGCGAGGCCGCGATCCTCGTCGACGCGGTTCGCGTCCTCGACGAGGCGAACCCGGAGATGGACGTCACCGCGGTTCGGGCTCGAGTTGCGGCGTTCATCCGAGACGCCGAAACACGCCGAGAACGCCTCGGCGGTCAGCTCGAGATGGTCGATGAGTTCCTTGAAGGACTCCGCGCACACTGACGGCGCAGACGTCAGCGGGCGAGCGAGGGATGCTGCGGGGGTCGGGCGAAGACCGACACCACGGCTACAGCTGCGGGCAGGACCGCGAAGAACAGCACCGGGGTGGTGTAGTCGCCGGCGACGTCGTGACCGAGGGCCAGCAGCAGTGGCCCGAACGCCGTCGATGCGAGGTTCACCCCAGTCGCCACACCCCGGATGACACCGATGTTCGCCGTCCCGTAGTAGCGCACATACGCCGCGGCCTCGATGCCGCGGAGGCTGCCGCCCGCGGCGCCGAGCACCAGCCCGTAGACGATCGCCGTCCACCCAGGCTGCGCTGTCGGCAGCAGCACGAGGGCGCCTGTGAGAGTCACCATCGCGATGGTCACCCCATACTTTGGGGCGATCCGGTCCGACAGGGCACCGGTAATGAGGGTCGCAGCGATCCCGGTGACGGTCTGCGGCAGGAAGTTCGCGGCGGCCTCCGTCACGGACAAGCCCTGTTCGCCGAGGACGGCGACTTGATGGAACGCCAGCGCGGTGCTCAGCATCCCGGATGCTGCCAGCCCGGCCGCGATCACCCAGAACATTCCCGTCGACGCCGCCTCGCGGAGCGTCCACAGCTGCTGCCCGACATCAGCACCACTTTGAGGGGTCTGCGAGCCGGGCGTCTGATGTCGCGGAAGGAAGAACGCGACCGGAATCACGACCACCGCGACCGCGACCGCTTCCACCCGCCACGCGGTGTGGATGCTCGAGGTGGCGATGAGGGACTCGACGAAGACGGGGACGAGGGATATCCCTCCGGAGCCGATCCCCGACGCGATACCCAGAGCGAGCCCTCGCCGGTTCGTGATCGTCCGTGCAACGACGGTCGTCGCCGCCAGGGACAGCGCACCTTGCCCTGCCATGCGGACACCGACGAAGCCGGCCGTCAACCCGACGATCTCAGTGACCAGGCTCAGCGCGACGAGGAACACCGCGAACGCGACGCCGATGACCATCGTCATCCGCCGCACACCCCAACGATCCAGCGCCCGCCCCGTCAACGGGAGGACGCACGCTCCGATCAACGTGCCGATGAGGTAGCTCGTGGACACCTCGGTGCGGGACACTCCAAGCTCATGGATCAGCGGATCCGTGAATACCGACAAACCAGCCGTCTGTCCCGGCGCGCTCATCACCGACAACACGCCGCCAGCGGCAACCACAGCAACCCACGGCAACCATTGGAAACGACGTGCAGCCACCGTTCCAGCGGCCGAGGGAGCGCCAGGGTCCGCTGGCGGGGCAGGGCCGAGCGGCGGAAGATCGATCTCGGACGTGTTCGGGGAGGACGTGATCGCACGCTCACTTTCACTCAGACACGCGAACCCTACCGCCACGGAAAGGTTGGGATGATCAGGTGCCAGGAGAACTGATCGTGGCCACCGATACGCTCGGTCAATCAGGAACAGCGCCGTGGAGAGGACGTGCAGTGACGGAAGCGGTAAGCGCCTCGACCATGCACATCGGTGAACTCGCCGATCGGACCGGCTTGTCTACGCGCACCGTCCGTCACTACGACGACGTTGGACTGCTGCACCCCACCGGCCGCACCGAGGGCGGGTTCCGGCTCTACAGCAACGAGGACCTGCAACGGCTCCTCGTGATCCGCCGCATGAAGCCCCTCGGCTACTCACTCGAGCAGATGGCCGAACTCCTCGGAATCATCGACGGGCTCGCGTCCGCTATCGGCGCTGAACGTGAACGCCTTCAAGCAGAGCTGAACGCGTACGTCGCGGACACCGAGGACCGCCGAGCCAAACTCGCCCGCAACCTCGACTGGGCAGACGAGTTCCTCACCATCCTGCGTCAGCACTGAGCAACTGCCCCCCCGACATCAAGCGCAGCAGAATCAGCGACACGAACCACGGCTGATCACACATTGCCGAAACCTCGTGATGCTCGCAACGTGTTGCCGGCGTTTTTGAGCAGTTGAAGACCCGGGGGCCTTCGCGGCAGAGCCGCCTGAAAGCTGCCGTAGTATCTGCGTGTGCACGTAGACAAGCAGCCTTGCGGACTCAGTCCCGATTCCGAGTACGTCGAACTCGCGGTCGAGGTGTTCGCGATGCTCGCGGACGCTACCCGCGTGAAGATAATCCTCGCGCTGCGAGGCGCGGAGGAGCTGTCCGTGAACAGGCTGGCTGAGGTCGTCGATAAGAGCGCTGCCGGGGTGTCCCAGCACCTGGCCAAGCTCCGCTTGGCACGGATGGTGTCGACCCGCCGGGAGGGGACCACCGTCTACTACCGACTGACCGACGAGCACGCCTCTGAGCTTGTCGTTGACGCCGTCAAGCAGGCCGAGCACGTCGTCGGCGCCGCATCTCACCACCGCGGGGAGCGGGAAAGCGCATGACCGGCCACGACCACACCCCGGTGCATGCCGAGCACGATCATCCCCACGGCCGTGGCCACGGTCATGACCACGAGCATGGCCACGACCACGGGGAGCACGAGCACTCGCACCCGCACGGCGGTGTGAAGGGCTTTTTCTACGACCTGTTCGTGCCGCACACGCACGATTCGGCGGACTCGATCGACGACGCAATGGAGGCCAGTGCGGCCGGCGTTCGCGCCTTGAAGATCAGCCTGTTCATCCTCCTCGCCACGACGGTCCTGCAAGCGGTCATCGTCGCATTCACCGGGTCGATCGCGCTGCTCGCGGACACCATCCACAATTTCGCGGACGCGCTGACCGCGGTGCCGCTGTGGATCGCGTTCGTCCTGGGCCGCCGCGTCGCGAACCGTCGCTACACGTACGGCTACGGCCGGGCGGAGGATCTTGCGGGCATGTTCATCGTGTTCGTGGTCGCCCTCTCGGCCGTCGTTGCCGGCTGGCAGGCCATAGACCGGTTCATCAACCCACGGCCGATCGAGAACCCGTGGCTGCTCGTCGCCGCCGGACTCATCGGTTTCGCCGGCAACGAGGCAGTGGCGATCTACCGCATCCGCGTCGGCCAGAAGATCGGCTCCGCAGCCCTCGTCGCGGACGGGGTGCACGCGCGCCTCGACGGGTTCACGTCCCTGTCGGTGGTCCTGGGCGCGATCGGCGTCCTGGTGGGCTTCCCGATTGCGGACCCGATCATCGGCCTGCTCATCTCCGTGTCGATCATGGCCCTGCTCTGGGGAACGGTGAAGTCCATTGGCGCCCGGCTCATGGATGCCATCGACCCCTCTCTCATCAGCAAGGCAGAGCACGCCCTCGAACACACCACCGGCGTCGAGGCCGTCCGGAACCTCCGTTTACGGTGGGTCGGCCACCGTCTGACCGGCTCCGCCACCATCGAGGTCGCCGCGGCATCGCTGCACGACGCCGAACACATCGCCGCGCACGCCGCGGAGCATGTGCACGAGGCGATGGGCAACGTGGACGAGTTCACCGTGACCCCCGCTTCCCATACGCACCAGCTCTGACAAACGACTCCTACTGTGGCTCACCACGCAGTCTGCTCAAAACTAAGGTGGAACGTTTTCGGACAATTTGGTAGAATGGAAGCAGAGCAGGGGAGCGAGCATGGCCACCAAGACCGAGCACCGCACGGGCCGTCAGGTCGACGTCGATCAGACCATGGCGATGATCGAGAAGAGCCAGCAGCTCGCGGGGCACTTCCCGGACGCCGAGGCGCTGGGGCGGGCCCGTCGGATCCTGGAAGGGGACCTCACCCCGGAGCAGGCGTACGACGAGCTCGACGCGAAGTACGCCCAGGGCTGACCGCCCCGAGCAGCTGCGCCGTTTCGCCGCATCTCCATCACCGTGAGTGACGACGACAAGTACACCTACCCGGGCAGCGGGGGTGTGCTGATCAATTCCAAGGGCATCCGGGATCAGGACCGGCTCGACCAGGCGATGAACGACTACGCCTCCGCCGCGATGGCGGAGTTGTCGAACGAGCCGATCCCGGATCGCCTGGACGCCGACTACCTCCGGAGCATCCACGAGCGCATGTTCGAGCGCATCGCGCCGAACATCGCCGGCCGTACCCGCGACGTCGATGTGCAGGCCACCGGCACGGGCATCCCGTACTGCCGACCGGAGTACATCGACGAGAACATGGCCGGCTTGTTCCGGAAGCTCGACCGCGAGGATTACCTGACCGGGCTCGACTCGAGGACGTTCGCTGACCGGCTCGCGGACCGGTGGGGTGAGCTCTCGGCCATCCATCCCTACCGGGACGGCAACACCCGCACGCAGAGCTTCTACGTGAGCACGCTCGCTGAGCGAGCGGGCCACCCGATCGACTGGCAGCGCGTGAACGTCGACGAGCTCCGCGCCCACCGACTGAACGCCGTCGCGGGCCAGGAGCGCGGGCTGGCGGACTACCTACACGAACGGCTCATGACGCCGGGGGAGCAGGGCCGACAGATCCCCACGCTCACGGCCGACCAGCAACGCATCGTCGACATGCTCGCCCGACAGAACGGGCGCCCCGCGTCGAAGGCCACCCGCCAGGCTCCGCCGGCGGTGGAGCGTCCGACGTCGGCACGCAGTACCGGGCTGGGAACCAGCCGCGGCAACACCACGGACCTCGGAAGGTAGGACGGCGTGATCGTCGGGTACACCAGGGTGAGCACCCTGGATCAAGACCTCGGATCGCAGGAGGACGCACTGCGCGCCGCCGGCGCGGCCACGATCTTCTCCGACAAGTCGACGGGGAAGAACACCGCCCGTCCCGGGCTGCGCCGCTGCCTCGAGCACCTACGCGCGGACGACGTGCTGTTGGTCTACTCGACCGACCGGCTGGGCCGGTCGATGACCGACGTCGTGAATATCGTGACCGAGCTCCAAGAGCGCGAGATCCAGTTCCGCTCGCTCACGGAGCCGTTCGACACCACGACCGCCGGCGGCGAGCTGTTCTTCCACATCTGCGCGGCGTTCGCGCAGATGAACGGGCGCATCATCTCGGACCGCACCCGCGCCGGCCTCGCGGCCGCGCGCGATCGCGGCCGCCGCGGTGGCCGGCCCACGGTCATGACGCCGGAACGCATCGCGATCGCGCGACGGATGCGGGCCGACAAGGAGACGTGGCAGACCATCGCGACGACCCTCGGCGTCGGCATGTCGTCCGTGCGCCGCGCGCTGGCCGACGACGACGCACACGACGTCGAGGACCTGACGCCGGTGGCGCAGGCCTCCTAGGGGACAGGGCACACCGATGGGGACTGATGAGCTTGCGGGCCGTCTGGGATCGCGCGTGCTGTTCGTGCCGTGGGGTGCGGAGAGCGTCACGTGCGCGGCGGAGCTTGCGCTGGAACTGCGCGACGAGACGCACGCTCGAGGGCTGGTCGTCGTCGACCAGTTGACCGTCGTCCCCGACGAGCTCGCGGCGTGGCCGCACCGGACGCTGCGCTCCCAAACGCCCATCGACAGCGCCGACGTCGTGGCGATCATTCGACCGAGCTACGACCTGCTCGCGGACGTCCGCCGACCGGCCAACGGCTTCGCGATCGTCGCGGAGGACCCCAGCGATCCGCTGCGCGGGTGGGCGCAGTTCGTCGAGGCACGCGACATGAGCACCGGCGCGGTCCTGAGCATCGACGTCGACGACGCGACACAGGACGCTCTCGACGAATTGGTCAGGTCCGGCTACAACGGGTGGACCGACGAACGATCCAGGCGCGAGGCACGGGACGCGGCCGAGGCGCTGCGCGCGCACGGATTGAGCACCGCGCAGATCCTCGGCTACATCCTGAGCGGCCGGTACCAACGTCTGAGGCCGTTCAACGGCAAACACGTCACGAGGCTGCGCACGTTGCTGTCTTGACCTCGGCGCGGCGCTGCCGCCACTCGGTCAAGTCACCGGCGAGGTAGCGGATGGTCCTCGGGCTGATCATCAGGCACTCCGGACCCTGCCCGGTTCGGCGCAGCGCCGCGAGGTCCCGTACGGACATGCGCAGCACACTTGCTGCCTCCGCCGGCGTGAGTGCCGGGCGCACCGTCGCGGGCATCGGCTCCGCCCTCATCGCGCCACCACCTCGCACGGCTCGGCAGGGAGCGCAGCCACCTTGTCCGGACGGAAGCCCGTCCAGGTGTCGGTGTCGGTGACGACGATGGGCGCCTGCAGGAGGCCACGTGCCTTGAACTCGTCGACGACTTTCGCCGGCTGCGCCGTCAGATCGACGACCTCGTAGCGCACGCCCTTGTTGTCGAGCGCACGGTACGTCGCGGTGCACTGCACGCACGACGGCTTGCTGTAGACGGTGATCATGGTCCGCTCCGTTCAGTCGTTCGAGGTGGTTCGGGTGAGGGTGTCGACGAAGGTCACGCGCTCCTCGCCGGTGATCGGGTGCGTGCTGTGCAGCACCCATCCGCGTCGCCCGTGCCGGCTTGACTCCCTGTCACGGTCGGCCAGCTGACGGAGCCGCTGCCCGCCCTCGTCGTCGCCGTTCGGCACCGACGTGACGAGCGTCGTCATCTCCTGCATCGGGTCACCTCTCCCTCTCGTTGTTTTGCCGTGAAGGCGACTTGTCGCCGCTAGGACGCTCGGGTGGAGTGCAACCCTCTGTGGCGGCGACGGGATGAAGTTCGGGGCGAAATAAGGGAGCGCAGCGACCGCGTCCCGAACTTGTTCCCGGCGTCGGCGGCTTGCCGCTTGCACGGAGCCCGAGCGTCCGTACGCTGCCGAAGGCTTCACGGCAAAACAACGAACGTCCGCCCGGCTCCGCCGGGCTCCATCGGCCGCTTGCGGCTCCCGCGCAGCGGCGCCTTGGACCGTCACCGCCGCACCCGAGCGGACATGACGAAGGCCCCACCGAGCGATGCTCGATGGGGCCTTCTGGTCGATCGGGTGCGGCTAGTGCTGGTACTCCGGTGTCGCCTGCTCTGCGGGCTGCGCCGGCGTCGTCGACGAGCGCCGGCGTCGCTTCGGGGCTGCCGCTCCGGGCGCTCGCGCGCCCGTCTGCCGCAACTCCTTGTCGGACCATCCGGCCTTCATCGCCGCGTCCCACGCCCGGCTGTGCCGCTCGCGCGCCTCGGCCGCCTCGCGCTCCTTCGCTTCCGCGTCGTTCGCCGCATCCGCGAGCTCGCGGACCGCGGTCACCTTTGCCTCGAACTCAGCTTCCAGCAGACGACGAGCCGCAGCAGCAGCATCCTCCGGGTTCACCTGTGCATCGCTCATGACACGCAGCCTACCGTCCTCCGTGTGGCACATACCAGGACCAAGTGCAGCACCGTCCCGGACGGAGCAAGCTATACAGTTACCCGGGGTAACTGGCTTGGCCGCTGGACGCTGTGCGTCATCGGCGGCATACTGGTCGTATGGTCCCCGCCGGGTGGCGGGTTCGCTGCGCTGGGCCGGGAGGTGCGATGAGCGAGCAGAACGAGCGACGGATGTTCGGTCGTCGTCGGCGCGCGAATGTTCCGCAGGACCGGAAGCGGGATCGCCGCTACGAGGTCAGCGTGAACCAGGACGAGGACGTGCAGTTGCAGGCCCGTGCCATCGCTGCCGGTGTCACCGTGCCGCGGTTCTTGTTCGAGTCAGCGATGAGCGCGCACGTCGAGACGGACACCGACCGGAAGGCCGCGATCGCTGAGTTGTTCAAGCTCCGTCGCGACATGGCCGGCGTGGCCACGAACGTGAACCAGCTGGCGAAGTGGGCGAACGAAGAGCGCGCATTCCCCGCGGATGCTGAGGCCGTGGTGGCCGAGTACCGGAGCGTTGTTGCTGAGATTCGTGTCGCGCTCGATCGGATCAGCCAGACATGATCCCGAACATCACGCGCGGTGACCGGATGTCCGGTCTGATGGTCTACCTGGCGGGGGAGGGCCGCGAGAACGAGCACACCGAGCAGCACCTCGTGGCCGGTGACTCCGCCATCGTGACGATGTACGGGTACGACGCTCTCGACCGCAACACGGCGCTCGCGATCGCGCATGACCTCGACGAGCCGCGGGTGCTGTTCGGTGTCGACGTGACGCGCAAGGTCACGACCACCGACAAGGAGACCGGCGAGCCGCGGTCCCGCTACGTGGGTGCTGACGTGTGGCACTGTTCGCTCTCGCTCGGCGCTGACGATGGCCAGCTGTCCGACGAGAAGTGGGGCGAGATTGCACAGCAGTTCGTCGACCGGATGGGGTTTACCGAGGCGTCGGGGAAGGCTCCGTGCCGGTGGGTTGCCGTGCGTCACGGGCTGTCGAAGAACGGCAACGACCACGTGCACATCGCCGTGTCACTCGTCCGCGAGGACGGCACGAAGGCGTCGGTGCACCTGGACCAGCCGCGCGCGCAGCGGGCGTGCCGTGAGCTTGAACGTGAGCACGGCCTGACGCAGTTGGCGCAGGACGGGCGCACGTTGGGGGAGCGTGGCATCAAGCCTGCCGAGCAGTCCCGCGCACGCCGTCACGGTGTCGAGGTGGAGAGCCACCGACTCGAACGTGCGGTGCGTGCTGCGGCGACCGCGAGCGTCGGCGAAGGCGAGTTCGTGCGACGGCTGCGGCAGGGCGGCGTCCTCGTGCGACCGCGGTTCGCGGCTGGCCGCGATGACGTCGTGGCGGGGTACTCGGTTGCGTTGCGTCCGGAGAAGAACGAGCCGGTCGTGTGGCACGGGGGCGGCAAGCTTGCCCGGGATCTGACCCTCCCGCGGCTGCGCGAGGGATGGCCGGACAGCCCCCAGTCGGCCCAGTCCGCCGTCGACGAGTGGCGTGCGACGAGCCGCAACCCGTGGCGGTACCAGCCGGTCGCTCCGGGCCGTGAGGTGGACGCTCCGGACCCGAGCATGTGGAAGCAGTACACGGATGAACTGCGCCAGATGCGCGCGCAGATGCAGTCCGTTCCGATCGATGATCGCGCCGGGTGGGCGCACCTCGCGCGCGATACCGCTGGCGCGTTCGCCGCGTGGTCGCAGCGCGTCGAGCCGACCCCTGGTCCGCTCGCAGCGACCGCTCGCGACCTGGCCCGGACGGCACACATCCGGGCGCACGAGTCGAAGCCGAAGCCCGCGGGCCGAGTGTCCTCGGCCGGTGCCACGGCACTGTTGATGGCGGCCGCAACGGGCGGGAAGGGGTCGATGGCGGAAGCGATGATGCTGCGCCAGCTGGCCGCTACCGCCAAGGCCGTCATGGACATGCACAGCGCCGCCGGCGAGCTCCGACGCGCGCAGCAGATCGATCAGACGCTCCGCGAGCAGTACACCGCCGTGCGCGACCGGCTGCCGGCGATCCAGGCAACGCCCACTTCGCAGCAGACACCGCCGGCGACCGTCGACCGGAGTGACCTCACGGCCGAGCAGCGGCAGGCGATCGAAGCCGTCGAGCGCGGCCAGGCACGACCCGGGGCCGCCGGATCACCGGTGCCGAACCGGCTCGATCCACCACGCAGGACCGCACCAACCGTCACGCCGAACGAGCGCGACGGCCAGGAACGATAGGGGAGGTAGGACCATGGCCGACGAGCCAGATGGCGTGATCGAGGAAGCCGGCGGGCAGATGCGCGTCGCGCTGATGGCCGCGGCGCAGATGGCGGAGAAGTTCTCGCGACTCCGCGAAGAACTGAACCGCCGCGCGCAGGCGCAGACGGAGCAGCACACCCGCGAGCTCCGCGCTCGCAAGGACGCGGAGCGCAACGCGGCCCGTGCAGAACTCGCACCGACTGAGCGGGCCGAGTGGTGGAAGACCGCGACCGTCAAGGACGTCGCGGACAAGTACCAGACCGCACACGCCTGGGAGGACGACGACAAGGACATAGCCCGCCTCGCCCAGCACATGCGTGACGAAATCCGTGACCGGTACGACGTCGACGTCGACGGCGACACCGTGCGCGGCGGCAACGAGCTCGTGCGTGACGCTCTGGTCGCCGCCACCGCTCGGGCGGACAAGGATCGGACCGCCGTTGAGGACCCGATGCGTCAGATGCTGACCGACCTCGAGGAAGGTCGCGTCGACGCGCGCGCCGCCGTGGACCCCGTGTACCGGTCCGAGTGGTGGGACAAGGCAAGCGTGGCGGACGTCGCGGCCGCGTACGAGGCGGCGCACGCCTGGGAGGACGTCGACACCGACATTGCCGCCCACGCGCAGCAGATGCGGTACGAGATCCAGAACCGCTACGGCCTCGACATCGAAGCGATGCACGACCGCCCCGACGCCCTCGCCACGGCGGTCGCTGAGGTCCGACGCGAACAGGAACCGTCACCGGCGCGTGACGCGATGCGCGAGTTCGACGCGCAGCGTGACGCGGTACGTGACGACGTCGGCGCGACCGCCGACGCCCGCTGGTGGGACAGCGCCACCCCGGAGCAGGTCGCCGCCACGTACGAGAAGGCTGCCGCGTGGGAGACGCTGGACCCCGAGGTCGCTCGGTCCGCCGACCGGATGCGGACCGAGCTCCGCGACCGGTACGGCGTCGAGAACGCCGGCGCCGGCCAGGCGGCCCTCCGGGACGCCGTGGAGCGCGACCAGCGCACCCGCGGAGACGCCGCCCCGCAACGCACGGCCGCCGGCGTCGACGTCGCCCAGGCGGGCGCGTACGTCGCGGCCGCGGACCGGCTGGACCGCGAGGGCGATCGTCGCGACCGTGAGCAGTACGAGCGGGACCAGGCTGACGCGTCCCGCGGTGAGGTCGACGACCCGATGGCGTACGCAACGAACGGCGTGAGCGGTCCTGGTGACGGGTCCTCGGAGCACGCTGCAGCCAACGCGGACCGCGACGCCGCCGACGACTTCTACGACAGCGCCGAGCGCCGCGGGGCGTGGGCGGCCGAGATGGAAGCGGATGGCCTCACCGCCGACCAGGTGCAGGGCCGCATCGCTGCGGACCGGAACCAGGCCACCCATCCCCGGCAGGCGGTGCAGACCACGCCCCGCACCAGCAAGGCCCGCGGGAAGGGGCAGACGCAGGGCATCCAGCGTGAACGCGGGGGCCTCAGCCGGTAAATCCTATGCACCAAGAAGGTCCTGACGAATCGACTTCGGGAGCCTTCTGCACGTTCCGGAGTCAAAACGGGACAGGCGCGACGCGGTTTGAGTGGTCTCGACACCGGCGTTCCAGTGTCGAGAGACACGCCGAAGGTGAGCATTCGAGACGGCCCGTGACGACGCGTAAGGGGCGGGACCGATGGTCCCGCCCCTTACCAATGCTGCCTGCACCGTCGGCGACGCCACAGCTACATCGTCGAGCGCACCGTCAGTTCACGGACGGTGATGTCGCAGCAGCGGGGCGTGCCGCAACGGGTCGGACGGGACACGGTCTGGTGTGACACGGAGACGAGCCGTGCAACGTCGTAGATTGCCGGTCGTGGGGTGTCCATGATCGTCACTGGTGCCGCGCAAGCGATGCTGGCACTGCCCACTCACGGTCGACCTGAACCGGTCGTCGGTCTCCGGTCAGCCGGATCTCGACTGCGGCACCCGGATCCGCTGCTGACTGCGCGACTGTCAGGAGGAGCTGGCCCGGTTCGACGATCTGTTGGAGATTCGCGTCGGTGAACCCGAACAGATCGGTGTGGATCCGGAACGAAACGTCTGCTCGTTCACCCGTTTCGAGGTGCACACGGGTCGATGCCAGCCGCGCTCGGACGGGCCGGGTGACGGAGGCGACGGGATCGCTGACGTAGAGCTGCGGCACGTGCCATGCGGGGCGGTCGCCGGTGTTCGCGATGGTTGTGGTCAGTGTCACTTCGCCGTCGGTTGGGAGTTCGGACCGGTCGACCGTCACCGACTCCACGGTGAGGGTTGAGTAGGAGAGTCCGTGGCCGAACGGGAACGCCGGGGTGGGGTCGAGGTTGCTGACGCCGTCACTGCGGAGGGCGAGCGGTGCTGCGAAATAGGTGCCAGGCTGCGCGGCGTCGTCGCCGGGTATCTGCACTGGGAGCCGTCCGGACGGGTCGACCCGTCCGGAGAGGACGCCGGCGATTGCTGCGCCGCCTTCTTCACCGGGGAAGAACACCTGCACGGCCGCGGTCGCGCGGTGCACGAGGTGGCCGATCGCGTAGGGGCGACCGGAAACGACGAGGAGGATGACCGTGCCGCCGGCGGCGAGGACCTCGAGGGCGAGCTCCTCTTGCACGCCGGGAAGCCGCAGATTGGTCACATCACAGCCCTCACCGGAAGTGCCGTGGCCGAACATCCCTGACCGGTCTCCGACGACGAGGATCGTGACGTCCGCAGTGGCTGCGGCCGCCACTGCTGCGGGGATGCCGGAGCGGTCCTCGCCTGTGATGCTGGTTCCGCGCTCGTGCACTACGTGTGCGTCGGGGAACTCCGCAACGATACCGTCGAGGATCGTGGGCGCGGCGACGCCGATGTCGACCCCCTCGAGGCCGGCGACGACGTGGTTCGGGAACGAGTAGCAGCCGAACAGCGTGCCAGGGTCGTCGGCGCCCGGGCCGATGACCGCGATGCGCGCCGGCGGCGTGAGCGGCAGGATGCGGTCGGGGTTGCTGAGAAGCACGACGGATTCTTCCGCCAACTGACGGGCAATCGCGCGGTTTGACGGTGAGTCGAGGTCGGTGGCGGTGCTGTCCGATTCCGGGGCCCAGTCCGGGTCAAGCAAGCCCAGTTCGGCCTTCTGGGTCAGCACGCGGAGTGCTGCACGGTCGATCGTCGCGGCGTCGAGCATGCCACGGTCGACAGCGTCGATGAGTGCCTGCCCGAATCCGAGGGTGTGGGGGAGCTCGACGTCCATGCCCGCTTGAAGCGCGGTGACGCCAGCTTCCTCCACGGTCTCGACGATGCGGTGCGTGGACTGCAGGAACGGCACTGCCCAGTAGTCCGAGACGACCGTTCCGGTGAACCCCCAACGGTCGCGAAGGAGCTCGGTCAGGAGGCGGGGATCTGCTGCCGGTGGGACGCCGTCGATGTCGGCGTAGGAGTTCATGACCGAGCCGACCTGCTCGGCGACTACGGCGCGGTGGAACGGGGGCAGGACGACGTCGGCGAACTCCCGCGGCCCCATTGAGACGGGGGCGTGGTTGCGTGCGCCGCGGGAAGCGCTGTATCCAGCGAAGTGCTTCAGCGTCGCGACGATGCCGCCGGTTTGTAGGCCCCGGACGTAGGCCGCGGCGAGCTCACCGACCAGCGTGGGATCCTCGCCGAGGGTCTCTTCGACTCGGCCCCAGCGGTAGTCGCGGACGACGTCGAGGACCGGGGCGAGACCCTGGTGCACGCCGACGGCGCGCATGTCCTGCCCGATCGCGGTGGCCATCGCTTCGACGAGCACGGGGTCGTTGGTTGCGGCCCAGGCCAGCGGGGTTGGGAACACGGTTGCGGTCCATGCGGTGAAGCCGGTGAGGCACTCTTCGTGGGCGACGGCCGGGATCCGATGCCGGCTCGCTTCGATGACGCGACGCTGGAGGTCGATCAGCTTAGCCCTGCCCTGCTGTACTGACAGGGGCGCCGTGCCGAAGATTCGAGTGATCTGGCCGATGCCGTCGAGGACGGCGTCGTCGAAGGCTTCTGCGCGCAGGAGCGTGTCTTGCATCGGTGCGACATCCCCGCCGGCGCCTTCCGCGTCCGGCCAGGTGCTGCCGAGTTGCTGCACCTTTTCGCGGAGCGTCATGTCCGCCAGGAGCGCTTCGGCACGTTCTGCGGCCGAGAGGGTCGTGTCCTGCCACGGTGTGGTGGGGGATTCGATGGTCATGGTCGTTCCGATCAAGCTTGAGGAGGCGGGTTGTCGATGCCTCGGGACGGCGGCGCAGTGGTGGCGCGGACGACGAGCTCGGTGGCGAGTTCACTGCGTTTGGTGACGAGGCTCTCCCCCCGTGCCAGGCGGAGCAGCGTGATGATGGCGGTGCGGCCGATGTCCGCGATGGGCTGGTGCACGGTCGTCAGTGGGGGAGTTGCGAGCCGGGCGATAGCGGTGTCGTCGAACCCGACGACACTGAGGTCGTCCGGGACCGTGAGGCCGGCTTGCCTGGCGGCTTCGAGGACACCCATCGCGGAGACGTCGCTGCCGGCGAAGATCGCGGTCGGACGGTCCGGAGCGCCGAGGAGGGTGCGTGCTGCGGTGAAGCCGTGGTCGAAGGTGTAGCTGTGCCGCAGGACCGCGGTCGCGTCGACGGGGACGCCGGCTTCAGCCATTGCTGCCGCCCACCCGTGTGCTCGTGCGATGTCGCAGGCGGCACCGTCGGGGCCGCCGATGTACGCGATGTTGCGGTGCCCGAGATCGAGGAGGTGCCGGGTCGCTTCGTAGGCGCCTTGCCAATTCGTTGCGCCGATGCTGGGGATGCTGGTCCGCGGCACGTCGATGGGGTCGACGAGGACCATCGGCAGCGCGACCGCTCGGAGCGCGCGGGCACGTGCCGCGGAGAAGCCGCTGGTGAGTTCGATGACCCCGCTGCGGCCAGAGCGAGCGAGCTTCTGCGCCCAGGGGACCGGGTCGCGCCGTTCGACGCCGGTGAGGTTGCGCATGGTGACACCGACTTCAAACTGGCCAGCTGCCTCCATGACGCCCTGCAGGAACGTCGAGATGTAGGGGTTGGCGATGTCCTTCGCATCGACGAGCAGCTCGATGCTGGTCTCCCCGCGTTCATGGGTACTGCGTTGCCGTTCCCCGATGCTGACGTAGCCGAGCTCACCGATGACGTGTTGCACGCGGGCACGGGTGCTCGCGCTGACGCCGGCACGGCCGTTCACGACTTTCGACACGGTCGCCATCGAGACGCCAACCTCTCGCGCGACCTTCTTCAGCGTGACTCGATGCCCCGCCCCAGAGTCCTCCACATGCCACAGGGTGCCGCCTTGCTCGGCCGGCGACGTCATCGCCCGTTGGTGGAATCGTTGCGATGGCCGCTGTGCTTCACGCGAGTCCTTCTCGGTAGTTGAATCGATTCATAGTGCTGGGCTGTGAGGAATAGCGCAACCATCAGTCGGTGCGCGCGGTGCTTTCGTCTTGTAACGGCGACGTTGTGCGCAGCGGGGCGCTGGAGCAGGTCTGCAGCCCGGCTCGCTGGGGGAGCCGGGCTGCCGCCTTCAGCGTCCTGCCTTGGTCAGCTGGGTGGGGTGGTCAGGGTCCACTGCTGGCTCTGGGCGCTGCTGCTGGTTGATTGAGTGAGGTCGGAGCCGTTGCTGGTGTTGCCGGCGCCGTCCAGGTAGAGCCCGGTGGCCGCGTTCTTGAAGCGGACGTAGTTGTCCGATTGCACTTTGACCCACTGTTGGTTGGGGTGGTTGCTCAGTGTGTACTGGGCGACAGCGGATCCGCTGGCGGTTCGTCCGTACCCGTCGAGGTAGAGCCCGGTGCCGTTGTTCTGAATGAGGAAGTTGTTCCCAGAGGGGATGAGCGTCCACTGCTCGTTGAACCCGTTGTTCGACGCGTTCTGTTTGGCGTTGCTGCCAGCGGTGAACGCACCGTATCCATCTACCGCGAGGCTGGTCGCTCGGTTGATGAGCTGGACGGCTGTGGCCGACGTGCCCGGTACAGGCATGTCCGCGTAGGTGACGGGGTGAGATCCGGATTCCCAGAAGCCTCGGCAGGAGGTCAGGAACAGTCGCCCGTTCGCGAGCGGGACGATTTGGCGGCTGTAGCCGGATGCGATGGGTGTGGACGCCTTGATCCAGGAGCCGGAGAGGTCCTTCTTCGAGTTGATGAAGATCGTCCCGGAGCCGTCGTAGCCGTCCATGGCGATACGTCCGTCGTTGAGCTTCACGACGTAGGGGCTGCCGCCGTAGGTAATGGTGGTCCCGCTCGAGGTTGTGTTCCAGATTTCAGGGTTGTCTGAAATCTGGTAGTTGTCGGGGGTTCCACTGGCGCCGACGATCTCGTAGGTCATGATCCACTTGCCGTTGTCGAGCTGCGCCACGGTCGGCATCCCGGGCCGAAGTGAGGAATCGGCGAGAGCGACGTCGTCGACCGGCGAGGACCAGTTGAAGCCGTCGGTGCTGGTCTCGTGCACCAGCTTCTGACTGTGAGCGGAGTCTCGTTCATCGGAGTAGTAGACGATCACCTTGTCGTTGGCGACGAGAATGAAGGGCTCCCAGACCGGGTCTCCGTTGCCGGCGTTCGGAGCACTGGTGACGTGGCTGAGGAAGGTCCAGGTCCGTCCGAGATCCGAGCTCTTGTACAGATCGAGGAACTGCTTCGAGTTGTCGGCAGGACTCGAGATCCCGGCAGCGAGGAGCGTGCCTTCAGTCAGCGCACCGATAGTTTTCGGGACCTCGTAGAGGTGCGGGTTGGTGTTCATCCCGAGCCCGTTCTGGGTATCCGCAACCTGCCCGACCTTTGCCCAGCTAGCACCGCTGTCGGTGCTCTCGTAGACCGGGAAAACCTGGGTCGTGGTCGTGTTCTGTTGGAACGTGGCATACATCTTGCCGTTGTTCGTGCCGCTGTGCGCGAGTTGCACTGCCCTGGGGTACATCGCGCCGACGGACGTCGAGTTCTGGTTGCTCGCCGGGTCGTACAGCGTCGAGGGCCCGTAGGCAGAAGCGGGTGACGGGATGAGGAGGGCCGCGCCGACGGCTAGCACCGCGGCCACGCTGGCGCCCTGCAGAATGCGACGTTTCATGTGGGATCCCCACGGCCTGCGTTGAAGCGCTGGTGCACGACGTCGTGCGGCAACGCCTGACACCTCGATGTGCCGCGGACTGAGCGGGAGGCCGCTTCGCGCTCAGCCGGTCGACCAGAGCCGACTCGTCATGCAAACATGCGAACCGTTCCTCGCGATGCGCTATGAAAACGTTTCGCTGACCGAACCGTGTCCGCGGTGCATCGAGGATGTTCCCTGACATCATGTCCAGATGACAGTGAGTGTCCGCGAGGTTGCCGAGCTTGCTGGCGTCTCGATTGGAACGGTGTCGAACGTCATCAACCGACCCGAGAAGGTTGCGCAGGCTACCGCCGACCGCGTGCAACGCGCCATCAGTGAGCTCGGGTACGTGCGGAACGACAGCGCTCGGCAACTCCGGATGGGACGAAGCACCACGGTCGGGATGATCGTTCTCGATGTCGGTAACCCGTTCTTCGCGGAACTGGCTCGCGGCGCTGAGGACGCTGCGCTCGAGCAGGGGCTGGCCATCATCCTCGGGAACTCAAACCACTCAGGTGACCGCGAGCGAACCTACATCGACCTGTTCAGCGAGCGTCGCGTGGCAGGCATGCTGATCTCACCCACGAGCGACGATCTTGCGGCACTCGAACCGCTTGCAGACCAGGGGACCACTGTCGTCCTGGTCGACCAACGCCCGGACAACAGCCGCTTCTCGTCAGTCTCCGTCGACGATGTCTATGGCGGACGTCTCGCAGGCCAGCACCTCCTGGGTGCTGGACGACGTCGATTGGCCTACGTCGGCGGTCCAGCGTCGATCCCTCAGGTGCGCGACCGCCTCGACGGGTTCCGTCAAGCAGTCGCGGAGTCAGGCTCGGTGGCGCGCGTCGAACCGTTCGAGGGGCGCGAGCTGACAGTGCTTGAGGGGCGCCGGATCGGCGAGCTGCTCGCGGCGCGGTCAGCGACCAATCGCCCCGACGCCGTGTTCGCGGCGAACGACCTGCTCGCAATTGGCCTCGAGCAGGCGTTTCTCATGAGCGGATCCATCCGAATCCCCGAGGACATTGCGATCGTCGGGTATGACGACATCGCTTTCGCGCAATCGGCTGTCGTGCCGCTGACCTCTGTGCGGCAGCCCGCATACGAACTCGGGCACCGGTCGGTCGAAACGTTGGCGAACCAATTTGACACGTCCGGCCACGATCCGATCCAGCTGCAGTTCCTCCCGGAACTGATCACGCGCCAGTCGACTCGCGGTACCTGAGCGCACTGACAGCACGGCCGTGTTGACACGATTCAACCCTCCTGCTTTGATTCGTTGAAACGTTCTTCTCGAACGCACCCGATCCCGGCTCGTCCGGCCTTACAAGGAGGTAAGGATGCTCCACCATTCAACGACTGCGAAGCTCGTCGCGGTCGCAGGCGCCGCAGTCCTGCTCGGCTCGCTCTCGGCATGTTCCAGCGGAGGCTCCGCGGGCACCGACTCGGGCTCGGCCACCATCACGTTCCAGACCGGAACCGACACCGCTTCGGTGGCGACCGCGAAGGCGATGATCTCGGCCTTCGAGAAGCAGAACCCGAAGATCACCGTGAAGATCACGGCTTCCCCGGCGGGAACCGATGGCGACAACCTCGTGAAGACGCGGCTGTCGACGGGGGAGATGTCGGATGTCTTCTCGTACAACTCCGGCTCGCTCTTGAAGGCGCTGAACCCCGACAACACGCTCGTCAACCTGTCGGATCAGAGCTGGGTGAAGGACCTCGACGGTCAGTTCAAGGACGTCGTCAGCACGGACAAGGGCACGTACGGCGCACCGTACGGATCCACGTTCGCCGGCGGTGTCATGTACAACAAGAAGGTCTACGAGAAGCTCGGCCTCTCGGTCCCGACCACGTGGGACCAGTTCATCAGCAACAGCGAGAAGATCAAGGCCGCCGGCATCACTCCGGTCGAGCAGACCTACGGTGACACGTGGACCAGCCAGCTGACGATCCTTGGTGACTTCGCCAACATCACGGCGCAGCAGAAGGACTGGGCGACCCAGTACACGAAGCACAAGGAGTCCTACACGGAACAGCCCGCTTTCGCTGGCTGGCAGCACCTGGCTGAGCTGAAGCAGAAGGACCTGCTGAACAAGGACTTCGCCTCGGCAACGCAGGCGAACGGTCTGAAGGCACTGACCGACGGGACCGCAGCTCAGTACCCGATGCTCACCGTGGCCCTCGCCACCATCCAGCAGGACTCGCCGTCGGCTATCAACGACATCGGGATCTTCGCGCTCCCGGCCGAGAACGCCAGCGACACGAACCTCACCGTCTGGGAGTCCAACGGGCTCTACATCCCCAAGTCGACCACCGGCGCAAAGCTCGACGCGGCGAAGAAGTTCGTCGCCTTCGCGAACTCGTCTGAAGGCTGCGCTGTGCAGGCCAAGACTATGAGCGTCTCCGGTCCGTACTCCATCAGCACCTGCAAGCTGCCGGCCGCTGTCCCGACCGCTGTCACGGACATCCAGCAGTACATCAAGGACGGAAAGGCTTCGCCGGCACTCGAGTTCCTCTCGCCGATCAAGGGCCCGAACCTCGAGAAGATCGCCATCGAGGTCGGCTCTGGCATCACCAGCGCGAAGGACGGCGCGAAGCAGTACGACCAGGACGTCGAACAGCAGGCCCAGCAGCTCGGCATTAAGGGCTGGTGAGATCGGTGACCGCGACGCTCACGACAGCGAACCCGCCCGCCGGTTCGACCAAGACCACGGTCGGGCGACGGGCAAACCGCAACCTGCGCTCCTTCTACCCGGCGTGGTTCCTCATCCCGGCGATCGCGCTGTACGTCGTGTTCTTCGCGGTCCCGACCTTCGCCGGGTTCTACTTCTCCCTCACCCGCTGGACGCTGTTCGACCAGACCTTCATCGGGTTCGACAACTTCGTCCGGTTCTTCCAAGATCCGCAGCTCTCGAGCGGATTCCTCCACACGTTCGAGTACGGGTTCGTGACGAGCGCGGCGAAGGTGGTCCTCGGACTGGCCCTCGCCCTGCTCCTCACGAGCCCCGTGCTCGGGCGCGGCTACCTGCGTGCGGTGGTCTTCTTCCCGGTCCTGGTGTCGACCATCGGCGTCGGCATCACCTTCAAAGCGCTCCTCGATCCGTTCCACGGCATCGTCAACGGCCTGCTGGGCTCCGTAGGGCTCCCGACACCGGGCTGGTTCACGGACCCGAACCTTGCACTTTGGAGCATCGCCGCCGTAGACGTATGGAAGGGCGTCGGCATTGCCACGCTCATCTTCATCGCTGGCATCGTCGCCATCCCGCAGGAGTACTTCGAAGCTGCGCGGATGGACGGCGCGAACTCCTGGTCGATCTTCCGCAACATCACGCTGCCGCTCTCACGCCCAGCGATGGGGACGGTCATCATCCTCTCCCTCATCGGCGGTTTGCGGTCCTTCGACCTCATCTGGGCGACGACCGGGGGCGGCCCGGGATTCACCAGCGACGTCATCGCCAGCGTCATCTACAAGCAGTACCAGGCCGGGTTCTACGGCCTGTCAACCGCCGGAAACGTGGTCCTCTTCGTCATCGTCACGGCGATCATGGTCCCCGTTTCCTGGCTGCTCAACCGCAAGGAGGCGGATCTGTGAGTGCCACTCAGGCCCTGGTGACCGGCCGAACGCCGGAACGCCGCGTCCGCCGCGCAACCGTCCAACGATGGCTCGTCGGGATCATCGCGATTGCTGTGTCTTTCGTCGTCTTCCTCGTGCCCTTCGCATTCGTCCTGCTCCAGGCGATGAAGTCGCCAGCCGATGCGAATCAGCTGCAGTTCTCCTTCCCCACCGAGTTCCAGCTCTGGCAGAACGTCGTGGCGGTGTTCAACTCGGGCACCACTGGCCTGCTCCGATCGTTCATCAACAGCGCGGTGCTCACCGTCGGCAGCGTCATCATCATGGTGGTCTTCTCCGCCATGGTCGGCTACGTGCTGCAGCGTCGACCCGGCCCGTGGAACAGGGTCGTCAATTTCTTCGTGCTCGCGGGCCTCATCGTCCCGCCCGCGATCGTGCCCACGATCTGGGTGCTCCAGGGTCTCCAGCTGTTCAAGACGATGACCGGCATGATCCTCATCGAGGCCACCTTCGGGCTGTCCTTCTGCATCCTCCTGTTCCGAGCGTTCGTCGCGACGATCCCGAAGGAGCTCGACGAGGCAGCGGTCATCGACGGTGCAGGTCCGCTCCGCCTCTTCTTCACCGTCGTGCTCCCACTCCTGAAGCCCGTGATCATCACGGTTGTGCTCGTCCAGTCCGTGTCGGTGTTCAACGACTTTGCCAATCCCCTGTACTTCCTGCCTGGATCCGACAATCAAACCGTGCAGCAGACGCTCTACTCGTTCCAGACCCAGTCGGTCAGCCAACTCAATCTGCTGTTCACGGACGTGTTGCTCATCACGATCCCTCCGCTGATCCTCTACATCTTCTTCAACCGACAGATCGTCGCCGGCATGACCAGCGGCGCTGTGAAGGGCTGATCGTGACCGAGGCAACCTGGACCGCGCCGTTCATCGCCGCGGACGGCGACGTCCACAGCGCGCCGTTCCTCCGTCAGGAACTTCAGCTTGAACCGGACCGCGGTGAGCTCGTCGCGGCTCGGTTGCGGGTGACCGCAATCGGGATCGTCGAGCCCTGGTTGGGAGGGTCGCCGGTCTCTGACGAGCTTCTCGCCCCAGGGTGGACGAGCTACGAGTGGCGGATCCGTTCCGTCGAGTACGACGTGACGGACCGTCTTCGTCGGACTCGAGGCGGTGACACGGTGGTGCTCGGGCTCCTCGTCGGTGCCGGCTGGGCGCTCGGGCGGTTGACCTGGAGCGGCTCCGGTGCGTTCTACGGCAGCGAGCGGGCCGCGGCAGCGGAACTCGAGCTGCGGTACAACGACGGGACCGTTCGGACAGTTCAGACCGACGACTCGTGGGAGGCCACGCCGACAGGGATCACCTCTGACGACCTCTACGACGGGCAGGACATCGACGCTCGGGTCGGTACAGGGTGGGCGTTCCCTGGCCCGACGGGCGGCGCGGTGGGAACAAAGGTGGTCCCGGTAGACCCCGCGCTGGTCGTTCCGAGCCGTTCGGAACCCGTTCGGCCGCTCGCCGAGATCCCACCGGTGGACGTCACGACCTCCCCGAGCGGGGCCACCCTCGTCGACTTCGGCGTCAACCTCGTCGGCTGGGTCAGGGTCTCTGTGTCCGGCGAGACCGGAGCGCAGCTCAGGCTGCGGCATGCGGAGGTCCTCGAACACGGCGAGCTCGGCACCCGACCCCTGCGATCGGCCGAAGCGACAGACCAGTACACGTTGAGTGGCGGTGACGACGTCTTCGAGCCGAGGTTCACCTTCCACGGGTTCCGATATGCGGAGGTCACCGGCTGGACCGGCTCCGCGGACGAGCTGCGAACTGCGCTGCGCGCCGTGCAGATCGGCTCAGACCTGCGACGGACCGGCCACTTCCGCTCGAGCAACGAACTGCTTAACACCTTCCACGACAACGTCGTCCGCGGCATGCAGGGCAACTTCGTCAGCGTTCCCACTGACTGCCCTCAGCGTGACGAGCGCCTGGGCTGGACGGGCGACATCGCGGCGTTCGCGCCGACCGCGTCCTTCCTCTTCGACACGTCGTCGTTCCTCTCGGACTGGCTCCGGGACGTCTGGCTGGAGCAGCAGCACCAGGATGGCATCGTGCCGTTCGTCGTCCCCGACGTGCTGAAGTTCCTGCCGCCGCTCGACGGCATCGGGCCTCAGGAGTCCACCGCCATCTGGTCGGACGCCGCCGTTTGGGTACCCTGGGCGCTCTACCGGGCGTTCGGAGACACTGCCGTCCTCTCGGAACAGTTCCGGTCGATGGTCGCGCACCTGCGTCGGGTGTCCTCGCTGCTGTCACCGGACGACCTCTGGGACACGGTCTTCCAATTCGCGGACTGGCTCGACCCCGACGCACCGCCGGAGGACCCGGCGGCCGCGAAGGCGGACACCGGAGTAGTAGCCACCGCGTGCGCGTACCGCTCTGCAGTGATCGTGGCCGAGACCGCAACCCTGCTCGGCCACGAAACCGAAGCGGGCGAGTTCCGGGCACTCGCCGTGCGCCTTCAGTCGGCGTTCCGGAAGCACTACGTGAAGGACGGACGGATCCGCAGCGACTGCACGACCGTGTACTCGCTGGCGATCGTGTTCGGGATTCTCAACCCCTCCGACGAGGCGGCCGCAGGGCAGCGTCTCGCCGAACTGGCGGCCGCGGCCGACTACCGCATCTCGACGGGCTTCGCAGGGACACCGTTCATCACCGACGCGCTCGCACGAACCGGTCACGTTGAAGACGCGTACCGGCTGCTGCTGCAAACCGAATGCCCATCGTGGCTGTACCCGGTCACGATGGGGGCGACGACGGTGTGGGAGCGGTGGGACTCGATGCTGCCGGACGGCACGATCAACCCCGGTGAGATGACTTCGTTCAACCACTACGCCCTCGGCGCGGTAGCCGACTGGATGCACCGCGTGGTGGGCGGCATCGCGCCGCTCGCCTCCGGTTACGGCGAAGTGCTGATCGCCCCTCAGCCCGGCGGCGGCATCACGTGGGCGGAGACGAGTCTCGAGAGCAAGCACGGCCGGATCGCCGTGCACTGGACCCTCGAAGCGGATGAGCTGTGCATCCGGGCCGAGGTGCCGGAGGGCGTGACGGCGACCATCCGTACCCCCGACGGGGTCGAGCGTCGGGTCGATGCCGGGGAGCACCTGATCCATTCCCCGGTTGCGGCCACCGTCCTCTGAAGGTCGTGGCGCAGGTGTGGCAGCACCTGCGCCACGACATCCCTCAATCCTCCGGGCACGCCTCGTGCCCGCCGTTTCCACCCCTCCTCCGCCCGGTCGGTGAAACGAATCACGACACAAGGAAGTGACACGATGACAACCCCTCCGACCTTCGCCGGCATCGCCGACCAGCTCGCCCGCCAGCAGATCGAACTCCCGAGCTGGGCGTTCGGCAACTCGGGCACCCGCTTCAAGGTGTTCTCCACGCCCGGCACCCCGCGCGACCCCTACGAGAAGATCGCCGACGCAGCCCAGGTGCACGCGTACACCGGCCTCGCGCCCTCGGTCGCGCTGCACATCCCGTGGGACCTCGTCGACGACTTCGCCGACCTGAAGCGCCATGCCGAGGAACACGGTGTCGCGCTCGGAACAATCAACTCGAACACGTTCCAGGACGACGATTACAAGTTCGGCGCCCTCACCCACACCGACGCGAGCATCCGGCAGAAGGCGATCGACCACCACCTGCAGTGCATCGACGTGATGCACGAGACGGGCAGCCGCGACCTGAAGATCTGGCTCGCAGAAGGGTCGAACTACCCGGGACAGGAGGACATGCGCTCCCGTCAGGACCGGCTGCACGACTCGCTCTCGATGATCTACGACCGGCTCGGCGACGACCAGCGGCTCGTGCTCGAGTACAAGTTCTTCGAGCCGTCGTTCTACCACACCGACGTCCCTGACTGGGGGACCAGCTACGTGCAGACGGCGGCGCTCGGTGACAAGGCGATGGTCTGCCTGGACACCGGGCACCACGCCCCCGGCACGAACATCGAGTTCATCGTCATGCAGCTCCTCCGGCTCGGCAAGCTCGGCAGCTTCGACTTCAACTCGCGCTTCTACGCCGACGACGACCTGATCGTGGGGGCGGCGGACCCGTTCCAGCTGTTCCGCATCCTGGTCGAGGTCATCCGCGGCGGCGGGTACGACAACCCCGACGTGGCGTTCATGCTCGACCAGTGCCACAACGTCGAGGACAAGATCCCCGGTCAGATCCGTTCCGTGCTGAACGTGCAGGAGATGACTGCGCGGGCGCTGCTGCTCGACCGCGTCGCGCTGACGGCCGCGCAGGAGGCGCACGACGTCCTCGGGGCGAACGAGGTCTTCATGGATGCGTTCCAGACCGACGTCCGCGCCGACCTCGCTGCTTGGCGCGAGTCCCGTGGGCTGCATGCGAACCCGATGCGCGCCTACCTCGACTCCGGCTACCAGCAGCGCATCGCTGAGGAGCGCGTCGGCGGCGTGCAGGCCGGTTGGGGCGCCTGACCGGCGCCAGGCACGACAAAGGAAGGCGAAGCACCATGACCGACACCAGCCTGGAGGCACGGGTGGACCCCGCAACGCACCGCACTGATGCCGACACCACGATTCGTGCGCTCATCGCGCGCTCGAACGCGCTCGGCTCCGACCCGCGCATCACGAACTACGCCGGCGGCAACACTTCCGCGAAGGGCACCGACACCGACCCGGTCACGGGCGAACCGGTCGAGCTGCTCTGGGTGAAGGGCTCCGGGGGTGACCTCGGCACCCTGACACCTGCGGGTCTGGCGGTCCTGCGGGTCGAGCGGGTCCGCGCCCTGCGTGGCGTCTACGCGGGCGTCGAGCGCGAAGACGAGATGGTCGCCGCGTTCGACCACACGCTGTTCGGCAAGGGCGGAGCTGCACCGTCCATCGACACCGCGATGCACGCCCTCGTCGACGCCGCACACGTGGACCACCTACACCCCGACGCCGGCATCGCGATTGCGACGGCTGCCGACGGACCCGCGCTGACCAAGCAGATCTTCGGCGACAAGGTCGTCTGGGTGCCGTGGCGCCGGCCCGGCTTCCAGCTCGGCCTCGACATCGCCGCGATCAAGGAGCAGCACCCCGAGGCGATCGGCACCATCCTCGGCGGGCACGGCATCACCGCATGGGGCGACACCTCCGACCAGGCCGAGGCGAACTCGCGGTGGATCATCGACACTGCGGAGACGTACATCCGCGAGCACGGCAAGGACGAGCCGTTCGGCCCCATCCGCCCCGGGTTCGAGGCGCTGCCCGTCGACGAGCGGCGTGTCCGCGCGGCTGCCCTCGCACCAACAATCCGTGGCATCGCCGGTCACGACCAGCCCGTCGTCGGCCACTTCACCGACAGTGACGTCGTCCTCGACTTCCTCGCGTCCTCGCGCGCCAAGGAGCTGGCGGCGCTCGGCACGAGCTGCCCCGACCACTTCCTCCGCACCAAGGTGAAGCCGCTGATCCTCGACCTGCCGGCGACGGCGAGCGTCGAGGACCAGGTCACGCGCCTCCGCGAGCTGCACGAGACCTACCGAGTGGACTACCAGGCGTACTACGACCGCCACGCCACTCCGGATTCGCCCGCCATCCGAGGCGCCGACCCGCTCATCGTGCTCGTCCCGGGCGTCGGGATGTTCTCGTACGGCAAGGATGCCCAGACCGCCCGCGTGGCGGGAGAGTTCTACGTCAACGCGATCAACGTCATGCGCGGCGCCGAAGCGGTCAGTACGTACGCGCCGATCGGCGAGGCCGAGAAGTTCCGCATCGAGTACTGGGCGCTGGAAGAGGCCAAGCTCCAGCGGATGCCGAAGCCGAAGCCGCTCGCGAGCCGTGTCGCGTTGGTCACCGGAGCCGCGAGCGGCATCGGCAAGGCAATCGCGAAGCGTCTCGCGGCGGAGGGCGCCGCTGTTGTCATCGCGGACCTCGACGTGCTCAAGGCCGAGGCCGCCGCCGCTGAGATCGGCGGCCCGGACCAGGCCATCGGTGTCGGAGCGAACGTCATCGACGCCGGCGCGATCGACCAGGCGATCCAGGAGGCGCTGCTGCACTTCGGCGGCCTCGACCTCGTCGTCAACAACGCCGGACTGTCGCTGTCAAAGTCGTTGCTTGAGACCACCGAGCAGGATTGGGACCTGCAGCACAGTGTCATGGCCAAGGGCTCGTTCCTAGTTTCGAAGGCCGCGGCGAAGGTCCTCATCGAGCAGGGTCTCGGCGGTGACATCGTCTACATCTCCTCGAAGAACTCCGTCTTTGCCGGGCCAAACAACATCGCGTACTCGGCCGCCAAGGCGGACCAGGCCCACCAGGTCCGGCTGCTTGCGGCGGAACTCGGCGAGCACGGTATCCGCGTCAACGGCATCAATCCCGACGGCGTCGTCCGCGGTTCCGGCATCTTCGCGTCGGGCTGGGGTGCGAACAGAGCCAAAACGTACGGCATCGAAGAGCAGGACCTCGGGAAGTTCTACGCGCAGCGCACGATCCTCAAGCGGGAGGTCGTGCCGGAGAATGTCGCGAACGCCGTGTTTGCCATCTGCACGTCCGACTTCTCCCACACCACCGGGCTGCACATTCCCGTCGACGCGGGGGTCGCCGCCGCGTTCCTGCGATGAGCGCGGGGAACGTCGCCGCGGTCGATCTCGGCGCTACTAGCGGTCGAGTGATCGTCGGTCACGTGGGCCGTGACGGCGTTCGGACCGAGCAGGTTGCTCGGTTCCCAAACGGCCCTGTCGCCATCCACGAGGGGGATCGAGCGGCCCTCCACTGGAACGTGGTCGAGCTCCATCGGCAGGTGCTCGGTGGCCTCCGTTCCGCCGTCAAACAGCACCACGACTTGATCAGTGTCGGTATCGACTCCTGGGCGGTCGATTACGGCCTCCTCGATGGCGGTCGGCTCCTCGGCCTTCCATACCACTACCGGGATGCACGACACGAGCGCGGCGTAGCCACCGTGCACAAGCGATTGTCTGCTCATCAGCTCTACGCCCGGAACGGGCTCCAACATCTGCCGTTCAACACGGTGTTCCAGCTCGCTGCCGACCCGGCGGTGTGCGCCGCTGACCGCGCCTTGCTCATACCGGATCTGCTCGGCTACTGGTTGACAGGAATCGAGGTCGCGGAACATTCGAACGCGTCGACCACCGGATTCCTGAACGCGAACACGCAGCGGTGGGATCCGGCGCTGCGCGCTGTGGCAGGCCTGCCGAGCGGGTTGCTTCCCACGCTGCGCGCGGCCGGTGACCCGCTTGGTCCCATGCTCGGCCCCGTAGCTGACAGCATCGGCGCACAGGTGCCGGTGACGTTGGTCGGATCGCACGACACCGCGTCCGCCGTCGTCGCCGTCCCAGCGACGACGGATCACTTCGCGTACATCTCGTCAGGGACGTGGTCTCTGGTTGGCGTCGAACTCGAAGCCCCAGTCCTGTCGGAATCGGCGCGGGAGGCGAACTGCACCAACGAAGGTGGCGTCGACGGACGAGTGCGCTTCCTGAAGAACGTGTCCGGGCTGTGGCTGCTCTCCGAGAGCGTCCGCATCTGGGAGGCGGAGGACGGTTCCGCTGTGGACCTGGAGGCACTACTCACGGCCGCCGCAGCGGTGACGTCCGTGGTCCCGGTCTTCGACGTCACCGACGACTCGTTCGCAGCTCCAGGGGACATGCCGAGACGGATCGCCGCGTGGTGCGTCTCGCACGGATCCGCCGTCCCGTCCAGCCGAGCCGAGTACACCCGGTCGATCCTCGAGTCACTCGCCGTCGCGTACGCGGCCACACTCCGGACCATCATCGACGTGACGGGCAAGGACGTTCATGTCGTGCACGTCGTGGGTGGTGGGTCACAGAACCGCCTGCTCTGTCAGCTCACCGCAGACCGGACCGGTCTTCCCGTCCTCGCCGGACCGGTCGAGGCAACTGCGCTCGGAAACGTCATCGTGCAGGCGCGCTCTGCAGGCCTCGCTGGCCTCGGCGGTGCGTCGCTCGACGCTCTGCGGACCGTCGTCGCGCGCAGTGCCGCACCCGTCCGGTACACCCCCTCGACTGGCTCGCATGAGCAGGTCGGCCCGATCACTTCCCGGAGCCTCGCATGACCACCACCAACGACCACTCCCGCGTCGACGCCGCCACGGGTGCGCCCGCACCGACCCCCGGTACTGCGTCAAGCGCCCGGACCCGCGTCCAACGTCAGTTCCCGAAGGTGCGCGACCTCGCACCACTCATGCAGTTCAAGAAGCCCTCCCTCCCCGGCCGGCGCCAGCGTCTCGAGTCCGCGCTCACGATCTGGGACCTCCGCCGGATCGCCGCACGCCGCACCCCCAAGGCCGCGTTCGACTACACCGAGGGCGCGGCAGAAGCGGAGATATCCCTCGCCCGCGCGCGGCAGGCGTTCGAGGACATCGAGTTCACGCCGGCGATCCTCCGCGACGTGTCGAAGGTCTCGACGACCCGCGACGTGCTCGGCGCGCCCACCGCACTGCCCTTCGGGATCGCGCCCACAGGCTTCACCCGCATGATGCAGACAGAGGGTGAACGCGCCGGCGCCCGCGCCGCGGGGCGAGCGGGCATCCCGTTCTCGCTCTCGACGATGGGCACGACGGCGATCGAGGACGTCCGCGACGCAAACCCGCACGGTCGCAACTGGTTCCAGCTCTACATGTGGAAGGACCGGGAGAAGTCGATGGCGCTCGTCGAGCGGGCCGCGCGCGCCGGCTTCGACACGCTGCTCGTCACGGTGGACGTTCCGGTGGCTGGGGCCCGCCTCCGGGACAAGCGCAACGGCTTCTCCATCCCACCCCAGCTCGGCGCGAAGACAGTTGTCAACGCGATCCCGCGTCCGTGGTGGTGGTTCGACTTCCTGACCACCGAACCCCTCGCGTTCGCGTCACTCGACCGGTGGTCGGGGACCGTCGGTGAGCTGCTCGACCACATGTTCGATCCCACGGTCACCTACGAGGACCTCGAGTGGATCCGCGACCAGTGGCCCGGCAAGGTCGTCGTGAAGGGCGTCCAGTCCCTGGCGGACGCGAAGCGCTTGGCATCGATGGGCGTCGACGGCATCACCCTGTCGAACCACGGCGGACGCCAGCTCGACCGCGCACCCGTTCCGTTCCACCTGCTCCCGTCGGTCGTCCGCGAGGTCGGCAAGGACACCGAGGTGCACCTCGACACGGGCATCATGTCGGGCGCCGACATCGTCGCTGCCGCCGCCCTCGGTGCGCGTTTCACCATGGTGGGCCGGGCCTACCTGTACGGGCTGATGGCGGGCGGTGAGGCCGGGGTGGACCGGATGATTCAGATCCTGTCCGAGCAGATCGAACGCACCATGCGCCTCCTCGGTGTCGCATCCCTCGACGAGCTCGAGCCAGGACACGTGACCCAACTACAGCGACTCACACCCGTCGCCCGGAACTGACGCCAGCGCGCTCAGCTCCCCGAAGACCCCGGTGCCCGTCGCCCGACCCCCTGGCGGCGGGCACCGGCTCGACGAGCCGTGCCGCCCGGCACCGGTTCCATGAGCCGTGCCGTCCGGCACGGCTCCACGCTTCAACGGAGAGGCACTTACGATGCTGTCCCTGAACACGCACACGTCACCGACCGGAACGGGCGACGGGCCCCAGGCCCCACCACGCCGTTCCCGCCTCCGGTCCGTCGTCGCCGTCGCCACCGTGGCGGCCGTGGCGACCGGGCTCGCCCTCGCCGGGGGAGCCGTCCCCGCGTCCGCCGCCAGCACGGTATCGGTCACGAGCACATACGGCACGAACACCGGCACCCTCAGCGGCGACGAACTCCTCAACGGTTCCCAGGGCGGGTACAACGTCACGAAGAACCTCCACCTGAACCCGGTGAACTCCGGCAAGTACGCCTCGACAGGCCTCCGGCAGGTCCGCGTCGACCACATCTTCGACGATGACTTCTACCACGTAGCCAGCCGTGACTCCTCGGGGAATCTGAAGCTCGACTTCACCAAGCTCGACGCGGTTGTCCTCCCGCTCTTCAAGGAGGGCATGAAGCCGTTCTTCTGCCTGAGCTACACCCCGGGTGTGCTGAATTCGAACAAGTTCGCCGCGCCGTCGAGCCTCACCGACTGGAGCACGCTCGTGCAGAGCACGGTCGCTCACTACAAGGCGCTGGGCTACACGGGTCTGAACTGGGAAGTCTGGAACGAGCCGGACGGCAACTTCTGGCAATCCGGGCAGCAGTCCTTCGACAACCTCTACGCGGCATCCGCCCAGGCGGTCAAGGCGGCAGACTCCACCGCGCAGATCGGCGGGCCAGCGCCCTACAACGTGAACGGCACGTTCATGTCCGACTTCCTGAACTACATCGCGGCGAACCCGACCGTGCCCTTCGACTTCGTCTCCTGGCACGATTACGGCGGGTACGACTTCTCGTCCGCGACGAGCGTGGCGAACATGCTTTCCACGCGCAAGATCCCTGCGAAGAAGGAGTACATCACTGAGTGGAACTCCACCGCGGCGTTCGGCACAGCACCCGGGCAGGGGGTCGACACGAATGGGCTCGCCTCGTACGCGGCTCGGCGGATGACGTCCGCCGTCAGCCAGACGAATCTGTCCGGCGTGTTCTTCTTCAGCCCGCTCGAGGGGTACAACCCCACGGCTGACTTCTCGAGTGATCTGGGCCTGTACACGATCGACGAGCACCGCAAAGCGGTCGCCAACGTCTTCGACATGATCAATCAGATGCCGAGCACGGTCCTGCAGTCCACGATCACGGGAGCTCCTACCGACCGCTCCGTCGGCGCGATCGCTACCGGAGATACCACTGCCAAGTCCACGGCATTCCTCGCCTGGAACGACGGCACCGACACCTCCTCGGTGTCGCTGGCCGCGAACTCGCTGCCTTACGGGTCGACGAACTACAAGGTGACCCGGTACGACGTCAACTCCACGTCGGGCAACTACTACTCGACCTGGGCAGCGGGCACGAAGAACCTCGCGGTTGCCGCAAACGAGTACCTCCGCCCGACGAGCGTCACGGTAGCTGCGCCTGCAACATCGTGGTCCGCGAACGTGTCGATGCCGGCGAACTCGGTGACGCTCTACGTCCTCACGCCCACAACCGACGCCACCGGAAGCGCGTCGATCACGACCCCGCCAACGACCGCCGACATCGCCCGTGGATCGACCGTAACCAGTTCGTCGAGCTACACCGGTGGTGGGTGGTCCCCGGCGAACTTGGTCGACGGCCGCCGACACACCTTTGATGAGAGCGATGCGAACGGCATCTCGCAGGGCTTCACCTCGGCCGACCACCCCTCCGCGAGCGCAACGGAGTGGGTGCAGACCGACTTCGGGTCTGCCAAGCCGTTCGACACGGTGACGCTGTGGCCGCGTGACGACCAGGCGGCGGACGGCGCGTCGTTCCCAGTGGACTTCACCATCGCCGGGTCGAACGACGGCAGCAGCTGGACCAGCCTGGTCACCAAGACCGGGTACAAAGCAGGTACTGCCGTGTCTGGCCCGCAGGTGTTCTCGGTCGGATCGCAGTCCTACCGGTACGTCCGGGTGACCGCGACGAAGCTGGGTCAGCCGGTGCTCGAGGGCTCGTCGAACGTCTACCGGTTGCAGTTGGCCGAACTCGAGGTGAACCAGGAGGGGCTCGCGAACCCCGGTTTCGAGTCGGGCGACCTGACGTCCTGGTCGGTTGAAGGCGCCGCGTCGGTCAGTGCCGACGTGCCCTTCAGCGGCAACGACGCAGCGACGTTCACCGGTGCCGGCCGGGGGATATTCCAGACGGTGACAGGGCTGCTGCCGAACACGACCTACACCTTCGGTGGGTTCCTGAAGTCCGGTGCCGCCGGTGATCCGGTCTACCTCGGCGTCAAGAATTACGGCGGGACCGAGACCTCGGTTCCGGTCACGAGCACCGCCTACAAGCAGGCCTGGGTGCAGTTCACGACCGGGGCGAACTCCACCTCCGCGCTGGTCTACGTCTACAAGAACAGTGGGACCGCTCAGGCGTGGTTCGACGACGCGGTGCTCACCAAGCAGTAACCGCTCTGAAGCCGGCCGTCGGCACGGGTGTGGCGACGGCCGGGCCGGGGGATAGCCCGACCATTCCCCGGCCGCGGGCATCGAGGACATCGGGGTCCTCGATGCCCGTCTCCTTTGCGGGAGAACCGTCGATCCCTAGGAACCGAACCGACGGTTCAGCACCAGGGGAGGAGATCGGCCCGGGCATCGTGCACAGGTCCCTCTCTCGGGACGTCCGCCGAGATTCTCCATCGCGACGTCGCCTTCATGGAGCGTCACGGAAGGCATCGGAGGTGTCATGAAACGACACCGTCGGACACAGAATGAAACGGCGCTTCCGCGCACCTGAGTGCGATGCCACGGTTCCGGTATGGCCTACATCTGCTTGATCCTCTCCGGGGCGGCGCTCCTCGTAAATGGGCTCACCCTGCTCGGCCGTGTCCCCGGACGGGACAGCGGCGTGTTCAACGTCCTCATCGGCGGCGTGCAGCTCGTCCTGTGCATTGCCGTCGCCGTCGCCGCAGACGGGTCGCTGCCGGCCCTGCTCGGAATCGCGGGCACCTTCCTGTTCAGCCTGACCTACCTGTACGTCGGACTTGATGCCCTGACCGGGCTGGGTTCGGCGGGGCTCGGCTGGTTCTGCGGACTTGTCGCGGCCGTCGCAGCGGTGTTCGCCGTGACGAACGCCGAGGCTGACTCCGTGCTCGCCGTTCTGTGGGGGACGTGGGCCGGGCTCTGGTCGCTGTTCTTCGTCCTGCTGGCGCTCGGCCGACCCATCGGTCGGTACACCGCGTGGGCGCTCATCCTCGCAAGCCAGACGACCACCACCCTTCCGGCGCTGCTCGGGCTGTCCGGGAACTGGCCAACCGGGCCGGTCTGGACTGTCGCGGCAGCAATTGTTGCCGGAACCGTCTTTGTCGGCGCCGCAGTCCTCTCCCGGCGCCCCCACGAGCACAGCCCCGCACCCGACACCGCCCAGGTCCCGGCCCCCGCCGTCGCCTGACCGATCCACTACCAGCACACCGAGGAGCCATCATGCCCACGAGCACCGCAACCGCGCCCACTGCGGCCCCCGACTACGAGACCCTTGCCGCCCGCTTCCGCCCGCTCTTCGACCGCATCGCCGCCGGCGCCAGCGCCCGCGAGCAGGAGCACCGCCTGCCCACCGCCGAGATCCGCGAGCTCGCCGACGCCGGCTTCGGCGCCCTCCGCGTTCCCGTCGAGTTCGGTGGCGCCGGGGCGAGCTTGCCGCAGACCTTCCGCCTGCTCACCGAACTCGCCGCCGCCGACAGCAACATCCCGCAGGCTCTCCGCGGCCACTTCGCCCTCGTCGAGGACCGCCTGGTCGCCCGTTCTGGGGAGCGCGACACGTGGCTCGAGCGGTTCGGCCGGGGTGAGATCGCCGGCAACTCCTGGACCGAGGTCGGCGCCGTGCAGATCGGCGACGTGATCACGAAGGTCACCCCGCAGCCGGACGGCACCTTCCGCATCAGCGGGCAAAAGTACTACTCGACTGGCAGTATCTTCGCTGACTGGATCGACACCTACGCCGAGCGCACCGACACCGGCGAGCGAGTCATCGCGATTGTCGACGCTCACCAGGCCGGGGTCTCGCATGCCGACGACTGGGACGGCTTCGGGCAGCGCACGACCGGGTCCGGTACGAGCACCTTCACCGATGCGGTCGTCGCGGCCGACGCGGTGATCCCGTTTGACGACCGGTTCAAGTACCAGACTGCGTACTACCAGGCGGTGCTCCTCACGGTCCTCGCCGGATCGGTGCTCGCCGCCGAGCGGGAGATCGCGCTGCAGGTGCGGAACCGCAACCGGGTGTTCTCGCATGGCAACGCCGACACATTTGCGGCGGACCCGCAGATCCTGCAGGTCGTCGGCGAGGTCTCTGCCGCCGGGTTCGCCGCGTCCGCGATCGTCGACCGCGCCGCCGAGGTGCTGCAAGCCGCCTACGAGGGCGCCACCCTGGACCACGACGAGGACGAGCGCCGCAATGACCGCGCTGAGCTTGCGACCGCGCAGGCGCAGGTTGCGCTCACCACCCTTGCGACGACCGCGACGTCGCACCTCTTCGACGCGCTCGCGGCGTCCGGGGTGAGCACGTCGAAGAACCTCGACCGGCACTGGCGCAACGCCCGCACCGCGGGAAGCCACAACCCCTGGGTCTTCAAGGCCCGGATCATCGGCGACCACGCCGTCAACGGCGTCAAGCCGCCTCGGGTTTGGGCGATCGGCGGTACCCGTGCTTCGAAGGTCAAGCCGGAAGCAGGCGTGCGGTCCTAACCGCGGACGACGGCAATACTGACATAAGATACGTTATCGGCGCACAACCCAGGCACCCGCGGGGAGTCCGAGAACGCTCGCGCCGAGCATGAGGCTCACGCCCACTGGTAAACGCGAGTCCACTTCCGCCACCGTCCCTGCACCACCCGCATCCTGCCCGCCGGATGCGCCTGGAGGCGTCCAAGCACCTGGCGTCCCACCGGAGCTGCCACCGCCGAACTGAGGAGCTGTGTAGCCCGAGCAAACGGTCCGGACTCCACCGGGAGTCCGGACTGTTCTCCATGCTCACTCATCGGCGTCCTCCCGGTCTCGGAGGTCGGTTCCGTCAGCCGCGGTTGTGTCATCGGGCAGAAGCCCGTGATCGTAGTCAACCGGAGCCATCGGCATAATCACCACAGCTGCCTGCCCATCAGGGATCTGTCCGTGGACGACCGTCATCGCGTCCTCGAATTCAGCCCGAGTCGCGTTCAAATGTCCGCCGAGCTTCACGCTCCAGGTGCCGTTGGTCTCGTTGATGCCTTCGACCCACACCATCCCTTGCGACGTGGTCCGCACCGTATCGGCAAGGTATTGCTGGAAGTTGCTGGGCCGCGGCACGGTGAGACGGGATCTCCGCTGGATCGACTGCACTTCGGCCACTCTGTCGACCCGATGCGAAAGCATCGTCTGACCCTTCGCCAGTGCTCGCACGCCGTTTACGACCTCCTCGAGCATGTCGAGCTGCGACCGAGGTCTCACACTCGAACGATCGTCCGGCTTCCACGACCCGCGGATCTTCGGCCATTCAGCAGCGAACAGCGTCTCGATGGACTGAGCCGGAAACCTCGGGCTCGCGCTCTGCACGATCTCCGTGAAGAGTTTCAGTACGCTCTCGCGCTGATCGAACGCGGTCGCTTGGAACGGCGCCAGCGGCGTGTCGACCTCTGCCGTGCGCAGGTCGAGCAGCACTGTGGCTACGCGCCGGCCGAGGAGCGTAGCGAGGGCGCCGCCCTCGTAGTTGATCCATGGGCGGTCCTTGTTCGCCGCCGATAGCAGGACGACGCCATAGTCCGTCGTCGTCAATTCGTCTTCGATCACGACGACACCACGGTCCCCACGCGGGATGTCGACCTGTGACACGAACGCCTCAACACTCCCGGCCGACACAGCGTGCAACGCCTCACGGAGCGCTTTCGCAACCTCGCACTCGGCATCGCCGGACCAACTGATGAAGACCTTCATGCCGCGACCGTATCGGACGGGTGTGCAGGGCCGAGGACAACGACGCTCCGCGACATACCGAGTGTCACGTCGACCCTGCCGGTCACGGTAGCTGATCGGCTCCGGCCCGGAGCTCTCTGCTGAGTTTGAGAGGCAAGGTCGCGGACTCGCTCCGTCCGTCTGCGCTCGACTACCGCTCGCCCTTGGCATAGCAGTCCGAGCAAACATTCGGCGCGCCGGGGTGGAGGCCTCCTCCATGCCACGCTCCGCAGTGCTTGCATCGCTGGGTGGCTTTCGGGTCGTTGAACTCTATAGGCACGACAACTCCTCATTTCGGGTAGCGCTAGCAAGCGCCATCCCATTGCGGCTGTCAAGAGTCTCGAGAAGCGATCGAGTCATCCCGTAGTGAACGAGGATGATGCTGGCCGCGTGTTCGCCCGTGCCGGCCGCTGGCAAAGGGCGGCGGCCGAGATCGGGCTGACTTACAGTGACGGCATGCCCCTAGACATCGCCTTCATCGAGTACAGCAACGACGTCAACGAGTGGCGGCTGTTCTCGCCGAACCGGGACAAGATGGCCCCGCTTCCGCCCACCTGGCAGAGCGTCCTGAACGGCGGCGACGTCGAACACGTCAACCGCACACTCCGGTCGTGGGGCTACCGCCGCGCCACTGAGGGCTGGAAGCAAGACGGCTCGAGGTGGGTCGTTCCGGTTCAACGGCGAGAGCGGGAGTAACCCGGTCAAGCGGCACCAGTCCAACACCGCGCGTCCCGCCACGACGAGGTCCTACGCGACCGCAGCCTGGCGTTCCTCGGCGATGTCCTGCAGGAGGCTCTCGAGCGTACGCGTTCGCAGCTGCGGGATGTTCGGACGACGGTACTTGTCGTTGACGAGGCGGCGGAGTTCGAGGGCTCGGGTGAGCCGGTCGGCTTCGAGTTGGGCTCGCCACTGCTTGGGGCGGTCGAGCATGGCGGCGACCTCCGTGGCACGGGCGTGGAGGTAGTGCGTCTTGGAGTCGATCAGTGGTCCGGTGAGTGAGTTCGCGCAGGCACCGGTGCGGCAGCTCAGCCGGGTGCGGATGTCGCTGTGTTCGAGCAGGGCCTGGCCGGTCTTCTTGGCGACGGTCAGTGCCAGGCCGGGAATGTAGATCCCCTCCCAGGAGCCGCTCTTGGGCTTGCCGTTCTCGTCGAACTGCTTCTTCGGTGGCTTTACCTGTCGCCCCACTGTAGTGCGGAAGTTGACGTACTCCTTCTGCCCGATCCCGACCGAGAAGTGGTCGACGTGGCCCAGTGCGAGGGTGACCTGTCCGAGGTTGCCGGACTGTCCAAGGGTGACCGTGAGGCCCATGCCGGTGAAGATGTCCGCGACGGCGATGACCTGCCGCACCTTCCGGACGCCGTCGTTCTCGCCGCTGGTCGGCGAGACGCGCAAGTCCACTTCGTCGATGCCGGCTTGCGCCAGTTCCCGAGCAAGCGTGGTCACTACGTCGATCGGCAGTCGGCTGCTGATGTACAGGACGGGCCGGACGGGCTTGTCGGTGCAAAGCCGGGTCTGCTCGGCGAGGTCGACGGTGAGGTGGGCGGTGCGCTCGTTCTCGATGAAGTAGGACGGCGGCGTGATGATGTTCGCCTGTTCGGGGTGCGCGTTGAGCACGCGATCGACGATCTCCCTCCGGAGGTCGGCGGACGCGGCGAGGGCATCGATGTCGTGCTTCCGACCGCCGTAGGCCGGGAGGTTACCCAGCCGACCCTCCGGATCGTCGTACGCCATATGTGCCGTTCCCGGGGCGTAGAAGACGTCAATCCCTGCTTCGCGGGCCGCATCAGCGGCGACGAGCTGATGGCGCGCGGCCTTGCCGTCCAGGACAATGCCGCGGACACCGCTGACGCCGGACGCGAGGAAGTCCTCAACCTTGTGGTGGTCCTGGTGTCCGAGGTGGAACTCGACGCTCATTGGGTCTCCCATCGCTGCCAACTTGGAGTCATAATAGATGACACAGCCGACGACAGATAGGGTGACACGCGATGAGTAGTGCAACACAAGCTCCCGTCTTCGCGGACCGGGTCAACAGCATCGTCGGATCCCTCGGTCTCTCCCGGGAGGAGCTCGGCTCAATCGTCGACGCTTCGCCACGGTCGATCGCTCGCTGGTCAGCTGGTACGGCTGCGCCGCAGCGCCTCACCAAACAGCGGCTCCTCGAGCTTGCGTATGTAGCTGAGGCAGTAGCAGAAGTCATCCCCCGCGAGCGTGCGAACGCGTGGATGCTCACACCCAATCGACTCCTCGACCACGACTCCCCCGCGTCCCGCATCCATCACGGCGGCTACAAAGACGTCTTAGACCTCATCGAAGCCCTCGCGGACGGGGTTGTCGTTTGACGACGCTTGATGAGATGGCAGAACGCGTCGACCGGCTCGGCACGATCACATGGTCGGGCGCGACGTTCCGCCACACCGCGAAGCGTCGAGACCCGCTGTCCGGGGTTGGCGCCCGGCTTGCCGGGGGCAGGTGGAATCCCAAGGGCCTGTTCGCTGCGCTCTACCTCGCCACTCCCGTTCGCGCCTGCATGGCAGAACTGGAGCGGGCTGCAGCGTCCCAGGGGTGGACGGTGCCGGAGATGCTCGCAGCCGGCAGGACGCTACACGAAATCGAAGTGACCGATGCCCGACTGGTGGACCTGCGTCCAGCAGGGAACCTCGACGCGGTCGGACTGACCCCAGGGGACATCAGCGATGACGACTGGGAGCCGTGCCAGCTGGTGGGCCATGCCGCCTGGTTCCTCGGCTTCGATGGGGTCATCGCGAGCTCCGCAAGCGGACAGGGTGATGTCGTCACAGGGTTCGAGGCCCGCCTCGGACCAGGCATGATCTCCGTGACGACGTCGACGGACCTGGACGAAGCGCTCTACCGGCAGTACTCGAGCGCCGCATGAGCCCACTAACCGTGAGCACGAGAAAAGCCCTGGGACGCGCGTCCCAGGGCCACGTTGCCTCGTGGCCCACCACCGGTTGTGGTGGAACACGTCTCGAACGCGACTGGATGCCGCGTCACCGCAGAGCCGCCGGATCCGGGGGGCCGATCGTAGCTCTGAAGTGCAACGAGACTAGTCTACGCACAGGCCATCGCCAGTGTCAAGACACCCATGGCTAGCGTATCGCAATAACTCCAATTAGTCAACTAAAATTGCCCTAGCTTTGGCCCGTGCCGTTGCTTGTGTAGGGTGTAGGCAGTTGCTTGAGTTGAGGACTATGTGATGACCCCTAGTTATCTCCGGGAGCTCGCTCCCGAGGTCGATCTTACGGCTGCTCGAGCGACGGCGGAACGGATCAGCGAGCGGGTCGGTCGTGCGCGCGTGCAAATCCGGTCTGGGTTCATTGAGTCCCGCACGCCGACGACCCCTCCCCCGCTGACGCGACTGCTGCGAGGAGGCCGCGGCGGTGAGGTGAAGGTCAAGCTGCTGCTGTCGATGATGTGGTCAGCGCCGTCCGCCCCGTATGACGTCACGTTCCCTGCAAGAACCTGGGCTACGTTGCTGGGTCTGCCTGATCCCGAGGGGAAGGGCGCAGCGCGTGTCAACGACGCGATTCGTACGCTGACGAAGCTGCACTATGTGCGTGCCGTGCAGCGCGCCGGGCAGCCCTCTCGCGTGTTCCTTCTCAATGAGCTCGGCACCGGCGATCCGTATAGTCATCCGGGCGAGATCTGGCAGGCCGTGAAAGATGCAGACAGTCGCGTTCGCCGCAAGATCCCGCGTTACATGCAGCTCCCCGTCGATCTGTGGGTCAATGGTTGGATGGCCGCACTCAGCGGTACCGCACTCGCGATGCTGCTCGTGCTGCTCGACTCAGCACGCGGCAAGGAACCAGTCCGCCTCTGGTTCTCCCAGTCCGTCGCGAAGGATCGTTACGCCTTGACCGAGCCCACCCGAAAGCGTGGCCTCGACGAACTCGAGGAGTACGGACTCATCACCGTCGAACGGGAACAGGTCGTTCGCGACGAGGTGTCGACACGTCGGTACCGCAACACGTATACCGTGCACACCGACGTCTTTGGGAAGCTGCCAGAAGAGTCCGGCCACGACCGCATCGTCCTGCCGAAGAACAGTCGCCGCCGCGCGAGCAAGCTGGTCGTAGATTTCAGCGGCGTCGAGGACCAGGACGGTGACGCCTCAACGGCTGAGACGCCTTCGACTGGATGATCTGGCAACCGACCGCGATCAGGCTCCGGGACTCGATCCGGTGATATCAGCGCGGAGCTCACCGAGAAGTTTCCAAATTGGCCCCACTCGGGCCGGGTCGTTCTGCTCCAAGGCAGCACCCCGGAGCTCCAGAGGCTCATCTAGCCCTCGGTACTTCACAAAGATGACCAGCGACTGCGGCCACGCCAGCTTCCTGGATCCCTCGACGTCCACACCCTGCCCTGCGCGCACCTTGAATGACTCGATTACGGATCGAGGCACGACCGAAACGAAGGGATTGCTGACGTCGGCGGCAGGCAGATCCAGGTCCGCTGTCAGAACAAGGGAAGTGGTGAGCACGACGATCCGCGCGATCCCACGCTCCTCGATAACCTCCGCGTGGCCAAAAGCGAGGTCCTCCCCCGCACTCGCCAGCGTCAGCGAGCTCAACAGGTGCGAGTACCACGCGGCATAGGCCACCCGACCATCGCTGACCAGTGCGATCTGGTCAAACGCACCGCCATCATCCGGACGAAGGAGGAGATCGAGTTCATTGATCCGGGCCGTGTGGTCCTGCTGGTGAGCCATGCGCTTACTATCCCCCACTACCGATGGGCCTCAGTAGCTAATCACTCATTGTGGCGTCGGCGCGCGGTTGTGCCAGCTGTCACCCTTGCCGTCAGCTGCTGGTCCGGGAACATGGACGGCGGAGGCGGATCGCAGGGCAGCATCTCGCCGGCGGCAGCCGAGGAAGTCGCTGTGGCGAACGGGCCGTCCTGGCTCATGAGGATGGGCATGTGGTGGTCGAGGTGGTCCCGCCACCAGGCACTCATCGCCACCGGGTCCCGTCGTGCGTTTTCCCAGCTGCGCCAGAGCGCATCGAGGCGGGAGACGGCCTCCGGGTAGTTCCACCAGTCGGACGCCCACCGTCGCGGCGACCGCTCCCCCACGACGCGGCGGTACATGACCCGCAGCTGCTCCCGCACGAACTCGTCGACGGAACCGAACACGAGCTCCGCCGGCGCCTCGGCGTCGTCGGCCGGTGGGGGAACGTCCCTCACCGGTTCGTCGGCGTCAGTGAAGTCGTCGCTGTAGTCGCTCACGAGTTCGCTCCGCTCCCGGCGTCCATCCACGGGTTCCGCGGGAGCGTCGGCTCGGCTGGGGCGGCCGCAGCTGCACCTTCATGCGCGGCGATCGACGCGCGGATCTCATCGGCGTGCGGTCCCACCATCCACGGCACCGTCTTGACCAGGGTCGGCGGGAAGCCGGAACCGAGGACCACAGCTCGGCCGCGCGGGAACGCCGCGAGGTCGCGCACGGTGAAGATCGTCTCGCTCGTGACGTGCTGCGACGTCGACCGGCGGCCGTCACCGTAGGACACGCTCGTGGTGCGGCGGTCGTACGGTCCGATCGTGTTCGACATGTCGTTGAGGAAGTCCGGCTCGGAGACACCGCCGCCGTAAATCTTCACGTTCGACGCGGACCAGAGCTTGTTCATACCCTCCTTCCCCCACACCGCGACCCCCTGCGACCACGACTGCAAGATGGTCGAGAGGATGATGCCGCGGGAGCCGTAGTGCGAGTACAAGTCCGGCAGGTTCCGCCACCGGCACACGTTTGCGGCCTCGTCGAGGACGCCGAGCAGCGGGGTGGCCATCCGGCCGCCCCGCTGTGTCTTGGCGTAGTCCTCGGCGGCTTCGGTGATGACCGCAGTCAGCGCCGTCACCAGCGGGCCGGCGGTGGCCTGCCCCTCGAGGGACAGGCTGTAGAGGGTGTCGTGGCTGCGCACGAACGCCGCCGGGTCGAACTGCGGCCGCGGGTCGGTGCGCGGGTCGCCCGTCGTCGGGGCGATCCACTTCGAGATGCGCTCGATCTTCAAGCAGTTGGCCATCGTTGCGGCGGTCGCGTAGGCGCTGTCGCGTCGCTTCGGCTCGCCGTTGACCTCGGACGCCAGGGCGTCCGCTGCGGCCTTGTGGCCGGCCCGGTCGAGGATGTCGACCGGCTCGGTGTTACCGGGGCGGGTTACCCAGGAGAACACGTCGGTGATCGGACGGTTGTCGATCGCGGCAGCGAGCAGGAAGCCGGACAGGATGTTCTCGCCGGTCTGCGTCCAGTAGGAGCCGTCGCCCGCTGCGCCGCCGGAGATGGATGCACCGAAGTGCGCCGCCATCTTCGCCGCCGTCTCGTCGTCCTTGACGTACGAGAGCGGGTTCCACCACCACGTCTGCTGTTCCAACGCGATGCCCTGGGGGTCGAACACCCAGACCTGCCCGACCTTCGCGCGGACGTCGCGGGTCGCGTCGAGCACGTCGCGTTTGTTCGAGGTCGTCATGACCGCCCCGGGGGCACCGACGATCGCGGGGATGACGATGCTGGTCGACTTGCCGACGCGGGGGCCGGCGATCATCACCAGCATGTCCTCCACGGAGGCGTAGAGCTTCCGCAGCCCCAGGACGGTCGTGCCGATCGGTGATCCGATCCAGCCGTTGACGCCGAGCCGCTGCGCGGTCGCGGACGCCCCCTTCTCCGAGAGCGCGTCGAGGGTGTGGCCACGACCCATGTACCGGGCAGCCCAGTCGACCGGGGTCCGCTTCGCGCGGGCCCGGGTGCCCTGCACCAGGTACAGCATGACCAGGGCGAGCAGGACGGCGCCGATGCCGATCGCGACCCACGTCGACGCGATGGTCCAGGTGTAGCGGCCCTTAATGGTGCCGCCGACGACGGCGAACGGGTCGAGGGGCAGGTTCGTGTTGACGCCGGCGAGCTTCGAGCCGAGCGTCATGGCGACCCAGAACGTGCCGACGACGGCGAAGATCCCGAGCGCCAGGAAGAACATGCCCGCGCCCTGCATCCCGCCGCCGGGCTGCTGGGCGCCGTTGGCTTCGCGGCTCATGCCATGCTCCGTTCCCCAATGCGGGAGACGGTCTCCCACAGCCGGTTCGTGTTGCTCGGAGCCCTCTCCGCCGGCGTGAGCTCCACGGTGACCGGGATGCCGGGGCGGCCACCGACCTTGATCAGGAACTTGCCGCGGCCAGGCGGGTCAGCCTCCATGCCCGTCTCCGCGTCCCACGCGGGCGGGTCGGTCCAGGACATGAGCATCTGCTGTTCCGCGCGGGACATGCTGATCGCGGTGTCCAGCAACGGCATCTCGCGGGCGGGCAGGCCGCCGCAGATGACGTAGCCGGCGCGCTCGACGAAGCCCTGCGCTGTCATCCGGTCGGCCTCGTCGCGCAGCGACATGAGGTCGCTCATCGTGTGGGTGATCATCGCCATACCGACCGCCTCGGTGCGGTTCAGGCGGGTGAGCTCGTCGACGCGATCGACCATGCCCTTCCCGGCGCGCAGGGCACGCCAGAGTTCGTCGAGGACGACGAAGTAGTGCCGCTGCGGTTCCAGCCCTGCTTCCGCGAGGGCGTTGGCGACGTTGACGGTGCCGAACCCGGCGGACCAGCACGCGAGCAGGACGGCGGCCTGCTGGTCGGGGTCAGCGTGCATCAGCGGGGCGACGTCGTACACGACGGGTCGGTCACGGGCCATGCGGACGGTCGTTGGCCGGGAGAACAGGTCGCCGAGGCGGCCGCCCTGCACGAGGCCCAGGAGTGACGCTTCGAGCTGGTCGGTGACCTCGTGGTACCGCGCCATGTCGCCGCGGTCGAGCGCCACCAGCCGCACCTCGTCGGGTGCCTGCTGAATCACTTCGAGCAGGTTCCGTAGGACCGGTACCCCGTCGAAGTGGTCGTCGAGGTACTGCAACGCCGCGTTGATGATCGACTCTTCACGGTCGGTCGGAGCCTGCCCGCGCGCGATCGACAGCAACGCCGACACCATCGTGCGTCGGCGGTTGTGCGCGTCCTCGAGGACCTCGGTCGCCAACGACTCGGCCCGCTCGCCCTTGGCGCGGTGCTTCACCGCGACCTGCACCAGGTCCGCGGCCTGCAGCTGCATGTCGAGCAGCGTGGCCTCGTCGGTGATGCCGGCGGATGCCTGCTCCATCGCGGCGAGCTCCGCTTCCGCGTCCGCCGCGGCTGCGAGTTCGACGCGCGAGGACTCCGTGAGCAGCTGCGCCGCCTCGTGCGCCTCGCCCGGGTCGAGCACGTTGAGGTACCCCCGGCCCTTCCCGAGCGGGATCACCTGCCCCTTCAACTCGCGGATCAGGTCCACGTAGTCCGGGCGAATGTCGCCCAGCACGAGCGGGATGGTGCCGTACCCGGCAAGGCCGGTGACCATCCGGCGCACGAGCGTGGACTTCCCCAGGCCGGGCTTGCCGAGCACGAACACGGAGGGGTTAGAGATGAGCTTGGCCCGCTGGAACCAGCTGATCGGGTCCGAGCAGACCGTGCCGCGGCTTTCCAGGTGACGGCCGAGGGGCACGCCGATCATCGGCGCGCCCGTCCCGACGCTGAACGGCCAGAGGCCGCAGACCTGGAAGGTGCTGCCGCGGAACTCCGGCGCTGCCTCGACGTTCACGGCGGCCCCGCCGCCGCGGCCGAACCAGCCGCGGGCCGGCGGCCGCTTCGGGATGACCTTCTGCTCAGTCGAAGTGGTGTCCTTGTCACGACCCCGACCGCCCTTCTGGGCGGTCGGGGCGGCGGCGCTGCGTCGTCCGTTCATCAGAACTTGTCCTTGAACTCGATCGGGATACGGAGGTGCTTCGGCAGTACGACGCCGAGCGGCAGCCCAGCGGCGAACGCGGAGTCCTGGTTGCCGTACGCCGGACGGATGCGCACGCGGGCCGTGTTCGACAGGTTGTCTACCGTCGCCCGAACGTCCCCGAGGCGGTCGGGATCAGCGACCGTGGCGGTGATGAGCATGCCGAAGTTGACCAGCCCCGCACCCTGGCTCTCTTCCCGGGCGGTGGCCAGCGCGGCCCGGGTGCCCTGAATGTCGCGCGTGGCCGCTTTCTCCGCGGTGGCGATCGCGGACGCGGCGCGCACGTCAGCGTCGACGAGCGCGGCCGCGGTGCCCGAGTCGATGGGCCGGTACACGAGCGTCACCCGCTTGCGGTCGATGCCGTTGTTCGGCGCGAGCAGCTTGGCGAGCACGTTCGACTGCACGATCCCGCGCGGAGCGTTGCTCATCTGCCAGGTGACCGACACGGCACTGTCGTGGCGGTAGGAGTCCCAGTTGGCCTGGTGCCCGGACGGGCCGACGTCGGGCCACCGGAGTCCGGTGGCCTCGCCGGCGGCGTGCATCCGGTCGATCAGACCGGCCACGTCCGGGTCGTACGCGATGCGGATGACCTCGCACAGCTGCGCCGCGGACAGCGGCCGGGCCGCGCCCGCGCCGGTCGACGAGAGGTCCTGAGTCAGACCCGGCAGGCGCGTTGCGAGGTCGCGGCCCATCTCGTCGGCGTCGCGTCGACGAGACCCCGTGCGGGCCTGGGTGTTGAAGGTGATCGCGACGTAGGCGCGAACGCTGGCCGACCCCTGCGGGTACGACGCCAGGACCTCACGGAGCATCTGCTGCGCGAACGCGGGAGCGTTGGGGTCGATCTGCCCGTTGATTTCCGCGCTCAGCCGGGTGCCGCTGTCAGGAGCGGACTCGACCGTGACGGAGGCCCCGACGATGCCGGGTTCGTCGGAGAGGCCGCCGAGCCAATAGCCCCAGTCAGCCACCCAACTGTCGATCTGCTCCGGGTCGACCAGCGCCGCACCGTCCGGCTCGGTGCCGATCACCACGGTGTAGTCGCCCGTCGACGGGAGGTAGATCATCGCGAACGGCCGACCGTACGAGTCCTCGAACTCGTAGAGCCGCGACCCCGCGGCGAGGCCGGGCAGCTGCGCCGTGCCCCACGGCGTGCGCCCTGTGGGGCCGCTGCGGTACAGGTTCGCGCCCGAGCTTCGGGTCCGCGACCAGCCCACCCGGGTCGATACCCGGGTGAGCGCGCTGCGACCATCGGCGTCCTTCCGAGACACCATCAGCAGCACGATCCCGAACACCAGGAACGTGATGCCACCAGGGACCAGCCCGGCGGTCATCACGACGATGATCACGACGATGAGGCCCAGGAACATCGCGCGGGTGCCCCACGCCCCCAGGCCGAACAGGCCCGCCGTGCGGGGCCTGCGCCAGTTGCCGTAGGTACGCGGCCCAGTTGTCTGCTCGCTCATCGCGTGCTCCTATGCCCTTCCAGTAGGGCCGCCGTCAGCGGCGTCCTCAGTTGCATCGCGGACTGCGCCCGCGGCGGCCTGTCCGGCCTTCTTCGCTTGCTGTGCTGCGGCAATGCCGATCCCGACCGGCCCTGCCGCTGCGGCGGCTCCACCGGCCGCGGCACCAGCACCAGCACCAGCGCCGGCCCCGGCTCCTGCTCCAGCGCCGGTCGCGCCAGCACCCGCACCGGCACCGGCACGCGCCGCGTTGCCGGCGTTCGCGCCCGTCGCGCCACCGCCAGGCTGCTGAACGCTCGTCGACGACGGGCCGCCGCTGCGGCTCTGCCCGGTCGCGTCGTTCCCAGCACCCTGCCCGCCACCTTGCCCGCCGCCCTGACCGCCACCCGAGGCGGCCTTGCGGATCGCGCCCGTGGCGAGGTCGCCACCGACGCTGCCGGCGGCTGCCGCGAGTGCGATGCCCCCTCCGGCACCGCCACCGACTGCGGAGACCATCGGTGCGATGAAGCGCATGAGCGCCGGGAGGGCGACGAGCGCCATCGTCATCAGGGCCAAACCCGTGATGATCTTGATGATGCCGGTCCCGTCGTCCTCGAACACGTTCGCGCCGGTCAGTCGGAACGCCGTGGCGTACACGACCGCCGCGGCGGGCTTGTAGAGCAGGAACGCGATCAGCCAGCCCACGCACTTCTGGAACCACTGCTGGCCGACCTTCGTGTTGGTGAACGCGGCCGCGGTCGGAAGGATGCCGGCGAGCAGGACGAGCATCCCGCCCCGGATCACCATGAGCAGGATCTGGATCACGCTCAGGAAGATCGCCACACACCCGACCACCAGTTCGATGATCAGCCCGAGCCCCGACGACGCCCCGATCGTGATCAGCGCTGTGATGTTCGCGCCGAAGTTCTGCGTCGTCGCCCCATCGAGAATCCACGACGAAAAGCTGTCGAACATGGCCGACAGCAACCCGAGCCCGCTCAGCCCGGCAGCACTCACGATCACCAACGTGAGCAGCGAGCGCAGGAGTTCCTGGGCGGGTTGGAGCCGCTGTGTGTAGGCCATCCGCGCTCCGCCGACGATCACCGACAGCACCGCGAGTCCGCCCGTGTAGTACCAGAGCGAGTCCTGGATGTACGCGACCGCATCCGACCCGCCGGAAGTCCCCATTCCTGGCAGCAGCGCAGCGACGATCGCCGCGCCACTGGACATGACGATAACGCCGCCGAGGACGGTCCCGAGGCGGCCGATGTTCATCATGCCTTCGCCGCGCTGGTGGGCGATCGTCATGCGGGCACCGAGGAACAGGATCGACGCGACCGCGATGCCGAATGAGATCCAGAGGACCCATCCGAGCACGGTCGACAGGTTGGCCGCGTTCTCGACCGTCGACGCCGACGTGTTGGTGGTCTGACCATCGCTGGTTGTCAGGTCCGGCGTGGGGATCTTCACCCACAACGAGCCGAGCGCGGCGAACATCTGGCCTGTGGCCTGTTCGATGTTCTTGACCAGGTTCTCGAGCGCATCCTGCGCTGCGCCCGACAGAACGTCTCCGAGGCCGTCACCGGCCTTGCAGCCGATGTTCCACCACTGGCAGTCAGAACCCCCGGCAGCCATCAGGCCCCCGACCAGGGCGTGTAGCCCCCCAGGTTCGAGAGTGCCGACGAGCCCACCGGCGGCTGCCCGCTGTCCGTGAGCACCACCTTCCAGTCACCGCCGCTCCACTGAAGCTGCGTGGGGATGCTCGCCATGTCCCCGTTCGAAATGCTCACGGCAAGGTCGATCGTCGCCGCGTCACCGCTGTAGTCGAGAACGCGGTAGCCCGCGATCTGCACCCGAGGCCCGTCGGTAGAGGCACCGGAACTGGACTTCATTGCCGCGTCACGGCCCGCGCCAGGGACCACCTGCTTGTCGCTGAGCTCGGCGCCGAGATTCGCGTCCGAGCCCATCGCCAAGATGTTCGCGGCCGCGTACAGAGCCCCCTTGGCGGTGTGCGCATAGCAACTGCGGAAGCCGTCAGATGCGACGTCTCCCGGACCCGCTCCGTTGGGCTCGTTCGGCGCGGCGACCGTCCCCACGAGCTTCCACGACGTGGAGGGTGCCGCGGTGAGGGTGTTCGTCGTCTCGTAGCCCTTCAACCCGCACACGCTCTTGGCGGACGCCGGCACTGCCGGCGTCGTGGTGCTCGGTGCGGCGCTCGTCGGGTCGGCGGCCGGAGCCTTCTTGCCGCCCGCCAGATTCACGACGACGAGGACGACGACGAGGACGATGACGAGTGCGATGACGATGGCGGCCGGGATGAACCACCGGCCACCGAATCGTCCCTGGTTCGGGGAGTCAGACATGGCGATCCTTCCGAGCGGGAGCGGGGGGGTCAGGAAGCGACGAAGGAGACCACGCTGACCGCGGCCGAGATGAGGATGATGCCGACCATGATGTAGCCGAGCGCGCCGAGGTGCCGGCCGCCCTCACCCCGGTTGTTATCGATGGTCAGCTTCGCGCCGAGGATCATCACGCCGGCAACTGCGATACCGAGCGTGACCCACTTGAGCCAGCCGAGCACGTCGGTGAACTTCTCCGAGCCGGGAGGGGCGGTGCCGTTGCCGGGGTCGGGGACGTTCGCGCCGGCGACGACGATCAGGTGGGTAACGGTGTCGTGCAGTGCCAGAAGAGGGGACACGGGGTGCCTTTCGTTAGCGGTTGTTCGGGGAGGCAAGGACGCCGCGGATGGCGTCGACGGTGCTGCGCACCGTCGACGGCGCATCAGCGAGCGTGATGGGCTGTCCGAGCCGCCAGGGCTCCACCCATGGGATGTGCCAGGCGTGCGGGGCACCCCCGGCGACGATCTGCGAGAAGTCCCGCAGCGGCTTGGGGAGGCGGCCCGGAGCGTCTGCGACAGTCACGAGGCCGAGCAGGTTCACGGGAACCGTGCGTGAGGCCCACTCGGTCAGAGCCAGTTGTGCGCTGCGCAGACCGGCGTGCGACGTGCGGGCGACGACGATGACCGACGCTGGCGCGTTCTCGCTGACCGGCCAGGCGTGCCCGGCCGGTCGCGAGCCCTCGAACAGCTGCGCGAGCGTCGATTCACCGGCCCCGCCGTGGGCGCCGACCCACCAGAGGGCGGCGGGCCAGCCGATCGTTCGGCGCGGAAGCCGGTCTGCGGAGTCCGGCGCGGGTACGCCGGACTGCGGTCCCACCGGCCGCTCCGGGGTGCGCGGCATCGGTGGGATGGACGATGCGGTGCTCTGCTCGGCCGGCGGCCGAGCGATCCATGGGTGCTGTCCCTCAGGCATAGACCCCCCTTTCTACCGATTACCAGTATCGCCGCATTTGAGCACATCTCGCGCGATACTGGGGTAACCCGACCATTGCCCCACCCATACGAGCGGAGCGCTGTTAACCGTGATACTACCCACCTACGTGCAAATCGTGCATCGACGTGCAAAACGAACATTAACGTGCATACACTCGATTTGTGAACGACAGGCGATTTGACGTGAGCGCACTCGACGAGCTCTTCGCGGACCTCCCCGTCCGCCTCACCGCTGAGCAGGTCGGTGACGTTCTCGGCGTCACCCCCCACACCGTCCGCCGCCTGATCACGGAGGACGACCCCGACCCGCTGCCCGCCTACCAGGTTGGGCGGTCATGGATGGTCCTGCGGGACGAGTTCAAAGGCTGGCTGCTGCGCCACCGGTCTAACCCCAACGTCTGACAGAAGGAGAGCACCGTGACCCAGCTTGACCAGGACCAGCCGACCATCCGCGCGACCGTGCGCGGCACCACCGGGACGTTCACCGTCGACGGGGCGGACCACCCCGTGACCGGTGCCGACGACCGCGAGGTGCGCGGCGTGATCCTGCAGGAGGTCACCGCTCGCGCGAGCATGCTCGGCCGCCCGGTCGTCCTCGTGACAGAGGACGACCTGGGCCAGGGCCAGCTGCTCGTGCACCCGGACGGCAAGCTCGAAGAGCACGGTGAATACGTCCCGACCGCTCCCGCTCCCACCTCACCGGTGCTCGAGGCCCCGGCCGCGGCCCCCGCACCGCAGGTCACTCCAGGTGCCACCGCGGAGCCGGTCGCTGCACTCCCCACGGCCTCCGCCGAGCCGGCGGCGGTGCCCGTCGCCGAGACGTCGGAGCGGCGGGTGGCACGCGCCTCGTTCCTTGCCGAGGAACGCCGCGAACAGCCCGCAACGACAGGCTGGCGCGGCCTGGCGAACCGCTTCGGCGGCCGCCTCGCACCGTCCGCCGACGAGCTCAACGCGCGTGCCGACGAGCACGCGGTGTCGCAGCACTGGCCCGGGCCGCGCACGATCGCGATCGTGAACGGCAAAGGTGGGGCGTCCAAGACCCCGACGACCGCGCTGCTCTCGGCCGTGTTCGCCCGCTACGGCGGCGCCGGTGTGCTCGCGTGGGACAACAACGAGACACGCGGCACGCTCGGATGGCGTACCGAGCAGGGGCCGCACGAAGCGACCGTGCAGACGCTCTTGCCCGAGTCGTCCGGGCTGATCAGCGTGGGCGCTCAGTCCTCGGACCTGGCGCACTTCGTGCACCACCAGACGCGCGACAAGTACGACGTGCTCCGCTCCAACCCGAACCTGCTCGCCACGGAGCAGAAGATCAGCGCCGCGGACTTCGACGCCCTCCACGAGGTCGCAGCGAAGTATTACCGCCTGATCTTCATCGACTCCGGCAACGACGAGTCGGCCGAGCACTGGCTGCGCATGATCGACCACACCGATCAGCTGGTGATCGCCAGCACCGCGCTCGGTGAACACGCCGAGGCCGGCGCGCTGCTGCTCGAGGCGCTGCACGAGCGTGACGAGCGCTCCGCACGCCTGGCCGACAACGCTGTGGTGGTCGTGTCACAGTCCGAGAAGTCCACGGAACACAGCGCCACCGACGTCGCCGCGAAGTTCGGGCCGCTCGCTCGCGCCGCGGTCACGATTCCCTTCGACGACGCCATGCACTCCGGCAAGCTCCGCTACGACGCCCTCGGATCGGCCACGCAACGCGCATGGCTCGCCGCCGCGGCCGCCGTGGCACGGGGACTGTGAACCGCCGGACGGCGGCCCTAGTGCCGCTCACCATCGCTGCTGCGCTCACGCTGACCGCGTGTACCACCCAGTCCGACCAGGACCAGACGGGCCCGAATGCCTCGCAGTCGGCCGCAACCGGTGCACCGTCCACGGCGTCGACGCCGCCGGTCTCCGACAACGACGAGTCGCCGCAGGCGGCCCCGACGCCGCACCAGGACAGCGAGGCCGACGCGATCGACGTCGCGGACAAGCTGATGACGGCCTACGCCCGTCCCACCCTGTCCGCGACCGAGTGGATGAACGGCGTCACCCCGTACCTGTCGCAGAACGGCGCGGCCGCGTACCAGGGCACAGACCCGTCGCAGATCCCGGTGACCGCGGTCACCGGCAAGGGCACCGTGCAGCCCGCCGCCACGGCGTACGCGCTGAACGTCGCCGTGCCCACCAACAAGGGCACGTACATCGTCGCCCTGACCCGTCCCGGCGCGTCCTCGCCGTGGCTGGCGGACCGCATTCTCGTACCTGGGGAGTAAGGCATGAAGCAGGGGGGACTCTTCGTCGGCGCGCTCATCGTCGTGCCGGTCGTGTTCATCGCGATGCTGTTCGGCTTCGTGCTGCTGCTCGCCGGCGGCCGCAGCGCATCAGCGTCCGCGTGCGGCGCGGGAGTGAGCGTCGGCAGCGTCGACGTGACCGCCGCTGCCAGCCACGCGGCGATCGCCGGCTACAGCGGCGACCAGTTGAAGAACGCCGCCTACATCATGAACGCCGCCGAAGCGCTCGGACTGGACCAGTCCGCGCAGATCATCGGCGTCATGACCGCGATGGGTGAGTCCTCCCTGACCGTCCTCGACAAGGGCGACGCCGTTGGCCCCGACAGCCGCGGCCTGTTCCAGCAGCGCGACAACGGCGTCTGGGGTTCCTACTCGGACCGCATGGACCCCACCATCAGCGCCACGAACTTCTTCAAGGCGTTGCAGAAGGTCGACGGGTGGCAGAACCTCGAGCCCACGATCGCGATCCACCGCGTCCAGGGCAACGCCGACCCGTACCACTACGCCAAGTTCCAGTCGGCCGCGTCGCAGGTAGTGCAGGGCCTCAGCAGCGGCGGCAGCGGCACCACCAGCGTCGCCGCGGCGACCGGCTCACCCACCCCCTCCGCGTCCGCGAGCCCCGCGGTCGCCACGGGCGGCTGCGGGGATGGCTCCACCGTCCTGCCGCTCAAAGCCCCGTTCGACCGCACCAGTGACTTCGGCCCCCGCAAGACGCCCACCGAGGGTGCCTCGTCGTGGCACCCCGGCTTCGACCTCCAGACGCGCGTCTCCGGCACGAGCGCCGAGGCGTCCGGCTACTCGTGCGGCTCGCCCGTCTACGCCGCTCAGGCGGGCACCGTGACGGTCGCCAGCGGCTACACCATCTCGGTCAAGTCCGCCGAGGGCTACACCATCAGCTACCTGCACGAGTACCCCGCCGACATGAAGGTCAAGCCCGGCGATTCGGTCACCTCCGGTGAACAACTCGCCGTCACCGGCACCAACGGCCCGTCGACCGGCTGCCACCTCCACATCCAGATCGACAAGGCTGGCTCCACGAACAAGCAGGTCAGCGCGTTGAAGGACGCGAAGGACCTCGGCAACCCGGCCGCTTACTCCGCCACCATGGTCAACCCGAACGAGTTCTTCGCCCTGTTCGGCGTCACCCTCTGCGGTGACGACTGCAAGAAGGAGGACTACTAGCCCGTGAGCACCTTCGTTCCCGCCTACCCTCGACTCGACGCCACACTGCGCGTCGACGCCACCGGTGAGCTCACCCTGAACGGCACATCCCGGCAACTCGTCGCCCCCACCGTCGAGCAGCTGCGCGCCGGCATCATCACGCGCTGCGCCAGCACCGCTGCGACCGTGCGCCGCCCGGTCCGCCTCCACGTCACCGACGTGGAGGGCACCTACGACCTCGCCGTTCACCCCGACTCCCTCGTGCAGGAACTCGCCGCAGACGGCACGGTCGAGGACCTCGACCCGAACGAGCCCCGCTACGTCGGGGAGGCCCCGTGCCGCACCTGCGGTCACGCCGTGCCCCTGAACCTCTCCCGCTGCCCAAACTGCGGCGCCACCGACCCCCTCGACGTCGTGGCCGCACCGTTCAGCATCGGCTCCCCGCCCGAGCCGATCGAGCGCACAGACCCCGCCCTCGTGACGACCGAGATCCAGCGCAGCATGCTCGACCGATGGGCCGACGCTGCCCCCGCCCCCGAGGCGGCACCCGTGACGCTGGCCCCAGTGCCAACATCGGCACCAGAGCCCGCCACGGCGCTCACCGAGGAAGAGGAGCGGACCATCCTCCGGGAACGGCGCACCCCGCCGCGGCTGATGTTCAGCACCGGCCAGATGCTCACCGTCGACGGCTCCGCCCTCGTCGGTCGCACCCCCTCCCCCGGGCCCGGCGAAGTCGTCGACACGGTGTTCTCCGTCGACGACCCGACCCGCAGCGTCTCCCGGACGCACTTCCGGGTCGACTGGCGCGACGGCCGTCTCACCGTCACCGACCGTGGCTCCGCCAACGGCCTCGTCGTCGACGGCGGCCAGCCGCTCCCGAGTGGCGAGCCCGTCGAGCTCCACGACGGCGACCGCATCGTCCTCGGGGACCAGTCCTTCACGGTGCAGGTCGGCTCATGAGCGCCCAAGTGGGTAGAACGACCAGTCCGGCGACACGCGGGAGCAGCGTCCGCGCCGTGTCGTACACGAGCGCTAGCGTTCCCTCTATGACCAACCGAGTCCGTCGCGCACCCGGCGCCGCGAAGGGAAACCCCGTGGTCTACGGCCACGTCGTCCCCGAGGCGAAGGACGTGGTGAACTCCACGGCTGACGCCCTCGGCATCTCGCAGGCTCAGGCCATCGAGGTGATCCTGCTCTCCCTGTCGCTCGACAGTGACGGCGTGCCGTCCGTTATCGACCGGACAGCGTTCCACCGTGAGGAGCTGCCGATCCCAGCCGCCTAAACGACAGAACCCCCGCACAAGGCGGGGGTCCAGGGCTCATAGCCCCAAGTCATGTGACTCACTACCTGCTCGGTCGCCAAACAGTTCAGGTCGTGAGAGTCCCGATGAAGAAGCCCGGTTGGAGCCGGGAGCCTTCGTCGTACCACCGAGGTTGCCCCAGGAGGTGCCGCCATCGTAACCCACGAATCTGCGCCGGTCACGGATTTTCGACCGGTTATCGTCGCGCGCGTCGCACCGCGGATCGACGACGCCTGGGCGCTGACGCGCCGGCTGTCGCCGCGACCCGTCGTGCGCACGATGCGCCGTGAGGCCGATGGCGGACTGCACGTGAACCAGTACCCGGCCATCCGGCAGATCGGCCCCGAGGCTCCGTCGACGCCGTGGTGCATGCACCTCGCCGGCGCGGACGGCCTGTTCCGGTTCGTCGCGTTCGACCTCGACGGCAAGACCCCCGAGGCGATCGAGCGCGCCGCTGACGAGGCCGACGTCCTCACCGACGCCCTCTCGGAAGTCGGTATCCCCTTCGTGGTCTGCCGATCCTCCGCCGCCGGCGGTTACCACGTGTGGATCGCCGTCCGTGGCGGGGCGTGCGTCGACGTGATGAAGGACCTCACCGCGGCCGCCTCCGCCGTCCTGACGAGCCTGGACCACGGGATGCTGCACAACGCCGCGACTGGCGCGTGCCGTCCCCCTGGTGCTCCGCACCGGGACGGCAGCGCCTCCACGATCGTCCGCGGCACCGTCGATGCCCTGACGGACCCCACCGCGACCGCGGAGGCCCTGGTGGCCCTCACTGCGGCGCTGCGCACCCGCAGGCCCGCGCTCCGGCCGGAGAACACCGCACCCTCCGGGCCCGTCGACGCCCGCCACACCACCCACCGGCCGCTCTCGGCCGCCGGCGCACAGCACATGGCCACTGTCGACGGCGGCAGCAACCCGTCCTGGACGGCCTGGATGTGCCTGCTCGCGGCCGCGAACGCCGGATGGACCCTCGCAGACGTCGAGCATGCCGCGCGCACCGCGCCCGGCATGGAGCACTACCGCACCAAGAACACTGGCCGCGGCACCCGCCGGCGCCGCTCCCCTGACGAGGCCCGCCGCCGCCTCGAGCGGCAGTGGGCCAAGGCCTACGCCGCGGCGGCCACGTACCGCGCCCTCCCGGCCGAACGTCCCGCCGTCGACCTGACAGACCTCGCCGCCATCGTCGACACCGCAGACGAGCTCCTGACCAGCTTCCGGGTCAACCCCGGCCGGTGGAACAGCAGCGAGCCCGCAGCGCACGAGCGCGGCGTCCTCACCGCCCTGATCCACCTGACCCTGCACACCGGCAAACGCCGCGTGGCGGCATCCATCCGCACCCTGGCCCTCCTGGCAGGCATGGGCCGAACCACCGCCGCAGACGCCCTCACACGGCTCGCTGAGGCCGGCTACGTCACCCGCACCGCCGCAGCCGATGGCACCAACGCCGCGGAATGGCGACTCCGGGAGCCGGTTTCCACAACCCAGCACCACGTCCGGTCACAACCACTGAAGAACCCCCGCCCCCCGGCTCAGCTGTTCGATCGGCGTGCGGCCCTCGTGCACCAGATCGACATCGACCTGCAGGACGTCACGCACGACCTCTTCACCCGCGCGGGCTTGGGCTACCAGGCCGGACGGGTGTACGCCTCGCTCCGCGATGCTGGCCCAAGCACTCTCGAGGCCGCGGCTGACCGACTCGGCGTCCGCACCAGCCGACTGAGCACGATCCTCTCCGCGCTCCGCACCCACCGACTCATCGTCCGCGCCGGCGACGCATGGAGGCTGCACACGCGCGACCTCCGCGCAGCCGCCGCACGTCGACTCGGCGTCGCCGGCACCCTCGCCGCACGCGCAGCGCTCTACGAGCTCGAACGGACCATCTGGACCTGGTGGCAAGCCGAGGTCGAGCACAAGCACACCGCACCGCGACGCCGCGTGCGACGGCCCCACGTCACCGCCCGCACCCTCACGTTCACCGACGAGGTCGCCGGCGAACGTCAGTGGCCCCACTACCCCCGCGACGCCGATCGCCGCGGCGACCACCGCGAGGCACGCTTCTGGGCCGAGAACGGGATGCTCGCCCCCGACTCCCTCTGGTGGTCCAGCACCGCCGCGTGAGCCCGTCAGCCGTCGAGCGCGGCCTGCGCGGCCCGACACCGCGGACACCAGTCCACGCCATCGTTCGAGCAGTCCCACCCGTACGAAATCGCATGTCCCCGAGCGCCCCGGTAGCTCACCGCGTTCTGTCCGATGAGCGCTAGCTTTTCGTCGCACTCGAACCCATCGCAGGTCAGCACGATCGCCGGGTGGATCGTCATGCATCCATCCTCCACGACGCCGGCGACGTCGGCACCCGCCCCTACGCTCATCGACATGCACCGTCCCGTTCGGCACCTTCTGCCATGACCGACGACGCCAAGTACCGCTGGGCTCCCCCCACACACCCCGACCAGCCCGATGATCAGCCGATCGGCGTCGACGCCGACCCGGCGGCCGAAGCAACGCCGGATCTTCCCCCGGTGTGGGTCGCGGTGGACTTCACCCGGACCGGCCCGCAGCGCCTTCCCGGGTTTGTCGAGCGGGCATCGGACGAGCTCGTGTACGTGCAGTTCGTCCACATGGGCCACGCGCACCACAGCTGGCTCCCCCGGACCCGCATCATCCGTCGCACGCTCCGTGTTCGAGGCCGATCCTGATGGCACGACGTCGACGCGATCGCTGGCTCCCACCTGTGGCCACCAGCCTGTCGCTTGAGGCACGCGGCGGGCCCGCCGTCGACGTCACCCCTCCCCTGCCCGTGCGGGCATGGGTCCAGACCTCCGTCGCGCTCATCCGCGTCGAGGGCCGCGCACTCTGCGAGACGCCCGACGCCGTGCTCGTCGAATGGGGATCCGGGCAAGGCGCTACGGACGCATGGGTCTGGCGCTCCGGCGTACGCCACCGACGCACCGAACTAGCAGACTGATAGCAGTCTGCTAGTCGTTTGTCGACGGGGACATGTTCCGCACTTCCGGGCCGAGCTCAACGGAACGTGTAGGACTGCTTCCGGCTAACCTGCCGCGCCGCGTCCGTGAACGACTTGTCCCAAGCCGCGTCCACCGGCTGCCCGAACTCTTCCATGGTCGCGCACAGCGCCGTGTAAATGGCGTCTTGTGGTGCACCCGACATGTTCGACAGCACCATGTTCAGCACCGGTGCGAGCTTGCTGGTCATGTGCACGAACCTAACTCACGTCCACTGCTAGCTGGTTGCTATCACTCTGCTGTCGGTGCGTCAGCGTCGCCCGTGGCCCGTTCCCGCAAGATGCGTTCAATGACCGCGTTCTCGTCCTCGAGCACCTTCTGCCGAGCCGTGTACTCGCCCCGCGGATCGGACTTCCGATCCCACCGCTCCCAGGCTCGGTCGTTCTCCTTGCGACGGGCCACTAGCACGTCGCTCGGCAGATTCGAGAGCTCGTCGTAGAGGTCATCACTCATGCCCGGAGCATAGGCATGTTCCCCCCGGGGCACGCTGGCGCGTGCAGGGTCCTCCAACGGAGCTCCGGACCGGGGAGCCCGCACGCGGGCCGCATCCCCTCAGCGGAGCCGGCAAGCCGGCCGAGCTCGTCGGAGGTTTTGACCTGTCCGGGCATCCGATCATGCCAACGCTCCACCCTCCACGCCACGCGGGCGCTGACGCGCCGGCCGCTGACGAACAATCTCGGACGCGGTCGCAGGCTCCCTCACATCGCCCGAGATTCTTCACCCTCAGCCGGTCCCCCGCTTAGGCCCTCCGGGCTCCGCGCCGGCCTTTCTCTCCTTGCCCGGAAGGGCAAAAACAAAGTTGGTCGAGAAGGAGAGAGCAATGACTGACACCACCAGCACCACGCCCGCCGTGGGAACCGTCGAGCACATCGACCCCACCACCATCACCATCGAGACGAACGTCCGTCCCGGCGAGACGATGGCACCCCTGACGAAGGAGTTCATCGCCAGCATCCGGGACCACGGCGTCATGGAACCCGTCATCGGCTACCGCGACGAACAGGGCAACGTCGTCGTCCGAGCCGGTCAGCGCCGCACCCTCGCCGCCCGCGAGGCCGGACGTCCCACCATCCCGGTGTACTTCGGCGCAGCACCCACCGACGAAGCCGCCCGCATCGTGGAGCAGTTGATCGAGAACGACCAGCGCGAGGACCTGACCGAGGGCCAGCGCGCGGCCGCGTGGCAGCAACTCGCCTTCGAGGGCCTGTCCGCCACGACGATCGCCAAGCGCGTCGGCCGGAAGGCATCGGAGGTCAAGACCGGTCTGCTCGTCGCGGAGAACGAGCACGCCGCCGCGACCGTCGAGCAGCACACCATCACCCTCGACCAGGCCGCTGTCCTGATCGAGTTCGAGGGCCACCCCGCCGAGCACGCCGAACTCGTAGAGGTCGCAGAAACCAACCCCACCCGCTTCGAGCACGCGGTGCAGCAGGTCCGCGACAAGATCGCCCGCGCGGAGGCCGCAGCGGCGCTCACCGTGGAACTGACCGAGGCCGGATGGACGATCCGTGACCGGGAGCCAATGTACGGCAGCGAGGAAGCCAAGGCCCTCGTGCGCGTCAACTACATGGTGACCGCGGACGGCGAGCGGGTCACCCGCGCCGACGTCGAGGACGTCGAGGGTCGGGAGGCCGTGGTCCGGGCCACCTACGGCGGACCCGACGCCAGCCTGTTCATCCCGAAGAAGATCGCGAAGGAGCGCAAGTACCGCGACGCGAACGCGGCCGCACCCACCGGTCCGCTCTCCGACGACGAGAAGGCCCGCCGCAAGACGGCTCGTGAGAACCGCGCAGCGTGGAAGAGCGCGACCGCCGTCCGCCAGCAGTGGCTCGCCACGAAGATCGCAGGCAAGACGCTCCCCAAGGACGCGATCAACCTCGTGGCCGAGGCGCTGACCGGCAACCGCTGGACCATGCACCGCTCCCTCGAACGCGGCAACGCCGCCGCCGCCGCGCTGGTTGGTATCGAGGGCGTCGAGGTGTCGTCCTACTACGGCCCGAACGCCTTCGACGGGTGGGCGCAGGAGCACCCCACCAAGCCGCTGCACGCCGCTGTCGCGGTCGTGCTCGGCTCCTATGAGGAAGGGATGCACGAGAACACCTGGGACAGCGGCGACCGCGCCAGCGCCGCCTACCTGACCCGGCTCGCATCCTGGGGCTACGGCCTGTCTGACATCGAGCAGATGGTCATCGACCGGGCAGCCGAGCGGGCCATCGCCGTCGCGGCCTGACCACCGACGACGCCGACACCGAAGCGGTCGACGACGCGGACGGCGAGTTCGACGAGGATGGCTACGACGACGGCCCGGAAGCCCCGGACGCTGCGTAACCTGAACGGGGTCGGGCCGCTTCCCCCAAGCGGTCCGACCCCAGCATCGCCCCTCGGTGCCAAGCCCCGGCCCAGTTCCCCCCAACTGGGCCGGGGCGGCCCCACCGGCCGCAGCTGGCGGG